>ERZ1673700.149-NODE-149-length-100905-cov-120.425166_pt1 | contig 100905 bp, 152 predicted proteins | sample MGYA00580230_ERZ1673700 | MGnify/ENA primary metagenome ERZ1673700 (study PRJEB41218, sample SAMN15661782) | gut metagenome | host: Homo sapiens | place: Canada: London | collected 2015-08-20/2019-03-30 | study: EMG produced TPA metagenomics assembly of...
GAGCTGAATAGGCAGATAAAATATTCGGTACTAATTATAGTGAAACTTATGATCTGCTTGATGATTTGTATCAGCATAGGTACTTTGATTTACCTGAAGTTCAACCCAAAGATATGGTAGCTTCTGGAAGATTATAGGCTAAACCATTTGCAGAAGAACGATTTAATAAGACTGGAGTAGGAGCAGAACCTAATGAGTTTGATTTATGGGTAAATACAGGAATGTATAGAGATCCTATGCAATTAGCTAATCACGAAATGAATCATTATACTGATTATATAATTAGTAGAAATATAGATACATCTGTCAATAATAATATGTTAAAGTAGTTAGAGAATTCACTAAAATAGACAGACGCTACTGACTATTACAGAAAAGGTACAGAATAGAAAGCTTATATGAATTAGCTAAGAACTATGCTCAAATAGAATGGAGATATATAGAATTTAGATGAACCAGTATCGTCTACTTCTACTTAAGAAGTATCTAGATAAAATGTCTGATAGTGATCCTATAAAGAAGATGTTTAAACAGCATAAGAATATTAATGCATATACTAAATGGTTTAACGCTATTCCGTTGCTTGGTACTACTGCATTAGGAGCTAATGCTTACTTTAATAATAATAAAAATGAGTGATCTGATAGATTATACAGGTATCATGCCGGAATATCCCATACCTTCATATAAGTATGGTGGTATTCACATAAAGAAGAAGAATAGAGGTAAGTTTAATGCCTTAAAGAAAAGAACTGGTAAAACTACAGAAGAACTTACTCATAGTAAAAATCCATTGACACGTAAGAGGGCTATCTTTGCTCAGAATGCGAAAAAATGGAAACATAAAGGAAGAAAGAAAAAATAATAAATCTAATTATATATAATTATGGATAATGTAACATTGAACGGTTTTGAGGTATTTGAAGAACTCATGCCAGGAGCAAGTGTAAAGAATAAACCTATTGTTTCTCCTACTAATGAGGAAGAGGAAGAAACAAAAATTGATCTTGAAGGAGTAGGAGAAGAACTCAGTGAAGAAGAGTTAAATAATATTCGTAAGAATACGAAAACTGAAACTGAGGAAGAGAAAGAGGAAGAGCTTGAAGAAGAAGATAAAGAAGTAAAATCTAAATCTAAAGCTAAACCTAAAACTACTACAAAGGAAGAAACAGAAGAACCTGAAGTTGAGGAAGAAGAACCAGAAGAGTCTACTGATGAAACTACCATAGTAACAGGTTTTTTTGATTCTTTGTCTGAAAAGTTAGGTTGGGACGACATTGAGGATGATGATAAACCCAAGACCGTTGAAGATCTTATTGATTACTTTAACGATGTAATTGAAGAAAACTCAGTACCACAATACGCTAGTGAAGAAGTTGAGCAACTTGATAAGTTTGTTAAGAATGGTGGTAATTTAAGAGATTATTTCTCAATTGACAGCGAAGTCGATCTTGATGATATTGATCTTGAAGATGAGAGTAATCAGAAGTTAGTATTAAAAGAATTCCTTAAAGAAAAAGGTTTTAATACTAAACAAATTGAAAAGAAACTTACCAAATATGAGGAAGCTGGTATTCTTGAAGATGAATCATAGGATGCTGCTGAGGCTCTTAAGGATATAAGAGAGAGTAAGAAACAACAGCTATTGAAAGATCAAGAAAATGCTGCCAAGCTTGCAGCTCAACGCCAACAGGAGTACTTTGATACCGTTGTCAACGAAATAAAGGGTATGGATAATATTCGCGGTGTTAAAATTCCTGAAAAGGATAAACAGACACTATTAGAATATATATTCAAGCCCACCTCTGATGGTATGACTAAATTCCAAAAGGATTGGTCTAAGAGCGTAAAAAATTTAATTGAGTCTGCCTACTTCACTATGAAAGGAGATACACTTGTAAAAGCTGCTGAAGTAAAAGGTCAAAATGCTGCTATTAACAAGTTCAAAAATAGCCTTAATAGAACAGGAGTAAGTAGAAAGACTAATAAACAGGATAACACTAGCACCGAGTCTATGTGGAATTCCTTCGCACGAAGATTGCGTGCTAATTAATAATAACTAAAAATTAATTTACTAGTATTTTATGGATAATAATATTCTGAATAATTTGGTACTGTATAAAGGTAAGTGGTTCAGTGATTTGATTGATACCGCTAAGATTTCTGCAGCATCACAATAGAATCCGTATCAGGTTGCTACTGTGTTGTCCTATGTATTCGGTACCAAAGATAATGGTTACAACACTTCTTTGGATATGCTTACTGGTGGTCTTGGTAATGTAATGACCATTGATCAACCGAGCTGGGAGTGGAATGTAATGATTGATGCCGATAGAGCAGTTACAATTAGAGATGCAAAATGGAATGGTGCAGCTATTACAGATGATTCAACTGCGGGTCTTGGCAATACACCTATTATGCTGTGGTTAGAAGATAACTGGTTTGGTCCTACTGCTGTATTGGAATTTGATGATAAGGAATTCCAAGTACGTGTAGCAGGTGCTCCGTATCAGGACGGTAACCTGTGGGTATATACTTGTTTTGTAGCTGATGGTCAGCCTACTTCTTATATTCCTGCAGAACTCTTGAAACCGGGTTGCCAAGTATCTCGTCTGGCTTCTGCTGTTGAAGAGTACAGTGAAGAGGGTGATATCCTGAACTATAATACTCACTTCAAGATGCGTAATTATCTTACTACAATTCGTATCAACTATGATATTACTGGTTCAGCTTATTCTACAGTAATGGCTATTGCTTTGCAAGATCCTAAGACTGGTAAGAAGTCTTATTTGTGGGCTGATTATCAGGAATGGGTAGCTCTGCGTGAATGGTATAAGAGATGTGAACGTTTCTTGGTTTACATGAAATCTAATGTAAACAAAGATGGTTCTTGTAATCTGAAAGGTACTAACGGCCGTCCGGTATTTATTGGCGCCGGTCTGTTGGAACAGATTGCTCCGTCTAATAGACGTTACTATACTCATCTTACTGCAGAACTGTTGGAAGACTTCCTGTTTGACCTGTCTTATAATGTACTTGGTACTAACGAACGTAAGTTTGTTGCATTGACTGGTGAAATGGGTATCCGTGAATTCGATAGAATTTTGAAGGAAAAGGTAGTTAACATGAACCTTATTGATACTGTATTTGTAACTGGTTCTGGTGACAGCCTTACTTTTGGTGGTCAGTTCAAGACTTATAAGATGACTAATGGTATCGAGTTGACCCTGAAGTATTTCCCGCTGTATGACGATATTACTTATAATCGTAAGTTGCATCCGGTTACTTTGAAACCGCTGGAATCATATCGTATGACATTCCTGGATCTGGGTAGACGTGATGGTGAAGCTAATATCGTTAAGGTAGTTCGTAAGGATCGTGAATTCGTAACTTGGACTACTGGTGGTGCAGTTCTTCCGTCTGGTTATGGTAAGTCTATTAATACTCTGAGATCTAATGGTAAGGACGGTTATACTGTATTCTTCTTAGGAGAAATGGGTATTATGCTTAGAGACCCCAGAGCATGTGGAGAATTAATCATGGAGGCAGAATAAACGCCGCGATTGAGGAACCTTAACTAAAATATTCCGTTATAGTAGTATGTTAAATAATAAAAGCATACTACTATGATCGGAAATATTTATAAAATTACAGATATAATAAACAATAAGGTTTATATAGGTCAAACTAAAAGAGATATAATGAGAAGATATTCAGATCATATATCTCATGCATTTACATCGAAACGTCCTAACGATTTATCTTGCTCACTCTATATAGCAATGAGAAAGTACGGAATTCAAAATTTCGTACCAGAATTAATAGAAACTATAGAAGGAAGTCCTAAAGAAATAGATAAAAAGGAGAAAGAATGGATTTCCTACTATGATTCTACTAATCCAGAAAAAGGTTATAATAAGGACAAGGGAGGGCACGAAATATCGGAAGCATGTAGGAAAGCTGCCGAAAAGCATATGTTTAAGGCAGGAGATAAGCTAACTGGTAAAATGTTAGAAGTAGCTAGAGAAAACGGAATGAAAGCAGCAAAATCAGTATGCCAAATTGATAAATATACTGGAGAAATAATTGCTGAATTTCCTTCTATTATAGAAGCTAGTAGATCTACAGGATGTGATAGAAGAGCTATACAACGGCAATTAAAAGGAGAATACGGTAAGCTAACTCCTAGATCGTTTTCAAACCTTAAGTATATCTGGAAATATAAAGAACAACTAACTGAACAATCTAATTAATAATTATGGAAGTAATCGTTAGAATAATTAAAACTAATCCCTGGACTGGGATTACTAAATGGCCTACATGTTTTGACTATGTAAGCTCTTACTGGACTAGATCTGGTAATTTATATACTGGTTTATCTGCAGAAGATGCAACTAGATTAGAAAAAGAAATTGGTTATCCTGAGGGATAGTTATCTCCTAATAGTGCGTTTTGGGATACTTTTGCTATTAAGATTGGCAAAAAGGATTTAATATTGGATACTAATAGACCTGAGGATGAATTAAAATACCTATTCCTTAAGAAACATAAGAGAGTAGCTAATGGTCTTAACGATATTAAGCCTAGCACTGATTATGTTATGATTAATAAGGATAGTGAAGCAGAAGAACAGAACAAGTTCAATAAAGTTAAGCGTGAAGCATATAGAGAGATGGATAAGATGTCTACTGAAGAAATGCGTAAGTGTTTACGTCTCTATGGTATGAAATCAGATTCTATGTCTAATGAGGTTGCTGAAGCTAAACTGTCAGAATTTATTGAAGCTGATCCTTCTAAGTTCTTGATGAAATGGGTAAATAACCCTAATAAAGAAATTAACTTCGTAATTGAAGAAGCTATTGCTAAAAACATTATTAGAAAGAATCGTGCTCAATATTACTTTGGTACTGATTTAATTGGTAATGGTCTTGAAGATGTAATTGCTTATCTTAAGGATAAGAAGAATCAAGATATTAAATTAGCAATACTCAATGAAATTAAATCTAAGTAATGACTAATAAAGATTCTCATATAATTTTCAAGGTAGTTCTGGATAAGAATGCAGAAGGTATTGCTTATGGCGGATGCCCCGCATTTTTAGACGAGGAAGTAGACTTATTTCTTAATCAAGCATAGTTAGAAATCTTAAGTAATAAGATTACTGGTAATAATGCTTTAAGAGTAGGTTTAGAAGGTTCTGTATCTAACTTATCTGAGATAGAAAAGTTAATAGCTACAGATGTTAATCTTCATGCTGTACATACAGGCTACAATGAGTATGCATTAGAAGATGTTCATGATGAAGATAATAGAATGACTATACTTAGTGTATTACTTAAGTATGGACAATTCTAGACTAACTGCGTACTTACTAGTCATGAATTAGTAAAGCCTTTTAAGTAGACTTATAATAATATACCTTGGGTAGAGAATCCAGTAGCTACTTTAGAAAATGATAAACTCTTAGTATACGTAGATCCTGTTTTAATGCAGGATCCTATGTATGCTCCAAGAGTAGAAGATAATACAGAGTTCTATAGAGTAGATATTACTTATGTTAAGAAACCAACTAAGTTTGACTACACTAAACCTGAACAAGAATTAGATTTTCCTGAAGATGTCATGTATGAGATTATTAATAGAGCTGTAGTAATTGCTTTAGAGAATATAGAATCTCAAAGACAATCTTCTAAATTTTAGTTAAACCAAGTATCTGAATAATTATGCGCGAAAGAGATTTTCAAATAAATGTAGAAAGGCAACTGAATAACATTATAACAAACTATAATGATACTATTAAGTTTCCTTCAGATACTTTGTTTCATTTCATAAACAAAGCTAAAGACGAATATGTTAAACAGAACTTTAGAGTATTCTAGAGAAATCAAGAGATTACTGATAACATACGTACTTTAGTAAATACTAAGAGCTATACTACTTATAGCTTTAGTAAATTAGGTAATAAATGGGAAGCTGATTATCCTGAAGATTATATGTTTGCACTTGGTGAAAATGTATATATAAGTATAAAGGATAATAAATGCAATAACTTAATTACTCGCGAATCTGATGTAATAGAGGCTACAATAGAGACAGTAAGCTCTAGACTAAGTAATAGCCTATCAGATCATAGATTACGTTATAATCAAGCAAAACCTATTAGAGTATATACTGACAATAAAATTGTATTATATACTGATGGTAAATATGATATAAGTTCTTATGAGCTTACTTACTTAAGAAAAGCCAAGGATTTAGGTACTCTCTAGGATTTAACTAAAGAGTATACAGATTTACCAGAAAATACACACTAGGATATAGTTGATCTAGCAGTTCAAATGATAGTACAAACTATACCTAATGCAAGTTCTAAGAAATCTTAGGACGAATAATTAAGGCGCTTACGGCCGTGGAAATCTGAAATAATGAAAGTAGAAAGTAAGCGAATAGACTAAGCGCTAATGTCTAATTTAAAAACAAACATTTAATATGATAACTTCAGTACACTCAGTTCTGATTGGAAAACAAGCTCCGGCTTCTTACACTACAGTGGATGCTTTAGCTGTTGGTGATGTTGCTTTGTTCGATGAGAATAAGGCTCTTATTAAGACTGCTGCTGATGCAGTAAATGCTAACTCTCTGTATGTAGGTGTAGCAGGTGAAAAGATGAATGTTACTATGCCTGATGGTACGGTAGCACAGAAAGCTAATATTGATTTCTCTAATGAAATCCAGAAAGCTTCTAAACCATCTGCAGTAATTGGCGAATATGTAGCTCCTGTTGAAGAAAAGATTGTAATCACTTTAACTAACGCTACTATTATTGCTGGTAATCGTTACGTTTTGCGTATCGTTTATAAGGATATGTATGAAGCTGCTTGGCAGTTTACTCATACTTATGAAGTATATGCTGAAACTACTACAGCTAAAGATTTAGTAGACGCTTTCTTGAAGAAGATTAACGCTCACAAGAATCGTAGAGTACAGGCTACTGCTTCTGCTGCAGTTCTGACTTTGACTGCTATGCCGAAGGATGATAATGAAGGCGTTTATTCTTTAAATGAATACAGCGTTGTATCTATGGAAGCATCTCTGTATGAGACTATTCCTGGTGCATTGCTTGCTAATCAGCCTAAGGCAGTTGTAGGTGCTACGATTGTTAAGACTGCTGGTAATCCTGGTAAGGGTTATTGGAAGCAAGTACGTGATGCAGAAGTACGTAATATGGGTTATAAAGGTCATGTATTTACTGGTGCATATCCTATTGTTGAACAGGTTCGTAAAGTAGTAGAAGATGCAGAATATGACTATGCTATCATCGAAAACGATAACCTGTACTTGAGCAATGATAATCAGTATATCAAGACTACTCCGTTGACTACGGAAGTTTATTGTCCTAGTTTAGTTGATTCTATTGTAGATAAAGGTATTCAGTCATTTATTGCTGGTAAGACAATTGCCTAATCCACGTTAGAGAGATTGAATTTGGGATAAGATTCCTTTTACAAACTACAGAAGTGGAGTTGTGGAATATTCCACTCTCCACTTTTTTTATTGTTGATATATGGACAAATTAACAAATATACAAATAGATGGTAATAAACTGACCTTTAAGATAGAGACTGAAGTAGATCTTAGTAACTATAGTAAGGAAGTTTATATAGATGAAGTATGGAATTTAAAGAACATACTTGAAGACAGTCCTATACATAACATTAGCTTTTCTGCGAATATTACAGTAGATTCCGAAAATAATGTAACTGTAACTAATGACGATATTCTAGAACTAGATTGGAATATGAAATACGTTACTTTGAGATGTTTTACGGAATAGGAAGAAATACATTTTCATGGCATATACTACAATCCTTCAATTGTATATATGGCAGAGATTAGGAAATTACATACTCACTGTTCAACTTGTTTAGATGATTAGACTATGCAGAATATAATGCTAGTAGTCTTTAAGAGATAGTTGCTTGAGTATGCTTTAGCATCCGATTACTATCGTGATGCTTTACAATTATATGTAGATATCTGTAGATTACTTGAGATATCTATCAAACCAAAATGTGCAGCTAGTACTTGCTGTAACAACGCTATTCTTACTCAGAAAGGTGATTGTTTCAATACAGAAAACGATAAGTGTCTTCATTTAGAGAAAGAGCGTAACTCTGCTACTTTATTTAGTGGTATTTGTTACTCTTGTTCTAACAATACTTGCAGTACAGGAAATTGCAGTAATAGTTATTGTAAATTATAAAATAAATAGATATGATACAAAAATGTGATGGTGTAAAGATATTGGACTTAGAAGAGAAGCTTGAAGCTACAGGTAGTGAATACATTGTTACTGCAGAAAAAGGCAATAACTATAAATTACCGCTTGAATCTGTAGCTGATATAGTTATAGGTAATTATAAGTTTAAAGCTGCAATTAAGGATGTATATGAATCAAGTACACCTACTGCATCTGTATCTTTGGATAAAGACCAATTCCTATTCTCATTTGGTATACCTGCAGGTAGAACAGGAGATGCAGGTAAGGACGGTAAAGATGGTAAAGATGGTAAAGATGGTAAAGATGGTATTGACGGTGTACCAGGTATAGATGGAGATACTACTAGAGTAGTAATAGCATACAAGTCTACTAAGAGTATAGAAAGACCTGATACTCCTGTAGGTGGTAGTTGGGATTATGAAACTAATACCATTACTTATCCTGAAGGTTGGTCTGGTAGTGATAGTAATCCTAATGGTTATGTGTGGATGTCTACTGCTACATTCTCTAGTAAAGGCACTATTGTAGTTCCTTGGAGTACACCTGTAAGACTTACAGGAGCAGATGGACATGATGGTGCAGATGGTAGTAATATTGAGTTTGTATATAAACTCACTGTAACTAGTTTAGTTACTCCTACTAAACCTACAGGTAATAGCCAAACCGAAGCCATTAGACAAGGTTGGACTGATCATCCTACAGGTATTAGTGAATAGTATCAATGTGAATGGGTTTGTTCACATAACTTACAAACTGATGGTAGCTGGAGTGAGTGGAGTGATCCTACTATTTGGTCCAAATGGGGAGTAAATGGTAAAGATGGTGATGGAGTAGAGTATATATATCAGCGTACCAAGTTACCTGCTTCTCCTAAAGAGATTACAGATAATAATCCAGATCAGGATGAATATATACCTCAATCAGCTCCTGGTGAACAACCTTGGACAGATGATCCTAAGGGAGTAAGTGAAGAGTTTAAATATGAATGGGTTAGTAAAAGAAAGTATAAAGGTGATACTCACAAATGGGGTAACTTTAGTTCTCCGTCATTATGGGCTAAATGGGGAGATGATGGTCAAGATGGTCAACACCTTAGAGTAATGTATACTAAGACATCTGGTAGTGATGTTAAGCCTAGAGATCCAGATAGATTGAATATTAACCCTGGTAGTATTTGGGGTGTAGGTATGCCCTCTGTGACTGGTAAAGAAGCCATATGGGGTATTCAAGCTTTAGTTACTTTTGATAATAAGTTAGTAATTGATGAATCTCTGCCTGAAGACGAAAGAGGTTGGCAAGGGCCTTATTTAATTACAGGTGTACCTGGTCTTGATGGTAATAACTTTAATTATCAAGTAGAAGCATTCAAATAGAGTTCTACTCAACCTGAAAAGCCTACTAGCAATGACCCATATAATCCTGGTGATGGTTGGGTACTTACTCCTGATATGTCTACTGGTATATGGTGGAAGTGTATAGCTACAGTTCAAGGTGAAACAGGTACAGTAATAGAATGGGGTGCTGTAATTAGAGTATCAGGTCAAGGAGTTGTTATTAAAGGTACTTTAGATTCTACAGACGATCTTCCGACGGAAGGTAACCAGATAGGAGATGGTTGGGTTATCGATGGTTTCTTGTGGGTATGGAATGGTAGTGAATGGGTAAATGTAGGTAAGGTTCAAGGCATAGATGGTAACTACTATGAATACAGATTTGCTAGAAACAATAGTTGGGAAATCGCTCCTCAGTTAAATGCAGCTGAACGTTATCCGGCAGGTTGGAGTTCTACTGCACCAGCGTTAAGTAGTGGTAAAGTATTATGGGCTACATTTGCTCTTATTAATGGTGGAGACAATACACTAATGGAACAATGGTGTGATCCATACTATATGACTGGTATGACTGGTGATAATGGTGGTTCAGGTATTCCTGGGGTAGGTTATGAAGTTAGATACTGTAAAGGTACTGAAACTACTTATACTGGTGAGGCTTGGAGTGATTCTATGAAATGGAAGAGAGATCCTACAGGTTGGTCTACGGATGTTCCTGAGCTTACTAATGGAGATGAGTATAATTATATATGGTTTATTCAGTGTAGAGTTATTAATGATAATATGGAAACTGCATGGTCTAAACCTAATCCTATGGGTGGTATAATTACTCCAGATCCAGTAGGTTCACAACCTATAGCATATCCTGCTGGTATATATAGTACTAGCACTCCTTATATTAACGATGGGGAGAAAGCTCCTTATGTATATGATACTAGTGATGGTAACTACTATTTCTTAAAATCAGTAACGACGTGGCTTGGTACTCAGTAGAATAATGAATCTCCTGCTACAGATACATCTGGTGCATGGACTGTATTAGAGAATTATGAGGCAATCTATACTGATTTACTTATTGCACCTAATTCATTAGTAGGTGGAGCTGTATTTAATAACAACTTGATGTTCTCACAAAGAGGTAAGAATGCTAGTGGTGGTGATAGTTCTGAGTATCATTTGATTAATACTTCAGATCCTATGAATACCTCTAACTCATTTAGACCTAACTTCTTACTAGACTTTGAAAATGGTGAAGCTTACTTTGGAGCTGGAGGTATACATTTAGCAGCTGATTCTGCAAACTCTTTAATTCAATTAATAAGTGGTAATCCGGCTGCTGGTTATGGCTCTGCGGCTAGTATGGATCTAGAAGGCATTGGGTTTGATAAAGTCGTAACTACTAGTAATCCTACTGCTAACAGAAGTGCTGAATTGAGTATAAACGGACTGAGTGTCAATATGGGTATTCCAAGGTTCTCTGTTAATGAAGATGGTATGACCTTTGGTAACTACATTGGAACTAATTAGCAAAATGCATTTAGCGTACTTTCTGACGGTAGTATGTATCTTAATGATAGTTTAACAATAGGTGATACAAGTAATGAACATATTGCTATTGATAGTGGTAGTATGAAGTTAAAAAACAGTTCATTACAGAATATAGTTATCACTTATGATAATACTACCTCTTCTATTACACTTAACAATCCTACAGGTATTGATTCATCTAGGGTAGTTATAAAAGCCTTAGATGACGATGCAGAAGATTCCGTTTCTGTAAGAACTTATGATTCTCAAGGAAATTATAGCAGTATTACTCCTACTGGAATAAGTTCTTCTAATGGAGTTGATAAATGGATAATTATAAATAACGGTTATATCGCAGTACATACTCCAGAAGGATCAGATACTGGATGGACTGGAACTAAAAATGGTTTAAGATTCCAATGTGGTATTTGTGTTGGAGAAGCTTAATTAATTTACTATGGATAAAGCAAAAGAATATATAAACAGTAAAACAAACTCTATACTTAAGACTAATATACTTAGGAATAATAGAGATGTAGTTGCAACCATAGTATACAATGAATTAACAGATTTATTGGAGTTTAGTAATACATCTGATATTACTACTCCAATAGATTCTGAAATACTAAAGAGATACTTACATTAGGTTAAACCACAATTATATAGTGGTATACCTATGAAACTCAAACCATATTGTATTAAGTGTGGTTGTGGTAATGGATACTTTAGAGGATTGTATGATCCTTATGTATTAGCATTGTTAACAGAGGATGCAGATCCTTGGTTATGGGAAGATAACGGTGTAGTACTGTTAGAATAGTAGAAAGAAAATAATTTGATTGACAATGATAGCAAGAATTAAAGGTTTAAAGATTAGTCAAGCTTCAGAACGTACTGCTGTCACAGGATAGGAGATGATTCCATTCCAAGATGGTGAAAGAAATGGTAAGATCCGAATGATAGAGTTTAAAGATATGACTATGTATATCTTTGATCCTACTATCGTTGATGGTAAAGTAAGTCAAGAAGATTATGACGCATTAAAGCAAGCTATAGAGGAAGGTAAGCTTATCTATACTATTAACTCTAATAGAAATGGATTAGACTTAGCAACCGAAGTAGCTATAGTTGGTAGTACTATATATATTGAATCTCCTGACTTTATTAAAGAAGAAGGTACAGATAATATATCTCAAGTAGTATTTGATACTATTACTGTAGATGGTTCATTAAACTATAGTAAAGAACAATATACTACTACAGTAATTAAGACTACTGGAGACGGTACTAAAGTACTCACAGATAATGGTTAGTATGTATATATAGGTAATTTAGCATTAACTAATATTAAGTTTAAAGATGGTACTAATACATCTACTTATGATTTAGTAACTAACGGCATTACCTTTAGGCAGAATAGTACTCCTTGTGTATCTTGGAATACTGTTAAGAGTGGTAACAATATCTATATGGATATACGTATAGCTAATGCTACTGCATCTATGGATGGTCTAATGAGTAAGGAAGACTATGTAGAACTTAATACTACTATTCCTGGATAGATTGAAGACCTAAAGGAAGCTGACTCCAATTTAAACAATAGAATAGACAATCTTGATAATAAGATTGATAAGGAGATTGCTGATAGAGAAGCAGAGATAGACCGTATAGAGAATAAGTTTGATGGGGTCACTGATAAGCTAGAGGATGCTTTACAGAAAGAAATTGAAGATAGGAAAGCAGGCGATACTACTATTACTAATAGTTTAAATGCATTCATTAGTACTAAAGGTCAACCTAGTGGTTTAGCTGAATTAGACTCAACTGGTAAAGTTCCTGCAGCTCAATTACCATCTTATGTAGATGATGTATTAGAGTTCTCTACTAAAGCTCAATTTCCTCAGATTGGTGAAACTGGTAAGATATATGTATCTAAGGATACTAACTTAACATATAGATGGACTGGTACTCAATACTTAGAGATTAGTTAGAGTTTGGCATTAGGTGAAACTCCTAGTACAGCGTATCCTGGAGATAAAGGTAAAGCCAATAGAGATGCTTTAAATAGTATGCCTACTAAGATTACTTCATACCTTACTCCTACTACTAGTACTGGTGAATTAGTTAAGATTAACTATAAGTATGCAGCTAAAGATGGTTTAAATTATGGTCCATTACAGGATGATAATATAGATATACCATCAGCTACAACTACTAATGCAGGTGCTATGTCTGCAATAGATAAAGGCAGATTAGATGACTTATATAATGAATTTGGTAGTATACAGAATCCTGGTGATAAGCTTGATTCACTACCTAATAACCTAGTTACTGGTGTAGATGCAACGTCTAGAAATGCAACTAGTGTAACTATTAATTATAAGCAATCTGATTTATCTGCAGCTAGTAATTCATATACTAATCCTATTACTAAGTCATAGACTATACCTGCTGCTACACAATCTGCAGCTGGTGTAATGACTGCTACTGATAAATAGAACTTAGACGTCAATATACCTAATAGAATTACTAATCTAGATAATAGAGTAACTACTGAAGTAGATAGATTGGAAGAGCTTATTGAGAGCAGTTCATCCGAGATTACTAACGATTTGAATGTAGAGATTCAAGCTAGAAAGGATGGTGATAATTAGTTACAGACTAACATCAATAATCTGTAGTCTACTATGAATACAGAATTAGCTAAGAAGGTTGGTAAAGTAACTGTAGCTGGTTCTGGTAATGCTGTTACTACTGCATCTATTAGTGGTGATACTCTTACTTTAACTAAAGGAGCTACATATAATAACTATGTACATCCTGCTGGTTCTGCACCTAGTAAAGCATCTGGATTCTATAAGTTCTCTACTGATTCTACTAGTCATGTAGCTAGTGTTACTGCTGTAACTAAAGCTGATATAACTGCATTAGGTATACCTGCATAGAATACTAATACTACTTATACATTTGCTAATGGTTCTGCTGGTAATTTCACAGTAACTCCATCTGGAGGTAGTGCATAGACTGTAAGCGTTGGCAAACCAGCTAATGCAGGCAATGCTGATACAGTTGGTGGTATTAGTCCATCTGCTTTTGTAAAAAAAGCTGGTGATACTATGACTGGTAACTTAACAGTGGGTAATACTAATAGTTATCACTGTATTTTACGTACTGATGGAGTCCTTACTATTAAGGTTACTCCTACTGTAGGAGGTTGGAATAGAGGTTATGAATTTGTTAATGCTAATGACACAGTATTAGCTAAATTTGGAGCATATGGAACAGGTCAGAGTCTTAACTATAGTTATGTAGGAACTTCTTCTGAAGCTAATAACACATGGCAAAGATGGAACTCATCAGGTTCTGTTATAACTACACCATTAAGAATAGAACAAACTTCAACAACAATTCCTTTAACACTGATTGGCAAAAATATTGCAAGTTATGTTTAGTTTAATAACGGAGAAGATAGCGCTGAAGTAGGATTTCATACATCTCTTGGCGCTTACCTACTCAATGATAAACTGACAACTCATCCATGTATATCATTAGGTAGAGTAGATAATTTAGATGAAGGAGCAACTTTCTATTATGGAGGTACTCATTATAAATTACTTCATGAAGGTAACTATGCTAATGAGTTAGATTAGCGTTATTTACCAAAAACAGTATATAACTATCGTAATGGCTGTTTAGTGAGATTAAGAAATTCAGATAGTAATGCCACTATGATTACAGTGAGAATTTTTGGTAATTCTTACTATGGTAATAATGTTCCATTTGACACAGTAATATAGTTCTACAACTATCCTACTGAAAATAAAATATTCTAGGCTACTGGTGTTAATAATGGATGTAGCTTTGGGGATATAAAAGTATTTAATTACAATAATCGTATTTATTTGTGGTTTAAATAGCCACAGTAGTATGCAACTTTTATAGTTCATGCATATCATAATGGTGACCTCCGTAACATGGTTGAATCTATAAGTAATGCCGCTATGCCTACTTCTGGAGTTACTAGAACAGTAACTATAACTCCTAAATAGGCTATATACTCTTACGATAATATAGCAGTAGGTAATGTTACGTCTTCCGGTAAGGTATCTGCAGCAGGTGGTTTCTTCAAAGAATCTGATGCTCGTCTAAAATCAGATATTAAACCTTTAGATTATACTCTAGACTAGATATGTTCTATACCTACTGTATCATTTATAATGAATGATTAGAAGCAAATAGGTACTATAGCATAGAACTTAGAGGAATTAGGTTTTGAGGACATAGTAACTGAAAGTGATACTCTTAAGTCTGAAGTAAGTAATCCCGAACAGTTTGAATCATTCACTAAAGATGGTGAAGAGTATGTTAAGGTTAAGAAGGTAGAGTATGAAATGTTAGGTGTATTAGCTATTGAAGGAGTTAAGATGCTTAAAGATGAGATTGAAAAGCTTAAAGCTGAAATAGAAACTTTAAAGAATAAGCAACATGAGTAATGAAATAGCAACATATTCTATGATATTAAGTAAGCTTAGTCTAGGTAAGAGTGGGGCAGAATGTCCTACTAAGACCTAGATTTTAGCTATTAATTCATTAATCATTATTGATAATGCTTCTACTTATGGAGCTAATGAATGTGTAAAGATAGATGATATACGTAAGAAGGTAGAGACTTGGAATTACTACTTAACAGTATCACCTACTAGTATGTCATTTGGAGCTGGTGGTGGCAGTAAGTCTTTCACTGTTAGTTCTTATAAGAGAAAAGTATTAGATGGAGTAGAATAGAGTGGTGATACCAGTGTATCATTAAAGTCTACTACTATATCTGGTACTGGATTCTCTTTAAGTGGAACTACAGTAAGTGCTTCTGCTAATGAAATTACTTCAAATAGAACAGGTACAGTTACTATAACTCAGAATGAGTCTAATAAGACAGTTACTATTAGTTTATCACAGGATGGGGATAATGTTAGTTCATATGGTGAATGGACTATATCTGTATCAGCTAGTCCCACTAGTGTATCTAGCAGTGGCGGTACTTCTACTATTACAGCTAGTGCTAAGAGAACTGTATATTGGGCTAGTGGCGATGTTACTGAAGAAACAGGTAATCCTACATTATCTACTAACTTAGGTAGTCTTAGTAGTAGTTCTTCACCTAGTACTTTAACATTAGGAGAGAATACATCTACATCTAGTAGAACTGCAACTATTAGAGCAACTTATGATGGTAAGTCAGCTACTTGTACTGTTACTCAAAGCGGAGCTACACCTTCTACTACTTATACCTTCTCTGTTAATCCGTATAAGGTTAGCGTAGATTCTAGTGGTGGTTCAGGTAGTGTAACTATTACTTCATATAAGATAGTAGGTAGTAGTACTTATGATGTAGATTATAGTATAGATAGTAGTACATTACCTTCATGGGCTTCATTTAACAAGAGTACTTCTACGTTTACTATACAATCTACTACTAGTACTATTGGTAGAACAGCAAAAGTATATTTTGATTAGGATGAATCTGGTAAACGAGATTATGCTGAATTAACCCAAACAGGGTATATTCCACCTGCAGATAATTATGTATTTACTTGGGAAGGTGGTAGTACATCAGACGTTAGCGCAAACTTCCCGTGGGATTTCTCTGCTAATGGAACTGCTGCCAATATACCTGTAATATCTACTAAGAATGGTAGTAGTCAATCTTGGAGTGTGTCTAGTAAACCTAGCTGGATAACTACTTCTACTACTAGTAGTAAAGTTACTATTAGTGCATCCGATAATAGTGGATCTGCAAGGAGTGGCACTATTGTATTGACTCAATCTGGCAGTAATAAGACTTTGAGAATTAATGTTAGTCAAGCTGCATACGTAGCAGATAATTATGTATTTACAATAACACCAAATACATATGATGCTTCATATAGTAGTACCTCTTTCATACCAAGAACAGTATCTACTAAGAATGGTAGTAATATAGGCTATAGTTTAACTTCTGGTGGTACTGATTGGGTAGTTGTATCTACAACTGGAAAAATAACTGTAGAGATACTGAAAAACACTACTTCTAGTACTAGAAGTACTACTCTAGTATTTACATAGAATGAATCTGGTAAGACTCAATCTATAGAGATAACTCAAAGCGGTTATACTCCTACATATACGTTTAACGTACTTCCAACGAATTTAAGTGTGACTGCGGCAGAAACTAATGAGACTCTTACAGTGAATTCTTATAAGACTGTACTTAAAAGCGACGGTAGTAAAACTACAGAATCTCTAGATTACGAATTCTCGTCAGATACAAGTTGGGTTAATGCTGCGAGAACTACAACCAACACTACGTATATAACTATAGCAGAGAATAAAACAACAACCTAGAGAACTGCTAAGATTACTTTAACTCAAGCGGAGAGTGGAGCTCAAGCATTTATCAATGTTATCCAAGCTGGGAAAGCAGAGGAAGTAGTTAATAAATTAACTTTGAATAGTCTTACGTATGATAGTTATTATTTATTCCTTTCAGGTACGACACCAGTAAACTCTAATACTTAGAACTACTTCATGTTCATGGCAAATACTTATCTTAATTGGTATGCAAGTCGTGGTATAACAGTTAATGGAGGAACTGCATACGCCGGTGATCTAGTAGATATATATGTACATTCGAGCGGTAGATATAAGTTAGTAAAGTCATTTTAGTTGCAATTAGGAGAACAGACAGTTACCTACTAATGAACCCATACTTAGCACATATGACAGATAGAGAATTGTTGGAGCAGATATATCTTCTGCTCCTTCAAATCAACGTAAAGGTAAGTGAGATAGATAATGATACTAAACAATTTGGTATGAACGTAGCAGCCAATCTAGTTGGTGATGCTCTAATGATGAATAACAATGATGCCGAGAGAAGAAATAATTAAACAGCTTAAACCTTACTTTAACGTAAAGGAATTAGTATGTAATCACATATATAGTAGGTTTGGAGAACAATCATGGATGTTCTTAAGTACTTAGCTACTACATGTACTACTGTGTCTACGTACTGATATCTTACGTATGCCAATGCATATTAATATTGGTAATATGCATCAAAGGGGTATGCGTTGTAACCTGTGTCCTTTAGTAAAGAATAAGAAGAATGTATATGTTAGCGGGCACCTAACAGGGAACGCTGTGGACTTCACATGTGATGATAAGACTGCAGAAGAAATAAGAGAGATAATAAAGGCTAAACCTTTATTGTTGCCATGTAAAGTACGTTTAGAGGAGCAGTGCAACTGGGTGCACATAGATTGCTATGACGATGGCACAGAAGATAAAATAACAACATTTAAAGCATAATATATGTTACAGAGAGAGATAGTTAGATTTAGAGCATCAGATACGTAGCCTAATCCTCTAGAAGTAGATTATTGGATTGACGTTACTTCTAACTACTATGGTGGTTGTATTAGATATTATCGTAATGATACTAATACATGGGAGATGCTTGATCTGAATGATAAACAAGTAGATGCTATCATTGATTATATTAATAATGCTCTTGATTAGATAGAACAGTTTATTAATGATTCTATAACTGAAATCAGAAATGAATTAGCTGAATTTAAAGATGAACTGAAAGAGGAAGTTAATAAACTGTGGTAGTATATTAATCAGAAAGTAGAAGAGTTAACTACTCAGATTAGTAATATTAGAAATGAAATTAATGGTATCAAGTAGGATATTACAAACATCAATGATAACATTGATGATATAAACCAAGATATTACTAATATCAATTCTAATATTGAAGACATTCGTCAAGATATAACTAATATAGTAGGTAGTGATTTAAGTTCTATTCAACAGAAGATTACTGAATTAACTCAGAATATTCAAGAGTTAGATAGTAAGATTGATCAATAGATTAGTGATTTAAGAAGCTATGTAAATAGTGAGATTATTAAAGCTAAGAATGAGCTTAAGACTTATGTAGATGGTAAAGTTACTGATCTTACTGAGTTAATTAATCAAGAGATTACTAATAGAACTAATGCAGATAATAATTTGCAATCTCAGATTAATGAGCTTAAGCAATTGATTACTAATGCATAGAATGCTATTGATACTCATGCAGCTAGAAGAGATAATCCTCATGTAGTTACTAGAGCTCAATTATCATTAGCTACTACTGATAGTGTTGTATTTAATAAAGTGAGTGCTCCTAGTGGGTTCTTTAAAGAGTAATAGTTATGAATAAATGTGACGGTATAAAGATATTGGAGCTGGATCCTAAGCGTATACTAGAAGGAAACGAATACATGGTAATAGCAGAGAAGGATTAGAACTTTAAAGCTCCTATTAACTAGATTGTTGATTTAGTAGTTAGTGATGATAGACTTAAGGATTACATAGATACTACTATAGAATCTTCAATAGGTGATTTCAAAAATGAAGTTAATCAAAGTATATCTGAACTTACTAGTAAAATAAATAATCTAGATAGTAAGATAACTAATGTTAATAATAGAATTACTAATCTAGAATCTAGTATAGATGATATTGAACAGAGTATAACTAGTATCAATAATAAGATTACTAATATTGAGAATAATCTTGGTAATGTTGGTGAATTACTTGATGAAGAGTATATCACTTAGCTAATAAATAAACTTATTAGTGAGAATAAGATATCTGTATTAGATCCAGTACAACAGGCAATGAACAAAGGTACTGGCGTTGTTTTAGCGTTACCTAGTGCTAATAATGGTAAGATATCATTACCTATATGGACTGGTACTGAAGCTGAATATAATTAGCTTACTAAAGTAGCAGGTATGACTTATAATATTATTGATGAGGAGAGTGAGTAATGTTAGAGTTAGGTATAGCAGGGGGACGAGCAGTTCCCCTACAAAAGAGAACTGTAGGCAATACTAATATATCTGATGTATTTGATGGAGTAAATCATATATGGCCTACTAGGGATGATGCAGCTTACTTCTATGATTTCAATAGTATATAGTTGAGATTCATATGGACTGATTCTAACGGTAGAGATTTTGATACCGGTACTAACATCACTAACGCTCCTGGTATCCCTAGTGAAATAGTAGGATGGCGTTGGGGTTCGTCTGAAAATAGAACTCAACCGTTTTTATACTGGGGAGGCGATAACACTCAATCTGGAGCAGAGTGTGTAATGGTAGACATTAAATCCATACAAGATGTATATACTAATGATCCTAGTTTAACTATGCCGGAATAGTTAATTGTATAGCTTAAAGGAAACTGGTTTGGAAATAAAAATGACGGTATTGTGACTGTTGAATGTACTGCTTATAAAGGAGGAGTTATAGTAAAAGCATATCAAATGAAGGGTAGTGATATGGGAGTAACAGGTCAATCATTTGTATTCGCTGATAAAGATGGTTGGGTGTCTGAAGAAGGTATGCCTAATAAAATATGGGTTGGAGAAGCTGTTAAATACGTTGATAGATGGTATAAAATTAATCCTGTAGATGATAGCGTAGAAGGTATGCCTAATTTAACGATATAGAGAGACTTTACACATAAAGGTACTTTATTAAGTACTTCCGTTAATGGTTATGTTACATTTAATGGTAAATAGTATAAGACATGGAATGATTAGACTAATGTAGACGGAGATATAATAATAGGATCTGTTAGATGTCTGAATACTGATACTATGACTGAGGAAGGATAGATTAAAGTAATCGCTATGAATGAGAATGGCACTATATACAACGATAGTATAAGTACTGCATTCAGATATGGATATGTAGCGGGTAATAGTGAAAAGAGAGGTCAGCAGTTTATTAGGAGTTATGTAAGCAGTAGAGACGGTTAGGCAGCAGATGAGGAATTTGCTGTAGTTAATTACTTTGATAAGACTGAAGCTGGTCAAGTTGTAGCATTAAATCCAATAACATAATGAAAACAATATTGTATATTTCAATGATGAATATACGAGATAGAAAGAATACGATACTCCAGAACAGGAGATTATTTAATTATTAAATATTTGCAAATATGGTTAAACAAGAAAATCCTAATTTCATAGCATCTAAGTATGCTCCAAATCCTAAAGAGGTTTCTTACTGGATTGACTTAGCAACAGACAGTACTGGTAATGTTATTAAGTCATATAGTCCTGATCTTAAGAAATGGATACCACTAAATAGAGATGCTAATGTAGACCAATGGACTCATATTAAAGAGATCGTTCAATCTGTTGGTTTAAACTATGATAAGAATAGTGACATTATATCTTTGCCTGATAATAGTAGCAATAACTACTTTAAAGGTACTAGTATAGTAGATGCTATTAATAAAGGTGATGCTGCTGTAAAAGCTCAAGTAGATAGACTAGATACTAAGATTGATGATGTGAATGAAGACTTATAGGACTTCAAAGCATTAAAAGGTCAACCCAATGGTCTTGCTGAACTTGATGGCAATGGTAAAGTACCTGCTAGTCAGTTACCTTCATATGTTGATGATGTAATGGATGCATACGCTACTTATACTGTATCTCCTACTGGAGTACTTTAGAATATACAGTTATATGCAGATGCTGAACATGAAACTCATATAGTAGGTGAAAGAGATAAAATATATGTCAATGTAACTCCTGGTGAAGTAAGTTATCAGTTTAGATGGTCTGGTTCACAATGGGTACACATAGATTCTAATGCTATTATTATTGGTGATATTACTGGTACTGCTTATGATGGTGGTAAGGGTAAAGCTATGGAGAATGTAGTTAACTCTATGCCCGATAACTTGCTGAGTACATTCCAATTAGACCAGACAGATGTTAATAACATTACTATCAGCCTTACGGGAGTAGAAAAGAGTGGCGGTAAGTATATAGAATCTACTTTAGCTGATATTACTATTACTCCTGCTACTAATACTGTTGCTGGTTTAATGACTGGTGCTGAGAAAATAGCTATTAATGAGACTCTTCCTGATGCAATTAATGATGAAAAAGTTGCAAGGGAAGCAGCTGTAAAAGAACTTAAAGCCAAGGATACAGAATTACAAGGTAATATCGATAGTTTAGAAACAGCTTTAAATCAAGATATTACAGAGCTTAGAACTACTTTACTTAAAGTAAATGATAAAGTAGGTTTAACAGAAGGTAATGAAATGCCTGATTTATCAAGTACTAATTACTTAGTGGATAGTCCTAGTGCTATAAGTGCAGCTGTTACTCTTGATGAAGAGATTGGTAAGCTTAGTAGAAATGAGAATGAACTGTGGTATGGAGTTAAGTTTGACTTAGCTAATAGTTCTAGTCCTGATGGTGTACGTACTGGTAATATGGAAATGCACAGAACACTTCCTATCCAGAGTAAGATGAGAGGTTGTACTATTAATAATGATGATAATACTAAAAGATACCTAAAAGCTGATAATTGGAATGAATGGGAGGATGGTGTTATTATAACTGATGATAGTAATGGTAGAGCTCCTGAAATAATGGTAGAAATACCAGAGCATTATAGATTATTAGTAGCTACTCCAGACAATACGGTTGAGATTCGTATGAGCGAATATAATCTCCCCGGTTATACCAAAGTAGAAAAGAAATACATTGGATCGTATGAGGGTGTTATTAATACGGGTAGTGTAGATACACAGAATATGCTTAGGTCAATTGCTGTTTCAACACTTAAACTGAAACCTGTAGTAGGTAAAACTAGAAAACAATTCCAAACCTTTGCTAGAGGGAATAATCGTACTAACAACTGGAATATCTATACCTATGACGCACATAGAGACCTTACTTGGTTATTCGTAGTAGAATATGCTACATTGAATAGTCAAAAAGCGTTTAATGCTAATTTAACTGCAGAAGGTTATCATCAAGGTGGTTTAGGTGAAGGTATAACTACAGGAACTGTAACTGTAAATGGAGCTACTACATGTTCTTTTGTACACAGTGGGGTTACTAAATCACTAGGCAATGGTACTGGTATAATCGAATATACGCATACTAATACTAATGCCGAGGGTACGTCTACTGGTACTAAGGTAGTTAATGTTCCTAGATACCGTGGTATTGAGAATCCATTTGGTCATGTATGGAAGAATGTAATTGATGTAGTAGTTGCTGGTACTGATAATAGTGTATACATCTGCAAAGACTATACTAAGTTTGGTACATTTGAAGGAGGAACTAATCCTACTGCAGAACAGTTAATTACAGCAGGTTATGAGTTACAAGACTTTAAGGAAAGTACAATTACTAATCAATATGTGAAAAAACTCGTTAATAATAATTAGGCGGATTTGTTCCCAGCTATAATAGGTAATGAGGCAAGTTCTACAACTTATTATTGTGATTATCACTGGACTAATGCTGTAGCTACACCTAGAACGCTTCTGATCGGCGGTGGCTCGGGCAGTGGGTCTCGTGCGGGTTTGTTCTTTTTGGATTCTAACGGTGGGTTAGACGGTTCCAATGCTAATGTCGGGACTCGAATTACCTTCTATGGTGAACCCGCTTTACCGGCAGCTCCAGCAACACTGGAATTAGATGATGAAGATTACGAACAGATAGATTCTATGGAATCTGAAGAAAACTGGTTTTAATTAACCAACAAAAGGTTGCAGTCGTGAGTAAATCAGCAGTAACTCAGACAATGAGTCTAATGCAGGTTTGTTCAATTTGAATTCTAACAATGAGTTAGACAATTCCAATGCTAATGTCAGGACACTGAAATACGTAAAAAATTATAACTGACAAAAAATCAAGGGCTGAACCTTACCTCTTGGTAAAATATGACATGCTTCTTAAGTGCATTAGTAGCGAAAGCGAAGATGCACGAAGGTATTTCAGAAAATATTATTTATGAAGAGATATAATAATTTATTCGATAAGATTGTTAGCTTAGACAATTTATATTTAGCAGATAAGAAAGCTAGAAGAAATAAATCTAATAGAAAAGATATCAAAGAGTTTGACTAGAATAAAGAAGAATCACTTAAAAAATTATAGCAGGATTTAATTAACGGTACATATAAAACTTCTGAATATAATACATTTATAATTAGAGAACCTAAAGAAAGATTAATATTCAGATTACCTTATTATCCAGATAGAATAGTACGTCATGCTGTAATAAATATAATGGAACCTATATGGGTATCTATCTTTATTAAAGACACTTATAGCTGTATTAAACACAGAGGTATTCATGAAGCATTACATAATGTTAAAGAAGCTTTAAAAGATGTAGATAACACTACTTATTGTCTTAAGTTAGATATTAGAAAGTTCTATCCTAGTATAAATCATGAAGTATTAAAAAGTATAATAAGAAAGAAGATAAAAGATTAGAAGTTATTACAGCTATTAGATGAAATAATAGATTCAGCAGAAGGTGTACCTATTGGTAATTACTTATCTTAGTTCTTTGCTAATCTATATCTTACTTACTTTGACCATTGGCTTAAAGAAGATAAATAGGTCAAATATTATTTCAGATATGCAGATGATATAGTAATATTGCATAATAATAAAGAATACCTATGGAGTTTATTTGAAGAAATGAAGTAGTATATAGCTACTTTAAAATTATCTTTTAAAGATAACTATCAGGTATTTAAGGTGGAAGATAGAGGAATATCATTTGTAGGTTATGTAATAAGGCATGACTATACTTTAGTAAGAAAGAATATTAAGCGTAGTATGTGCAAGAAAGCTGCTAGATTAGGTAGAAAGAAACACATTACAGTAGAAGATTACAAACAAGAAATGTGTAGTCATATAGGTTGGCTTAAACATTGTAATGGTATCAACTTATTAAAGAAGATATTACGCTATAAAGAGCTATTAGTTTATGCAAGAAGATTTTCAAAATAGAAACTTTAAATAAACCTTATCGTTATATAATTATAATCTCAAACGGAATTTCGAGCCCTATCAGATTTTACTCCCCTTTTAATCTGATAGGGCTTTATTTGATTTTTATTATCAGCTACTATCTATGAATTACCAACAATTAGGAGAACATACTATGTCAATATTTAAGAACATGTTCAGTAGTGCGGATAAATGCGTAGCTTCTGTTATAGCTGGGCTACTTTCTATATTCGCGCCTGTATGGGTTCCTATCACTGCTGTCGGTATATTGATACTACTTGATGCTATCTATGGTTATAAAGTCTCTAAAAAATATGGGCATCCTAAGATTGAATCACATAAAGCATGGAAAACTATATGGAAGACTAGAGATGCAGCAGTAGCAATAACTAGTGCATCAATAATAGATTAGCTGGTAGTAACCTCTATTAACTTGCACGCTGTAGAAATAGTAGCAGGAATGATAGCCTTAGTTGAGTTTTGGTCGTTACTAGAATCATTTAGCGACTTATATCCTAAATGGAAAATATGGAAAATCCTCAAAAAGGTTATAAAAGCAAAAGGAGAGAAATATTTAGATATATCATTAGATAAAGAATTACCAGATGATTCCAATACTGAATTAGTTAGTTAATTGGTTTACAAGGAATTTCAGAGCAGTCGCAGTAGGTTTAGTTAGTTTACTTATTGCGACTGTTTTTGTTTAGAACCATTAGCTACAAAAGAAGAATAAAGAGATTGACAGAATAACTAACAATGTCAGAGCTTACGAGCAATTAGCATCCTAGAAGGAATAGTTAAACAGAGTACTATAGCTTACTATAGAAGAACTAAATACTAGTAATGATAGTTTATTAAAAGAAGCTAAGGATGCTTAGAAAAAGCTTAAAATCAAAGACAAGAACCTAACTAATATAAATGTAATCAATACTGAGATTAAAGATTCAGTTGGAACTATTATAAAACACAAGTTAATAGATTTTGACGAAGAACTTAAAATTAATCCATTAACAACTATCATAGTTAGTAGAAAGGACTCAATCCTTAAAGCCACATTAGATATTAAGAATCAATAGATTTTGTTTGTAGAAGAAAAGAAAGAATACAAGAATAAGTACCGTAACGGCTTTATTAGGTTCTTGCACTTTGATTGGAAGCGTATACGTACCAAAAAATATCAGATAGTTAACAGCAACCCAATAATCAAGGTAACTGATACTCGTGTAATCGAGTTACCTAAACAATAATCAATATATTCAATAATATTAATCAATAATAATATGCATAGAATATTTCGTGTAAAGGCTTACGAAGCAGAACACGGTCCTCACTTCAATGAGGAACATGCTCGTAAAGCTGTAAGTAAAATGGAAAATGAGGATGGTACTCGTGGACCGCATTGGTCTGTAGAAGAAACTACCGCATTAGCTAGTCAGTACGGAATAAATCTGGGTAGCAGATTTAACCGTTATGATTGGTTCGTAGCACTTAACATGGTTTATTCTGATTACTATAAAGTAATTATAAGTATGACCAACTCTAATAGCACTAAGCATTTTGTTGAATTGGCAAAGGCTTGGATCAATGATAAAGACATTGATGAAGGTAAGATGTGGTACTACTATATTTACGTTATGTGTGATAAGATCAGACAAGCTGAAATGGAATGCTATGAGGAAGAAGTTGAAAAGCGTGACAAATACGAAGATGACGATGATGACGAGTTTGAACGCATAGGCTTATTCCGTAGAGGTGGTAGAAGAGGTGGCATGATGCGTGGTGGTCGTAGAGTATATTCTACTAGCAGAGCTAGAGATTATGAAGATGACTATGAACGTATGCTCGAAAGAGAAAAAGAGTACGAACCTTATTCAGAATATGGACGTGGCAAAGCTGTTCGCTACGTTAGATATTAATAAAAATCAATTTTTAAATTAAATCAATTATGTTAGAAGATAGAATTATTGTGCAGGATCGTGGTATTGATGCTGGTCTTGCTGCTTTAATGCAAAACGCTAATAAAGGTATGGATCCGGCTGCTTTGATGGCTATGATGAACAACGGTGGTTTCGGTGGAAACGGCGGTTGGTGGTGGATTTGGATCATTTTGATCTTCTTCTGCTGGGGTGGTTTTGGTGGTAACGGTTTCGGTCGTGGAGGTAATGACGCAGGTCGTTTAGCTTCTCAGCTGAATACTGATGCTAATACCAACCTGTTAATGCAAGCTATTAATGGCAATAAGGAAGCTATAAGCTCACTGTCTAATACTTTGAATTGTGATATTAATGCTGTTCAGACAGCTCTTAATACTATCAATTCTGGTGTAAGTCAGATTTCTTGTGATACTAAATTGTCTAGCTGTGAAGTAATCAATGCTATTACTTCAGGTAATGCATCTCTTGCTTCTGAGTTAGCTAATTGCTGTTGCACTACTCAGAGATCTATTGATGCTGTAAATAACAATATTACTAAGATGGGTTATGAAAACCAGTTGTCTGTATGTAATCAGACTAATAACTTAGTTAATACTATGAACAGTAATACTTTAGCTCTTCGTGATAGTGGTACAGCTAATACTCAATCTATAATTGCTAAGTTAGATGCTATGCAGAATCAGGCTTTGCTTGATAAGATTGATAGTTTACGTGAGAGAAACTCTACACTGCTTACTCAGTTAAGTCAGGAACACCAAACGGCTACTTTCGGTAATATGATTAGCTCTGCTACTGCTCCGATTGTAACTAAGTTGAATTCTTTACAATCAGATGTAGATGGTATTAAATGCAAATTACCTAATACAGTAAGCGTTCCTTATCCGCAATTGTCATGCTATAATCCTGAAATATTTAGAGCTGCTGCTATGGGAGCTTATGCTGGTGATGCAGCCTTTAATGGAGTAGGTTATAACAATGGTTGTGGTTGTGGTTGCTAATAAAGAAAGGAGGTAATTATGTATCCTTTCTATAATGTACAACCGTTATTCCCATTTTGGGGTCCATTTTTATTTGGAAGGCGTCGTAGAAGATTAAATACTATATCTGGAATTCCAGTACTTAAAACTACTGGGGTAGTAGCTACTTCTACTGAAGTAAGATATGACGTTAATTATCAAGAGTATAGAAGTTTACCAAACGAAGGATTGTTCTTTCTGGATGTAAGACAGTCTTCTGCTGAAGCTAGCGCTTCATTACCAGTAGGTTTATCAGATGGTAACAGTGAAAATAATAATCAATCTATGCTTCGCAACGCTCTACAAGAAGATGTACAAGCAGGTGACCTACAACTAAACTTTAGATATTTAATATATTATAATAAATGTAATAATGTCTATTAGTTAGTGAATGCTTATCCTGCAAATATAACCGCACCAGGTGCGTAATAATAAACAAAAGGGCTCTTAATTGAGCCCTTATAAAACTAACTTATTATGTTATTCAATCAATTAAATATAGGTGACAAGGTATATATAATAGAAGTAGTTGGTACATTCAAGAAAACTACTGAGTATAATGAGGGTTCTGTTACTCAAGTAAGTTCAATATATGATGAGCCACTACCACCAGGATAGTTCCCTATGCCTAATCAACCCAGAAAGAAAGTAGTAGATATAACTATATAGTGTAATGGAGAGACTAAGAAGTTTACTATACCTGAGAATAAATCAGTTATAACAGATAATTCTATAGGTCTTACTATATCTACTGATAAACAAGAAATTATAAATATAGTACGTAATCAATATAATACGTATAAGTAGAGGAAAGAGGCAATAGCTAAATGCGATGAAGAAATGGCTAAGTGCCAAGTATTATTAGATAAGCTGGGAGTAGATAATGAACCAGCTAGAGAGAATGATAAAATATTAGAACTATAGAAAGAAGTTAGTGAGTTGAAGAATATAATAAGGAAAGCTAATTAGATGGTTCCACCACCTATGAAGGAAATGCTCCCTTAGGATATGAAGAATGCTATGGATAAGGTTGGTCAATAAGATCAACCTTTTTTATTTTAAGCCTTTTTAAGACCGCTATTACTTGAATTAAAGGATTGTATTACTAATAATAGAAAGTGCCTATAACAGCCTTAAAATGCGTTATATGGCTTATAACGTTATTAAAACATAATATATTATGACACTCAATTAGCTTGTAGATAACATTCTACTTATTGCTCGTAATAATAATATTGCAGAGTCTGAGCATTTAAGTAGAATACAAATTGAAAAGTGGATCATAGGTTATAGGGCTATGTTGATTAAGCAAGATATAGATAAGGGTAGAGATATAAACGAATTATATCTTACTACTATAGAACCTATCCATTTAGACCGTGAAGAAACTGTACCAGGTTACTTTACTTATGTAGGAGATAAAGAACTCCCTAAGTTAATAGACTTTAACTATAGACCTGGAGTAATAAATGTACGTGATATGTTTGGTAATATAATTTAGATAGGTAGTCGTACTAAAGCTAAATTATAGAAGTATAGAAAAGCTACATGTAAAGACTATATTGCATGGGTTAAGAATAATAGGATATATGTAGATGGGGATTCTAATCAGCTAGAGTATATCAGTGTAGATGTAATAGCTGAAGATCCTACAGAGCTTAATGCTTGTTTTGATCCAGATAGTGAGTTTCCTATACCGTCTGCAATGATACCAACTATTACATAGATGATATTAGAGAGAGAATTACGTTTTATGATTACTATGCCTAGTGATGATACCAATGATGCGCATGATGATACATAGAACAGAGTTAGTAATAAATAATTGATATATGAAATATTAGAGAAAGAGTTATACTACTACTGATTTCTATGAAAGCTATAAATAGTACATAGAACCTAATACTCCATACGATATTGACTTATAGACATATAAAAATATCATTAATGACTATTTTTAGTACATTAGAGATGAGGTGATGTACAGTTGTAAAGAGTTCAAGTTTCCATGTAGATTAGGTACTTTACAAATCATTAAACATTAGCCAAAAGAATTTACAGGCAAAAGTCTTAGATGGGACTGGAAAGCTACAAAAGAAACTGGTAAGCCTGTATACCTACTTAATGACCATAGTAATTATTATAAGTATAGATTCTTTTGGTCAAAGAAAGATAGTCTACTTACTAATAAAACTAAGTATTAGTTTATAGCTTCAAGAGATAATAAGAGGGACCTCTGTAAAATAATTAAAAATCGTATAAGAGACTATATAGAATTATGATAAACAACAGAATGATATCCTCTAAAACTGTAATAGCAAAGGCTATTGCAGATTTCAATTTATAGGAGGACTAGATAAGAATATCAGATTGGAAGGAGTGGCTGCTTGAAGGAATGCTTAAGATTGGGGCTATATAGTAGTTTGAACATAAAGTAGAAATACTTCCAATAGAATGTCATCAAGTATCGTTGCCGTGTGATTTATACAAATTAGATTAGGTAGCGTACTCATACTGCTGTAATGGAGGATGGTTACCTATGAGAAAAGCTACATCTAGTTTCGGTGTATCTCATGATAATCAATGTTGTAGTAAGGCTTGCATGTTAGTACAGGATGTTGCTATGTTTCCATTAGTTAAGAATATGTTTAATCTTACTAATGATAGAGAAGCATTAGACAAGTTAAATGAGGATAACAACCTTAGAGAAACATTAAGCGTATTGATAAACTAGAATACCGTACCTACAGCAAACGGTAGATATCTAGGTAACAGAATAGGGCATAAAGATGGTACTATGTATAGTTATGATTTATAGTATATGACCAAACCTGGTTATATAATGACTAATGTACCTAGAGGATACATTAAGATATCCTATTATGCTATATATACTGATGAAGACAGTATGCCAATGATACCGGATTTAGAATCTTATAAAGAAGCTTTATTGTGGTATCTAGGAGTTAAACACTTTTATCCTCTAAAGTTAAAAGGGTAGATAAGCCAATCAGACTACTACGATATGAGGAATAGTTGGAATTTTTATCGCAAATAGGCCTACGCTGAAGCCATGTCTCCAGGACCAGATGAAATAGAATCGATAAAGAACACCTGGCATAAGTTGTACCCAGAGATGAACGACCACGATACTTTTTTCAGTACTAGTGGCGAAGAACAGATATTATATAACCAAGATAGCGCATTAAGATTGATATGATAAGTAATACTGCACAAGTTAATACATTTACGGGTGGTCTTAATATGGACTAGGACGTAAATTTGATACCGGATACTCAGTACAGATATGCTGAGGATGTCCGTGTTGTCACCAACGATGGAGGAACTACAGGAGTATTACAAAGTATAGAGAACCCTAGAAGATACGATACTATTATACCTAAAGATGAGACTATAATAGGTACTACTACTATAAATGACATTGCAGTAGTAATAACTAAAACATCTGATAATATTAATAAGATATACAGATTAATGGGGTTTGATAGTAATATGCCTCAAATTAAATTAGTATGTAAAGGAGCTCTAGGTTTATGTGAAGATTTATCTAAAAATCCTACACTAAGTATTGTAGGTAACTATGAATCAGATACTAATATAAAAATATACTTTACTGATGGAAACAGTCCTATTAAGATTGTTAATATGATGAGTAATGATTTTATAGACAATTCTAATCTTATAGATGAGAATGGAAATATAATTAATCCTGGCTCATTAGAAATAACACCTGTAGTAAGTTTATTGCCATTTAAGTTCCGTTGGTTATCTGAAGGTAATCTTAAAGCTGGAATGGTAACATATTGTTATCAATTATTTAATGTACACGGCACTGAGACTGTTACTTCTCCAATGAGCGAGTTAATTCACTTAACTAATAGTGTAACTAGTCAAGGTAGTTCTGAATATAAAGGCACTGGTCTAAATAAAGCATCAAATAAGTCAGTAATGCTATCTACTGAGTTATCTCTCTAGGACTTTAATAAGTTAAGAGTAATTCGTATATTTTATGAATAGAATAATGCTACTCCTACTATTAGTATAGTAGATGAGATAGATATACCAGATGGTCAGACAAATATACAGTATGTAGATTATGGAGTTACTTTAAGTAATATATCTGTAGATGAATTCAATGCTATGACTGGTTATCAATTTATAGCGTAGACTCTTGCAAAAATGCAAAATAGATTATTTGCAGCTAATGTAACAGAGAATACTTGGATACCAGAAGATGAAGATGGTAACGATTATGATGCTAGAGCTTACAGAGCTAACTCAGAAGGAAGTGTATAGCTGTTATCTAGTCTAGATAGTAATAATATTCGTATATCTATAACAGATGATGAAGCTATTAAACGTATTCCTACTACTCACGATTGTATAAATCCATTTAATAATGTAAAGTATACAAAAGATACATCTAATTCTTAGAATACATATATATACAATAAAGATGGTGAATTAGGTGGTTACGGTATTAATATAGAGTATTCCTTTGTAACTACAGATATAAATCTAAGTAGTAAACAAGATAAGTTTAGATTGGATCAATCCTGTAGTATGGATGTACCTACTGTTAGAAATAATACTAGGTATATAAACATGGGTGATAATAAAATGCCTGAAATAGTACAGCCTACTGAAGAGCAGAAGAATAATCCATATATACCTAATTATGCTGATCCATATATAGCCGCTAATTATAGAGGATACTAGAGAGATGAAGTATATAGATTTGGTATAATATTCTATAATGATAAATCTGTAGCTTCTCCTGTACTCTGGATAGGTGATATTAGAATGCCTCATGCTTCTCAAATGCCTCCGTTTAGATATGAGAACAATACACTTATAGGTAACGCTTTAGGTATAGAATTTAAAGTAAAGAAAATGCCTGTTGGCGCAGTAAGTTATGAAATAGTTCGTTGCGATAGAACTGAGCGTGATAGAACTGTGCTTATGTAGACTATAGGTAGTTACGTATATGAGTATAGAATTCAAGAGTAGGATAAGTGGGTTGGTCAAGGATCTGAATTAGATAGTAGTTTAGAAATGAGACCTACACCTTTCTTTTGTAGTTTGATTGGTGAACAATTAGCAATATCAACAGGTACTGCAGAGGATGTAGGTAATTTTTCTCTTACTATGAGGGCAAATGATTATATACGTCTTGTATCTCCAGAGATATGCGTACAAGGGGATGATGTAACTAGATTATTTGAAGGAAGTGTGTACTTAGATGGAATCGGTTCATACTATTCTCCATTTGTTGGTGGAAAGGTAAACGATAGTAAATTTGATGATTTTAAAGACAACTATACTAATGGTAATACTATAGGTAACAGTGTAAGCCGTAGTATATTCGCTGCAGCAGATTATGTTACTCAGATAAACGGCGAAGTATTACAGCAAGATACCGTACCCTATGTAGGCTATGGTAGAAGATGGGATCTTAATGTATTAGCAGTAGGATTTCCTTATTAGGATAGTAGAGGCAAGAAGGTATATCGCGGAGCATCTATAGCTAAATACTTTGTTCCAACTTTTGGTCAGTCTCAAGATATATCATACATAGAAGACGCTAAATATCCACCTAATATAGACTATAATATGTATGGAGCTCCTGATGTTGTAGCTAAAAGAATAAATGTTGGTAATAGAACTTATACTAATTATTCTATGTCTGATTTTATTCATAATGACAATCAATCATTACAAGGTCCAGCTGGTCCATGTATCATAGCTCATGTACCTGAATTAAGTAAAACATTTGCAGGTTTTAATAGTGTACCTACTAACAAATATCCAGAGCTTCATCCATTTGATTCTACTAATGCTATTCCTGTATTTAATATTAAACGTGATGGCAATTCTATATATGGTGGTAATACGTTTTCATCCAGACAGAATTCTGTATACATAAGTATAGCAGCGCACGACAGCAAGTATGTATTTGGAGGAGATACTTATTTAAGTCTATTAGATTATCCTAATACTATGCTATTCCAATTACCTGACGCTAAGGAATGGGATGGAATGAAGAATTACATAGGAGCTTATATACCATTTGAGAGTACTATTAATATGAATTTATTTCACGGTGACTAGATTCATAGAACTGTAACTAGTTCAAACTTTGCAGATTCTTGGTTATAGTTAGAACCTACATAGATGCAAGATATACACGTATAGGATCTTCCTTACTTTATATATAACTCTGTTTACTCAGCATAGAATACTGGTAAACTGTATGTACCTAATTCTATGTATGCTGATAAGGATGTTAAATATACCAACAGAATATTAACATCACAGGCTAAAACCAATAATGAAGTAATAGATCAATGGTCTAAATTCAAAGTAGCTGATTACTTAGATGTAGATAATCAATGGGGTAGCATAACTAACCTTAAAGTATTTAAAGACAGACTGTTTTATTTTTAGAATACAGGACTGGGTATAGCATCTGTTAACGAAAGGTCACTCATTACTGATGATAATGTTAATCAACTAGTATTAGGTACTGGCGGTATACTTAGTAGATTTGATTATGTAACTACTACTAATGGTTCTTCTATTAAGAACGATAAGAGTATAATTAATTCAGATAATGTACTATATTGGTATGATTATGATAAGAATGAGTTATGTTCTTATACAGGACAAGTAAGTTAGCTATCTAAAGAAAAACAAGTACAATCTTACTTTAATAAAAACATTAAGGAAGATAGAACAAAAGCTATGTCCTTGTTTGATAAGAAATATAATGAGGTGTGGTTTAATATATTAAACAAACCGTTAATATTTAATGAGCAGTTAGGTAGATTTACATCTTTCTATACATTTAATCCTAAATGGTCGTTACCTATTTCTGATAGAGTAGTAGCAATAAAAGATAATGAACTACATACTTTACATGATACTGGAGTAATAGGTTTAACTCCTTTAGATAGAAAAGCTAAACTATAGTTAGTCGTCAATAAAAATGCTCCTTATACTAAGGTATATGATAATGTTAGATTACAAGGAGAATTTAGAGACGGCAATCAAGAAACTATTAAAGATGATATCATAGATTATATGAAGTTCAGTACTAAACATCAAGAAGCTATTAGAGAACATACTGAATAGGAGCTTGATGAAGAAGGAAGTATCATTACTCCTGAACAGCATATAATAACTGATTATAGAGAAGATACGTTTAGATTCCCAGTACCTAGAGCAGATAAGAATGAAGACGAGTTATCACTACCTGCTAGACTGAGAGGTAAGTATATGATTTGTGATTATGAGTTAGATTCTGATATAGATCATACTTTTGAAATACCGTAGATTACAACAACATATAGAAATTCATTAATTTAATATGAAAAGTAAAAAGAAAACAAAAGTACCAGCATATGCATTTGGAACTCAATTTAAAGAAATTGGGAATAATATGCTTGAAAATGCTCCTGATGTACTAAATACTTTAATAACACCATTTTAGAAATCTAATGCTACTACAGGAGGACAAGCTGTTGCACAGTCTATAGGTGATATAACTAGTGGTGCAGCTACTGGTTTTAAGGTTGCTGGTCCAATTGGTGCTGCAGTAGGAGCAGGCATAGGGCTAATAGGTAGATCCGGTGAAGAGGCTAGAATGACTTCTTTTACTGATTATGATGAAGGTAGTCTTGGTAGTGGTCTAATTGGAGCGTTCGGTAATAGAAAACTTCGTAGGAAAAGAGCAGCAATTAAGAAGAATGCTTATAGTAATAGAGCCGCTGTACAAGGTACTAATTACCTACAAAGTGAAGCATATGAAGATATGATAGGGATGAATACAGATACTATGGCTAATGGAGGAACGTCCTCTTCTTTAGCGTATGTAGATGATGGTGAATTAATATAGACTCCAGACGGAAGTATAAGTAAAGTACCAGAGAACAATAAGCCTACGGATAGTAATTTGGTTAGTTTACCTGAAGGTAGTAGAGTACTAAGTGATAAACTTAAAGTACCTGGTAGAAAAGAAACATTTGCACAACTTGGTGAGAAAATGATGGCAAAAAAGAAAAGTAAATATAATGACAGATTTGCAGAGAATGCAGCAAAACTAAATGAAATGAATAATAATATGATTCATGATTAGTTATTTGCTATGCAGGAATCTGTTAAACAAAGTAAAGGCATTAAACCTAAAACTAAGTAGATACAAGCTGCTGCTTTAGGTGATGAAATTAAACCTGGTTTAGGAGATAGAATAGTAGATGCTATCTATAATCCAAACCGTAAATGGGGAGCTGGAGTACAATGGGGAACTGGTAATAATCAATGGTATCATGTACCAGTTAATCCTAGTAATACACAACCTACATCGACTACAGCTACTGTAAGTACTAGTACTCCAACACGTAGACGTAAAGCAACTTCTACTTCTACGAATACAGGATTAATTGATGAAGGTAAACCAGAGTTACCGTTTACTTGGTATGGTACAGTTAACCCGTTAAAACCAAAACATCCAGAACTATTAACTGCTACTAATGATGAAATGGCAGGTTTAGGAGATGCTCTTACTTCTTTACCTAAAAGTAATGCTTATAGCAAACCTAAGCCTGAAAATAATAAATTTGATTGGGGTTCTGCTTTGTCAGGTATGGCTTCTTTAGCTCCTATTATGTCTAATCTATTTACTGGTAGACCTGAAACAGTTGATGCAGTATATAATCCATATGCTACTAGCATTACTAATACTATGCGTAGACGTAGATATGATATTAATCCTGCCATTGAGGACTTAAATCGTAATAGAGCTACTAGTAATTATAATGCTAGCCAAATTAATACTAATACAGGAGCTAATTTAGCTTATAGATTACAATCAGCTGTTAATACTGATAGAGCTATAGCTAGTTTAAGATCTCAAGAAAGTAATGTTAATAACCAATACTTAGGTGATTATGCCAATACTATGAATAGTTTAGGACAGCAATGGGTTAATGCTACAAATATAGCTAACGAGGCTAATGCTCAAAACAGAGCTACTACTAGAAACATACGCAGAGCTGGTTTAAGTCAGTTAAGTCAATGGGCTCAGAATAGAGAATTGATGCGTAACCAGAAAGCTAGAGATATGGAAATGTGGCCTCTGTACCAAAGATTCTTACAAGCTGGTTTTACTGAGGATGATCTCAGAGCTATGATGAATTCTAACCGTAATACAATAAGTAGAAAAGGAGGTAAATGATGCAAGCTAATAGATATGATAGAGCTGCAGAAGCTCCCATAATGAATACCTATGTACCAATTAATTTTGGTGAATTGTATAGAATAGGTTAGGCGCAAAGACAAGCTGTTGAACAAGCTGCTAACGAATTCACTAATACTGTTAGTAAGTTTGGAGAATTTCAATCTCCTTCTGCTGTAGATACTTAGAGATACTATGAGAACTCTTTAGGAAAGATAAGAGACTTAATAGATGAAGCTGCTACTAATCCAGATGCAATGAAAGATGCTAACTTTAGAGCTAGATTGAATTCTCGTATTGCTAATCTTGATTATGCTACTCTCAGTAATTTAAAGCAAAGTAGAGAGGGAATGTTAGCAAGACAAAAAGCTAATTAGGAATTAATGATAAAAGGTATGTATAATCCTCTTTGGCATGACGTAGATTTCACTAACTATAACACAGTAGATAGTGGAATATTTAACGATATTGCTCCTCTTGCTTATAAATCTGAAGTAGACTTAGTAAGACCATATGTTGATAATCTGAAAGCTAGTTTTATGGGAGTTAAAGATGGATGGATTCATCAAGGAGTTTCTACTGATAGAACAGACTATGAAATTCAAAGGAATTTATCTAGTATACAGAATACCCCAGAATATCAAAAGCATTTAGAAGTATTATAGAGACAAGGTCTTAGTAGACAGAATGCTGAAGAACAGCTTAATAGAACACTCATTACCGCAGGTAGAGAATTTGCTTACGATTAGGCTCAAAGAGATCCATGGTGGATAGAAAGCGCCAAGATACAAGCTAGAGCTGCAGCTGCCGCCAAAAATAATCCTAATAACTTACTTAATCTTACAGAACAAGTTCATATGGATTCTAGACGTAGAATATACGAAAATTTTACAGATATGACTCCAGAAGAAATGAATGCTGTAACTAGACATGGTATAAATGTATTATCAAAAGATAGACGAGATGCTGTGTTAAAATAGTTAGACCCTAGTGTAATGCAAGATAAATTGCGTAATAGTTTTGAATCCGTGTACTCTCATACTAGAAGTAGAAATGCAGCTATAGATTATGTAATAAATGCTTTCTCTTCTCCATTAGATCCAGATACTGCTATAGATATATATGGTAAATATGGTACTACTGGTAAAAAAGATAGTAATGGTAATTACATTGGAAAGAAATCTAGTGACTTTATATTACAAGATGAATTAGCATTTAGTATGCTCGGAGATGTTAATTAGTTAGGCACACAAACTGCAAGAAATGCCATATTTACAGATATGTGGAATAATGGAGAATTTAATAATTTTATTATATCTCCTGAAACTAAACAGGTAACTGACGGTGGTCAAACTTATCAAACTAAATATGCATTTATTCCGTTAAATCAATTTAATAAAGATAAATTCTTTACTTCATCTGGTAAAGATGATGATGAAAATGCTAGATCTTTATATGATGCGGTTAAAGAAGCAGGATTAGAAGTAGTAACTTTGAATAATAGTGATACTAGTGGGTCTGTAGTAGTAAGATTAGATAATAGAGATAATATAGATAGTAAGTCTATTACTACTAAGAATGATACTGAATACGTTATGGTACCTGTGGCTACTGTAATACCTAGCTCTGGTCAAGCTGCTGTAGCTGCTGATATACAATTCCAGAATTCTAGAAGAACTGGTACTGATATGAATGTGATGTAGAACATTCGTTCAGAAAGTATGAGATTTCCTTATAGCAACATAGATGACGATAATGAATAATTAATATGGATAGAACAAGTTTAAGTCATAATAGAATAAATTATAAAAGAACTGCCCCTGATTTCTCTGGATCAGGGATCAGTTCCTTAAATACGCTTGATGTTGGTCAAACTGGTACAAGAGCTGTCAGAGATGAGGCTTGGAACGAATTAGAAGAACATTTAAATTATAACATACAAAATTACGACAATTCTCTTCAAGAAGAGCCTTCACAGTTAGAAGATACTGATGGCAAACTACCAGGAGTAGGTTCTACATACGATTTTGCTGCTAATTTAAGTAAAGCAGTTATAGGACTATTTGATGGAGACTATAAGGGTAAGAATGATCAAAGTACAAGTTACTTTGATCAAGCTGTAAATATAAATGTACGTGACGCATTATCTATAAATATACAAGCTAGAGTAAATGAGTTACGTGAAACAGAAGGTAAGTGGTTACCAGAAATATAGACTGCGAAACGTTATCTAGAGCAAAAAGCTTTATTAAGCGAATTGTCGATTGATGGTCCTGACTACTTTAGAGTGATGTCTGAGGTGCAAGAACTGGAAAGTTAGGTAAAAGAAGCTGCTAAAACTAATCCATATATTAGAGATATATTCTACGGTGAAGCAGTAGAGCCAGCATTTACACACCCTGGATAGTTATATCCTAGAGCTGTATCTAGAGACGTAATGAATTCTGTGTTGCAGAACAATAGAAATCAATATCTTATTGACTTATCTTGGAACTAGACTAATAATGAACTTAATGATAAGTTAACTGCTAATGCTATATTATCTAGTAAATTAGATAGATTAAACAAGAATTTAGAAGATGCTAATGTAGCACTTTTTGAAAAAGAGTCAGACATTAAAGCTAAGTAGAAAGCATTGAAGACAAAACATATGCTTCATGATCCTCTACTTGGTATAGTACCACTCGGCATTACTTATGACCCTGATGAGATAGATCCTGCATTTGATCAAAAGAGAAATGAAGTAGAAATATCTTTGTTCGATCCTAGCACTTATAAATACGGTTTAACTCATCTAGGTAGTAGTGTGTCAGAATTGCAAGCCATGGGAGCTACTATGGCTACAGCTAAGTTAATACAATGGGGTGGTAGAGCTTCTAAGCATCCAGGTATTTGGGCATTAACTGAAACAGGTGTAAACCTATTAAGTACTTCTTACTTTAGACATAAAGAAACTGCTGCAGAAGTATTGTCGTCATATACAGAGAAGTTACTAGAAAACTCTGATAAGTTTGACATTAACAAAGTAATGAAGGACTACGAGTTTGGTCTAGAAGCTAGAGGATATGATGTATCTTCTATGGATGATTTAGAAAAACTTCAATTCGGTTTAGCTTACAATATTCAGACAGAAGATGCTAACTATAATACCTTTGCTAAAAATGCCAGAGTAGGTCTTACTGAAATAGAGCAGGGCAATAATGCTTTAGCACTTAGCGATTATTTACAGAACTTTGGTTTGTCATATACTGGTAAAATAGTTAATGAAGCTATAGGAGCAAAAGCAATAGCTAAAGGTATTGGTAATGCTGTTATGAAGAATGATAGAACTAGAAAACTATTAGAATCAGTAAAAAGTAGAACTGGTAAAATTGCCGATAAAGTATTTGATAATCCAATGCAAAAGGTAGCTACTAAAAGAGCATTGGAATCTATAGCTAATTTTACAATAAATACAGGTAAACGGGCAATATCTGAAGGTATAGAAGAAGGTCAACAGGGAGTTTTTCAAAGACGTTATATGGACAGACCTGTTGATGATACGTAGACTGAAGCTCCTTATAGTTTCTTGAATGGTGTCATTTAGTCAGGTACTGCAGCCGTTGAAGCTACATTGGCTTATAATGGCTTGCATTGGAACGATATGTATAACACCGATGATCAGCTTAGAAAAGCCATGAGCGTAGGTAGCTTTATCGGTGCTCTCATGGGTGCTAGCCCTGATGTATACCAATTGAATAGAACCAGAAAACAAATAGAGTCTGATTTAAGTATACAAGAGTTATCTGCCAGAGGACTTGATAGAGTAGATAGAAGCTTTAAAGTAGCTCAATTCTTAGATTCTTATCGTAATGGCAATAGACCAGATTATCTGCGTAGTAGTATAGAAGCTTTGAAGGACTACAAGGGTACTGGTGTTACCGATAAGATGATAGATGAAGATATCGAAACGTCTAATCTAGTATATGGAGTATACAAAAATAAGTAGATAACAGATAACCTGAAAGAATTAGGAATAAATAGGAAGTCTGGCAAAGACTTTGAAATGTTTGTATAGAACCATGTAGAATTAGTAAACAGCTTTGATGAAGCTAACCAATTAGCGGACGCTGCAGATAGCAAAGTAACCGAAAAAATAGGTTAGTTATTTAACGAGACTTTAGACAGTCCACTGAATCAGTTCATACAGAGACAATATAATACGTATACTTCAGGTTTAGATTCAGAACAAACTCCTGTATCCTTATCCGAATTTAGAGCTCCTATTGTAAATGCTTTAGTTACTAGAGCTACTAGTAGAGTACTGGATAGATTAAATAAGGATTTGAATCAACGTAAGAAAACTCTGGAAGAGATCAAAAATGAATACGGCGTAGATGTATCTACACAAGGGATAGTCGGATTACAAGAGTTTATAAAGAAACAGTAGAAAGATGCTAAAGATGCTTTAAAAAGAGTAGATAATACGCTATTTAAAGGCACTATGAATACTTTAGAAGATCCTGCTAATATTGAAGAGTTAGAGGATTTGTTGGCTGTATCTATACTTAATTCAGGTATATCTAATATAATATCTACCAAATTAAATACTTATAATACTGGTAGATTACCTATATCTAACAGGTACTTAGTAGACAGAAAACCTTTATGGAATACCTTAGATGATGCTGAGAAAAATTCAGTATTAACTGAATATTCAGAAAAATACAAGCAAGAACATCAAACTCAGGAAGAACCTACTAGAAGATAGTTGATAAGTTATTATAACTATAAAGTAAATCAAAGTTGGAAAGATATAGAAGATAGTGCAAACGTAGAGGCTAATGAACGTACTTTAGCCAATGCTATGTTTAGAGAAGACTTGCGCAATACTAGAAAGTCTTTACAGCAAGCGTAGCTCGAAAATCAAGAAGAATTAGATACTCCTATAGTTGATCAAGAAATTACTTCTGAACAAACTACTACTAAAACAGCTGTAGAGCCAGATGAAGATAAAGGTAGCGATACTAAACAAACATCATAGGAAGCATCACACACAGTTGATACTGTATCAGATGATGTAGATAGAAATTCTACTAATACTCCAGTAGATGATATAGCTACAAATAGTTCTGATACTTAGGTAGACGAAGTAACAGACAATACTGGCGATACTACAGAAGTTAAGGATATTGACGCTATGCTAGATGACGTTGCTGATGAAAGTTATGTAGAAGACAACGATGTAACGGAGGTTACTACTGGTTCTTCTAATGAAGAAGAAAGAGCCACGATAGATAGAGTAGACGACAATACCTTAGAAATAGACGAACTAAAAGCTAAGTATGATAAAATAGAAGACGGAGAACCTATAGCAGATATAGGTAGCGCAGAGGATGCTGATGTAGATACGTCTACTGTTGATTCTGATACTTAGTCAGAGGAAACTGTAGAAGAACCGAAACCAGATAGACCTACTAGTCCGAGATAGACCAATCCTACTGTAACTCTTACTCCAGAATCTTTTGATGGTTCTACAGATGAAACTGCGGAAGTTCCTTTAGAAACTCAAGATGATATAATATATACTGACGGTACTGATACTTGGGTCGGTAATGAAGATCCGTCTCTTGGTTCTCCTGTAAGCGATGAGGAAATAGAAATGCAAGGCAGATTTGAACAAGTAGATGCTGTAGATATGGCTACTACTCAAGAAGCTGCTAACTACTTAGGTTAGACTGATAAATCTCCTGGTCTTGATACTAAAAAGAAAGTAGAAACGAACAGGATTCACTCTACATTCTTCTATGCTTTTGACTCTTCTGAAATAATGCCTATTGAGGCTAATGGTAAACCTATGCAGTTCGATGGAGAACGTAGACCTGGAGTAGAACTAGCTGATAAGTTATCTATACCAGGATGGTTGTCTAAACAGAAAGCATACTATATAGTTACTGATAATAAAGAGACACGTAAGACTGAACGTGATGCTGCTGATAGAATGGCAGTACATCTAATCATTGAAGAAACTACAGAAAATGGTGAGAAGTTAATATACAATTTAGCTCTTTATCAGCCAGACAAAGCTAGAGCTAAAATGCGTAAATGGAATGTTAGTAGTTCTAAAACTAATACTGAAATAAATAAACTCAGACAATTACGAAAGAGTATAATAGATAAGTATGTAAAGACTTATGCCTCAGATTATTTTACTAATGTAAGTACAACTCTGCCTCAAATTGCACCAAAAGGTATTGTTCCAGTTAATCTTAGACAGAGTAATGGTTCTATTAATAGTCAACAGTCTGAAGGTAAAAGACCTGTATATAGATCTCTCACTGAAGTAGAAGAATTTGGTTTAAGTTCAGATCCTTTAGAAATGTCTAGACAGATACTGAATGGTGAAGTAGAATTTGGATATGGTAAAGGTCCGTTCCCTATGGATCCAGAGGATAGATTTACTATAGTAAACTTTGATCAGGTTACTAAAGCTTCTGCACAAGGTGTTGGTTATGCTGGTAAAATATACATTGTACCAAAAGTAGGCAATACACCATCGTAGAGAGTTAGTGTTCCTATAATGCTTGCTGAAAAGAGACATTTCATAGAAGGTGGTTCTAAGAATCTCGTCACTTCTTATACTCCAAAAGGAGTAGCTAAGTATGACGATAATGGTAAGCGCATACCTTTGAGTACAGCAGAATTGTTATTCAGATTAGTTACACAATCGTTACCTATTTCTAACAATCCGGAATTCTTAGATTTGTTAGATATACTTGTTAACTATGGTCCTGGTACTGTAGCAGTAGGAGATAATCGAGTAGAGAAATTGTCTTTCTATATTCGTAAGACTTTATATTACTATACTAATACAAAAGGCAGCTATTTAATGTACGCTAATAGAACTCCGGAAGGAGCGTATATTACTAAGTACTTAAAGATTAAAGATACTAATGGTAGAATAGTGTTTACAGAACAGCAAGCTTATGACGTAATTAGGCAGATATCAAATAATTTGCACTGGAATACAGACAAAGAAGCAATGATGCAACCTATATCTGACAATATTGTTAATGCTGCTATTGAGTATATGGATAGATATAATACGGATTATTATAGGGTAGCAAATTGTGATGAATTAACTTTTACTATGCAAGATCTTAACCTTGTCAGAGGAGCAGATGGAAAGGTAGTACGCAATGGAGATACTCCTATATTAATGTCATGGATGATTAATCATCAGATACTTAAAACTGATGTAGGGGATCATGCATTTAAAGATCCATTTGTGTATGCAGACGATGCTACAGTTGCAGAAACAGCTGAAGTGCGTAAACCGGAAAATAAGTTAAATGCGAAATAGACTACAGAACGAAAGCATACAGACCAGCCCAAAAATAGCAAATTCGATATTGAATAGTACGAACCTACAGAATACCCAAAAGATATTGCTACAGAAGAAGCCAGAGTACAGAAGTCTAAATTATTACATAAAGAAGAAATTCAAGACGTTCATAATCAATCTGGTAACATAGAAATTACTATCAAATCCAACGATCCCAGTATAAAATACTATATTATAAAGTATTCACATAGTTTAAAGAAATGGAGATTAACAGTATATACAGATCTAAATGTAGATCCACAAGAACATGTTAATAATTCTCTTTCTGAAGAAGCTAGACAGAAAGTTATAGATAGGTATGTTCCCAAAGATTTACAAGAATATTATACATCTGGCTAGGAATATCTGGATCATTTAGATTTACTGAAGTATCAAGACGAATTAGAAAAATAGGGTAAAACTTTAAAAGAACGTATTAAATTACTATTTAGCACTAATATCGGAAATGATGCTGCGTTAAGAGATAGATGGGGCATTTATACATTTAACCCGTATACAGGAGAAACCAATTACATAAGAGAATCAGAAGTCGCAGTGTAGCCGCCAAAACAAGACATACCTCTTACTTATGATGAGACTATAGCGGCTGGTCTTACTCCAAAGCAAGGTTGGACATACGTACGCAAAGCTGATGGTAACTATGTAATGGTACCTAATAATAGTAGAGTATTACAGAAGTTACTAGGTAATAGAGGTGTATTCTCTACTCAGAGAGGTGAGGGGGATTTAGACATAACTGCTGCTAAAAAATGGTTACATGATACATTGGGTATTGAACCAGACGATGTAATGGTTACTAATGCCGCTATGAAAGCCATCAATAATCCTTAGGCTTACGGTCTGTTACAATCTGTGTTTGATAGAATTCATAATGAATTTACTGCTAGGATAACTTTATCTACTAAAGGTGGTGCTGGAGTAGAGTACCATGAAGCATGGCACTATGTATCTTTATTGTTATTGAGTCCAGCACAAAGAGATCAGATATATTCTGATTATGTAAAACGTAATCCAGAATATGCTAATAGTACTAAATAGGAAGTAGAAGAGCAGCTAGCTGAGGAATTCAGAACGTATATGCTTAATGAAACTAATCCTACTTGGACTTATAGAATAAAGAAGTTCTTTAAGGCTGTGTGGAAACTTGTATCCTCTTTTGCTGGAAAGGAATTCAGTTTGTAGAATTAGGTATTTGCTGCTATACGTAAAGGTAACTTTAAAAACGCTCAATTAGATCAAGAAACTCTTGAAGAATTCAATAAGAAGTACGATGTTGGTATTGGTTACTATGCTCCAGGTATAAGTGATGCTGAATAGGAAAAGATGCCACATATTGCTAATGCTAACACTTTATATAATATAGTAGAAACGTTAAGTAATACTGCTCTATCTATACTTAATATCAGAAGTATGGAAGACATTCAGAATCTTAAGCTGGATGACGTGTTTGACAATATTCAATATTTGTACGAAATTGGAGAGTATGACTACAATGAATCTAAGAAGCAAATGGTATCTGATGTTCTTAGTAATAAAGAATTATTTGCTAAACAGATTCGAGCATACTTACAGGAATTAGGTATAAGAGCAATAGAACGTGAAGAAGCTGAGATAGCTGAGAAAGAAGCTAAAGATTCTGGAGATACTTACGATAATGTATGGGATAGAGCTTCATACGAAATAAGTAAGAAAGCTAATGTGGCGTTTAACGCTAAACTGTTTTTCTACTCTATTCCTCAATCTAGATTTGCTACTGACGAAAACGGTAATCAAATAGTAGATACAGTAAAGGATAACATTTTCGGATTAGATGTAGCGCAATCGTTCGACATTACTTGGAATAGAATATTGGATAATCTGTGGCAGTCTAACGATTGGCCCGATTTGGTAAACAGAGTAAGGAACTTGGCTAAAGCCGATCCATTTTTTGCAACCCTGTTGAACAGAATTGATAATCCAGCTTTCCAGTTGCCAGAAAATACTGTTACTCAATTATTAACAACTATTCAAAGCGCAAAGAATAGTATGGATACCGTTGATATATTCGATACTTCAACAGGTACTATTCAGAAGAATACTAAGGGTAGAGGTAGTAAAGTATGGACTGTAATGGATAGTAGTAATCTAAGAAAGATAGCTAGATTGCCGAGTCAGTGGTCTCAAAATTTCATGTTATCTTCTCTTATTATCACAGACAAGAATAACAGATCACGTATTGATACAGTTCAATACTCTAAGTTATCTAAACTGGATAAAGACATATTAAACGATCTTACGTCAATACAGAAGCAATTAAATAATAAGAATCCTGAAATACGTAATCAAGGTTTAAAACAGTTTGAACAGACTAAAGGTAAGTTACTGAGTTTATTAAATTCAATAGGTATTCCGTTTGATATGGAATCTCTAAACTACTTACTTAAGAAAGTAAATACAAACTCTACTAGTTATCCAGAATTCTTTGTATTCAGTGCATTGTATAAAAATATGCCCGGTTCTATTAGTAACTCTGTACTACACAATATTCGTTTAATGAATAACTCTAAGAGTTTAGAGGCTAAAATCAAAAAACAGACGGTGTCTGCGTCACGTATATTTAATTACAAGAGCCCGAATGCAGTTATCAATCTAATGGCAATTGCTTATGGAGAAATACATCCTACTCCTGAAGAATTCAGTGTTACTGGAGCAGATGGAAGTTTGTTATATCCTATAACTCAGAATAACTATATGTCTGACCAATTAAGATGGTTAAATACAGATGCTTATAATAAGTTAAGTAATATAGCTAAATCTGCATATAGTGCTAATTCTCTTATCGTTAAGGCTTTAACTTCTCCGGATAAACCTAAACTCAAGTTGCATACTCTTATTGCCATTAAAGACAATATCAGCAACTCTAATAGAGACTATTTTGGTATTACTCCATTAGAGGATTATATAGCCAAGCTATTGCTAATACATCAAGGTAGATTGATATTGCCTACAATGTCAGATAAAAAGACATGGTATAGTATAGAAGGTGTGAAAGTACCAAAAGACTTCTTAGGTACTTTGAAATACGCTTTGAATGATTAGGGTTCCATGGAAGCTACAATCATAGAGCGTAGATTCTCTAATGAGACCTTGGATATATTCTGTAATTACTTCTTAGACGAATATAATGCAATAGTAAAATATTTTGACACTAAGAGTGATGTAGAAAAGGGTAAATCTAGATTCTATGATAACTATCACGGTAAGATAGGTAAAGATGGTAAAATGGCTCCTGGTGGTAATGGCGGAAGATTCCGTTACTTTAACCAGTTACCTATAAACGGAGTGATTATTAGTTTAAATAGAATGCTAGATGAAGCTGAGAAATCAGGTAATCCTGAGTTAGTAAATGAAGCCTTGAAACGCATAAAGACAGATCTAATTCAAGATAGAGAGTTACTGCGTAGTACTATGAATTCCTTATTGCTTGACAAAGTAAATAAAGAAATAGAACAGGCTATAAAACTGGGGGTAATAAGTAGAGATCGTAAGGGTAATTTGCAATATGGCAATCTACCATCTACATCTGTACTGGAAGACCAAGAAAACAGTAACCCTTTTGCTTTCTATGAAGCACTAGTTTCACATATACCAGAGGAGTATAATGCTATAAAATAGAATGATATAATTTATAGTATAATTGCTAATTATGTAACTGGCTATGCTATTTCTATAGAAGAAGTAGAGAAATGCTTTGTTGGTGATCCTGCATTCTATAAGTGGAAATCAGATAAGGTCGTAGGAATATTCCAAAGAGATGTAGATAAGATCAAACGTTTGTCTTCTGTACTATCAACTGGTACTAATCTTAGAACTCATTGGGGTGACAATGATCCTAGAAATAGTACTAAGTATACTAGCGCTATATTACAGGACAATATGATTGGTTCAGAATATCACAGTAGACTTGAACAGATTTTTAAAGCAGACCTAGCACGAACAATGCTTAAAAAGAATAACCCTAGTTTAACAGACGATGAGTTATTTAAACTTACTAGTGATAAACGCTTAGACGATACTCTGAAAGATCGTACTAAATTAAGTGTTGAGGATGTTAAGTTTATTGAAAAGCAAGCAGTGAAATCAGCAGACCCGTATGCATATGATGATGAGAACAATTCTGGTAATATAAATCAAGCAGACGCGGCTGTATATATTAGACCTGCATTCTATAAGCGTGTTATGCAAGCTTTAGGAGAATGGTCACCTGAAATAGAAGAAGCCTATAATATACTTGAAGGAGATGCTGACGTATTAGGCAATCCCGATTTATACGCCAAGGCGTTAAAAGCATCTATCAAGCCTCTTAAGATGATGTATTTTGGTGATCATTTCGATGAGATATCTGGTATAAATGTACCTGTATTTGATAAAATGGCATTGTTCCCAATGTTTAAAGTTCTAGCAAAAGCAGATAATAAATATCTGTATGATAGAATGAACAATGAACAATTAGGTACTATAGATATGCTTAAATTTGAATCTTCTACTAAAGTAGGTTCTACTAGGGATAAGCTGAAAGTATATAAGGATAACAAGAATACTCAGTTAAATAAAGAGGCAATTAATTCTCCATCTACTACAGTAGTAAATCAGGATACAGTAGTAGAGAGACTTAATAATGGTCTTACTACTAGAGTATAGGATATCAAACAATTGAGATTGCAGTTAAATACTGAACCTCACGAACATACAGATAGATCATTTGGTACACAAGCAGTTAAAATATGTATTGGTAACGTAGTAGATGATCGTCATTATGGTCATAACAAGGGTCAAAATGTTTCTGGAGCGAAAATTAAGAAAGATGTTTTTGGCTGTATCAAAGCTTTATCAACAAAAGGTTATATAAAACTTAAAGGCGGTAATGGAAAAGCAGGTAGATTCTTTGATAAGAACGGTAGGATAAACAATAGAGCTTTATCTGAATATCTTATACAGGAAGCTAGAGGTACTAATATGTCTGCTGAGGTTACAGAAGCTTTGGCATTAGATAAAAACGGTAACTTTAGAGCTCCAATTGCTTCGTTAAGTACTCGTAACTGGATTGAAAGTAAGATAATATCTCTTATTAATAAGGAAGTAATCGATGTTAATACTCCTGGCGGTTCTGCTATACAGATGGCATCGTTTGGTTTCAGGTCTAACGAAGTATGGAGTGAAGAAAAAGCTAGACCTTTCAACGATGGTAAGAAACTTAGTTTTGATCCGGATAAAGGTAGTATGGAGGTTATGCTTAGTACTAATTTCTTTAGAGATGTAGTTCCTCAAGAATACCAAAAAGATTATGTTACTATGAGAAATTGGTTAGTGGAACACAAAGTAATAGGAGGCGAATCTAAACCATACGGTATAGGTTATCGTATCCCTACTCAGGGTTTGTCATCAACGTTCTCGTTTATAGTAGCAGACGTATTACCTGCTCAAACTGGAGATACTATAGTAGTACCTGATGAGTTTACAGCTATGACTGGATCTGACTTCGATATTGATAAATTGTACATAGCTACTTATGCGTATGATCCTGAAACTAATGAAAGATATACTTGGAATAACAACGCTAAATCATATGTAGAACAAACAGAAGGCGCATTAATTAATAAGTTATTAGATAGTTATACTTTAGTAATCTCAGATAAGAAGACGCTAGCAGAAACTAGAGCTTCTATTGATACTCTTACTGGTATCCTTAAAAAAGAAATATTACCATTAGTATAGACTACAGAACTGAAAGAAGCTGAACCTATGTACGAACTTATGCCTTCGTTCTAGGAATCTAGAAAAACAGAATACACGTCTGGTAAAGCCGGTATTGCGCCGTTCGCATTGAATTCTACTAATCACTGTCTTACTTAGGCTACACATCTTAGAATGAAATTCTCAGAAGGAGCTAGTAAATATAATCTCAACCAATTTGATGAAATTACAGGACAAGATGGTTATAAAATACTTGACTGGTTATCTGCAATGATTAATGCTCATGTAGACGTAGCTAAAGATCCATACATTATAGTATTGAATGTAAATAAAGTTACATACAACATGGCTAGTTTCTTACTTAGAACTGGTAAAGGTAGGAATACTTTCTTATTCTTAGCTCAACCTGCATTGAAAGAATATGCGGATAGGAAGATAATGAACGAAGGTGTCATAGGAGTTAGCAAACAGTATGATAACCAAATATTCTCTGATATAAAACAGAAGTATTGGGATATGTTAAACAAATTCCCCATATCGGATGCTCATAGAAAACAGATTGAAGATTTGGTTTAGAAAGGTAGTATAGAAGCGTTTAACCAATCTAAACTTGCATCCAGTCTTGATGCTTTCAGAAGTGGAGATGTAACCCCTACAAATATAGTTCAGCAGCTATTAGTAATAAAAGCTTATCAAGACTTGATGTCAGATGCTTAGACTATGGCAGACTTAGTATAGAGATCTCAGATAGATACTAAGAAGTATGGTAACAATCTATCTCAATTGCAAAACTTCTATAATTCGTATACTACATTTATAGAAGATAATAAGGATAAGTTCTATACTGATAAGCAAGATACAAACGGTCTTGACCTTTACTTCGGAAATACGTTCTTACATAAGAAGTTGATATATGCTATGGATTTATCCAATAGTATACTGAGATCTCAAGTATTTGCCGCTACTAATGGGTATAAAGAAATACTTACATCTATATTACAATAGATAAGAGGAGGTGAGTATGTACCTACTAATAATGGTAAATCCATGTTGTTTAAGTATAAAGCTACTAGCAATAAAGAATACGTAGGTGCTTTGAGTAATAAAGTAGAAAGTATAATAAGAGCTAAAGTCATAGCTAATAACACAGAACTTATGTTAACTGATGAAGAGATAAGTGACATGTTATTCGGTAGTGAAAGTATAGCTCGCAAACTAAATAATATTAAGAATTATATCAGAACTAATAAAGATGACATAAATCTGATGTCATTTGTAGATGAACAAGGAAATATTACTAATACTTTACTTAATTATTTGCAAGCTGTTACTTCAAATAATAAGAAAAATATAAGTTACATAAATACGTCTACATCTACTATGAATAATTCTAGATATTATGAAGATAGACTTAGATCTGCTTTCTATGACTTACTTACTAGTGAAGATAATATTGTTAGAGAATTTGCTGAAACATTAGTTAAGTATTCTTTCTTGACTAGTTATGATAATAGAACTCCTAATTCATTCTTTAACCTAGTACCTATGTGGTATAAGCGTAAATTAGGTTATGTATCTTCTATTGCTGACGCTATTAATAAACTGAATTACGGTGATACTACTGTAATTAACAGTAATAATAGTTCAGATCAAATAGATTAGATTTATCTTAATCTTGTGAGAAATTACTGGAGAGATAATGATATAGTTCCAGTATTTGTTAGAAGAGTAAGACGCAATGATGATGGTGGAGAGAGTGTTTCTAATGTAATAAATCTAGCTTCTGCTACTAATAAATCTAGAGTAAATGTTAATACTGTGATAAGTATTAAAGGTGATTATGATCTCTCTAGAAATCACAAGTTCTTTAAAATAGTAGGCTTAGGTAATAACATAGACGTATATCAAAGAATTGGTGATATAGTAAATCTTGATACTGGTAAAACTATAGAGAGAATATATACCGTAGTACCTAAGTTAGGGTTTGATGCCGGTTCTAACTCAATATACGAGTTATATAAAGATGGTAATCAACCTTCTGCATTTGATACTAATAATTTTACCGATAAAATGTTAGATCAAGTGAACGGTGCATATGAGCTAGCAGATAAAAGAGCTAAACTATTGAATGGTAAGGACTCGGTTGTATTCGTAAAAGATGGTAGTTATCATTCTGTAGATTACTCTAACTACGATAGTATAGAACATAATGCGTCTATAGAGTTAGATCAAGCAGATAATTACACAGAACAGAGTATTCAGGATAGTAGCACTCAAGAAACTGAAATACAAGCTCAGGAGACTATTACTCCAGAAGAATTCGTAGACAGTACTACAGATCCATCTGAAATAGATAACATAAATCACATAGATGATACATTACTGTCAGATTTAGATGGAATGGAATCAGATAGTGGTATAGAGTTTGAAGATTTAACTCCTGAACCAGAAGCTGTAGATGTTACTGAATTGATAACTGAAATTATAGATAGTGTAGAAACTCCTATTGATGATATAACTCAGATAGACGAAGGTACTATTAGTAACTTAAAGAAAAATGGTAAGAAACGTAAAAAAGAATGTAAGTAATTATGCAGTGTTTAATTTTAGATAATCCGGAAGTAAAAGCAGCTGTAGATGAGCTCACTACTGTATTAGGTAGTGAAGACGCTGCATATTACATAATATCTGAGAACAATGGTTATGCTATAGATCAGGCTCCCAATGGGGAGCCTTCTAAGCTGTTTTCAGACCTTTTAAGTCATTATAATGGTAATCGTGAACAAGCTATTGAAGCTAAGTCTAAAGTCTTCTCAGACGGCTTTAAGGCGTCTAATCTAAGCACTCAATTAGATGAAAATTAGGAACCAAATATAGAGTAGGTATTATCATATGACGATAGTACTACGTTTAGTTACGAATATCACCCTGCAGAAGAATTTGCAACATTTTTTGTAACTAATACTGGTTAGGGTTCTGCAACTTCTAGTGAGTTAGTAGAGAGAATAATTCCTTATGTGTCTCAAGACAGTCCAGCTAGAAGATTGTTAAATTTGTTTAAGAATACTGATATACCTGTTACATTTGTTAAGTTGGGCTTAGAAGGTAAATATATGTTTTACGATGCTAAGAATCACACCATAACAATTAATACAGATAAATTTGGTATTAATTCTATGGAATTCAATGCAGAATCTATACTGCATGAAATAGTTCACGCCTATACTACCAGAACTCTATTGAGAGTAAAAAGTGGTAGTTACACAGCGCAGGAAAAGAAAATATACGATAAACTGGTTCAGCTACAAAAAGAGTATTCTGAATTATTTAAAGATAAAAAAGACGATGAAGGAAAATTCCACGATGAATTCTATGGTTTAAATGATATTGATGAATTTGCGGCTGAGCTTTTAACTAATCGTGATTTCTTTAATCTTATTCAGAGGCGTACTGAAGACATTAATAATCTTAGTTTCTTTAATAAGATAAAAGAATTTGTTAAATTATTACTTGAGTATTTAGGGTGGCGAGAATCTGATGCTAAACAGATGTATGATGACTTAGTAGACTTAGTATCTTTTAACATACGCAATCATATTACAGAACAGGAGTTTATAGACACTAATTCTGATTTGATATTCAGGGAAGAAAGCGCTGTCCGTATGATGGAGTAGATTCTTAACAGTGACGAAATAGCTAAGAACGAATTTGATAAAATTACACATAACTTAGCACAAACTATTAACGAATCATTAACTTCACGTCTAAAGACATTTAAACATTCAGATCCTATTGTAGAACAGCAGATGAAAAAAACTATGGAATGGCAGATTCAAAACATTACATAGGGTTTGGTGTCAGACTATGAAAATATAAACAACTTTTTACAGCAATCTGCAGATGAGATTAAATCAGCTTCTGAGATGTTAATAAAAACTAGAAAAAATAATGAGATTATAGATAATGATAAGTTAAATGATCTAGATTAGAATTTTTTTAGTTTTTATGTCGGTATTGTAGATGATATAGTACAGTAGCTAATCTATAGAGAACCTTATAGGGAAATAGTAGGTAAGGACGGCAACGGTGATTATAAATTAGATAAATTATTAAAAAGAGCTAAGTCTTATTAGGCTTTACTTAAGGAAGGTCAACTTATTGTAAAAAGTTAGATATCTAGAAATGCATCTAAAATACTTAAAGATATAGGAGTAGAAGTTGGTGCAGTAACTATTTATAATTATGAATAGAATGATATTACTACATATGATAAAGATATATCCTACCTTACTTACTTAACTGGTGCTGGTGACAAAATAAAAGATGACTGTATAAAGTCTATCTTTTATTTAATAAATGGCGCGGAAGAGAAAGTTAGACATGATACCTATGCTAAACAAACGGAATTATTAAATCTACTACAGAAGACTAATAAATATAACCAAATGCAGTTATTTGAAGTAGATGATGATGGTAATACTACCGGTTATTTTGTTAGGTCTAGGAATTATGGTAAATTTGAAAAAGCATACAGAACTGAAATGGATAAAATATGTATGCAGCTAGGTATTGATATTACAGATTTAAATTTACCAGAAAATAGAGCCATACGTATAGAGTACAATAGATTAAGAAATAAATGGTTATCAGAACACTGTGAGAGAAGATTTACTGCAGAATACTACGAGGCGTTTAATCACCTAAGTAATGAAACTCAACAATAGAGAGAATCTATACAGATTAATATACGTAACCTACAAAACAAAGCTAGGGATAATTATGGTATAGTTAGATTAGATAGATTATCTCCAGAAGAAAGATCTTAGTTAAAGAAACATCAATTAGAGAAGAAACAATTAGCTAGTTTATATGATATAAATGGTCGTAAAAAACAAGGTATACAACTATAGGTAGCTGAAGAGTTACAAGAACTTAATAAGAAGCTTTCTAAAGGTATTGTAATGACTAAGAATAGTAAAGCCTATGAGAAAGAAAAAGCTCGGGTAATGAATGATAAGACACTTACAAAAGCCTAGAAAGAAGAATGGTTAGAACTCAATTCTAAAGTATAGTATAAGGAAGAATTTTACGATAAGTTAAACAAAGCTGCTAGAAAGTTCTATGGTGAAGAGTATGCGGCTCTATAGGAACGTAGAAGAGCTATATTAGCTATGTTCAGAGATGACGCTACAGGTGAAATAGATGCTCGTAACTTACCGCAAAGTACTAAGAACGCTCTTAGCGCTTTATCTCGTAGAATGACACAGATAAGAAAGCAGAAAAAGGCTTCTACTATTCCAGGTGAATACGAATTTGATGAAATTGCTCAAACAGTTCCAACTAAACAGTGGTATGAAGATAAGCGTAAGTTTTATGATTCATTACTTAATGATGACCCTGAATCTGCGCAGCTATGGCTACAAGCTAATGCATACACTATAAAAAGTGTAGATAGTAATGGTAGAACTACTATTAAGACTGTACCTAAATCTTGGTATACTAAACTTGTTCCTAGAGACGAAAAGTTAATAGAAAGAGTTCCTAATAACAACTGGTTAGAGGTGTCTGAAGATAGCCCATTTTATAATAAAGCCTATTATCAAGCTCAGGTAGATCACCCAGAATTAAAAGATGAGTACTGGATTCCTAAGAAAGATAAGTATGACTCATCTGAAAGATATGAGAAAATACAAAGTAAACCAGAAGTAAAGGCTTTATACGATGCGCTACTAAGCACTATGGCAGAAGCTAATGCAGAATATACTAACTTAAATAAAATATATCCATATAGAACTCCACAAATGTCAGGTAGCTTATATAGATATATCAGTTCTGAATATCGAGCTGCAAACGGCTTATACAAACTGGCATCACCATTCAAAGGTTTATCTGAGTGGATTAAAGATAAACTATCAGTTCGCAATGATGATAAAGGTTTTAACAAAGCTCTCAATAAACCAAATGGAGAAAGATTGAATCTCATACCTCAGAATTATATCGCTAGATTAGATAATCCTGCAGTATTGAAAGCTGACTTAGTAGGTAGTGTTATAGAATATTACAAAGCTGCAAAAGAATGGAAATACAAAAAGGAAATCCAACCAAAAGTAGAGTTACTTAAATCTCATGTACTTGGTAAAAAGTATACTGATAGACAGGATAATGTGAAAGCTGGAGAAACCAATGTAGCAAAATTCGTAAAGGCTTTTATTGATATGAATCTGTATGATATCAAATCTCAAACAGTAACTATAAGTTATGGTAATAATAAAAGTGGTAAATTATTTGGTATTGTACCTTATAAAGGTAGTATATTTAATCTTATAAATTATGATATAAGTAAACCAAGAGAGATAAATGTGACCAAGATGTTAGCAATACTTAGAACACTAGGTACTGTCAGAAACTTAGCTCTCAATCTCTGGTGCGCTCTTACTGGTGGTTTTACTGCATTATATTCTCATACAGTCAATCTATTAGTACAAAGATATTATAATCCCGTAGATGCAGCGTATGCCCTTAAAGATATGTTGAGTGATTTATTACTTAATGCTCCAGGTAAAACCGGAGTGACTACATATGTGCCGTTTATGACCAAATGTATGGAGTATTTTGAAGTTGGTGCAGAAATGCAACCTAATCCTACTAATCAAAATAGATTACTTAGTATGACATCTAAACACTGGGGATTTGGAATGTACACGTTGTAGGACCATTTTGTTAAAGGATAGATACTAGGTTCTATAATGCATAACTATAAGCTTGTCATAGATGAAGATGGCAATAGACAATTCATGTCTAGAGAGAAGTATAAACAGAAACATAACTTAAAAGTATTTAGACCTGGAGATATACTTGATTGGAATTTTGGGGATAAATTAACTTTTAGAGATGCTATAGAATTTGTAGGAGGAGAAATGGTTGCTAAAGACCCAGCTAATCAATCTGCAGTAGATGCGATTAAAGATGAAATAGGTTATTTAGCTAGATCTTTATCACAGTCTGCAGATGGTTAGTTGACAAATTTACAGAGATCTGTTATTTTCGCTAATGCGGCAGGATAGTTTGTTATGATGCACAGACAATATCTTCCTGTTATTCTTCAAGAACGTTTTCTTATGAGTAGATAGTTAGATTATCAAACTAGACGATATAAAGAGGCTGTATTTTAGACTCCTTATAGAATATTCACTCAAGCAATTGAACATAATGAAAATATTCTATTAGCGTTTAGGAGGGAGTTTCTTACCGATCCTGTAGCTAGAGAAAATTTATCAAAGATTACAACAGAAATATCATTATGGTTACTTATTACTCAATTGATACGACCTCTATTATCAAGCTCAGCGGACGACGACAAGAAAAATAAATTAAAATAGTTATTAGCTTATGTGATGGAGCGTACATCTTTTGAAATAATGGCACCATATAATATATTAGATATGGCCAGAATTGTTAAGAGTCCATCTGCTATTATTTCATATATAGAGAATGCTACAGAAGTTATGTCTGCTCCTACTAGTATGTTATTTAATTTCTCTCGTTCTATTTTTACTGGAGAAACATATGAAGGAGATAAAGTAATTAAACGTGGAGCTTATAAAGGTATGACTGAATTTGAGAGAGCTCTATGGAAACTTACTCCTTTTAAAAACTTATGGGAGCTTAAGGATATCCAAAGTAAACGTAATTATTATTAGAAACAAATTTTAGGAGAATAAATAAAGGACCTATTTCACAATAGGTCCTTTTCATTTAATTTGTTCTTACATTCAAATATATCCTCATTATAAAACTGAGGCATATCTTTAACTAAATCCCCCCAAAAAATAAAAATTAAAGCATAATCTTCTATAGTAAAACCAATATTACCATGTTCTTTATATTCCTCTATATTAATATCATCTATATAGAAAGTAAATATAATAAAATATTTACTATTAACGTATAGTAATCTCATACTATAATAATATTTAGTATTATTTAAAGATCCTTCTAAATCTTTAACCTGTTTTGCGTCTATATGTTTAAATACTAAATATATAAAACCCTTAGAGTATTCTCTATTTATAGCTGTATATAAGCCTATAAAACTTGAATGTTCTAAGGGTTTTCTATTTGGTAATACTCTTGGAGCTAATAAAATTAATTCATTACTCCATACCATCTATTTCTACTTCTGTAGGTTGATTTATATCTTCTTCATCAGTAAATTCTACTGTATCATACTTAGCAACAATTGCCCAATCTTCAGAACTCTTAGGATTATAATTCTTCAATTCCATCATTTTCGTAATATTTACGAGTATGGTCCCAATTACCTGTCTGATAATGATATGATAATTCTGTTAAAGTTTTGACAATGAGGTCCTTACGATCATCTAACTCTAATTCGTTAAACATATTAAAAACTCTCACTTCATTATTACTATTTGTCTGAATAGCAATAATATATGCTTCACAATCATAATCTGAAATGTCAATTCCTTGATCTTTCATATACCAACTAATTGCAAGCAAGTAATAAGTTATTTGTCTATAATAATCAAATTCTTCTACAGAATGTTTAAAATTATAGACATCACTAGTTGTCTTTAAGTCAATTAAAGTAATCTTCTTATTTATATGATCAAATATGCATCTGTCAAGTAGAGACTTACAAGGTGCAATCCAATCATTAATAGGTAGTTCCCAGTTAATATGAAACTCATTATGAGATTCTACTCCAGGAATATCTTCTAATAACTCTTTTGCTTTTTTATGATTATCAATATTATTCTTAATATTTTTAAGCATATTTAAATCAGCAAAAGATATTACTTTACGATTATCTTTTTTACTTTGTAATGCTTTAATATAATTAGCATAACGATTACATAGCTCTGTAGCTTCTTTTAAGACGATTTCAGAGCTTTTTGAATTACTGTATGCAGATTTGTATGCAGCAATCTTTTTATCGTCCTCTATGAGTTCTAATGAATTAGCATAAATCTCACAGAAATCTTTTTGTTGTTTTACTTTAGGTACTTCATAATCAAGAATTACATAATCATTCCAGAAATCCTCTGGTTGTAATATATATTCATGAATCATAGTACCCCTTTCGAGCTGAGGAAGTTTTAATCCTTCTTCCTTTCCATCTATCATATCTCGATAGAAACGTGGTCCTTTCTTCAAGAACCAACCAATAGCAGAATTTGATATTCTCGTATTGTCTTCATAATACGGTTTATCAATTATCATTCTTACTTAATTCTATAGTTACTATTTTAGGTCTTTCTCTTTCAAGATAACTGTCAGTTAGTATACTACAATTATATTGATTTAAATGACCATATGATATACCATCATGCCAATGCCCAAAAAAATGATGCTTATACTTACCAAAACAGTAATGTTCAAGCTTTTCATTATAATTAGGATTTTCATGAGTAATAAGTATATCACAGTTTTGTATCTTTTCATATGGGCATATATACTCATCGTATTCATTCTGAGTATCTTCAAATGCCCACATTTGCCAATGTATAGGAGCTATCCAAGGAGTTCCATAAAAGGTTATTCCTTCATATTCATATAGTTCATCAACAAGAAATACTACTTTATCGTTAGTTAAAGTTGACATCTTAATTTTAAAATCTTGCCAACTTAAATCTTCTACAATATCATTGATAAGATTTTCTATATAAATATCATGATTTCCTGGAACTACAATTACCTTTTTACACGGTAATTTATCTACCCAATTGACAAAAGTAATAGACCAGAATTTATCTGATTCTTCGTTATCTCTCTGAGCAAGTAAATTCACTACATCACCTGCTATACATAACACATCACATTCTGGTATATTAATTAAATGACCATGTATATCACTTATTGCGCAGATTTTCATGGTATAAAGTTTTAGTTAGTTTATATATAATTATACTATAAAATAGTATCATTTCTTTAGTTTTTTTATTAACTCATCTACCTCCTTCTGATTATGAACTATATAGAAATTGACTCCTATATTATTACTATATAGGTAATATCTAAATAGTTTCTCTCTTAAAGGCCAAGCTTCATTAGGGTATCCTTTACATTCAATAACAAAGTTATCTCCTACAAAGTCAGGTAGATAAGTCATTGCTCTATACTTTTTATTATCAAAAGTAAAAGCTGGAAGTAGTTCATATCGATGCATCTCGTAATCTGCCATGATATTTGCTTCTTTCAGCTTTTTATATGTATAAGTTTCAAGTTTACTACGAAATTTAATCCCATTATATTCATTTGGAGTTGCATTCCGTACCTTGCCTTCTTTTTTCTTTCTCTATCTCTTCATATATCCATAATTTTATAGATTCAAAAGAATTTGCTTTAATAGCATCTGAAATATCTTTTGCCTTCCATTTCTTATGTACTAAGAATGGTTTTAAGCCTGTTTTAAGGCTTATTTTACGAAGATATTTACAACCAGCTTCATCTCTATCGAAGCAAATTAAAATTGTCTTAAAACGCTTCTTAAGCTGGTTTAGAGCCTTATCTGGGATAAATGTAGACTCTGATGATGGGCTTATTGCTGGAATACCCATCTCATATAAACACATGACGTCTTTCATACTCTTTGTAATAATGAGTATATCTCCAGTTTTAGGTAACTGTTTAAACCCCTGAATGTCGTTCTCAGTCAGGTTATTACGCCACTTTGTATATTTATCTGCTAAAGGTCTATATATCTTAAAATTGTTATAGACCTTATAAGCATACATAGGATTACTATCCTTGTAAATACCCTTTACAACTCCGTTACATAGATAATATTTTATACTACTTACTCCAAATTTCTTTAGAGTAGTAGTAGAAATATTAAACTGAGACCAGTAATTGATATCTGTTAGAGTAAAGTCTTGTCTTACAATACCAATTACTGTCTCTGTTGACGGTATATATTGCTTAGAGCTAACGAGTTTCGTATCATTAGTAATTTTAAGTTTATTAACTATATCATTGAGTATATCTGAATAGTTAGTTAGTCCTGTGAATAGTGATACAAATTTAATTACATTACCACATTCTCCAGTACCATGGTCTTTAAACATTAACTGTTTAGTTTTTTTACTATAATAACATCCAAAAGAAGGTGTCTTATCCTTTCTTAATGGTGAATTATATATCATACCTACTTTAAAATTACCAATGTACGCTGCATATATATCATACTCAGTTACTTTAGATAATATCCAATCTAAAGTAATACTCACATTATCTTTTATTTTTGTTGTATCGTAAATCATATGATATATTTTTAGTGATAGCTAAGGAATCGAACCTTAATTAACCATTACTATCATAAAACGTGAGTGCATGCTATCCCTATTCTATGAATTTTGATGCCTCCGTCACACCTCACATTCGGCGTATTACCGTCGATTGCTTCTTATCTCACATAGCGGCATGCTACTCACGTATCGCTATATTACTCTGGCAGGATACTGTAAGCTCATAGCCCATTACGACTGATTACCGGTTTCCCTGTATCCTCTTACGCAAATGTTAAAGCTTTCACCAGTGCCTAGCGTAGGCAGCTTAAGAGTTATCTACTATTAGAAAGGTAAATCATCACTAGGCTGATCACTTGCAGTAGTAGTAAGAGGATTATCCTCCTTAACTTCCTTATCTGCAATAATCGGCTTAGTAAACTGATCAATACCTGTAATTTCTCTAATCATGCTTTCATTCTTACCATCTTCATAGAAACCCATAGGAATATTCATAGGTTCAATAGAGGCAAACTTAACATAACTAGGAAGCGTAGTATAACCTTTATCGTTATAAACTATCTTTACTTTAAGTAAAATATCTTTATTAGCACTATTAAGCATTGTTACTACCCAGTTAGCAAACTCCTTATAAGAACTGCCACTGAATGCTAATACATTCTTAGGATAGAAACACTTGAGTATACGCATAATGCGAGTTACCTGGTTAGTAGCTTTACTTTGATTCTGTTCTTCAGTATCGCCTTCACGAACAGCTGGTTCCCATTCAGTATGAACAAGACTCTTACCATCTTTTTCAAAAGTAAATTCAATGAACTTCTTCCCTGTAGGAGACTCTGCAAACTTTGCGGATACAAACTTAACATTGTCATGAATACCTGCTTCTAAGTACTTAGTATTATTACTATTATCTGACAACTTTACTTCATTTGCTAATTCTGTACTAAATATCATAATATCTTATTTTTAATTATTCAGGTAAATAAACTTTATTCCAATAAGCAGTAATATTATTATTTTCATCACTCTCTGCTACTACTATATTCTTTCCTCTTAAATGCGGTGCTCTAGCTTCAATAACAGAATTATCTCCGCCTTCAAATGAGATATGTGTCTCATTCTTCTTTCTATATACATAGCCAACAGCATCTGCTTCACCACATATAATATTTGCTAATGCACCTACTAAATCAAGAGACATTTCTGCCATTTCTTCGCCATTCTTATTAATCAACTTATCTTTAGTATGACCAATAAGTATAAAGTTATCACATAATCCACGGAACATGTCGATGACTTTTCTTACAGCCTGTCTTATATATAAATAACCAGACCCATTAGGTAATGTTCTTAAATCTGTACCTTCGTACTTTTTACCCATTGGAGTAGCTTTATAAAGCTGTATAGCAAAGCTCATACACATCTCTTCTAGACGTGTAGCATTATCTATAGTAATATATTTATAAGGATATTTACCAGTTTCCTTTTTAATCTCTCTTATTGCATTAGCTATATCACCTAAATCTTTTACAGATCTAGCTTGAACAGCTAATGCCTCTAAGAACTCTGAACCACCTTCTAAATCAATAATTAGATTGTTATCCAGTGCTGCAGCTAAAGTAGTTTTCCCAGCTTTTGGTTTACCAAATAAAATCAAAAATCTAGGATTTTCTACTTTAGCTTTTACTTTCTCTTTTGGTAATACAATCATAAAAGCTTTTATTTTTTTTTGTATTCCTCTGATAAAGTTCTGATAATTTCTGATAATATGGAATAAGATATTTTAATTAAAACAAACCACGTTTCTTAATATTAATCGTGATATCGATAATAGTTTTCTTTGTCTTCGGTTTTAAATAGTTCAAAGAACCAAATGCAATAGGAATTACTTCATAACCAATCTGTACGAAGTTATCAAAGATTTTAACCGGAGTACCAAACTCATCTTTAAAGTCATAGTCAACATCAAACGGACAATGTTCCTTTGCATAAATATCAAGTGCATTAATAGCCTTGAAGAATTCTGTTTCTAAGTCGAAATTAATTACATTATCTCCCCAACACTTAAACGGACAATTAGCGCATTCCTTCGGCAACCATCCAATATTATGAGTCTTACTTAAACCTAAAGTAATAATATCACCTGCACCAGCATATTCGATGCCATAACTGCAAGAAGGATAATCACTCTTACTTTCTACAGTCATCCAAGGATAAGCGTTAATTACTCGGTCCATTAAAGACTCCTTATATGTTTTTGCACTCTTAGTATTTTTCGGTAATGTAAATGTATATGATTTCATAATTTTCAGCCTTTTTAATTGTTATTACTAAACGAAATCTTCCTTACTGGTTCTTCTTCTCGTATAGTTTCAATTAAATTATTGTATTTAAGGTCATTGTCAAACTCAAGTATAGAACATTCACCTGCATCTCTATTCTTTAGAATATGCAAATAAACTTTATCTCTTACTGGTAGACGATTTGGTCCATAACTCTGTATATTGAGTAGCTCTGGCCTATGAATACATATAACGTAATCTGATGCATGAAAGATAGTATCAGCAGAAGATATATCGCTACGCATTGGATAATGCATAGATGGATTATTAATTCTTTCAGGATTTTCGATATTACGATTCATCTGTGATAACTGTATTATTGTAGTATCTGGAAACTTTTTTACTCTAATAAACAGTTTCTGTAAATCGGAAATCACTTGTAGTGCACTTTCACGATTTTGACCTTCAACAAGTAGAGTATGATCAAGTATGATCACAAATTTTTTGCCTTTAGCTTTATTTTCGTAAAAGTAATCAATGGTAGATGCTATATCTGCAACAGTACCCGGTGTATCTACATAATATATCGGATATGATTTTATCTGTTGAGAAGTTTCTTCTACTTCTTCTAATAGTGTATTGTCTAAATCACTACTAGAACTATATAGCTGAGCAGTAGTTTGCCTTAACTTACTGCTCAATTTTCTACCTACTTGTCTAGAACTTAACATTTCAAATGAAAAATTAAGTACTACTACATCCTGATTAGAATTTAAGTCTATTAAATCACTTTCAAGCGTATTTACAAATGAACTTTTACCACTACCAGATATACCTACAATGGTATATATAGTATTAGGTTCAATACCACCCATACAGGATTTATTGAACCTATTCCATCTAGTACGTAAAGAAACAATCTCATGATTCTTTCTCTTACGGATATATTCTACTGCTTCATTAGTAGCAGAGGATATATGTCTAAATGTTAGTACTTTAGTAGATATCTGCTCCATAATTATAGTAATTTTGGTTAGGAGTTTCTACTTTCATTTGTTCCTCAATAGTTTCCCACTCGTGTTGAGTGAGCCATTTCCACATAGTTTTCATATAACCTATTTTACCTGTACGCATACGCTCATCTATTTCATATTTTAAACAATCCATAATGTGTTCATGCATTGCTTTAGACTTGCCTACGATACGATTATATTCTTTCCTACATTTGTTTACATTAGCTCTGAGAAATCCTTTAGTTCCATCAGGTCTCATAACGTAAACTGGAAATTGGTCATAAAACATATCAAACATAGCTTTATCTTCTTTAAGAAGTTCTTCTAGTTTTTCTGTTTTACTTATGACTTGGGTATCTCTATCATATTGGATAGAAATTAAACCTTGAGTCTCTAACTCTTGTATTTCTTCTTCATTAACTAGGCTGAGAAGTCTCTGAATGTCTTGATTGATTGTTTTGATATCATTCAATACAAGTGTTAGGAATACTAATTGATTAATAGATAAAGTTGGTATTCTATCTAAGATAGAAGTGTCTATTTCTAAAATCATAGTCTTATATATTATATAAGCTTATGGTTTATCTGAAATATATCTGATAAGCCTCTGTTAATCCCATAGGCTCAATTGTAACGGTTTTAAATCTCTGATTATCTTATAGGCTTCCATAATATAATACCTATAATTAATCTTTCTTTCTTCAATTGGTTTATCATCAAATTTATTTAGAAGAGTAACACCAGATGCAGTAAGCATATTCTGATACTGTCTTGCAGAAGCCTTATATTTACGTTCTCCTACGTATGGCTCAGTATATGTTATAATTTCACCTTCTTTATGACCAGTATCTTTCCATTTCCACAAGTATCCACCATTAGTAGATGCATAGAAACGGTTAGTTCTCTGTTGCTCCTCATTCATATATTCAACATGCCATTGTTTACCAGTTTTCTCAGACATTAGAAAATCTCTTATATCTGTACAATTCTTAATTGTATCTTCAACTGGTATTCCATCTTTAAAGAAACTTATTACTGCTTTAGGTATAATCTTTGGAGTTAATCCTTTACCTAATTTTACAGTAGTGATAAACATTCCTTTCTCCTTTACTTTGTTATCTTCAGTAATAGCAAAATAATCATTAATAGCATATTGATACATTGCTTTAAAACGATCTTCTTCTAAAGTAAGTTTAGTAAGCTGTTCCCATTCTCTACAAATACTGTTTACTTTAGAATATACGTCTTTCTTTAGTAAAACAAATAAACCATCAGTATTTGCTTGGACGATTCGACATCCAATTTGAGTTAATTTTTCAGCTAACATAAGTAATAGTAACTGTCCATTAATTCTAATCTGCATTACTGCAAATGGACTATAACAGAAATTATGTTCATTCTGTAAGTTACCTGATAAACCATTTAAAGCTAACTTTAAAGTTTCGTTCTTTACTTTATCACCATTGTGTTTAGCTTCAATTCGCTCATCTTTGATTTGCTTATATACTTCTAAAAATTCTTTACCTAAATGTTTAGGATAGAATTCATACTCTATAAGCATACTTGGATATAGTGAAGCTACATCTATATCTATGAGCATTTCATCATCTCTAGGAATAATGATTTCAGGACTATTCACAGAGTGAATACCTCCTACTCCTACAGAATAGCGTAAATTATTAAATACAAACTTATTTTCATATCCTTTTCTACCTGGAGATACTATCTGATTTTTCATATCTTCTAGTACTCTTTGTAAAATAGGACTATCGTATTTAATAAATGGTAATATTACATCTTTCAATGGTATTACACTCATTGGAGATCTTAAATCTTTAATATCCCACCAAGTTAGACCTGTCTTTTCTAGATATTTCTGAGTTAAAATCTTCATTCCAATGTTTACACCGTCTTTACTGAGTACTCTTACTCCATATTCATCTTCGATAGCGATTCGTAAATCAACGTCTTTCTTACATCTATTTAGTAATTCTGAAGTAGATTCAATATCATTGATATTATAATCTATCATAGAGTCAAAATCTTCTAAAGGAAGTGGTTTAGTCCAATCACATACAAATTCCTGTACATTAGGATATTGCATTGTTACTTGTATTTCCTTTAAACCTACTCTAAGTTTATTAGAATATAACATAGTAAGAATATCAAAAGTATCAAACCATATTTGATACTTCCAATGTTTCCATGCATCTATGTTATCTTCGCTTGAAGTAGTTATGGTCTTACTTAGATTAAATATAGAACTACATATAGTAGGTATATTATATTGCATTAATTTATCCTCATACTCAATTATATAATTAATTATAGGATTATCATAATGCAAATTATTATAGCCACAAAATATAACATTAGCTGGAATGTTAATATTTGTAGTATAATAATCTCCCCAAGTAATGTATTTATCTACTTGTTTAAAGAACTTAACTAATTCTCTTAGTTGATTTTTTCTTTCTGATATCTCAAACTTATAGATGTTGTTTGTTTCTGTATTTTTTACCGAACAATGAAAGATATTTTGAAATACCTCAATATCATATACGTAGACTATTTTTCCTCGTATAATCATATTATAAGTATTTAAAGTTAGATCCCATGGTTGGACTCGAACCAACGCAATCACACTACATAGTAGCGGCTCTACCACTGAGCTACATGAGAAACCAGTTTAAGTTATGGAAACAGAAATATTATGTTTTTATGCTGCTAATAACTTATTACGACTATAATAAGTTATACTATTATCTCCTTCAATATCTTTTACAGTTACTCCTGTAAATGATGTATCTTTCTTATACTTTTTAGCTAACTTGGCAGCTTTATTCTTTGCTTCATCTCTAGTAGATGCTTCAAAGTTTCCAGTAGCAAAATCATATACTTTCATATCATTATTAGAGCATTTTCTCTGTATAGCATATTGAAAGTTTCTTTTGTTAGGCTTTTCTTTAACAGATAGTTCTGCGGCACTAGGAGCCATCTGTTTACCTTTTTTAGGAGTTAAAGGATTATTACGTACTGATTCATCAAATTTAGCTTGCATAGATTTCTTTGCAAGTTTATCAGCTTTTATTTTCTCTTTGATTTGTTCAGTTGTTAACGTAACTCCCTTAGGTTTAGTGAACATATTGTTCTTAACTATACGCGTAAAATGTTTCTTCTCTTTACGGGTATATCGTATTGTAGGATCATATCCTGCTTTCATAAGAATATTCTTGATTAATTCTTTTTTAGATTGTTTTATAGATTTGTTTTCATTCATAGCATCTTTTGCTACTTTAGTAGTATATTCAGACTGCTTCTTGTTTCCTGCCCACTTTACAAATTCTATTACTTTCCCATTCTCATCATATTTAATGACTCCAGATGGTCCCGGTTTCTTGCTTACCGTCATTATTTGATAAGCCTTATAGCTTCTACGAAACTTATTTTTATTACTTCTATGATTCTTTATACCGGTTCTCTTATTTTTCTTTGCTAATATCTTTTTCATAATTTTGATAATTAAAATGTTAATACTAATTTAAAGGGGATTTACCCCTTTAAATATTATTTATGCAGCTAATGCTAAAGCAGGAGCTTCAATATTAAGTTCTGCTTTCTCATTAAAATCTGTAATGTCTTTATTGATTTTGTTAATTTCTAATTGTAATTTATTTTTTAGACCTGCAATATAAGCTGAAGTAAGCTCTTCAGTTTTATCTAGGTTCTTCTTTCCTTTAGAACGTTTAAGCTTCGGATCAAGAGTCTTAATCTTACTTAAGTGAAACAACTGTTCAGTCTTTTCACATAAAGTAAAGATGTTAAGATAGTTATTATCTTTAGGTAATTCGGTAAACTTCTTATAACCCATATTAATACACTGCATATACAGTTTTAATAATATGCGTTCTTCAGATAGAGTTTTAATCTTCTGAAGTAACTCTTTTAAGTCATAATTACGTTTAGCCTCTTTTGGAATAACATTTTCTTCTTTAATCTTATTCCAATAGAAAGTAATTTCATTAGAAATTTCCTTAATACGACCGATTTTACCTTTATTCTTATCTCCGAGCAAATATATTGATGTAATTGATTTCATATTGATTAATGTTTTTAAATGTTAAATACTCGACCAAACTACATCTACCAGTAGTAGTCCCTATGGGATTCAAACCCATAACTTACACATTAGAAGTGTGTTACTCTATTCAATTGAGTTAAGGGACTGTGTAGTAATAACTGCCCAATTCAGCAGTAATTACTATAAATAGTACCCGATTCAGTACTATGAAATTATGTTGTTTTAAGATAATATCCAAATCAATATTTTCTAAATTTTCTTAACTGGCCGAGTACTATAGGAATAACCCGTCCACCAGTCTTAATTCCAACTATTCCATTAAGCCCTTCAAGGTTAACGTCTTCAACGTTGGTTATACCATTTTCTCTTGCATATTTTTTGATATTCTCTTGATTAATCCATTTAGAATGTAGTTCCCCATCTGAACAATTCCGCATACAATCAAACAAAATATCAACTATACAATCGAAATCCTTACGTTTCTTTGCCTCATCAATTATACTTTTAGTAATCTCGTCAAAGGCATATTCATTTCGAGTCGAATTTGACCCAGTAATTGCATCTGCTATACTAATAGAAGCATCTATAATACTTACCGATTCATAAGTATTAAATAATCTTTGCCACCATAATGGCCCACTTCCGTAAAATAGAAAGACCCGTCCATCTTCTCTAATACTTACTTTTTTAGGCGTTTCGGTACGTCCTCCATTCCAAATCTGAATTTTAGACAATATGGCTGGCTCAGAACATATTAGAATTCGCAGAAGTTCTACACGTAATGAAGAAAGTCTGCCGTTCATAAGCTTCTACTATTTTTCTTCAGTAATTGTAGCAGTTACGTGAATTTCAGTTTCCTGATTATCTAAACCGCACTGCCGTAAATACTCAACCTGCATACGCTGATTCATATCCATATAACTACGGACAGTTTCAGCTAACTGCATACACTTACGTGTCATCTCTTCATAGAAGTTCAACACACTCTGGTTGGATAACTTAGTTAAGTCATTCAACATAGGAAGTTCTTCAGCTGTAAAGAACATAGGTTTAGAACCCGGTTTACTCAACCGTTCAATACACTCAATTACATTCTGCCGTGTTGCTTTAGTAAATTCAGGATCAGCAAGCTCAAAGACTAATGACGGATCATTCTTCTTTTCATTCAAAATGATTTTCGGGCGTCCATCAACATCCTTCTCAAGTAAGCTTACTGATTCAACATCAATAGCCTTGAGAATATAAGCTTTTACTTCCTGACGGAAAGTATTCTTACCTGTAGCTACATCTTCTTTCCACTTAAGGTCAGGAGTTTGTGCTACAATTGTAAATATCTGCTGTCCAAAGAAAGGCCCAAACTTCTGGGCTGTTTGCCGATAGCGAGCTAAAATTTGAGCTGCTAAACCCGGAGTGTTAGCTCCATTAATATTATTTTCCATAAAAATGTTCCTTTTTGAGTCCGTACTTGATATACCAATACGAACATAGTTATACAAAAAATTGTTAAAGTCTCTCCACTGTTCGATTATTTAATAGCTATTCAGAATAGGAATAGGTGAATTCAATCACATAATCTACTAAGCACAAAAATAATAAATTGAAAATTTATGAGAAATACTCTGCGAGTTACTTCTGATAATTTCTGCTATTTTTCTTAGTTTTATCGTCCCGTTTTGACGGTTGAAATTCAACTTATACGATGTTCAACGCACCTCTCACCGTAAGCGTATAACGCGATTAGATGCGATATAAGCCACTTTATCATCAGTTCCTTAGAACCTACTGAGTATGTCCGGTATTATCGAAATTCGTCAGAATTACGGTTGTTTAATCTAACATTACTAAAATCATAGACTCATTGCTTATAGCATGACCCATCTATACCATTTCCAGGATTTGTTTGTTTATACTGCACGAACATTAGGATTTCCACCTATCATCGTCTCCTTGTTTGCTTATGGAATATCTTCATCATAAGTGTACTATTGCCCTTACAGAGACAGTGTAAGAAACAACACAGGTAACTAACGATTCAGCGTTCTCTCACATACAATGTTGCGCATTGTACTTTACGAGTGTCTTAACAGTCAGCAATGTCGGTTGGCAGTCGGGGTGACTCGTACTCCTTAACTTCTACTTTACAATAGTAGCTTGAAATCTCTGTACTATCATTGGACTTCCCAATTAGTTAAATAGTTAAACAATTAGAGTTCATTTTATCATAGCTGACTCTATTCAGCGTAAGTAAAGTTGATTCATTAAGTATATCATCATATACTATAATTATTATTAAACTGGTTTTAGGATTCTAACCCTAAAGCATCTTTAATAACTCTATTTACTTCCTTAATCCATAACGATGTTTATTATCCAAAATTCTGGTATGAACTAGTATAATAAATCAAAGGCATTTACATATCTTGAAATGCTTAAGCTCTGCCGTTTTTACAAGGAGTTTTCTCTGCGTCTCCTAATTTTACTTATTACCACGTAATAACACTTGCTAAAGGTGTCCGCTTCTAAGTTCAGGGTTATAGCGCCCTCATACTCGCATTTTAGACTATTATATTTTAGTCTCGTCATTTCTCATATATTATACTCATCTACACGACAAAACTCATGAGTCACCTTAGACTTGAAAGACGGTATCAATCTCATATGCCTCATCCCTTATACGTAAGTTCTTTTACAGCACGCTAATTACGATAGCGCACAGGATTGGCTCCTGCTCCACGGTAATCAGTCAAGCTTTAACATTTACATGTTTAATTCTTGGATCATTGCGTTTCCAGCTTTCATATCCTTACTTTGTATAAGTATGTACCATAACACGGTTATCCTTACATTAGTATTAGTAATTTACTCCCTTCATAAGTACAAGTTCTAATATCCACAATTGCATATTACATCACAGCTGATGTGTACTGAACACTAGAGTTAGCCTGTTTCCCTTTCTGGACGCACAGTAGCGCTTTTGTTAACCGATTTTGGAGACCGGTAATGCGTTATCTGCAATCTCTTTTTTTCCATGAGTTGGCTGCTTGCTTAAGGTGAAACTAACCTTTGCCTTTCAGCTTTACTTACTCTTTCCAAAGGAGTAAGTCAGGAACCGTATTGCCCCTGTTTCGTCATCGTGTTTATATCCCTTTTTGATTCTGCTTTTGATAAACTAATACGGATATATGGATTTCGTTCCACTTGCTTAAGTTTGTAATTCAGTGTGTCTTCTCTTAAATTACGAGTCTTTAGTAACAGTAATCGCCAGTACGGTTCTCATCATGTCGTTACTTAGAGAGGATTATGCACTCTTATCCCCTTTTACCTTCCGTTTTTCAGACGTTTAGGCCTATTATCCTACCTTTTGAGTAATCTCACTGTGTTAGCAGCTAACATATTCTCGGATTCTGTATTGTTTCGGGCCAGTAGAAATGACTACAGCTCCCTGACAGGTGCGACCAGTATTGTTGTATACCTTACCGCATGACTTCCCCGGAGTGATTTACGCTACAGTTTTACTCCTCTCGAACTGTGATATAATTAAAGTATTTATTATACGGTTATTATCACTAACTTTTTACCGTAGGGCTGTTATCTTTAGCCTTTATTTCTTGTTTTGGTGTATTGATGCTTATTATTTCACCAGTGGTAAGATTAATAGAAGCTACTACTTTCTTACCTAGACATATGTCGACAAACTTATTTTTTACATCACTACTACTGATGTAGTCTATTGGCTCCATTTTTGAAGCATCAAAACCATCCAAACATTTACAAGCATTACTTACAGACGAACGTAAGTACTGTTCTACATATAAACAATTAGTTATACTACTGTTAGCTTGGTCTCTAATAAAAGTAGACTGATTACCTTCTACTATAAAGTATTCAGTTTGAGCTTGAATAGAATTCAATTTAGCTCTTGCTTCTCTTGAGTCCTTAATAATACGTGATAAACGTATCATTTGTTGAAGTATAATTTTATTGTTCATATTTATCTACTATTGTTAATGGAGTTGTCGGTGATTCGTCATCAGATACCTTACTTATAGCTTTTACTTTCGGATATCCTGTTGAATTCGTCTTCTCTATTACTTTAGTTTTCCACTTAACTACTGGCTTTGGTTCGCCAGTAGTTTTTACATTCACTTTTGCGTCTGTTGTTCCTTTCACGGATACTTCTAATGTAGATAAGTCTACCTCGACATCTATCTCATCTACAGACTTTTTCTCCTCTTTTATTACTTTAGGGAAGTTAGGTAACTCCACTATAGAGGGCATAACAGGCTGCGCCTGTATAACTTCTGTAGTTGCGAACATTTGCCTACCAATGAATACACTGACAACAAACATTCCAACTACAGTTAACATTCTATTATTCATTTGATATGATATTTATTAGAATGGTTATTCTTCTAAGATATGAATTTTTAAAAGAAACTTTTTAAACCAGTTTAGTTTTTTTTTTCAGTCCCTTCAGATTTCTCTTCATTCTTAGGATATTCGTCTTCCTTTGGAGCTATTAAATCTCCTTGACAATACTCTGCAAGACGATCAGCCGGGTCTCGATACAAATTAATAATCTGACCTACAACCATACGCATCTTATCAAGCGTAGGAGTCTCCTTCTGTTTGTCAAAGTAATTGGTACGAATACTCCCTAGAACTTTACGGGCAACTTCACGTGCAGCTTCAAGTTCAGTCTTCTTACTGTCTTCTACACCATCGGTAGTAATAGTATAGTCAGCAAATAACTTATCAATGTAGTCATTGCCCAGTAAGCCAGTAATAGCATTAATTGCTTTATCTTCTTCCGGCTTTGCTTCAGGATCATCCTTCAGTTTATAGCGGAAGTTTTCTCCAATTAAAGCACGTAATGCTTCTGCTACTTGTTCTTCACTCCAACCGGCTTTAGACATGTGCGTATGCATGATAGAGTGAGCCATACACGGTGAACCTGTCTGTGAAGTATATAAGTATACAGCACGACCTAAACCACGCAAGATAGCTGTAGGCTGGATAATAGAGAATATCTCATTGATCCAATCTGTAACTGTCTTCTCGTCTAATGCAAGCTTCTTATCTGCATCAGTTTCTTTCAGGCCACGATATACACGATACCATTCTACAGTGTTAACTATATTTTCTGCCACATTTTTCTCTTTAGAGATGAGGTAATTAAGGGCAGTTTTCAATTCCTCATCATTAGCAATCTTGTTAGGATCAAGCTCTGGAATTTCTACTTTTGGCTTGCTGTTTGCAAGTTCTGTAGGTACTTCACTTTCTGAGAAGTTAATAGACATTTGTCCATCGTTCCCAGGCAGAGCTTTAGCAGGAGCTAGTTTAATACCTAGCATTTCTGCCATACTTTGCAGCGGTAATACTTGGTCTGCAGCTATCTGTAACTGCAATTCGCCACGTTCACCACGGTCGAACAAGTCTTGACGTACATCGACAAGAGCTAACAAAGTAACTACATCAATGCTACGATTGATGTCTGCATATAACTCAGGATATTGCTTCTTGAGTTCTTCATTGTTAGCATAACGCTGTTGCATTACAAATGCTAACATAGCCTTACCATCAACAGATGATTCTCTTGAACCAATAGGTATACCGGCCGTAGGAATTCCTGTGATAAGGTTTGCAGCACGTTCAACAGCTTTCTTTTCAGGGCTGTTCTTACCTGTTGCATCTTCAGGAATGATTGTAGGAATTTTCTCTTCCTTCTTCTTAGGCTTATCTGGACTTTTAGGGGCATCCTTCTTCGCCTGAACCTTAGTTTCCTTAGCTGTAGTAGGAGCTTTCTTTGCATCCTCTACTTTAGCATCTTTCGGCTTGTTATCTACCTGAGGATTAGTTTCCTCTTTCTTGTTCTCAGTGTTGTTTACTTTAGTTTCAGCTTTTGCTGCTGCTTTTGCTGCTTTCAAGGCTGCCTTTCTTTCAGCCTTACTCATTTCATTTGCCATTTTGATAATGTTTAAAGTGTTAAAATAAAAAATTATTATTAAGTACAATTAAAAAGATAGATTAGTTTAAGAGTTAACTATCATCCTCTATTTCTGGTGAGTCACGTCCATTAGTAAAAGTATTATTTTTAGTTAGTGCATCGAATAATTCTTCATCTTTAACAATGTAACCTGCAACCCCAGTAAGGCGAACGGTAGTACCTTCTGTCACTGTAGCTACTAAGCTTTGCATGCATGTTAAAGCATCATCATTACTCATGGTGCTAACTAAACTAGTAAGAGAAGTAGTTTTATCATTATCTGACTTAACTACTTCCTTACTCAAAATACCTACTAATAGACCAGCCATAATGGCGAAAACAAGTTTCCACCACATTCCTGTACTACGAAATAATCGCGCAAGGATAAATGCTACAGTTAGTAGACCAATAATTGCTGGTGTCATAATTAGTAAATGTTTTTAGTTTAACAATTGTTTTAATTTCTCTCTCGCTTTGTTAAGGCGAGATTTCACTTGAGACTCAGAGAGTTCAAGATGCTCAGCAATCTCTTTGTAAGAGAGATTCTGAACTGTGCGTAGTTCAAGTATATACCTATACTTATAGCGAAGTCTGCTTAGTGCGTCAGATAACTTACTATCTGTCTCATGATATATGTACAAATCCTCTGGTGAGCTGTCGGCCGAACTGCTTACCTGTAGACAGTTATTATCATTATCTAATTCATAATCATACTTCTCTTTTTTGGTACGTCGTATATAATCAATACTACTATTTATAGCGATAGTTTTTAACCACATCTCAAATGAAATATGATTAACATAACTAGCTATCTTAAAGAAAGCTTTAGTAAACGTTACAGATACTAAGTCATCTGTTACATCCTTATTGTGTACAATATTATATATAGTATTGTATATAATTCTGTGATAACGATTATAAAGCTGTGTGAAGGCATATTGTTTACCTTCTTTAGCCTGCTTGATCAGATCTAAAAGCTGTTGTCTTTCTTCATCTGTCATAATTACGGGCTTTTATAAAGTTTTGTTTGACACACCATCCTTCCACACTGCTGCTCTACTGCATGTAGGTCACAGCCCTCAAACTTTTATTAGTACTTATAGAGGCGATCAAACCTCTATAAGCTTAAAATGGCAATTCTAGTATATTCCTACAATAATATTCATACCAATCTTTGTAGAATTTATTATAAGTATCCCATATGCATTCCATGAATTCTATCTTCATAGGTCTAGTAAGTACACTAGTAGGAGTATTATTGATTAATCCACATAATATTCTTATACGTACTTTTAAAGTTAAATCTTTATCTACTCCTATCTTTTGTATTATCCTATTATCAAACCAAAATATTAAATATTTTACAGTTTGAACTTTATAAGATTCATGAAACTCTAGTTCTTTTAATTCCCTTTTTTGTATTCTTAAAAAGGTATACCACTCAGGTCGCCAGTTAAATGAACTATACTTAACTCCCCAAGTGGTATATATATGGTTTGTCAAACTATAAATTGACATATTGCTGCTTTACTCTTTTAGCTATTTTCATTAGTACTACATTAATTTGTGCTAATGACCAGCCTGTGGTTTCTAATATATAAGCTTTAGTTGCAGCTACACCTCTCCCATATATTCCAATATCTTCAAGGTATTTATTAGTAAATGTCTTTAACTGTTCATCAGTTATATTAGGCATTTTTGTACCATGTATCGATTGACGATAAGATGGTAATGAACATATTTCCGAGTATTCATACTCTAGAAAAACAAATTTGTCAGGATTTGCTAATACGCTCTGAATTTCAATAGATTCTTCAGGTAGTATTGTGAATTCTCCTTTCTGTACTAAGTCATTAACTAATAGTGCAGAAGTAATTCTCATACAAGGAACTTCTCCAATTATATTGGCAAGAAGCTCAAAGTTTTCACCTACAATTCTGTAGATACCAGGATGATTGAGTCTCATGGTTGATTAATTTCTTTTTTAAAGTTATTTACTATTCCAGATACTTCTGATAAAGTTAACTCTGGATATTTTTGCATCACTTTATTAACTGCATCAATATCAGATTTAGCTGATCTGAGTAAGTTAATGAACTCTGTTCTTTCATGTTTAGAGTCAAACCAAGCAAAATATCTTACACGCATTGATATTCGTATTCTTTTATTTTACTACTTAATTCATTCCATTTAGTAATATCTATATCAGTAGCATCTACTAAATGTATTATATCACATTTAGTATTGAATACTCTTCTAATATAAGATATTCCTTCTTTGTAGTGATACTTATTCTTATAAGCACGAGGTACTACATTATGAAGACGAGTTATTAATTCGGTCTTCATTCTCATCTCTGTTGCAGCTTTCTCCCATGATTCTGGAAGGTTCTGTCTAATAAAATTCATTAATCCCATTTCAAATTAATTTATTGATTAAATTATTTATTCAAATACCATGTCTTCTTTTTCAAACCACATTCTTTTATGTGGATTTCCAAAGAAGTTTTCTAGTTTTTGTAATTCTAGTGGTAGTTCTTCATTAAATTCAAGTAAGAAGATTCCCTTTTTTTCGGGCCAAGGATTTTCTTTAATTACATTGCAATAATAAAGTTTATTATCATGTTCTACTACACATTTTCTCATATAATTTATGTTAATAATTAAATTAATAATCTTTCATAAATAAATCAAATAGTGTCGTTAAATACGTGTAATCTACACTGCTTTTGAATAATACAGTACTATTCAATCCAGTATAACGTATATATAAGAAATACATATACCTGTCTTCTTTAGGTATATAAGAGTGCTCCCAAGTAACTATATAATTTTTAGTACTCTTATAATTTTCTCTTAAATAATTGATTTTACTTTCCATATTAATTAGTTTTTAATTGTAGCATTGAAGGGAATCGAACCCTTCACAGCCCTTACGTCTGATCTAGCCTGATATGCTCCAGCTTTCTACGACATTAGCTTAGCCGTTGGACTCTGTTATCACGCTGCGATACCAGTATAGTCCATTACATAACTTGTATTGCCAGTTATCTGCTTATTGACCTATTCTACTTCACATTGTCGCTGTCAAATTCATTCAGCCCCATATGCGTTTCCTATCATTTTACTTCGAGGGAAACGCTAGCAATAGAAGTCACCTTAGACGTCATAGTGAGTGGAGCTGGAGGGGATCAAACCCTCGTCCATACGACTGATTCATAGACCTAACAGTCAATGTGGGTATACAACCGACCAAAGTTGTATACCCTATGGTCTTGAGAATGGTTAGTTCTCTTATACTGATCTTGATAATACACGAATAATAGTTAAAGTATAGATACTTTAAGCGATTCAAAGATTCATATCATTCAGTCTAACTTGATGTCACGACTAAGGCGTTTCTCTATCTCTAGAGGACAATCTTATTGTCGCGATCTCAGACTTATGATCAGTAGTTCACGGTAGTTCCCCATAACTGATTTAAAAATTCTGTGTGAGACCTGTTAATTCAGGTCTTTGTATGCCTCAGGCCCTAGAGTTCAAAAGAACTATTTCCGACTCACATACTATAGCTATTGATTCAAAGATTCTAAGCTTGGAACCTCTTTTATTTTGTTTGTTTTGAGTTAGCGACGATTTACACCAGGTACTAACTCATCGTATGTCCACTGCCAGGAATCCGGGAAGATATCACGCAGTTCTTTTTGAGATTCGTCAATACTCTTACCGATTTCAATAAGGTCTTTATCGTACTGCTTCTTCATCTCGCGAGCTTCTTTATCCCATGCGGACACAGGTTTATTTCCACTCTTGATATCTTCAGCAAGTGCAGATAATTCCTTCAGGTAGGTTTTAATACGTTGGTTTGTACGATTAGAACGGCGAACCTGCAATACCGCAGAGGATACTGTAAATTCACATTTCTGTACAATAGCAACTAACTCATTAGTTAGCTTCTCTTTGCGACGTTCAGCAATCTTCTCAGCTGCCTTGGTAGCAATGTCTTCAGTTACTTTACTAGAGTTAGCGATCACATCTTGGATGTTTTCTCCATTTACCTCTTCTAAGAGGATGTTCATTTTCTTTTCTGCCATTTTGAATACAGTTTAATTGATTTAACAATAAATTTATTTAACACTATAATATAATCTTAATAAAAGAACAGTCGTCAAAATATCTCTTTTTAGCTTCTATTATAGCTACTGCTATAACATTTAGCCTTAATTTGATATCTTTATACTTATTCTTTTTATGAATTTTTAGTGCTGCTTCTTTGCTACATCTACTAAAGTATGATATAGCTTCTAATCTTTTCTCCTCGTATAGAGTAGGAGTAATAACTATATTAGTCATATAATATGACATCTTAAGCAGTTTTAAGTGCTTGTCTACGCTCTCGATTTAATCGAATTTTACGTTGACGACAGCTTTCTCTTTCACCTGCTTTTATCAGCTTACGATTTTCATAAGCTGTCTCTCGTTTCTTACGATTTATAGATGTAAGAATAAGGAAATTAGTTACTCTTTGACGCTCTTTTTTTAAGTATGCTTCAAGTTTAGTTATTTCCTCTTCAGCCCAGTCAATATATTCTTGTACTGGATTTTTGTTTAATTTTTCAAGCTCTATAAATTCTTTCAGAGCTTTTATACGTTTTGTTTTACTCATATTTTTTGATAAATTTAAGCAATAATTAAAAAGAACTATCCTATTTATTTGTATCTCTTATTCATAGGTAACCCGTTTCCTTCATCACTGACCAATAAATGGTTGACCGTTGTATAGTCCGTTGTACTCTTGAATAGCAGTCTAGCAACTGCTAAACTTCCATTAGGGATTTGGTTATAAATAGTTCTTTAGGTTGACTGAATCCACCATTTTACTAATAATTTAAATTAGTAATATATAGTATTGAGTAGAGACTCTGGCGGGGTCTCTACTTCTTTACTATTCTTTGGTTGTATTCTGAGTTTACACTCATGAGTACATTCACTACAGTTGATGTGATTATCAAGTGTAGGACAATCATTGTTTACTTCCATGCTTTCTTACGATTATAAGGCTCCATTTTCTTATGTTTTGGCTTCTTTTTGAATTCCTTTGAAGGTTCTTCATTATTCTTCTTTGCCATACTAGTAAAATTTAAATAGAGGATTAATATCTCGTAATAACTCAGGTAATGCGGATAAACCGTATTCCTTTAGTACCTTACGATGTTCGTAATATGCGGCAGTAGTATTTACTTTAGCAATAATACTTACCGGAACACTAATAACTTCACGATTTTGTTGTACTAAGAACTTACATAGTTCTGAATTCAATAGCTCTCGTGTCTTAAGTGCAGGTGAACCAATAGACGCAATAATCTTCTTACAGAAGTCTTCTATTACTGGTATTTGTGGATTAGATGGTCTATCTACTGCTACATCAGTTGGAGTTAAACATTTAGCTATCATGGCACTCATCACATCTTCATCTGATAAGATACTTACATCTACGTTCTTAGCATCTGTATTATTTGCTATATTTGATGCTAAAAATGTTACTAGTGTATGTTCATCTTTTATTTCTCCTTTAAATGTAATAATAATTGCTTTCATACTTTACTTTTGATAAGTTATTTACTAGGAATGCTGATAGATACTTCTATCTCATATTCTTCTAATTCTTCAAATAGTTTATCAGTATTTGATTTACTGATAATTTCAATAGGTGGATTAACCTCTACTCTTTTACCTGGTACTGTTCTACATAGCTTTTTAGCTTGTTCTAATGATATACCAAGTACTTTAGTAGTAGCTAATAGATTTGCAAGATAGTGGTCGTTGCTGAACTTTATCTCAGTTAACTTACGACCTTCTTTTACTTTATTGACTACCATTCTTCTTCATCTGAAATCAGATTCTCAAACTCAGTAAAGAAATTCTCTGGATCTTTACAGATAATTCTTGTATTATCTGTCTCTATGACTACAATGTCTCCAAGTTTGTCATTGCAGCTCTGAGTTATGCTGTCAATATAATTAATATTGACTACCGCAGTTTTTGTTTCTTCAGTATCTGTAAAGCATTGCTCTACAAATAAAGAATCTCCAATCTTTTTCATGTTTCTAAAAAATTTAAATTGTTAATAATGACGCCTGGGCACTCAGGATTTAATTAAGTTAGTGCCAACTTAGTTTATAGCATTTGTTATAAGACAAAGATAAACGACTACAATTGTTACTTACTATGACTCTCACTATAGTTTTAACTCATAAGCAGAAATAGCTGTCAAACTAAATCTTATTGGAGTACATGGTTTTAACGTCCGCACGATCATATATACCATTTATTCTATCAATCCCGTTTTTTACAGTTGCGCAATTAACCTGTATAAATGAGGATAAACGATAACCTTGCTGTATATACTTACGCCCCACATGCTTGTCATTTTCTGAGGACGTATACTCTATCTTCACAGACTGAGTATACTAGACTCTAATATTCATTTAAAACAGAAAGAAGGTTTGGTTTTAATTTTGAATAGAGTCATTTACAATCGTTGATATAACATGAGTTTGTATAGAGTCATCAAGATATTTTTGAGCTCTTGCTCCAGATAGTACTGTGTTATACGTTGATGTGTTTGTTTCATATATGTAAATCATGTCTTTTATAGACAACGATGTACCATGTTGCATCAAAATATCAATTAGTACTACCTTTGGCATAGCTAAAAATACACTATCAACTCTTCTATCTTCTCTCATTTGCTCTCTCATATCGAGAATATCCTGTATTGTTGTTACAGGTTCCTCAATAATAACTTGAGGATCTTCTTGTACTTCTTCTTGGTTCACACCATTTAAGAAATTAGCAATGTTTTCACGCTCTGCGTAAATTATTGCTCCCATCATGCCTATTAAGGCAAGAGTTATTAATACTACCCAAACTATTATTCTTGGCGGTTTAGGTCTCGCCATCATTTCATTTTCCATTTTGATAATGTTTTAAAATTAGTAATTAATCTCCCCAAAACCAATCTTGGAGTAGTTCTTTAAAGTTTTCTATTATGTAATTTCCATCCTCTCTTTCTTTTATCTTCAGAGATGTCCCGACATCAGCACCGGAATAGTCCAACCCATCGTTAGAACACAAATCGAACAAACCCGCAGATTTATTATATCCACTTCTTCTATATAACCAAGAATAGATGTAATAATAATCAAACTTGGGTTCCCAAGGTTTGTTATTGTTACTAATAAAGTTAAGAGCAGCTGTAATTGTACTAAGCTGTTCATACAGATTTAAATGCTTATCCTTATAAGTTCTAGGCTTTCTACCTATTACTTTACAAGCATCTTTGTAAGTTTTAATTTCTTCTCTTTTCATACTTTTATTGATTAAAGTGTTACTTTATAGTATCTCCAACAAAATATACGTGATGATATAGATAGTACTTTACATATACAGTACTATTTTGGTTTGTAATAGGATTACGTAATGTGAACTTATATTCTTCATCATTGGTAATACTTCTCTCTTTATTGACTAATATATAATTCTTGTACTTCATTTGTAAATCTACAAAATTATATACAGTTTTGGACTCTTCGTATTCTCTTTTAATTAGAATGCCAATAATATATGTTATTATTGCTATTACTAATATTCTACTAATTCGATTTAATTCATAATATTTAATTACTTTTATCATAAATTGATTTTAATGTTAATTACTAATTGTACCCAGAGCGGGAGTCGAACCCGCACGACCAAATGGTCACCACAGTTTAAGTGTGGATTGTCTACCAGTTTCAACATCTGGGCATTTAAAATTATTAAACTTTAACTCGAGTATAAAGACTAAAATTTATAAATAAATATTTAGGTGAATATTCCGATTTAGGAGTTTCATTAATATACTTGCATTTTGCATGCCATACTCCTTTTTCTACTATTTCATATATAGTGTCTCCATATTGGAATATATCTCCAACATTTAAATTTGATAGTTTTTTATACATATTTTTGATAGTTATTAAAGTTAATAAAAAGGTAGCTGTTAGTTTTCATAGGTAAAACTGGAAGATTTTTTAGACCTATTACTTAACACACTCGCCACGTGAAGGCCAGCTTTTGAGTGCAATCAGTATATCTATATTCACATATAAATATACTGACAACAGTACGCTTACTGTTATGCTTAATTAATCAATCTGTACAATTAAGAATGAAACGATGATTAAATAAACAAATGGCTAATACCATAAATCTAAGGACGAACGAACTTGGCTATATTAAACTATATGACATCTGCGACTGGAAGAAGGTAATATTGCCGTCTAATATAGTTGTTCCTGATTTTAACGTCTGCACTAATACTCGTGACACCACTACTATAAACACGAGATATAAGCCCCACAGGATTGTCAAGGATTCTCACCTTAAAGATGCAGTAATATTTACTGCATTAACTTATTAATAAAACACTGCTGTAAATACAATTACATTGTAAGGTTCTAATTTTTTAGTAACTTCATCTACTTCCGTTTGTAGAATAATATTGGGTAGTATACTATATTTTCCTATGCAACTATCTACATATTCTTTAGTTTGGCTAAGACTAAAGTTGAATTGTTTTTTTAGTATTTTTATTATGTCTAGTTTAGCTGAAGTGTTAGTTTCTTCAGGTATAAACATACTCATTCTTACTAAGTTTGTTTTATTTCCTGAGTCTTCCTTACGCTCCAATTTAGGTATGTCTGTACAAGGAATAGGTGTTTCAATAAGAATAGATAGTATGTTATTAAACTGTTCCTCCGAACATACTTTAGAAACTGCATCTAATAGACTGTTTGAAGTTAATATTTTATCTTCAATAAGATTATCTATTACATACTGTTGAATACAAGTTATTTTCTTCATAATTTGATATTATTTATTTGTTAGTTAATGCAATAAAAATAATAGAGTAAGCGCATTAATATAGTTATGGAAAACACCACTATAAGCTATGCTAAGAGCTGTCTGATATAAGACCTCATTTTCTCTTACTCTATTTTGAAGAATATGTCTCATTCGCGCTTGAAAACATTTCCTTAGTCGAGCTGTACTGTTACGGGCCTACTCCCTAAGTAATAGCGTCACCACACGTTGCCCAACATATTCTTTGATACTTATCACGATTATAAATTAAGCACTCTCCTAATCGGGAGCCGATTACTTAGTATGATTAGCTACTAATGACTTAACTTATCTACGCTAAAAAATAGACACTTATTGTTCAGTTAGTGTCAGACTGTCAAGCGCCTCATTAAGCCTATCGAGGTATAGCTTTTATCTTCGCTCTGCTTACTTTGAGCTTGGTTTCTGTCTCTAATAAGATGTGCACCAGTTGGAACCTACAACTGCATCTACCACGTGGATTATACTATACTTCACACTCTTGACGGTTGTGCATTACCCATCTCCAGCAAGTTTCATATAGTATTCTTGACTCTGCATTCTTGACACATAAACTCAAATGTGTTCTCTCCCCGACTTGTCACGGTTATTGCTTACGAGAGATGTAGTTGCATTAAGAAAAGAAGTATAATATTATAGTCCTTAGCGCTACCTAAGTCTTTATAAGGGCATACCTAACTTATATTATTATACTTTAACGTGGTTAAATTATGTTTCACAACATATGAGGGTAATTTGCATTTCATAGAATAATTACTTTGCGAAATAAATCTGTATTAATATTATAATGCAGTATATACTACTACATTTAGGTATTCATCAAAATAAGGTATAATATATGTGTCAATGAGATAAGTATTTACATTATTCTCTGAAGGAGATAATGATAACTCTGATATTTGTAAATTTTCATCCCATGCTACGCCTACTAATAAGCCTATAATAGTATCATTTCCTATTTTTACTCCTACTGCTGTTCCTAATAATTTACTGATTAGACTGTTCATTGTGTGCTTCAATTATAATATATCCTTCACTATTACGAGTGAGTTTTTGATTATTGTCTATAGTTACTTCATCACCATTTAATAATGTAAATTTGGTTGTCTTTTCTCCAAATTCGATTATTCTTATAGCTGTAATAATACTCTTATTCTTGTATTCTATGACTACAGTACTACCTGCTAATCTAAAAAATTCAGCTTTGCTGTTCATTTTCGTAATAATTTAGTTAAATAACCATATAGATAGATATAGTACTATCATTGTGATTATTACTGATAATATACCTAATTCTGTGTCTTTATCCATATATGATTATTTATTTAGTTAATGATTGCTGTTTCGTCTTAATTTTCAAAGACTCATCAGGTATCTACAGATACGACAGCCCTCTTCTTATATATCTAGAATAAGAAGAGGAGTTATTTAGTAATACACTATAATCCTTCCAAAGACTATATTATATTACAACGTTACTAACGTTCACTAAATTGTAGAGTAGCTAATTCTACAATTTGCGACTGAATTCGTAATGGAAATGTTCTCTTATGAAGAACTTACTTATCAGCTAGACTTATTGTTCAAGTGTCTTACTCTTGGCAGCTCCTACTTAATTTAAAATTCATAGGTTTTAAATAAGATATTCCAAGTAATCAACAGATATCTGGAGCATTATTTTACACCATTGGTTTTTCACGTTGGTTGCTCGTTTTTGGTCTTACTCATATATACATTTGACCATTATGCATACATGCTACTTCTTACTCTCTGAGCGAGTTTGCGATTCTCAGATTTCATATTTTCTATTACCGCGTAGTTGGCTAAATTAGAAGAGCCTGCTATAATTATTAAATTATAACATAGTGCATCAAAGTGATAACGTTGCACTCACGTTTTATCTATTCTCTTCTTCTGATGCTGTTGAAAGAGATAGAATGCATTTTACACCTAAAACTTATATCGCAAGGAGTATATTCGCCCTCACATGCGTAACCTATAAGAAACTGGTGCCCTCAATGTCTTGGGAAGTTATTGAGTTTTTTAAAAGTCCTTATAATCCTCTCTTTTAAGATAACTTAGAACTTTAGGTCTAGACTTGTACTTCGTCTATCCAAGTTTGTACTGTGCGAATACTTCGGATTATAGAGTGTATAGCACAATCCTCTAAAGTTTAGAGTATACACAATTTTTGGGACTTTGTTATACTATTCTTGCCCAGGGAGTAGCGTAAACCGTTATATTAAACCGACATGTATCAATCCACGGCCCTTTGATACTGGATCTACATTATTAGTAACGAATATAGTGCCTGTCTTTCCAGGCTGTCACTCTCTTTCAAGTTGTCACCAAACTTATAAATCGGAATTGGTTTCCTGTACAGTTTATCTTTAAACTTTTAAGTGCATTACTAGTAAACCGCCGAAAAGATACGCACTACTGGTTTAAACTATCCCACCAGCAAGTAAAGCTCGTCTTTCCGAGCCGCCATGCTATCCCTTGTGTCACAGTACTCGCAACATACTATAACAGAACGTTCCTTTAGCCGATTACCCACACACCCCTACGTACAATGGTGGAACGCAGCTTTCGCCACGATATCAACGCTCATTTGCTTCCCTTTCTTAGGTCTCTGTTACTATGCAGTTCATAATTGCAAATAGGGCGGAATGGTCCTCACATTACTATTTAAAGCAATGTGGTTTCACCATTATTTACTCACAAATACATTTTCTTTGTGAGTCTATTTTAATAAAAAATATAGAACAAGCGCATTATTTTTGCTATGCTATTCTCTTGTTTTTTTGAAAGTTTATTTATTATTTTTGTCTGTCCATATACATGATGTTGTTACTAACAAAGCTAAACCATTTAAGTAAATGAAACCAGTCCAATCGTTTGTTTCAATGCAATATTTTAGTATTACAATCCAGAGAAAAACAAAAATAACTAATGCAATTATTACACTTCTGTCCATAAAAGCTATATATTATGTGATTAGTCTATTTTGGTAAAACAATTAGTCTTAAAAAACGAGGATGGTGGGTTTCCCCACCATTCATTTGTTAATTCCAATCGTCATCAGAGGCTTGTGTAGATTTTTTACTTTCGGCTTTGGTTGGTTTAGCTTCTTTTTCTTCTTCTTCGTCCGTAATATCAACGTACGTTCCGTTAGCTAAGTTAGTACGCAAATTGTTTGCTGCCATTTCTTCAGGTGTAAGTTCTTCAGCCCAAACGTCAGTTTCATCCGCAAAACCAATAACGGTAATAAAGTTCTGTTTCATTACTCGGCCGTCAGAAGTGGCAAATTCAATACGTTTTACTTCGTCACTGATAGAAGCTAAATCTACTTGTTTGTAAAGTAAATTTACTACACATTTGTTTTTGTTTTCCTCTTTTACTTTCTCATTGAGAATGTAATTGCCGTTATCGTTTTTTTTATACGTTCCGTCTTCATTCTTTTCGGGAACGTACATAACACGACACTTGAGTAACTTTTTCCATTCGCTTAACGCTTCTTCATCCGCGGGAAATATAGACTTTGTTAGGGTAATATTACGGGCTAATGCCGCCTTAACATTAATCCTTACAACTCCATTCCCTTCGTCCGTTACTTTATCAGCGCTTGTATCACCAATGACGCCTTGCCACTTGCATATAAAGAACGGTAATTTGCCGTCCCGTGGTCTTAATTCTGCACTTTGTAAATAACACAACATGATAATAAAGATTTGAATGTAAAACAAAAAAAATAAACAAATAAATATCGAAAGAGAATGCCCATAAAGAACAATACGGGGTATTCCCTTCCGATACTAAATGCAGGGGAGTGAACTTTTGCTACTCCACACACGCACCACCTCTCTCAAAAAAATTTTATAAAATATTTTTATATTTTATTTTTAAAATATGTTTAATTTATGTTAAATATCTGTAATTATTCTTAATATTTGCGTTATAGATAATATGAAACATAGCATAGATTATTATATAGAACATATTGAGCCTATGATAGATAATCTAAATAGGCAACAAGAAATACAGATTGATAATACTAAGTTTTTAGTATTAAAAGTGCGGACTAAAGGTGTTACGTATATATTAATAGCTAGTCAATATAACTGGAATGGAGTTCACTACTGGGTATATAATACTAATACAAAACAAGTAGAAAATATAATTCATAGTACTTACCACTTCATGTTTAGATTTAAACAGCGTCACTTATCTATTACTAGACTATCAGAAAATAAACAAATAACAGTATGCATGGTTAATATGTTTAAGTATTCATATAACTTGTTAAACTGTACATCTTCAGTTTATGTTACATATAAGAAGCTATCTAAACTAGGAGTCCCACATATAAGATTTATTACATATATAAGAAAAACTACTAAAAAGAAATAGTATGAATATAGAATACGAAATAATAGGTAATACTATTCCATTTGATAAATCTGCAGAAATGTATAATAGATCTACATATATAGGTCCTGCAGATGATGGATGGTCTAAAATAGTAAAAGTAGACGATCAGTACTATATGGTACAACAAGGACTACAAGAATATGAAGGGCATGTATATATGTGCCAAGTAAAAATAACAGCTATAGAAATTTTAAACTAATATGAAATTAATAGAATCCAGTGTACAAATTATTGAGGAAAAAGACCCTTACAAGATGATAGAATTAGCAGGTAGAACTTGTTATAAGTCTGAAGATAAGATAACAGAGAATAGCGCTAAAGAGTTTGTAGATCGTATGATTAAGCTTGGTCATGGAGCTATGTTAGAACATGGGACTATTTATCTTACTATAGATGGAGAAGATCCGAATCTCAGTAAGATACAAAGTAACCCACATACTAAGGTAAATTTAGTACCTTACGAAGTACTCACAGAGGGTAATTACACGATCAGTTACAAAGCGTATATTACTACTAATCTTAGAGTACTAGTAGAAAATAACTTAAAAGAATTATTATGCTATCAAGTAGAACCTACAGAGCATCACGAAAAGCGTATTACGGCTAAATTCATATGTGATAGAGGAGTAAGTCATGAATTTGTTAGACATAGAGTATTTAGCTTTGCACAGGAGAGTACTAGGTATTGTGATTATAGTAAGGATAAGTTTGGAAATGATATTACTTATATTATACCTAGTTGGTTAGACTTACCTGAAGGAAAATACTCAAATTGGGATAATGATTGGTGTGATGTATCCGAACTTAAACTACTTTATCCTGAAGTAGATAATCTAAGTGACCCTGCTAACTGCTTCCTACAGTCTATAAAAAATGCTGAATATTACTATTTTATGCTTATAAATAGAGGTTGGAAACCGCAACAAGCTAGACAAGTACTACCTAATGCAACTAAGACAGAATTAGTAATGACAGGCTTTGAATCAGATTGGGAGCATTTCTTTGAATTACGTTGTAGTGGTGCAGCTCATCCAGATGCTAAGAAGTTAGCTGATGAGTTAAAATCGTTAATGAATGTTAAAAACATTGAACTTAATAGCGTTAAATAACTATAAATAATGTTAATAAATGTTAAAGAAATAGTAACTAAAATAGTATATTAGACGTTATATGGGGAGTAAGAGGGGTAAAGTAATAACAGTGTCTAGTTAAGTAAAGTGATATAATATTAATTACTCCTACTTTAGATAATCACAAATATAATTACTATGAAACACAAACAAGTTAGAGAAGTAGCTTACTTAGGTAAGAAAGTATATTTTGGTAATAAGCCTTATACTCTAGTAGAGAATGAAGTAAAAGGTATGTGTCAAGGATGTGATTTATACAATTGTTATTGCCCTTCTAGGATTACTTCATTATGTACTCAAGGATTTATACTTAAAAGAGATAAGCAATGAATAAAATTACAATAAGTGATATTGACAATAGTATAGATGATATTTATAATACTCAGATAAATATAACTAATGTAAAGCTGTATATAGATTCTGCTATTATAACAGACCTATTTAATGATATTCCTAATACTTTAGTATTAAAGTATAAAACTTGTTTAAATAATGAAGCTACTATAATAGGTATAGATAGTAACATATTAAAGAATTTTGGTGATAAACAGGTCTATATATCTTATGAAAGAAGGAAAGAAGAATGATTACCAAGACGGCAAGCTACGTTGGGATTTACTACCATTAGAAGAGATTGAAGACATAGTAAAGCTTTATACTGCTGGTTCTATTAAGTATGGCGATAATAATTGGCAGAATTTAGACAATGGTTACCAACGTTATAAAGCTGCTATGTTAAGGCACTTACTTGAGTATGAGAAAGGCAATAAGGTTGATGATGAAACTAAAGTAAACCATTTAGCTGCTGTAGCTTGGAATGCAATAGCTATGCTTTACTTAGATAAACACGGAAAAGGAAAGGACTATGACATTAAATGATTAGGAATTAGCAAAGATAGTAAGAGATAGAATACCAGTAACAATAGACAACAAATAGTTTATAATAGAGTCTAATCCAATAGGTAGTTGCGATGGCTGTTACTTCTTAAATAGAAACTGTCCTACTTTAGCTAGACGTTATTGTTGTTCTAATGGCGGAAATATATTAATATTAGAGAAACAAAATAAGAAATAATACGTTATTTAAGTATTAAAATATAGAATATTATGGAAGATAAAGTACTAGAAACAGTAGTAAATGGAATTAAGTATACAATGTTGAAGGATGTGTTAGTTAAGCCTTTGGAACCAGTCATGGTTACTAAAGAGATAACAGAACAGATTCCTACAGGTGAAGTTGATGAAGATGGTTTCAATAAATATGATACACAAACTGAAACTAAGGAAGTAGAATCTGAATATTCAACAGGTGTAGTATTGAAGATTCCCACATGCTTAACAGAATGTGAATATAAAGTAGGAGATACTATTGTTTATAATAAAAAGTTTGCTAAGGACTTTGATTTGTTTAAGGATAGTCAATTAGTCAAACCATATGATATAATTGCTGTATCAAACATGATTTAAAAATTATAACTCATTGTTAGAATGAACCCTGGCGTTAGTCAGGGTTTTTTATTATATAGATAATAAATGTTAATAAATGTTAACAGATTTTAACATTTATTTAATCTACCGTTTATAGATACATAAACATTTAAAATAAATATTATGAGCTACAAAGTAATTAAGGAATTTGGTTCTGCTAAGAAAGGTGATGTATTAGCAGAAGATGAAACAGGTTTAGTGTCATTTAACGTTAGTGAAGATAATTATACTAGAATGATGTCTTTAGATTATGATACTGCGGATTACTTATGTGAAGAAGGTTACCTTTTAAGTGTTGATGATGAAAGTAAGTATAATGTAGATGCTACTTTAGAGCTCATTGATGACTTACTTAAGAAATACGAAAGTAACTTAAAAGAGACTAATGAAAAAGCAAATAAAGGCGAAATACAGCCTTGTGTTAAGTTAGAAGCTGAGACAGTATATTATAACTTAAATAAGGTTTTAAATAAAATTAAGGATACGTTAACAAATGAATAAATTGGTAAAAAGCGTAAGCAAAGCCGATTTAAATACAGAATTCTTAAAGAGCCTTAATGGTATACTTGATCTTACTGATAGGGAGCTAGAGTTACTGGCTACGTTCATAGCAATAGATATTAACACTCCTAAGCTCCCTAACATAAGTAAGAATGTAATATCTACTGAAAATAGGAAGTATATTAGAAAAGTATTAGGTATTACTCCTGATAATCTCAGTAGATATATAACTAAGTTTAAGAATCAAGGTATATTAATTAAAGGTAAGATTGAAGATGAAGTTGTAGTAAATAAGGCGCTTATACCTGAAATAATCGGCGATAGAGTACAAATTACTATAATATTAAGAGTAAATAAAGATGAAGATTAAAACAACAATAGTAAGACCTGGCACTATATTATGTTGGAAGGAATATAACATATTTACTAAGTTGTGGAATAAGTTAAAGAAGAGAGACTTACCATATAATAAGTTTGAGATTATTCCTACTAGTATAGAGTTACTTACAATAGATAAATATAATTTTGTTGCATATGCTCCTATACGTAAATATAGTAAACAGGAGATACACAAACTACAATCTGTTTATGATAATTGTGTAAATGATAGAAATTGGGAAGATATCAAGGCTATAATCAATATAGTAAGACCTAATACATTTAATGATTATTCTACTTTAGAAGAATGTAAGTATTACAAAAAGATAGATTTAAATGAGGAATCAAGTGAGTATATATACTAAATTAAGTAACAAGTATAACATACCATACCCTATCATAGAAGTAATATGTAATAGTCCATTTAGATTTACTAACAGCGTTATATCTGATTTAGATCCAAAGCCTGTCAGATTCTCTTACTTGGGTAAATTCAAATTAAAGAAAAGATATGAAAAAGAAACCGTACGATGTTTATAGTCCTGAAATATATCCTAGACTATTATTTGTAAGTACTAATATTGAGGATTTGGATAAATATTTTATATTTCTTGATGTATACGGTAATAATGACGGAAGTGAATACAATAAGTTATTACAAGAAATAGATAAATATGATGGTGGAATGGTTACTTGTAAAGTAATACGTAAGAGTGATAATAAATACGGAGTAATAGTGATAGCTGTTGCTAATGCAGAAGATATTACTCCAGACATGATTCCTCATGAGGCAGTACACGTTGCGGATTACTTTTGTGAACAATTAGGTTTATATACGCAAGACTTTAAAGACGGCAATGAAGCGTATGCCTACTTAGTAGGATGGGCTGCAGGAAATATAAGTAATACTATCTGTAATGAGTTAAAAAACAAAGAATATGACAATTGAAGAAAGTAAAATGATGTGAAAATTAGAAGTGGAAAACAATAAACCACTCTATAGTTCATTTAGTAAGGAAATGAAACGCCTGTATAACAAAGTAGATGAATTAATTAATGAAGGCGTAATTACTTATGAAGATTTCACTAATGATGTAATCGACAGTATTACTACTACTATAGTAGATAATGGGAAGAATAATGCAGAACCTAGTAGAGCTGATCAGGTAAATGCGATGTGTGATATGCTATTTAAGAAGTATGAAGAATATAAAAAAGTAGAGCATACAGGAGGAGATAGAGAAGTTTTAGCAGATAATACAGAATTATCAAATAAAACCAGATTATGTGAATCCGAATGTACCAATGGGACGTGCTAAGGAAATTATAGCGAGATTATAGAAAGAATATTATTTAGGTTATTTAATTGATTGATTATTATGGTTAAGTATATTTGTTCAGTAGATAGAGGCGCCGTTATTAGTTACGATAAAGAAGTAGAAAACGTTAGCTTACTAAATCATTTTTATGTAAACTATACGTGGTATATTCCTGAAGATGGAGAGTGGATCTATACAAAGAAAGATGGTTCTAAAGAGAGAAGGAGTGTTACTAAAGGTGTTATGGTAATAAAATTGTATCCTATAGATAAAGAAAGTGATGCAGAGTACATCTTTATTGAGAATGATGAAGTAAAGAATCACTATAACAGATTGCTAGAAAAGGGGCAAGAAGAAAAAAAGAAAGCTACTTCTTGTGATATTGATTGTGATTGTGGTTGTGATTGTGAAACTGTAAAGTGTGATTGCTGATATGGATAAATTATTGATAGATCAATACGGTAATGCTACTTTATATAAAGTAGATACCAATAGTATTAAAAATGTATCTGACAACTTTGAATGTAGAACTATATATATAGCATAGTAGGATGGTCAAATAATAACAGAAGAGGAAGTAATAGACTATAAACTAGGGGATGTTATACTTATATTAAGTAAGTATGATACTATAAGCAGTAAGTGGACACTAAAGCCAATAGTCTGTTCTGATGATTTTGCTAAAGACGATCTTATAAGATGGAGCAAAGAAGATAACAAACAAGTTCTTACAAATGAAACTATTTGATCTTATTGGAGGTAAAGTAAAAATACACCCAGATGCTATAGGTATCCCATGTTTTAGAAGAGTGTGGGATGCAGATAAACCTGATAAGGGGCATGCTACTAAAGTAATAAGTTACATTGTACTTATGAATAAATGGGATAGTCCTTATGTACAAAGTATGGATGAAGACAGTAGGGAACTTAAACTGAAAAAGGAAATATTCGATGATGAGAATTACAAATTGACTACAGAAGAATTGATTTGTGAAGATGAATATAAAACCTTACTTAATACTAGAGCTCTACAAATGTTAAACAATATGCGTCTAAAGTTAGATAGTGTGAGTAAGTACTATAAAGAGTCATTAGACGATACTTTAGATGAAAAGAAGATTAAGGACTTGTTAGCTGGCATGACTTCCGTTGGTGGAGTACTTAAGAGTATTGATTCACTAGAAACAATGGTTAAAGCTGAAGAATTAGCTATAGGTAAAGTTAAAGGTGACGCTAAAGTAAATCCATATGAGTTGGCGAAATAATACATTAAAATATAACTAAATATTAACAACACGTTATAATGTATAAATGAAAATATTATGAATAAGAAATTTACAATTACTATAGATTTGACTAAGGATACAGACGAAGTATTTAGACAGATTGAAGAAGCTTCTGAATATTTGAACAAACCTGTAAAGAAGTCATTATGGCAAAGAATTAAATCTTGGTTCTAAACCATCAGAACCCTTACGTGGAGGGTAAGAATATCCACGTGTATATTCTCCTGTGATGTATGATTGGCTTATAGCATAGAAATCTCTAAAATTTCAAGACCCGTGGCCGATGCGGGCGGGAGGACCAATTAAAATACTAGTCCTTTGAAACTATAATAGCAGAAGGAAACTTGTTGGATAGGTAGTTATCGTGAACAGGTAGTCTGGGGTAATGTTAGCCCAGGTGGGGAGTACTAAATATACGGCGTATAAATCCCTAGATTAAGAAACTAGGTTGCAGTCATTGGAAATCTCCCCAATATTTTTCATATTAAGAAAATTTTAAGTTAATAAATATTATCTGAATGGAAGGGGTTCGTTGTGAAACGCGCCCCTTTTAAATATAAAGCGTACTAATATAGATAAACTTAGAGGTAAGAATGTAACTTTTTTTATGCAGGACGAACTTGATGAGTATTCAATTAATCTGGAAATGTGGAATATGGCGTTGGGAGAATTAGAGAAACAAACAGGAAAAACTATAAAAGAAGCTTTAAATAATCTCATCAAATAGTAAGAACAAGAATGGTAGACTTCAATAAGAAGATAGTAAATAGTAATAAATTTAGAGGACCAGCACTATAGTTTATAGCTACTGGTTCTTATTGCGTATATCCAGAAGGTACTTCAGAATATTTTAAGTTCTGGGATGAAGAAAGTAAAAGATGTGTAGATGGTTATACAGCTGATGATGGGGATTTCATTAGTGGGTATAACTATTTTTATTTAAACTACTGTCCTATATCTCGTATAGTCAATCATATTACTACAGATGAATTAGGTAATACTAAAGTAAAACGTGTTAATGAAGTAACTTTCCCCGACTTCTGGGACTATGACTATTACTATTTTAATGCAGTACAGGAAGCCCAAGAGTAGGGTAAGCATCTGTGTTTACTTAAGTCTAGACGTAAAGGTTTTTCATACAAAGGTGGTTCTATGGCATGCCGTAATTTCTATCTAATACCGTACTCTAAAACCTTCATATATGCATCAAATAAATAGTATTTGACGGATGATGGTATTCTTACTAAAGCTTGGGATTATATGGACTTTATAGATAAGAATACTGCATGGGGTAAGAAGAGATCAGTTAATACTTAGATGCGTAGACGTGCTGGATTCTATACTAAGGATGACTATGGTAATATCATAGAATTAGGTTATAAGTCAGAAATTATAGGCGTTACTTTGAAAGATAATCCTGATGTAGTACGTGGTAAGAAAGCTAACCTTATTATGTTTGAGGAAGGTGGTTCTTTCTCTGAATTAGGAGCAGCATGGCAAATCGCTAGACCTTCTGTAGAGGTAGATGGTATAGCCTTTGGTACTATGATAGTATGGGGTACTGGTGGTGATGAAGGCTCTGCATTTGAGACTATGAAAGATATGTTCTATAACCCTGATGGATATAATTGTTTAGGGTTTGATAACATATGGGATGAGTCTGCTACTACTAATAAATGCGGTTTCTTTGTACCTCAATATACTAACTTAGATATACGTGATGAAAATGGTAAACGTATATATATGGATGAGGACGGTAATACATACCGTAAGAAGTCTTTAGAACACATATTAGCAGAAAGGCAAGTAGTAATAACTAATGCTACTAATAACGCAGCGGTTGATAGATACGTTGCAGAAAGACCTATTACTCCAGCAGAAGCAATGCTAGAGTTTAATGGTAACATTTTTCCTAAAAAAGAATTGCAAGAGCAGTTAGCATTACTTAGGACTAACAAAAAATTATAGAATCATAAATAGGTAGGTGATTTAGTATGGCAACCGGATGGTAGCCTTAAATGGGTTATTAAAAAAACTGGAGATATAACACACTACCCTTTGAGAACTAAACGCGATGAAGTTACTGGAGCATTAATAGGTGATGACCCTACTGGATCTATAGTAATATGGGAACATCCTAATAAAGATGCTAGTGTTGGTTTATATATTGCAGGTATAGACTCATATGATTATGACGAATCAAGTACTACATCATTAGGTTCTTGTTTCATATATAAAAGAGTATAGTCTATAGAGTAGTACTCAGATATCATAGTAGCGGAGTATACTGGTAGACCTAAATCAGCAGAAGATTTCTACGAAAATGTGCGTAAATTGCTTATATACTACAATGCTAGAGCTATGTATGAGAATCAAAATAAGGGTATATTTGTTTACTTTACTAATAAGCATTGTGACTACTTACTTGCTGATCAACCAGATATAATCAACGATATAGTAAGTAATTCTAAAGTAAATAGAAAGAAGGGCTGCCACATGAATAAGCAAATTAAGCAATGGGGTTGGGGTCTAATAAAGGATTGGCTAAACGATATTAATGCAGATGGCAAGAAGAACTTATACAATATTATGTCGGAACCGCTATTAGAGGAACTTATAGCTGCAAACGATGTAGTTAACGTAGACCGTGTAATGGCGTTGACCCAAGTAATGATATATAGAGAATAGCTATATAATGTTAAAGTAAAAGAGATTAAAAAAGAGAATAGAAATAGGGTACTGTTTGAAGGCCCTATATTTACTCAGGAATGGTTTCGTGACGACGAAGCTATAGATAATATCGAAGCATATATGTTTTAATTATGAATAATATTAATCAAATGCCAATATAGAAACTTCCTATGTCTAAGAAGACAAAAGACTGGCAAGAAAGTTGTATAGACTATGTTATAGGTCGTAGTTTAGGAGGTTCTAGAAATGGTAATAACAGAACTCGCAGAGAGGAGATGCAAACATACTATGATCTTTATAATAGTATATACAATGAAAAAGATCTAAAGTATGTTACTAATCCTTTTAAACAGCAGGATGGCTTTCCTGCAATGGCTTAGGATTATAATATAATTAAGCCCAAAATAGACTTACTGTTGGGAGAAGAAACCAAAAGACCATTCAACTTCAGAGTAGTACGTACAAGTGATATAGCTGCTAGTGAAATGTAGGATAGAGCTAAATAGCTTTTAATAGATTACATTCAGGCTACTATAATGAGTAAATTAGGTCCTGAAGAACAAGCTAGATACTAGGAAGCTTTGCAGAATGGTGAGATAATGACTCCTTAGTAGATACAAAAATACATGAGTAAAGACTATAAAGATATAGCAGAAGTAACTGCATATCACAGTCTTAATTACTTAAAAAATAAGTTAAACATTACTCATGAATTCTTCAAAGGTTGGAAAGATGCTTTAGTTGGTGGTGAAGAGATATACTATATAGGTATACTAAATGGAGAACCGTGCCTCGAACGCGTTAATCCTATCTACTTTGATTATGATACTGAAACGTCTGACTTAGAATTCATTCATGACGCAGAATGGTGCTGTTATGAAATGAATATGTCTGTAACTGAACTATATGATAGATTATACGATAAGATGTCTGAGAAACAGCTAAATTAGTTGTTAGATATGATGGATCAAGCTTCTAAAGGAGGTATAAATCCTGAAGTAAGAAAGACATCTTTAGACTATACTCATATTAAAACACATACTATTGACGGATTCAGTAGTAATCCATTTGATAGTACTAATAGTGTGAAAGTATGGCACTGTTGCTGGAAATCATTTAAGAAGATAGGCTTTGTTACTATAATTGATCCTGAATTAGGTGAGCCTAAAGAATATCAAGTAGATGAGAGCTATAAAGAGACCGGGACGGAACTTAATGTAGAATGGAAATGGATTACTGAAGTATGGGAAGGATATAGAGCTGGAGAAGACTTATATATAGGAATACAACCATTAGAATATCAATATACTTCATCTGATAATCCTAACTCTTAGAGATTGCCTTATACTGGAGTAGTATATAATAATACAAACAGTAGACCACGTAGTTTAGTAAGCATGATGAAACCATTACAGTATATGTATATTGTACTATGGTATAGACTTGAGCTTGCTATGGCTAGAGATAAAGGTAAAGTAGTAAATATGGATATTACTTAGATACCAAAATCTATGAATATAGATGTATCTAAATGGATGCATTATTTATCTGCTCTTGGTGTAAACTTTATTAATCCGTATGAAGAAGGATGGGATATACCTGGTAGAGAAGGAGGTAAACCTAGTCAGTTTAACTAGATTACAGCTCTTGACCTTACTATGGCTAATACCATAGATTAGTATATTAATCTTATGGATAAGATTGAAAGTATGCTATCTGAGATATCTGGAGTTAGTAAGCAAAGAGAAGGTTCTATTTCATCTAATGAATTAGTAGGTAATGTAGAACGATCTGTAGTACAATCAGCTCATATTACTGAACCTTGGTTCTGGACACACAATTAGGTAAAGAGAGAATGCTTAACTATGTTGCTTAATACCGCTAGATGGGCTTGGAAAGATGGTAGTAAAACTCATCTACAATATATATTAGATGATGCTACTAGAGCATTCTTAACGCTATCAGATGATATGCTTTATGAGGATTTTGATATCTTTATAGAAGATACTACCAAGAATCAACAGTATATAGAAACACTTAAGCAGTTAATGCAACCTGCTATGCAGAATGGTGCTAGTTTGCTTGATATAGCTGAAATCATTACTATGGATAATATTAGTATGATTAAGTCTAGATTAGAGGAGATTGAGCAGAAACGTATGGAACAGCAACAGGCTATGGAGTAGGCTCAAGCAGAACGCGAACAGCAAGCTATTCAAATGCAAAATGAGATTAAGGAAGAGGAGCTTATGATTAAAGAAGCAGAAATGGATCTTGAGAAATATAAGATAGATCAAGATAATGCTACTAAGATTACTGTAGCTCAACTTAATGCTTATAGAGGTGCTGAGAATATGGATCAAGATGGTAATGGAATTCCAGATCCAGTAGAGATAGCCCAGCAAGCTTTAGCTGAACGTAAGCAAGCATCTGATGAAGCTTCTAAACAATTTGAATTCAATGCTAAGATTAGAGAGCAGAAGATGAAGAAAGAAATAGAAGATAAGAAGAATCAGCTTGAGAGAGAAAGAATGGATCACGAAATGAAGTTGCAAGCAGCTAAAGACAAAGCGGCACTTGAAAGAGAGAAACTTAAAGCTAAAACTGCAATCAAGAATAAAGTAACAGGAGAGAAATAATTATGAATTGGTTTAAAGAAACATGGTGGATAGTTAAACAACTATTTACTAAAGTAAAAGCAGATAAAGTAGAGTATAAACACATGGATCACTATCCATTTAGTGGTTATTCTGCAATGAGCTGGTGTGGTTACTTGTTAAGTAGAAAACCTGAATCTCAGATTAAACCTACTACTTGGAATCACGAAAATATTCATCTTTATGAAGCTAAAGATAAGAAGAGATGGATAAGTTATTATTGGTCTTATGCATGGTCATGGATTAAAGGTAATCCAATTATCTACCCTGCATCTAGTGCTTACTATACTATTCCTTATGAGATGGAAGCTTACGCTAATGATGATAACTTTGACTATCTAAAAACACGTAAGCCTGAAGATCTTGATAAGTACAAGATTAAGGATAGAAAGAAGACTTATAAGGCTAATAAAAAGAATTGGAAACAGTATCTTAAAACAATTAAATAATAGGAGGAATTAATTATGGCATGTGGAGGTAAGAAGTCTGGCAGCTCTAAGAAGGGTAAAGGCGGAAAGAAATAATTGAAAGATTATGGATAGACAAGCATTTAAATAGAGAATGCAAAACCTAAAGTCTTACCGGGAGAATAATCCCGGTAAAGGCTATTGGGATTGGAAGGTAGAAGCATTTCAGGATGGTGGTCAGACAGGTGATCCTGAGAAGGAAAGATTCTATCAAGCTACAGGTAGAAGTAGTAGTGGTAGACCTTTAGAAGAAGGCTTAAAACCTGTATTTAGTATTGAAGATGCTGCTAATATGACTCCTATTGGTGATGCTATATCGGTTAAAGATACTTATGATGCAGTAAAGAATAGAGATTGGTTAGGTGCTGGACTAGCCGCTCTTACAGTATTACCTTTTGTTCCTAGTGGTTTAAGAAATGTAAAAGCTGCTGCTAGGTACATTCCTACTGTAAATAGAACTGAACAAAGTTTAATAAATCAGGCTCTAGGTAATATTAGTAAGAAAAGAGATTATTTATCAGATATAGCTAATTCTAGAAATAGAGTTCTAGAAGACATTAATACAATACCTTATCGTAATAGAGCTGAATAGGCAGATAAAATATTCGGTACTAATTATAGTGAAACTTATGATCT
>ERZ1673700.151-NODE-151-length-100605-cov-10.795385_pt1 | contig 100605 bp, 89 predicted proteins | sample MGYA00580230_ERZ1673700 | MGnify/ENA primary metagenome ERZ1673700 (study PRJEB41218, sample SAMN15661782) | gut metagenome | host: Homo sapiens | place: Canada: London | collected 2015-08-20/2019-03-30 | study: EMG produced TPA metagenomics assembly of...
TATTTTAGTTTTAAATTTCTTAAAATTAATTTTGGTAAAAAGCATTCTATTTTTGTTTTGAATGCATTTTATAAATATTATATTTTAACGGAGGGCTTTTATTATGAAAAAAGCAAAAAACTTATTATTAATTAGTGTAGGAGTAATTATTTTAGGTATGAGTATTTTATATTCATGCAAAAATTACACAGGACCAAGCAATGGTCAAGGGTTATTTGCCGACAAAGAAAAAGCAAATAATGTAGACAGTGGCGAAGATTCTGCAGGAACGCAAATGTTGACTCCAGATAGCCAAAGAGTTGTTGTGTGGGCGGACTCTGGAATAATTCCAGCTTTAACTGTTACGAAAGATAATACTTTAATTGCTGCCGTAGGAGATAAAACTACAAAAGGAAAAATTCTTATTAAAACAAGTAAGGATTTAGGAAAAACTTGGACTTCATATAACGGAGAAATTAAAAGTGATAAAATAAATAATGGTATTGCGCATCCATTTTTTATTAATTGTCATAATGGAGAGATTTTATTAGGAATTGCCACAACAAATACGGGAGAAGATACAGTTTCTTTTTATAGAGGTTCAGCTAATGCTACTGTCTGGAGTAAAGAAAGCCCAACGATTGAAAAATCTACAGGACCAAAAAATCAAGCTAATACTGCTCTTAAACCTGGCAACGCTTTTGCAACCTATGGAAATGGCATAGCTTTAAGGCATGGAAATAATGCTAATAAAAATACATTATTATTCCCATATTATTATAAGGATACAACAAAGAATTCAGGCGTAATTTCTACTATGATTTCAACTAATGACGGCAAACATTGGGAGCCGTATGGCAATGACGAGGGACCTTACGCTTCATACGGAGCTAAATTTATAGAATTGAATGACGGTAATATTCTATATTTCATGAGCGATAATTTTAAAAAAGTGGGTTGGTTTGAATCTAAAGATTGCGGTAAAACCTCAAAATGTATAACTTTGTTTAATGTTGGAGCGCATAATGAAGATAGAATTGAATATGCTGATTTCGCTAGATATGAATTTGATGGAAGAGATATTAAAGGCGCTGAATATGCATTAATGGTATTCTCTACAGATAAGACTAGTTATAGCGTTAAAATGACTACGGATGATTTTAACAAAGGACAAAAAAATAAAAGCGGAACATATTTAGGAGGAGGTAGTAAAGTAATCGCAGCAAATCTAACTAAACCTAGCGCTATTTATCCTACTATAACCGTTTTAAAAGACGGCACTATTGCAACTTTAGCCGCTGAAGATGACGGTATGGTTTTCAGAAGATTTGAATTAAATTGGTTTTTAGAAGATGAGCTTTGGATGGAACAATAATTAATTAAAGGAGGTTTTTAATATGAGAAAGAGATATTTTTTAATTTCTTTTAGTTTAATTGTTGTAGTTGGAGTTTTAATTTGGGCTTGTAAATATAATATGGGTCCTGGCGTAGACTTAAGCGTTTTAAGTAAGAATAAGATTATAGCATCCGCCGATAGTATTATAGGCTATAATGGAAAGATTACTTACGGAAGCAACAAAGTAATAGCGCCTAATATGAATAAGGCTATTGAAGTATTTCCTTTTCAATATGGACAATATTATTATAGAATTCCATCATTAGTTGTGACTACAAACGGCACTTTGTTAGCTTTTGCCGACAGAAGATACAATAACAGAAACGATTTGCCGAACAGAATTGAGGTAGAGGTAAAGAGAAGCACAAATAATGGTCAAACTTGGTCTAAAGGAATTAGAGTAACTCCAAGAAGTTTATCCGATCAAGAGGGACATGGCGATGTGGCTACTGTTGTAAATAGAAATACGGGCGAGATTTTAGCTTTAGCCGCAGCTGGCGCTGGATTTGTGGCAACCGCTGGGCAGAGCCTTATCTCTACTCCGCAAACGCCAATGAAGATAATTTTATTTAAATCTTCCGATGACGGAAAAACTTGGAGCGCAGGCGAGGATATAACCTCTCAAATTTATGGCGCTCAATGTAAAGATCAATCAAGAAAGGGTTGGTATGCCGCTTTTGTTACTTCTGGAAACGGGCTTCAATTATCAACGGGAAGAATTATATTCGTAATTAATGTTAGAGAAAATGAGCAAAAAACTGCTGGCAGCTTTAAAAATTACGCTTTATATTCTGACGATGGCGGTAAAACTTGGTCTGTATCAAAAAGTGGTCCTCAAAATAATTATGGAGGAAATGAGTCCAAAATAGTAGAGCTTGTCGATGGCAGATTATTAATGTCTACTCGTCCAAATAGCGGAAATAAAAGAATGCATTCTTATTCAAGCGATGGCGGGGAGACTTGGACTAAATCCGAACCTAAAAGCGATATTACTGTAGCAAGTTCAAATGGAGATATGATTTATTATACTTCCACTAAAAACGGTTGGGATACAAATAGAATAATTCATTTTATACCAACTTCAACTGTTACGGTAAGCGGAGAAGGTCAATATAATGGACGAACAGGTCCCGCAAGTCCTTTATTTTATTATAGCTATGACGATGGACAAACATTTACTAGAAGTCAAGATATTAGAAGCGGACAACAAGCTGGTTATTCTTCATTAGCCGTGCTTCATGATGGAAGTATAGGGGTTTTATTTGAAGATAAATCTTGGGGTGGTCCAATTAAATTTATGAGAGTAAATTTTGAATGGCTAACTAGAAATAAAGATAAGGGTCCTACTAAAAAAAGTAGTAATTAAAAAATAATATCAAAGGCTTGTATTGTGAAAAGATTAATTATTATAATATTTTTAATTCTAATTCCTACAAGCCTATTTGGTTTTTACGGAGACGGAAGCGGAAGAAGTTTTATAGACTTCTTAATGGATAGATACCAATTAAGAGCGAGAACAGACCAGATAGGCGTATTGTATGGATTTGGAATAGGAGATGGAGATTTTAGATTTGGTTTAGGTTTCACGGGGACAACTTCGGGTATATTCTTCGATAACTTCACTAACGATTATAGCGAGTCGGAGAAATTGAGGATATATTTTAGACCTGGCGTTTCTTTAGCTTTAGGTTATAAATCCGATTTAATAAGCGTAGGCGTAGGATATCAATTTAAATATATAGATACTAACTATATGGTTCATACGCCCGCCCTTATGCTTACCGCTATGGATAATACTTTAAGATTTAATATTCCCGTAGCAATCGGAGTTGGAAAAAGAACGGTTAGAAATACTATGATAGTATCTACAGCCATAGAGGCTAGATATTATCTCCATAAGTTTATGGATTATTTAACTCAATTAAGAGTATATTTTCAATATGGTTATGCCAGAATTGGCTGGGCGCAAAAATTATACGATGAAGGTATGACTAATATCGACCCAAATAATAAAAATATATTCAAAGAGCAATCGTCTTTAACTGTGGATTTTAGAGCGTATTTCCAATTTGAAACCGAAAAAGGCTTGTCAATAGAACCTTATATAAGGGTTTTATACGGCACAGCGTTAGAGACTGTAGAAAACCAAAACGGCTATTTAAGAAGATATCCAGGAAATAATTTCAATATCACGGCTTATGGTTTTAGTCCTGGTTCTTTAGGAATTGCTCCAGGAGAACAAGAAGAATTATCAGGCGGTTATATTTCAAGCACGCCCGCTATACCTTCGCCTCAAGGTTTATTTGCCATTGGAGGAATATATAGGGTAGGATTAGCTTTGCCATTAGGATTAAGAGCTTCTACTGACTTAATAGGTTTGTATCTTGAGCCTTCCTTAAGTTTAACTCTTATAAGCGGTAAAAGTATTTCTTTAATGAATATGAATAAGAAAGGTCCTTTTATCACTTTTGGCTATGTGGTGTATGCAGAACTATTTATAACTCCTATACCAGATTTGGAATTATATTTAGAGTTGCAAACTGGCGGCGCTACAAGATGGGGAAATTTAGATGCGGCTTATAATACGGGAACGGCATTAGTATTTAATACTTCCGCTGGAATAGCTTGGTATTTTTAATTCTCATTTATATCTTTAGCAATTAAGCATGGAAATATCTTTAATGGATGTTTCCATGCTTTTTTATAATTTATTTATAGTTTGTTTATTTCTTCTATTCTCAAACCTGCTTTTATTTTGTTTACAATATTTTTAGAAATATAATAAAAAATTCTTTAATTTATTTAAAATAATCATAAGCAAAAATAAATATTTAATTTATTTATAATTTTTATTTTTTAATTGCTTAATAGTTTTATCTACGAAATATTCTATATATTTAAAATCTGTAGCTATATTAACTCTTATAAAACCTTTAAAATTTTTTCCGAACCATTCTCCAAAATCAATCGCTATTTTACAATCATCTTGAATAAACTCTTTTACTCTATCTTTGCTTACCATATTTCTTAAATCAAAAAACGGCAAATAAGTGCCTTCCAAAGGACTTATTATTATTTCGGGAACTTTATTTAAAAATTCGTCTCTTATATATTCGTAATTTCGTTTAATTGTTTTCAAAAGTCCGTCAAGCCAATCTGAACCGTATTTATAAGCGGATTCTGCGGCTATTAATCCGAGCAAATTAAACTCCGTTCTATTTACTTTGCTAACAAATTTTTTATATATTTTTCTTATATCTTCGTTTGGTATTATAACATGCGAGTTTAAAAGACTTGCTAAATTAAAAGTTTTTGAAGCGGAATTTAAAACAATAAGTTTGTCTATATAATCGTTTTTATTTTTTATAGATAAAGCGGATATAAAAGGACGAACTCCCATATTTATATCTTGATGTATTTCGTCAAAAACTATATATAAATTATGCTTTTTAGAAATTTCAAGAACTCTTTCTATTTCTTCATTTGTCCAAACTCTTCCAACAGGATTATGAGGATTACAAAATATAATTAATTTTACTTTATTTTTAATTATTTCATTTTCCAATTTTTCAAAGTCTATTGTAAAAATTCCGTTATCGTTTTTTAAGTCGCAAGTTATTAAATTTCTTTCATTATCTTTAACTGCGTTATGAAACGGATAATAAACGGGAGTAAGAACGATTATGCTGTCGTCTTTATTTGTAAAAGCGTTTACGATTAAATAAAGCGCCGTCACTAAACCGCTTGAAAATAAAATCCATTCTTTTTTTAAATCTATATTATATCTAGTTTTCTGCCAATTAAAAAACGCGTCAAAATAACTTTCCCATAAATGAGTATAACCAAAAACTCCATGCGATATTCTTTTATTTAAAGCGTCTATAACTTCATCTGGCGCTTTAAACTCCATATCGGCAACCCACATTGGAATAAGTCCTTCGGTTTTAAATCTTTTTTCAATTCCTGTATCCCATTTTTCAGAATTAGTATTTTTTCTATCAACCGTATATTTACGGCAAAATTCTTCTATTTCCATTAATTAACAATCCTTTATATTTTTTTATATTATAAAAAGAAAAATTTTTATGTCAAATCTAATAATAACATTGCTATTGATATATTTAAAATTATTAATATAATATAACACATAAAAATTAAATATTAAGGAGATTTTATGCCTATAATTTCAGAAGAAACAATTAAACTTCTAAACAATCATTTAAACGAAGAGCATTACTCTGCAAATCTTTATTTCAATATGGCGGGTTGGTGTTCAAAACAAGGATTAAAGGGATGCGCCTCTTTTTTGAATAATCATTCAGCGGAAGAGCATACGCATTTGGAAAAACTTAATGAATTCATTAAAAAAGTAGACGGACAGCCTGTTATGGGAGCTATGAAAGAACCAGAACATAGTTTTTCATCCGCCGAAGAAGTTTTTGAAAAAATCGTTAAGCATGAACAATATATAACTTCTTTAATCAAAAAACTCGTAGAGAAATCTATGGACGATAAAGATTATATAACTTTAAAGTTTTTAGATTGGTTTGTAAATGAGCAACTCGAAGAAGAAAATTTATTCAACGACATTATGGATAAAATTAAAATTCTTGGAGATTTGAAAGGCAGAAATTTATACGAATTCGATAAATTTATGGATAACTTGGATAAAGAAGAACATAATAAAAATTAAAGTCCAATCCTACGGCATTGTATTTTTTAATATGATGCCGTTTTATTTTTTATGGACTATAAATAATTTCAAGCAACAGAATTTATAAGGTTTATAAAGAAAAAATAAAATTTATATTATTCTATCTAAAAATATCGCTATAATATTCAAAAAAGCGTAAATAAAAATATAATTTAAATATTTAGGTTTAGCCGATTTAATATTTTCTATAAAATAAATTACAGGAGCAAAACCGAGAGTAAACGAAGAATAAAAATAATGTGGGCGTCCCGCTCCGATATTTGCAAGCATATAAAAAACTATAGAAGCGATTATATAAACGAGATAAAAAAGCATCAAATCTTTTAAAGCGTTAGTCTCTATTTCGTTTTCCGTTATCATTTTTTTAGTAAAGAAATGTTTATAAGAATAGATTAATATAAAAATTGCTGAAGCTATAGACAAAACATAGAAGGCAAATATATATATGTGTATTATTGAGGAATTATTTCCTAAATAGTGATTTAAAATATCTTTTAAACCGCCGACATATTTATTTCCTCTTTCGTTTGTGATAAATAAAAGAATCGAATATATTTGCGGAGGCTGAATTATAGTCATAGCGTCAACTTCCGATTTTCTTTTTAATATTTTCAAAATTCCTTCAAAGTTATTTTGAAATTGATATATTAAATAGGGCAAATAAGTTAAAAAAGATATAAAAACTCCAGCGGTTAATGGAAGTAAATTTTTATTTGTGTCTTTTTTCCATCTAATAATCAAAAATATTATTAAAGCTGGTATCATAGAAAAGAAATTTGAAAAATGACATTGCGCTATTAAAGCGAGAATTGGGAATAATAAAATTCCGCAAATAATTTTTTTATTTTTATTTTCGTTATAAATATATTCGTATAAAATCGGCAAAAATAAAAACGAAAAAGCTAAAGTAATATTGGGATTCCAAGTGGAATTTCCCGCTCCCAAAAAATAAACATTTACCGACATTAAAGCCGTCATTATAGCAAAAGTAATAAATCCAAATCTTTTGTAAATCCAAAATAAAAATACCGCTCCAAGCAAAACGGTAGTGATTAAATTTACAAACCTTGCGCCTTCAAAAGTTTTTCCGCCAATAAAATATTTTGCAATATAAGAAATATAAAAATATCCGCCTGGAATTCTTGCGTTTATTTCGCTGTCGTAAGTTTCGGGCGAATTAAGAAAAACTCCTTCGGTTGGAAATTTTTTTTGATTAATATATTGATTTAATTGATAAAACTGATATTTTCCGTCCATGTCTTTCGGTTCTATTACAATAGTTTTATTAAAAATATATAATCTTAAAAATATTCCAATTATTATTGACACGGTTATTAAGATTATTAAAATCGCTTTTTGTTTATTTATTGTAATCATAATTTTTATCCTTAATAAATTATTTTAATCTTTCGTATTATAAACGCTTTCTTTTTTCGATATATTAAATTTAGAAAGTATAAAAACGCAGCCTCTTAAAAATAATAAAAAATACATTGAAAATGAAAGCAAAGGATGAGCGAATAATTTTTTCCATTTTCCTTTTTCGATAAACACGCCAAAATAACGATAATAAAATCCAAATTGTTTTTTAGTAATTTCGTCAAATCCCCATTTCTTAAAATAATTATCAAAATTGGAAGCGTAATAACTTTTCTTTATAATATATTTTTTGAGATTATGATTTTCATGATGAAATAAATTCGATTTTATTATTGAAACTTCGCCAATATTTTTTATTCTTCTGTCTATATCCCAATCTTCCGTTCCGTTAAGCGAAATATCAAATCCGCCTATTTGTAAAAAACTCTCTCTCCTAAAAAATCTCGCTCCGTCAATTACTGTCGCGTTATAAAATGAGCGTTCAAAATTTCTAACTTTATTAAAAAATCCTTCTCCAAAAATTTTCTCGGGAACATAAACGGCTTTTATATTTTCGTTATTTTCAAATATTTCAACGCATTCGCTTATAACGGTTTCGGATAATGTCATGTCAACATCTAAAATTCCGACAATCTCTCCAAAAGCCATTTCTACTCCATAATTTCTTTGAGCCGAACGCTCGGGACCTTTTATAAAAGTTTTCACTCCAAAAGATTTTGCAATTTCTACCGTTTTGTCCGTTGAATGATTATCGACTAATATTATTTCTACTTTTCCGCCTTCTTTAATATAATTAGAGTTTACAACCGACTTTATACAATCGGCTATAAACTCTTCGGCATTTTTTGTAGTTATTACGATACTTACCATTATAATCCCATAATCGTCATTACGAGGCTATTTATAGCCGAAGTAATCTATTTAATTTAGATTGCTTCGATTTGTAAAACAAATCTCGCAATGACAAGTAATTATTTATTTTTAGCTCGCCAAGTTTCTTTTTCAAATTCGTCCGCAATAGGAACTAAAGAATCGTCCAAATCTATTTTTAAAACGGCGTTAAAATTATTCGTTGCCATCATTTGAGCTGCAAATCCTACTATAGTTACAATTTCCGAATCTGAAAAATGTTTTTTCAAATTATTAATCAATTCGTCAGAAACGGCGTTTGGGTCTTTAACCATTTGCATTCCAAGTTCGGATAATAATTTTTCTTTTTCGTCTAATTTAAGATTTTTCGGATTATCTCCGATAGCTTTTAAATCTCTTATAAAAAATAACGAGCATAACATACAACCGTTTGTTGTAGAAACAGAATGCGCCAATATCATAGCCGCTCTTTTTCCAACGATTTCAACGAGTCTTCCAAAAGAAACATACCAACCCATAAAAGCGTCATAAGTAGCGTAATCGTTCAAAAGCGCTTTTTTCATGTTTGTTATGCTTCCGCTTTTTTTTATTTGTTCGTCAAAGGCTTCTTTTACTTTTCCTTGAGCTTCTTCATATTCTACATATTTTACTCTTGCCATAAAAACTCCTTTATTTAATTTATTTTTAATGATTAATAATAATTCACATTTGCAAATATATCAAGCGTTTTTTAGATTTATTCTAGATTTTCTTAACTATAATTTTATCTATTCTCGCTCCGTCCATATCGACAATTTCAATATTTAAATTTTTCCATTTTATAGATTCTCCTTCTAAAGGAATATGCTGCAATATTTCAAGTATAAGTCCGCTTATAGTATTATAATTATTTGAAACTGTTTCATCGTCAATTTCAAAATATTCTAAAAAATCGTAAATCGGGCATTGTCCATCGACAAACCAACCTCCGTTTTTTCTCTCTTTTATATCTTTATTTTCTTTGCTTTCGCTAATCGAACCTACTAAAGCGTCAAATATATCGCTTTGAGTTATCATTCCGTCAATATTTCCAAACTCGTCAGAGATAAATCCTATTTTTATATTATTCTTTTTCATTTCTTCTAAAACTAAATAAACTTCCATATTGTTATGAAAGTAATTAACTTTTTTAGCGAATTTTTCTATTTTTATTTTTCCGTTTAATTTATCGAATATATCGGTTATTCTTAAAATTCCAATAATATTATCCAAATTTTTATCTATAAGAGGATAATTTGAAAAAGGATTTTTAGATATTATTTTTTTAATTTCGTCTACGCTCATATTAATATCTAAACAAACTATATCGCTTCTGTGCGTCATTATAGATTCTATTTTTCTATCTCCCAAAAAGAACGCTCTCTCTATAATATCCTGCTCGACTTCTTTTACTTCGCCTACTTGTTTTCCTTCTTCAACCATAGATTTAATTTCTTCTTCGGTTATAGGATTTTTATCGTCTTTTATTCCAAAAATTTTTGAAACTATTAAAGCGCTTTTTGAAAGTATCCAAACGAAAGGAGCGCCGATTTTCGACAATATAGTCATTGGACTTGCAACGGCTTTTGCTATTTTTTCGGGCATAATCATTGCAAGTCTTTTTGGAACTAACTCTCCAAATATTAAAGTGAGATAAGTGACAAGAGCTACAACAATTATTTTTGATATTGAAGAAGCGTAAATTATAGGAATATTTATTTTTATTAAAATATTTGATAATTCTTTTGCAATAGTATCTCCCGAATAAATTCCCGTTAATATTCCTATTAAAGTTATTCCTATTTGAATAGTCGATAAAAATTTGTCGGGTTGATTTGCAAGAGAAAGAGCGGTTTTCGCATTTTTATTTCCTTCTTTGCTTTCTTTCATTAAAGAAGATTTTCTTGCCGATATTATGGCTATTTCCGACATAGCAAATACGCCGTTTAAGATAATCAAAATTATTATAATTAAAAAATCCATAAATTAATTTTTATCCAAAAAATCGGATATTTCATTTGATAAGTTTTCCATAAATAATATTTTTTTATTTACCGCGTTTACAAAATAATTATAAAATACAACCGAAGGAATCGCTATTATAAGTCCAGCCGCCGTAGTTAGTAGAGCGTTTGCTATTCCCGAAGCCAAAGCCGTAGAGCGCCCGCTTCCAACGGTAGAGATAACGGCAAAAGATTGAATCATTCCAAGTATTGTTCCAAGAAGCCCAAGCAGCGGAGCTACCGTAGAAATTGTAGAAAGTGCCGCGATAAATCTTTCTAATTTTGGAAGTTCTTTATTCGCCTGACTTTGCATATATTCTTTTGAAGCTTTTGAATTATTTAATCCCGCGATTATAATATTCGATAGAGGAGATTTACTCGTTTCGCATAAAGCTATAGCCGTTTTTATTTCATTTTCTTTTATAAGAGAGACAATTTTTTGAGATAAAGAATCGTCTAAAGATTTTATTTTTGTGAAATAAATAAATCTGTCGACTATTATCGTTAATGCCATTACGGAAGAAATTAAAAGTCCTATCCAACATAGAGTCATAGCCGCATTTATTAAAGTATCCGCATTAAAAATACCGTTCATTTATAAAATACTCCAATTATTTATATAATTTAAATATTTTAATTTAATTAATGTAAAAAATCAATAATTAATATTATATAAAGTAATATTTTATATAAATTATAAAAAAAAAATTAAAAAAGTTCTTGACTATTTTAAAATATTTGTTATCTTATATATAGAAAGAATTTAAATTTATGCAGGAAAAAGCCTGCAAAGGAGCATTTTATGATTAAACAAAAAAACTTATTTAAGCTTATAGCGGTTGCTATATCTGTAGTTGTAGTTGCAATGGCTTGTAATAATAAGCCAACGGCGGTTAATTCTTTTTCATTAGACCCAGTTGACCCTACTAATGTAGCGCCTATTACTCCGCCTAAACCAGATGAGAACCCAAATGTGCCTGAAAAAACTTACAAAATAACAATTTTTTATCCCGAAGTTATATCGGCTTTAAAGGATAAAAACATAGATCTTGATGCAGTAAAAGCTTCTGACCAAGAAACTCTAAACACAATTTGGAAAACGATGGTTAATGATGGCAGCAAGAGAATAACGGGATTATCTGGACAAAAAGTAAAAAACTATAATGATTTAGCTGAAAAATCTATATATTTTGATACTAATGGAGGCTTAAAACATAGAGGAACTACTATTGATGAGAAGGATAGAGGCGTTACACTTAAGACTTTTGAGAAAGCTTTAATTGTAGATTACACTTACAAAAACGAAAAAATCTATGTTGTAGCCGCTATTTATAACGCTAAAACATTTAGCGGACAAAATCAACAACTATTAAGAGGCTTCTCTCCAGCAAATGGCGGACCTGAATTATTGTTTATTGCCCACAATAGACCAAGTAATTGGAGCTTTGATGGCGGAGTTACTGGATACGATATGCTTATAAAATATGGAGCATCAAGCGTAAATGATGACTTCTCTAAATATACTAGAGTTTGGAGCAGCATTAATAACTATAGCGAAGTTGACGGTTTGAGATTCTACAGAATCGATGCAACTAAATAAGCAAACAATTTATTAATCATAAAGCCTCGCTTGACTATCAGATCAGGCGGGGCATTTTTTTATTTAATAAAAATTAACAATTCTCGTTAGCGTCACTGTTTTATTATCAAAATCGGTAACTTCTGTTTTAAAAGTATATTTTCCTCTTCTTGGAATAAAACTTCCGCCTCTGTAAAAATGCGAATCTACTCCGTAAACTTCTTCAAATCTATAATTTGGCGCTATATAATAAATATTGTCTCTTTTTATAAAATAAGTAAAATCGTAATCTCTTATAAGCTCTTCGTTCATAAATATTTTTACTCTTTTAAGTCCCATTGGAATGCTGCCAAGCAAATCATAAGCCTTAACGAAAAGCCTCAACTCTCCGTTATATCGCATTGGCATTTTATCTTTTATTTGAATTAATCTATTTTCCGTTCTCAAATATATTCCATGTATTAAAGGATTCTGTTCCGAGCCTTTTGAAATTTTTAAATGTTCTAAAGGGTCGACTACCAAACCTTCTTTAATATTTTCAACGGTTAAATGCAAATGAGCGCCTCCCGACCTTCCGCTATTTCCCGTTAAAGCTATAATATCTCTTTCCGTCACTTTTGCAAAAGATTTTTCTATAGTTCCGTCTTCTATATGATAATAATAACTTCTAATTCCGTTTGGATGCTCTAATATAATAGTGTTTCCAACTCCATATAATTGCCTTGTCGGGTCTTCGGCTATATCAAAATAATGAACAATCTCTCCATCCGCCATAGGATATATTTCTATTTTGCTTCCGCCGAAATCCACGCCATTATGAAAATGGTCCGTTCTGAATTCTCCAAAAGTGCTTGTTATTCTTATTTTATTTTCGTCAATCGGAACTCTGCCAAATAATATTGAAGATAAAATAAATAATAAAAAAGATATAATTAAAATATTTTTTGTCATAATTTTATCCTTTTATAAGTATAAATATTTTTGTCGCTTACTATCATATATTCGTTTTTCTCGCTCGATATATCTAAATGATAAATCCATCCGTCTATAAAATTCTCATAAATAATTTCTTTTAATTTATTATCGTAAATTATAACCGCGCTTTTTCCTTCTTTCGATACGCTCATTATTGTAGTATTCGTTTCACTATTTAATTTCATGTTAATTGCATTTTGCATATTATATTTTTCTATATTTATTCTGTCTTTTTCTTTTCCGTTATTCAAATTATATAAAATAATATTTCTGTCCGAAAGCATAAAAGCAGTCATAGATTTTTCGCTCACATAAGCGGAAACATGTCTTCTTCTATTTAATCCTGTGTCTAAATACCATAAAGTCCCGCCTTTTGAATTATACAAACTTATATATTCCGCTCTTATTCCGCTTATAGATAATGCAAAGCTTCCGTATTCGCTTATGGCAACCGATTTTATTATATTTATTTCGCTTAATATTGAAGAGATTGCAAAGTCTAAAGTTCCATTTCTGTTTATATAAGCAATATCTCCGCTTGAAAATCCCGCTATATAATCTCCCGTATTTTTAGCAAAAGCTCCGTCCGTTACAATTTCTCCGTATTGAATATGCGAACTTAAATAATTATTATCAAAATCAAACATTTGAATTTTTGAATTATCGCTTGAATGATAAATAATTCTATTTGCATAAGGCGACATTTCTGGATAAATCGATGTATTAGTTCTCCATAAAATTAGCCCGTTATTATTGTAAGCGTCAATATAATTTCCGTATCTTTTATAAATAATAAAAATTTCATTATTTAACGAAGCAAGCTCTCCTCTCTGTAAATTCGTATAAAAAGTTGTTATTCCGTCTTTATTAAAATAATGAATCATACTTTCGGATTTAGTAAAAAAATTATGATTAAATTCTCCTTCAATATTAAAATTATTATCATGCGAAGGCATTTCATAATTATAATTAGATTTATTCCAAATATTTATTATATTATATTCTTCGTTTAATCTATTTTTTCCGAATAGAAATATAAACAATAAAATAAATATGATTGAACTTATTATAGTTAAATATTTTATAAAGAAAGGCTCTATTTTATGTATATTTTCTTTTTCAATAATTAATTTTTTGTTTTCTTTCATTTTAATATTTCTTTATAAGAACTCTTCCAAAGCATCTTTTTTTATTTATATATGGAAAATATTCTTTTTCGCTATAAATTTTATAATTTTTTTCAAGGATGCCGCTTAATATAGGATAAGCCGACACCGCAAAAGGTTTTTTATAATCGCTTGGAATATAATTATTATTAACCAATAATATTTTAGAATCGTCATATTTTTTATATTTTTCAGGTATCTCTTTTAACGGCATTATTTTTAAGTTTTTATATTTCGGACGATTTTTTATTTTAAAATTTGTATACCAATGCCCCGAAGCCATAGTTAACTCTTTTTTTGGCGTTAAGAAATAATCTACTCTGTTAAAACCAGCCCATACTTGATTATTTTGAAAATACGGAATATAAGCGGGAGTTAAAACATTTGTAAAATTAGATATTATAATAAATTTTTTACCGCTATCGATTAAGATTTTCCAATAATCAATAGCTCTTGAAAACGGAGGATTTGTGCATACAATATCCGCTTCTTCTTTAAGAATTTTCAAAGATAAAGGGTCGTCAAAACTTCCCGTATAATGTTTTGGATAAAATTTTTTCTCTAAAAAACCGTCTTTTGTAAATACATACGCTTTTGAACCTTGATTAAATAAATCCACAGGTCCATCGTAATGCGTGCATATTAATTTTTTTAATTTAAGTTCTATGAAATTTCTTAAAAAATATAAAGCGAATGCGGATGTATTTCTTTCGTCATCGCCAACGGCATCGTCACAGTTGCAGAAAACCGTTTTATTTCTCCAAATTTTTTTATTATACATAGATAATTCTTTTTCAATATCTTCCATTCGAGTATAAAATTCATCATTATTAACTTTTTGAGCTTTTTGAAGTATATCTTTTCTTGATAAGCCTCTTTCTTTAAGAGTCGGCGTAGTTTTCTTTACTATTTTAACTTTTTTTAGAATATCTTCTTTTGATTTTGTATATATTTCTTTTATAAATAGTTTATGAGATTTAATAAATTTAACATAATCTTCAAATAAAGGCGAATTATAAAAATATATTTCTTTACTCTTTTCTTCTCTGAGATTAGAAAATTTTTTCTTTATATCGTTTTCTAAAATTGACATATCTTTTACTTCAGAGCAAAATAAATATTGATAGGTATTTTCTTTGGATTTTCCCGTCATACTATTATATTCTTTTAGCCTTCTTTCCAAATCGTTAGTTTTTCCTATCTTGCATTTTGAAGATTCTAATCTTGCTTGAACTATATAAATATATTCTTTTTTCATATTTATATATATAACATATTTAATAGGCTTTGTCAAGTTTATAATATTCGATTATTTTATTCGAGTTAAACTTTTTATATCAAACGAAGAATTTTTTTCTAAAATGCTTAAAGGGTCGAAAGTCATATTTCCCGCGCGCATTTCCCAATGACAATGAGGTCCCGTAGCCATTCCCGTAGAACCTATTAATCCTATTATATCGCCTTTTTTTACATATTGCCCTTCTTCCGCTATTAATTTAGACATATGAAAATAACTGCTATAAACTCCTTCGCCATGGTCGATTACGACGCAATTTCCCCTAACAAAAAGCTCTCTCGATACTCTCACTACTCCGTTATTTGCAGCGACTATTGGCGAACCATTAGTATTCGCTATATCAAATCCTTGATGATATCTTGCATAATCTTTAGTATAACCTCTAAACGCTCCGAATTGCGAAGAATATCTTCCTTGAGCTGGCATTATATAAACAGTGTCGGCATAATTTGTCGGAGTGTATGAAGTATATACTTTTCCATGCAAAAGTTCTCTCTCTTCTTTAGATTTTTGAGGATTGCTTATTATATTTGTCATAGCCGCGGTAACGCCTGGAATTTGTTTTGGTTTCGGCGGAGGCGGAGTGAAATCCGATTTTATATCTATTGCCAAATTTAATAAAGTTTTATCTTTTAATTCTATATTGCAAACGAATTGATATTTTTCATCTTGAGCGCCGACATATATTCCGAATACGGTTTTATAAATTTTTATATTCTCATTAGAATTTTTTACTTCAAAAAATTTTACTATCGGTCTTGAGCTTCCCATTAATTTTGAATCTTTTATTTTTATTTCGTCTTTGCTCGTTATAAAAATATTTCCGACTTTGCCCGCATAAAGAGGAACAGGATTGGCATATACTTTTAAATCTTCGTTATATTTTTTAAAATCTTCCAATGATTTAAAAGATTTGTCTTTTATATAAATCGCTCCGTTTTTCAATTCCGCATTTTTTGAAATATCAACTTTTCCGTTATTTGCAATATAATAATATTTATTATTTATTTTTACTTCTAAAAATCCGTCTTCTCCCGTTTCTATTATATCTCTATCAAATAGTTTTTTTGAATTATCCAAATTTATTTTTTTATTATCTCTTATAATATTGACATTTCCTATATATTTAAAATCGTATTGAGAATACAAATTTATTGAATTTATCGAAAGAAAAAATATAAATGTAAAAACAAATTTCATAATTCAACCTTTATTATTTTTTATAACCTAATTGGTCTAATTTTATAAGATGCTCTTTAATATCTTTATTTGTCGGAGAAATTTCAAAAGCTTTAGTTAAAAATTCTTTTGCATTAGCTATATCGTTTTTTTTGAAAAATGCCCAACCTAAAGAATCCAAATAAGCGGGATTATTCGGGTCTGAACTTAAAGCTTTTTTTATTTCTGAAATTCCTTCTTCTATGTTAGTTTCGCTATCCGCTAAAATAAATCCGAGAGAATTTCTTGCATTTGCGCTTTTAGGGTCTAAAGCCAAAGCTTTTCTTAAAGATTCTATAGCCTTTCTAATATTATTTTTTTTATAATATATATAACCAAGCACGGAATATATTTGAGTATTTTCTATTCCAGAAGATAAAGCGTCCGATAATTCAAATTCTGCCAAATCATACATTTCTCTTACAGAATAAATATAGCCTACAATTATATGAGCTTGCATAATTCTTAAAGGATTGTCTAATCTTCGCATTATTTTATCGAAAATTTCGAGAGTTTTATCATAATTTTGAATTTGAGCGTAAGCTAAAGCCAAATGATAACCCGATTCTATATCGTTTTTGCTTTCAAAAGTTTTTTCAAGCGAATCTATAGCCTCTTTATAATTTTCGTTTCTAAATAATTTTATTCCAGCTTCGAGTTCGGTTTTACCTGTCCCTATACTCATATATTCTCCTATGATTTATAGCTTTTAACATTTTATATTTAAATTAAAAAATCTCAATATCTATTGTTTGTATATTATTTTATAAATATTATATTTAACAAATAAAATTTTATTCTATTATTTTATTATATAGAATTTTATTAATATTTCTATTTCGTAAAAATATTGTTATAGAGGATTAATAAAACGACTTTTTATTTATAAGGTAAGTAAATTTATTCTTAATCTTTTTTGATGCCAAAAGTAGACAAAAATTCTTGTTCTTTATTCCTCGGTAGAAAAAGAACAAGAATTTTGATTCTTTGTAAAAAGAAATAAATTTTTTGTTCTTTTAATAAAAAAATTAATTTTAATTAAGCGACTGCAAAACGAATAGCTTAAAAATTAAATTTTTATGCAATAACAGACTTTATACTTATTTGTTTTTTTAATTATTATAAATTATAATATTACGAATAAAACATAAACAAAAAGGTTTTTATTAAATGAAAAAAATATTTTTTATAATTATTTTATTTTCAATATTTGGATGCAATGAAAATAAAAATTCTTCAGATAAATTGCAAGTTTACGCGAGCATATATCCGATTTACGATTTCGTTAAAAAAATAGGCGGCGAAAAAATAGAAGTTTATAATATGACTTCAGCGGGCGCAGAGCCTCATGATTTTGAAATAACTTCAAAAGATATGGCTAATCTTTCAAAAGCCGATTTATTTATTTACAATGGCGGCGGAATGGAACATTGGATTGACGCTATTAAAGACGCTTTGAAAGATTTAAAATATATTGACGCTTCAAGCAATATTGATAATCAAAATAATTTGGACCCTCATTTTTGGTTATCGCCGAAAAATGCAAAAATTCAAATTGAAAATATAAAAAACGGTTTAATTGAAATCGACTCTGACAATAAAAATTATTATCAATCGAATTATAATTTATATGCAAATCGTTTGGACGAACTTGATAATAAAATTAAAATTTCTTTGTCAAATATAAAAAATAGAAATTTGATTATAACGCATCCAGCATTTGGACATTTTTGTAAAGAATATTCTTTAAATCAAATTGCAATTGCAAGAGACGAAGCCGACCCTAAAGCTATGGCGGATATTATAACATTTATAAAAAATAATAATGTGAAAGCTATATTTTACGAAGAATTTTCAAGTTCTAAATTAGTAGATTCTATAGCGAAAGAAACGAAAGCAAAAACATTAACTTTAAATCCTATAGAATCTTTAAGCAAAGAAAATATTGAAGCGGGCGAAGATTATTTTTCTATTATGGAAAAAAATCTTATCTCTTTAACTAACGGACTTAATTAAATGAATAAAGTTATAGAATTTGATAAAGTTTATTTCGGTTATAATTCTGAACATATTTTAAAAAATATAAGTTTTTTTGTAAACGAAGGCGATTTTGTTTCAATAATCGGCTCAAATGGAGCGGGCAAAAGCACAATATTAAAACTTATGATTGGAGAGATAAATCAATCTAAAGGAAATATAAAAATATACAAAGAAGATATAAAAAAATTTAACGATTGGCATTATATTGGATATTTGGAGCAAAATGCATATTATAAAATTTTAAACTTTCCCGCAACGGTTTACGAAGTAATTATGTCGAATTTATTTTTTGATATTGGACTTTTTAAATTTCCAAATAAAAATCATCGCGCTAAAGTTATTGAAACGCTTAAACTTTTTGACATGGAAAAATATTCAAATAGAATGATTTCAAAACTTTCGGGAGGACAAATTCAAAGAGTATTTTTAGCTAGAACTTTAGTAGCCAATCCGAAAATTCTTATTTTAGACGAACCTACGAACGGAGTCGATTCTGAAACTATAGATATAATATATAATATTTTAAGAGATTTGAATCAAAATAAAAATATTTCAATAATAATGGTAACTCATGATATTGAAAGAGTTTCAAAAATATCAAATAGAATATTCTGTTTTGAAGAAGGAAATTTAATGGAACTTAATAAAGAAGAACTTGAGATTGAATTATCTCATAAACATAAACATCCGCATTTATAAGGAATTTAAAATGGAAATATTTCAATTTGATTTTATGAGAAGAGCTTTTTTAGTCGGAATAATTTTAGCTATAATAATTCCATGCATAGGAGTTGTTATAGTTTTAAAAAGGCTTTCAATGATTGGAGATGCAATATCGCATACTTCTCTTGCGGGAATAACTTTCGGGCTTGTCTTTAATATAAATCCAATTTTAGCTTCTGTAATTTTTTGTATTATAGCCGCTTTATCGATAGAATACATAAGAAAAAAAATTTCAAAATACGGAGAGATGTCAATAGCTATAATAATGTCTTTAAGCGTGTCTGTAGCTGGTTTATTATCGGGCTTTGTTTCAAATAACGCCAATTTTAATAGTTTTTTATTTGGAAGTATTGTGGCTATAAGCGATTTTGAATTAAAATTAATTATTATAATCGGTTTAATTTCAATTTTGATTTTTATTTTATTATACAAAGAAATTTTTTATATAACATTTAATGAAAAGCTTGCAAGATTATCGGGCGTTCCCGTAAGAAGAATAAATTTTATTTTTACTATTTTAACGGCGATTACAATTTCAATATCCGCTCGAACTGTCGGCGCTTTAATCGTCTCTTCAATGATTGTTCTTCCCGTAGCCTTCTCTTTACAAATAGCGGGAAGTTATAAACAAACAATAATATTTTCGGTAATATTCAATTTATTATGGACGATTGTAGGAATATTTTTTTCTTATTATTTTGGATTAAAGCCAGGAGCTACGATAGTTTTAATAAGTTTAATTAGTGTTTTATTAGGCGCCATAAAAGAAAGAATTAGTTATTATGGTATTAAATAAAGTATATTATAATTATTTCAATATAAAAAATAAATAAGGAATGATTAGAAACAATTTAAAGTAATAATTTATAATTTTTTGGATATTGTGATTATATATTAATTTTTATTAAATTAAACTTTATATAAAACGATAATATATAATAATGATTTATTTTATATAAAAATATTATATAATAATATTTTATAAGAATTTAAATTTTATCAAGGTTTTGTATGGAAGATATTTTTATATATTTAGCCGTTTCGGTTTTTTTAATTATTTCTTCTTCAATAATATTAAAAAATATTTTTTATAGAGACGGAAAAAAAAATTCAAAAGACATTAAAAAAACTATAGAAGAACTTTACAAAAAAATAGAAGAAAATCCAGAAGATTATAGAGCGATTTACGATTTGGCAAAATGCGAAGAAGAAATAGGCAAAATAGAATTGGCTTTAGAAAAATACGAATTGCTTGCAAATAACGGAATATTGGAAAAAAGAGAAGAATTAAATATTTGCAAAAAACTTGAAAGTAAATATAGCGAATTGGGTAAAAAAGAAGAAGCTTTTAAATACGCGATAAAAATAATAAAAATTGAGCCGAGCAATAATTTGTATATTATAAAAGTAGCAAACACTTTGGCTAAAGAAGGAAATTTTAAATTATCAAATCATTATTTTGGAAAGGCTATAGTTTCAAAAGCCGAGTTTATGACGGAAGACCTTAAATGCGCCGCTTTCGTTTCATATAAAATGAAAGATTATAAAAAATGTATAGCTTTTTTGGAAGAATTAAGAAAGAGACTAATTAAAGAAGCGATTGCAAATAAATCGAAAGATATAAAAAAAGATATTTTAGAATTGGAAAAAGATTTAATATCTACATATATTTTATCCGAAGAATTAAATATTGCAAAATCTTTTATAGAAGATATTTTATCAAATAAATTTATAGATAAAAATCATGAATTCGATATTAATAAATTATATTTGTTCGTGTTGTATAAACTTGAAGAATCCGAGAGATTTAAAAGTCTTTATAATAAATTATACTCTTTATATAAAATTAACGAATCAAATAAAAATTACGCTCATTTAAAATTTGATTATTCTTTTTATTCGTATTTTCTTGGCGATATAGAGATGTCTAAAAATTATTTTGAATTAATTAAATCTTTTGATATGCCCGAATTTAATATTTATAATTTAGACGAAATATTAAATTATTTAAATGCGGTAATTAAAGCGACAACAGTTTTAAATAAATTAAAAGAAGAAAATAAATTAGGCGAAGAAAAATATAAAAACGATAATTATGAGAATTATGTCGGAAAAGAAAATATTGAAAATTGGGAAAAAACCGTAAACTCTTGGGAGATTTCTTTTATAAATTTTGATTATATTATGAATTTAATAGAAGTTCAAAAAACTATGGATATAGACAATATTTTAGAGAACTTAAAAATTGCAGAAAAAGGAAATCCAAACAATAATATAACTATAGCTTATAAAGTCGATAAAATATTTTCTTTAGATAGAATGTCATTTAAAAAATTATGCGGTAATATAATGAAATCAAAATTTTCAGATTATGTTATAGTTCAAGAATATACAGACGCCACTCATCCTGCAAATAGCGGTGAAGAGATAAATTATTTAACTTATAATATAAAAGGAAGCAAGAAAGAGCTTATATTAATTTCTTTTAAGAGATGGCAAAAAAGCGAAATCGGAGAATTAATGGTTCGAGATTTTTTAATGATGGTTAGCGAATCGGGAGCAAAAAGCGGAGTATTAATAGCACCCGTAGAATTAAGCAATAGCGCAAAAAGTTATGTTTCGCATAATGAAAAAATTAGAGTTTATACAAGAAGTCAATTTAATAATTTGCTTAAAGATGAAAAGATTTAATAATTATTTATAAACAAAAAGCATTGGAAGAAATCCAAAAGAAAAAATGAAATCAAAGATAGATTGGGTGATGGGACGCTCCCAAACTTTAAAAATAAAATCTAATTAATCATTTAATTTATATTTCGACTTTAATTTTTATATCGTCTATATGAAAATGTTTTTCATACATTGTATCTATTATAGCTTCAAGCAAATAAAAATCTCCGTATATGGCATCGCATTTAGGACAACCAAACGACATATAACTATCGCCTACGGTATTACTATATCTATTTTTAATTACGCCTATATTTATTGTATTATTATTAGCCTTTACCCATTCATTTACTTTTGAAATAACTTTTTCATTAAATATTAGTTTATCGACTATATCTCCGTTATTTCCTTCGGGCATAATATAATAAATATGATATTCATAACCGCATTTCCAACAATTTTCTTTTAAAAATCTAATCGTTAATTCTTTTTCCGCCATTTTATTATTCCTTTAAATTAAAATTAATCATTTAATTTATATTTATACCAATAAGAATTTCCAACATGTTTTTGCATGATTTGTTTTATTCCTCTTAAATCGAATTTAGCCATTATTTCGTCAGTATATCTATTTTTTAGGACTGCAGATTTTCCATTATAAAGCATTTTTGTTAATACGCTTGCCCTATTGGATGGCACTCTTATTCCATAATCTTCTACATCGTCAGAATGAAAATTGCAATTCATATCATTTCCTTCATTATCTGTTATAATTAAAACTAAACTATCTTTACTTTCTATATCTTTATGTTCAATCGTAACGGTAGAAAATCCAAGCCCTTCAACATTAACGCCTATCCCTATATAAGACGATTGATTTACCAAATCATAAGTCACAAATTCTGTCATAACATCTCCTTTAGTAGTGTATGAAATCTCAACTTCCCACTTTGCAAAAAGCATTGCCGAAAACATTAAAAATAAAAATATAATCTTTTTCATTTTTTATCTCCTTAAATTTTTTATAAAATTATTTCTTTTCTCTATTTCCTAATTTATATTTATACCAATCCGAAAAACCTACATTTTTTCTCATAAACTTTTTTAATTTATTCAAATTAAATGTGGCGGAAAGTTCATTGCTATTATATAATTTTGCCGATTGTCCCGACAATAACATTTTTACCAATCTATCGCTTCTGTCAGTTTGTCTGTCGATAATCAAAACTTCTCCGTCTTTAATATCGCCTCTAAAAATATTATAAATTACGGGATTACCCGCTCTGTCTCTTATATCAAGTTTTAAATTATCGCCTTTTTTTATATCTTTATTTTTAATATTAATAAAAGAATATCCGTCCGAACCTTCCAAAACAACGCTTATAATTAAAGACGATTCGGTTTTAGCTTTGCTTGTTGTAAAAGTGGAGGCAGTTTTTCCGTCTTCCGTGTAAGAAGTGCCAACTTCCCACTTTGCAAAAACTATTGCCGAAAAAATTAAAAATAAAAATATAATCTTCTTCATAAAAACTCCTAATTATTAAATTATAAATTAATTATAATAGATATATATAAATTTGTCAATTTAATTATTCGTTTATTTTATTTTTTATATCATTATATGCCTTTTGAAATTTCTTTGCAAAACTTTGGCTAATATCTAAATTCTTAAATCCTCCGCTGTTTTCAATTCTTATGGCGGTTAAAGTTCCGATATCGTTATTAACTCTTGCGGCTGCGTTTATTGTATAACTGCTTGAACTATACACAGACCCATAATAAGAAGTATAAAAACTTCTATCGACTGCAGGCATATCGTTAATATAAATCAAATTTAAAAGACTATCATCGCTAAATTTTAAAATAATTCCATCGTTTTTTGAAATAGTAAAACCGTCATTAGCTATATATTGAACTTCAACAAGTATAACATTTGGATTTTTAGAAGCAATAAATCTAACTTTTACATCATAAGACCAACCTATTATTGTCATATAAGAAGTTTCATAATGTTGCGTTCCGTAAAAACTATCGTTAACAGTTTTAACTTTTACGGCGCAGGATATTAATAATAAAATTGGAAACAATAAAAATAATTTCTTTAATTCTTTTAATTTTAATAATTTTTTCATAAAATAAATTCCTAATTGATTTTTTATAATTATATAGGTTATTAGCAATTTTTCAAGTATTTTAATGTAGATTTTTAAGTTTTGTTATTGAAAGGAAATGCATAATCGTCATTGCGACTTTTACTAAATCGTCATTGCGAACGAAGTGAAGCAATCCAAAATTAATAAAATGCTAAAATAAATAAACTGCACTTAAAATATTGAACTTTAAACTCCGATTGTTAATGTTTTCACTGAAAGCGGTCTTTCTCTCGCCATAGGAGTTCCTATGGGAAGGGTTTTTAGCCTAGCGTGTTAGCAAAAAAACATGAAATTTTAGCTTTCTTTATAGTTAGAGAATTAATTTTTAATAACTGTTAAATTTTATTATAGTTATTATTTTTTATTGTTTCCTTAAAATATTTATAAATAAAAAATAATAACTTTACCAAGTAACAATATATTCCGTGTAAATATATCCTTTGCTTATAGATTCCGTAATTGCAACTTCCGAACTGTTAGGATATTTTTGTCTGAATATATTTCCAATCATTTCATAATAATAATTTTCTATTGTCAAATCATAATTAGAAAAATAATGCAAATGATAAATAACTTTTCTTTTTTCTATTTTAACTATTTCAATATTAATGTTTTTAAATATCTTTTTATTAAAATTAATAATTACTTTGGCTAAAGATTTTCCGCTCAAAAATCTTATTGAAAATTTCTTAAATGAACTTAATTGATTAAAATCATATTTCGCCTTATCCGTAATCGCATTTTTTGAACCTTTATAAAAATCTTCGTTAATAACATTTATTGGAATTGTAAACGCGGAAGAGAGTCCGAATCTTTTAATATATTTCGCTTTTTTAATATCAATGTATATTAATTTAGATTCTTCGGATATTTTTTCAAGTAAATTATTGAAATTATCTTTTCCTACGATATTTATCATATAACTATACATATTTTTTATAAATTTAAATGTAGCGAATGCATTTTCTCCAATATTTATTTTGTTTTTTAAAGTTTCGTCAAAATCTATAGAATCGTAATAAGTCGAGGTTTCCTCCAAATTATCTCCGACTTTAGAAATCTCTTCAATATCTTTTACCAAATTAAACATATTCGACATATTTTCATCCATGCCTTTTGTTTTTAAGACTATATCGTTAGAATCCTCCGATACTCTTCTAATGGCGTCTCCGTTATTAATTGATAATTCGGATAATTTTGATAAATCGGTTAAATCCGCGTATAATTTATTATGGAATAATGTATATTGTTCTCTTATATCTTTAATCGCATCGTATAAAATCGTTATAGAAGATATTATTTCTTTGCTTGAAGAAGATTTTTCATCGGTAATTTCTTTTAATTTATTCATATTTTCTTCAAAACTTTGAGTTTTAGAAAATATATCGTCTATGGCGGAAATTCTTTCTTCTATGCTTGATGTTATTAAATCAAATTGTTTTTCCATACCTCTAATAATATTTCCTGCATTTTCAGATTGAGTATTTGTTATAACCGCTAATTTTCTTATCTCTTCCGAAATAATACTAAATCCTTTTCCTTGCTCTCCCGCATGAGCGGCTTCTATAGCAGCGTTCATAGCGAGCATATTCGTTTGTTGAGATGTGTCGATAGTAGAGTTGACAAAATCGGTAATTCCGCGCATTGAAGAGACAAGATTTTTTACGGCATTCTCCGTTTTTAATATTCTCTCTCTGCTATTTTTAGCCAAAGCGACTACCTGGTCCGTTTCATCTTTAACTTTAGATATTGACAAAGAAACTTTATCTATATCTAATTGCATATTTGAAGAAGTCGAATAAATTTTACTAAAATTTTCTAATTGATTATCAATTTTATTTTGAAGAGTTTTTGCCGTATTTCCTACTAAATTTAAATCCGTCAAACTATCGGATATAATTTTATTTATTTCCAAACTGCTATTTTCAATTTCTTTAATTTCGTTTTCTTGCTTTTGCGCGTTATCTACTATTAATCTAGATGTTTCAATCATAGAGGAAGAAATTTTTGATATATCATTAACTTTATCGTTAAGAGAATTATTCTGTTCTTTTGAAAGCTTTATTGTTTTAGCGCCGCTTGAAAATATATATTGAACCATATGCTGATATATATTTATCCAATTACTTATATCTCCAAAAGCGTCTTTAGAAGTTATTTTAGTCGTATTTATAAATATATTATGATTAAAAACTCCCTCTTCAAGTTCGGAAGATATTTTTTTTAAAGGTTTTAAAGATATTGGAATCGCTATATTAAGAATAATAATTATTATAAGAATCGATATTATAAAAATTGCGATTAATATTTTATTAATATTATTAAACGAATCTGAAAAATAATTTTGCGGAACAAACATAAGAAAATTATAATTCTCGCTATCAAGTTGTTTTGTAAATAAAGTATAATTATTTTTTTCAACTTTATAATTTTCTATCATTCTTGAATTTGTATAAAAACCTATATTATCCGAAATATATTTTGCTATTGGAATTTCAGATAAATCTCTTAATATATAATCCGAATTTTTATGATAAATTATTTTTCCGTTTCTATTATCAAAAATTATAGGATTAAATCTATTATCTTTTTTAATAATTTCCTCTATCATTTGATAAGCTATATCAAGCGAAATATCGGAAACCGCCACTCCTATAGCATCGCCGTTAATACTCGAATATATAGGCGAAGACACGGAAATAATTTTTTGAGTTCCATATATTTCTTTTGAATACGGACTCGAATAATATACATTTCTTGGTCTCTTTCTTTCTCTATTCCAATTTTCAGGAAGAGCGATTCTATAAAATTCTTGATTTATATAATTATTTTCGTTTAATCTTTCGCCCATAGCTTCAGTAGATTGTCTTCCGTCATTTAAATCGTATAGATATAAAGAATGCAATCCTCTTAAATTAATGTTTGTAATATTTGGTTCAAAATATATTCCGTTTGCCGTTACATAATGCAAATATGTTTGAGATTTGTGGAAGTTATAAATCGCGCTTCTTAAATTGCCATGAACATTATTAATAATTCCCGCAGAATATAAACCGTAAGACATACTCGCTATATCCGATAAAGCTACCGCTCCGACTCCAGCAGAATTAAATATTGAATTAAAATTATATATTATATCGTTAAAATAATTTTCAGACTTTGCCATAGCCGTTTCATAAAATATTTTTTTATTAGATTTTGTATTCATAAAAACGGCAGGCAATAAAGCCAAAATTACTACAATGACTACTAAAAAAAGAATCTTATTTTTAAAACTCATATAAAAACCTTATTTGTAATTTTACCAAAAATTATTACTTATATTTTCGGTTATTTGATTTATATTATACATTATTTACAAAAATTTGAAAATAACTTAAATTCAGTAGTCTGTAATTTTAGCTTTACTAAATAAATATTTTTTAAAATAGACGCTTGACAATTACTACTAATAGTATTATAATATTTAAATATTTTAAGCTAAATTTTATTATTATAAGTTATAAATTATGAATATTGAAAATATAAAGAAAATAAAAAATTTAAACGATTATAAACGCGTTCCTATTTGCAAAGAAATTTATTCCGATTTTATTACGCCTATAGAAGCTATGCGTATTTTAAAATCTAAAAGCGTTAATGCATTTCTTTTGGAGAGCGTGGAAGATAGAAAAGTTTGGGGAAGATATACTTTTTTATGTTATGAGCCTATACTAGAAATAAATGCAAGCAAATGGAATATAAATATAAAAGACAAAAACGGACTTAAAACTATTAAAGGAAATCCTAAAGACATAATAAGAAAAATTTTGAAAGAATATAAAACGCCAAAAATTGACGATATGCCCACTTTTACGGGCGGACTTGCAGGATACTTTTCTTACGATTATATAAGATACAACGAAAAAAAATTGGATTTTGAAGAATACGATAATAAATTTTATGATTTGAATCTGTCGCTTTTCAACGATGTCATAATTTTCGATAATTTTAAACAGAAAATAATATTAATTTCGGGAATAGAAATTTCAAAGTTGGATTCTCAATACGATAAAGCTTTAGAAAAATTGGACTTTATAGAAAAACTTCTTAAAACAGAAAGCAAAAAATATAAAAATAGTTTTAAAAAATTTAGTTTTAAATCCGAAGCTAAACATTTTTTTTCAAAAGAAAAATATTGCGATATGGTAGAAAAAGCTAAAAAATATATTTACGAAGGCGATATTTTTCAAGTCGTTCTTTCAAATCCGATATATGCTAAAGCCGAAGGGAATTTATTTGATGTTTATAGAGTATTGCGAACAATTAATCCGTCTCCTTATATGTTTTATTTTTCTATGGGCGATATAGAAATAGCGGGTTCTTCTCCCGAAACTTTGGTTAAACTTGAAAACGATAAATTGCATACTTATCCTTTGGCGGGAAGTCGTCCGAGAGGAAAAACTTTAGAAGAAGATTTAAAATTGGAAAAAGAGCTTTTAACTGATAAAAAAGAGCTTGCAGAACATAATATGCTTGTCGATTTGGGAAGAAATGATATTGGAAAAATAAGCAAAATAGGAAGCGTAAATGTAGAAAAATATAAATTTGTAGAAAAATATTCTCATATAATGCATATAGCTTCTACAGTATCGGGAATAATAAGAGACGATAAAGACGCTTTGGATGTTTTGGATTCTATACTTCCAGCGGGAACTTTATCGGGCGCTCCAAAAATAAGAGCTTGCGAAATAATAAACGAACTTGAAGGAATATGCAGAGGAATCTACGGAGGCGCTATCGGTTATATTGATTTTTCGGGAAATATGGACACTTGTATAGGAATAAGACTAATATATAAAAAAGAAGACGAAATATGCATAAGAGCGGGAGCGGGAATAGTTTACGACAGCGTAGGCGAAAAGGAATATATAGAATGCATAAATAAAGCGGCTGCGGTATTAAAAGCTGCTCAAATGGCGGAGATGGAATTATGACTTTATTAATAGACAATTACGATAGTTTTTCTTATAATCTTTATCAACTTATAGGACAATTCGAGAAAAATATAAAGGTTGTAAGAAATGATGAATATAAAACGGAAGATTTTAAAGAAATAGAAAAGTTAAATCCAAATATTATAATAATATCGCCCGGACCTGGAAAACCCGAAGATGCGGGAATATGCATAGATATTATAAAATATTTCTATATTGATAAAGATAATAAAAGTAAAATAAATCCCACAATATTTGGAGTTTGTTTGGGACATCAGGCAATATGCAAATCTTTTGGAGCGGAAGTTAGTTATGCAAAAAAGTTGATGCATGGAAAAACTTCGATTATTGAACTTTCTAATAATTCTATTTTATTTAAAAATCTTCCTAAACAAATCGAGGTTGCAAGATATCATTCTTTATCGGCAATTAGAGAGAGCATGCCCGATTGTTTAAAAATAACTTCTTTTTCAATAGAAGATAAAGAAATAATGTCTATAGAACATAAAAAATATCCGATATACGGAGTGCAATTTCATCCTGAATCGGTTATGACTAAAGACGGATTTAATATTATAAAAAAATTATACGAGGTTATAATATGATTAAAGAAGCAATTTTAAAATTATCTAAAAAAGAAAATTTAAATTACGAGGAAGCCAAAGAGGTAATGAACGAGATAATGTCTGGGAAAGCTACAGCCGTTCAAATGTCTTCGTATTTAACCGCGCTTTCAATGAAAGGCGAAACTATTGAAGAAATAACGGGTTCGGCTGCGGGAATGAGAGCGAATTGCATAAAACTTTTGCATAATATGGAAGTTCTTGAAATAGTTGGCACTGGCGGGGACAATTCTAATTCTTTTAATATTTCTACGGCGTCTGCAATAGTTATAGCTGCGGGCGGAGTTGCGGTTGCAAAACATGGAAATAGAGCGGCGTCTTCAAAATGCGGCGCTGCGGATGTTTTAGAAGAATTGGGAATTAATATAAATATTTCTCCTGAAAAAAGTCGTGAAATTCTTTCAAAAATAAATATATGTTTTTTATTCGCTCAAAATTATCATATAGCGATGAAATATGTCGCTCCCGTTAGAAAAGAACTTGGAATAAGAACGGTTTTTAATATATTAGGACCTTTATCAAATCCAGCTGGAGCTAATATAGAACTTATGGGAGTTTATGACGAATCATTAATAGAACCTCTTGCAAAAGTTATGCAGAATTTGGGAGTTAAAAGAGGAATGGTAGTTTACGGAACGGATAAAATAGACGAAATATCAATGTCTTCTGAAACTAAAGTATGCGAAATTTTAGATAAAGAAAATTTAAAATCTTATACGATATCGCCTAAAGATTTTGGATACGATTTTTGCGATAAAAAAGAACTTGAAGGCGGAAGCGTAAAAGAAAATGCGGAAATTATAAGAAATATTTTTAATCTCAAAGATAATGGAGCTAAAAGAAAAGCCGTTTGTATGAACGCTGGAGCTGGATTTTATATCGCTAAAAAAGTTAAAAATATAAAAGAAGGCGTCCAAATGGCTGAAAGTTTAATAGACGAAAAAAAGGCTTTTGAAAAATTGGAAGATTTTATAAAAGAAAGCAATAGTTAATATTAGAATTAAAATTATATAAGGTTTGTTGATAATGAATATTCTTGATAAAATATGCGAAACTACAAAAGAGCGTATAGAAAAAGAAAAACAAAAAATCTCTTTAATCGAAGTTAGGAAAATCGCCGAAAGTATAAAAAGAGCAGAAAAAGAAAATTATTTTAATTTTGAAAAAGCGATTGGAAAAAAAGAGAAAATTAATTTTATTTGCGAGATTAAAAAAGCCTCTCCTTCAAAAGGAATAATAGCCGAAGAATTCGATTATATAAAAATAGCGAAAGATTATCAAAAAGCAAAAGCCGATGCGATTTCTTGTTTAACCGAACCTCATTATTTTTTGGGAGCTAACGAATATTTGAAAGAAGTTAAAGAAACGGCAAATATTCCAATACTTCGTAAAGATTTTATAATAGACGAATATATGATATATCAAAGTAAAAATATAAAAGCGGACGCTATTTTGCTTATTGCCGCCGTTTTGGATAAATATAAATTAAAAGATTATTTTGAGATTGCAAATAGTTTGGGTTTATCTTCTCTTTTCGAAATTCATAACGAGGAAGAGCTTGAAAAAGTATTAAATTTAAATCCAAGAATAATAGGAGTAAATAATAGAAATTTAAAAACTTTTGAAGTCGATATTAATAATAGCGTTCTTTTAAGAAAATTGATTCCGAATAATATAATTTTTGTTTCCGAAAGCGGAATAAAAAATAGAAACGATATAAAAATTCTTGAAGAAAATAAAACAAACGCCGTCCTTATTGGAGAGACGCTTATGATTAAAAAAGATAAAGAAAAAGAAATAAAAAAATTAAGAGGAATAATAGATTAATGAAAATAAAAACTTGCGGATTATTTAGAGAAGAAGATATAAATTATGCAAATAAATTGAAACCAAATTATATAGGATTTGTTTTTGCCGAAAGCAAAAGAAAAGTAAAAGTCGAAGAAGCATGCAATTTAAAAAATAAACTTAACAAAGAAATAAAAGCCGTTGGAGTATTCGTAAACGATAATTTTGATTTTATATTAAATTTGATTAAAGATAAAACTATAGATATTATTCAATTGCATGGATGCGAAGATAATGATTTTATAGATAATTTAAAAATAAAAACTAATTCTAAAATAATAAAATCCGTGACGGTTGAAAATGAAAATTCTATATTAGAAAGCGTTAATATATTTTCCGATTTTATACTTTTAGATAATTTTAAATGCAAAGTTGGAAAAACTTTTAATTGGAATTATTTGAAAGAGGCTTTTAAGTTAAATAAAAATTTCAAAAATATTTTTAATAAAAAGTATTTTTTAGCGGGAGGATTGAATAAAGAAAATATTAACGAAGCTTTAAAATTTAATCCTTACTGCGTAGATTTGTCGGGCGGACTTGAAACTGACGGAATAAAAGATTTTGATAAAATGAAATATATTATAAATATTACGAAAAATTATAAAAAGGAGAGAATATGAATAAAGGACATTTTGGAGTTCATGGCGGAACATATATTCCCGAAACTCTTATGAATGCGATTATAGAACTTAAAAAAGCTTATAATTTCTATAAAGACGATAAGGATTTTAACGAAGAATTAAACGATTTATTTAAAAATTATGCGAATCGTCCTTCTATGCTTTATTTTGCAAAAAGAATTACGGAAGATTTGAAAGGAGCGAAAATATACTTAAAGAGAGAAGATTTGAATCATACTGGCGCACATAAAATAAATAATGTTTTAGGGCAGGTTTTACTCGCTAAAAAAATGGGAAAAAAAAGAGTAATAGCGGAAACGGGAGCGGGACAGCATGGAGTAGCAACGGCGACTATAGCGGCGCTTATGGATATGGAATGCGAAATATTTATGGGAAAAGAAGATACCGAAAGACAGGCTTTAAATGTCTATAAAATGAAACTTTTGGGAGCTAAAGTTAATTCTGTGGAAAGCGGGACGGCAACTTTAAAAGACGCCGTATCGGAAACTATGCGAGAATGGACTAAAAGAATAGACGACACTCATTATGTGATTGGTTCGGTAATGGGACCTCATCCTTTTCCTACTATCGTGCGAGATTTTCAAGCTATTATTTCAAAAGAGATTAAAGAGCAAATTTTTAATATTGAAAAAAGACTTCCAGATATGATTGTGGCATGCGTAGGCGGAGGTTCTAACGCGATAGGTTCTTTTTATCATTTTATAGAAGATAAATCGGTTGAGCTTGTAGGATGCGAGGCGGCGGGAAGAGGAGTTCATACTTTTGAAACAGCGGCTACAATATCTACGGGAAAATTAGGAATATTTCATGGAATGAAGTCTTATTTTTGTCAGGATGAATATGGACAGATAGCGCCCGTTTATTCCATATCGGCGGGACTCGATTATCCTGGAATAGGTCCCGAACATGCATATTTGCATGATATTGGAAGAGTAAAATATATTCCGATAACGGACGATGAAGCGGTTAAATCTTTTGAATATTTATCGCGTATGGAAGGAATAATACCAGCGATAGAAAGCGCTCATGCTTTATCCTATGCCATTAAAGAAGCGCCAAAAATGAATAAAGATAAAATAATAGTAGTAAATTTATCGGGTAGGGGAGATAAAGACTGCGTATCGATAGCAAAATATAACGGGGAGATAATCAATGAGTAATATAAAAAATGCATTTTCAAAAGGCAAGGCTTTTATTCCTTTTATAACTTGCGGACAAATTTCTTTGGATATAACCGAAAAAACTATATACGAAATGGAGAAAAATGGAGCTAATTTAATAGAACTTGGAATTCCTTTTTCCGACCCTGTAGCCGAAGGTTCTATTATACAATCGGCAAATAACAGAGCTTTAAAAAATGGAACTACAACGGATAAAATATTTTCTATGTTAGAGTCGGTTAGAAAAAATACCGATATTCCAATGGTTTTTATGACTTATGCAAATATAGTGTTTTCTTATGGAATAGATAGATTTGCAGAAAAATCTAAAGAATTAAAAATGGACGGAATAATACTTCCAGATGTTCCTTACGAAGAAAAAAAAGAATTCGACTCGATATTTAAAAAGTATGATATTGATTTTATATCTTTGATAGCGCCGACATCCGAAGAGAGAATATCGGCAATAGCAAAAGATTCTAACGGATTTATATATTGCGTTTCTTCTTTAGGCGTGACGGGAATAAGAAAAAATATAAACACGAATATAGAAAAAATGGTTAATCTTGTAAAATCGGTTAATAATATTCCCGTTGCCGTAGGTTTTGGAATATCGACTCCAAAGCAAGCTAAAGAAATGAGCAAATATGCAGACGGAGTTATAGTCGGAAGCGCGATAGTAAAATTATGCGAAGAATACGGAGAAGATTCGCCAAGTTATGTTGGAAAATATGTTAAAGAAATGAAAAACGCTATATTATAATTTTTTCTTAATAATCTTTATTTTAAAAATATTAATGAAAGATAAAAAATCATTGTTTTTTAAAATTATATTTATTATGCAGTAAAAAATTATTCCTGCAAAAATTATTATAAAAACTTTTAATACGAAAAAAACTTTTGAAAATTGCGGAACGGATAAAAAATAATATTTTAGAGAAAAAACAAACATTCCCATTAATAAACTTGATAAAAAAGTTTTGAAAATATCGATTTTTTTATCGATTATGGATTCCGTTTTAATTTTTTTCATTAATAAAATATATAATATGCAAAAAGAAATTATATTGGCAGAAACGCTTGAAATTGAAATTCCTATTATATCGAATTTGAAAATATAAACGCATAAATAATTGCTTAAAGCGTTTATTACAAATGAAAAAAAAGCCGTATATACGGGAGTTTTCATGTCTTTCATAGCGTAAAACGATTGAACTACTATTCTATAACTTGCCACAAAAAATAAAGATATAGATAAATATTTTAAAGCGCTTGAAACTAAAAAAGTTGAATTTGAAGAAAAAGCTCCGTATTGAAAAATTGAGGCTACAATCTCTTTGCCTAAAATAATAAATCCGAAAGTAGCGGGAATAGTTATTAAAGCGACTAATCTTAAAGAATAACCTAAAGTGTCTTTTGCTTCTTCTTTTTTATCTTCGGCTATCAATTTGCTTAAAGTCGGAAGCATAACAGTAGCTATACTTACGGCAAAAACTCCCAAAACAAATTCATGAATTCTGTTTGCAAAAGTAACCGCCGAAACTCTGCCTTCTCCAATCGCTCCCGCAAAAGCCGTTGAAACAAGCAAATTAATTTGATAAACGCTCGCTCCAAAAATTCCAGGCGCAAATAGTTTTATCATTTTTATTACATAAATATCTTTAAAATTAAAACTTGGCTTAAAAGTAAATCCGAATTTTTTAACAAAAGGCATTTGATAAATAAATTGAACGAATCCGCCGATTAAAACCGCTATTGCAAAAACATAAGACATATTTTCAAAAACATTTGGAAAAAAGAAATAAAAAATTAAAGCTGTCGTTATTATAATAGTATTTAAAATAATCGGACTTGCAGCCGAAATAGAATAATATCCTCTTATATTTAAAATTCCTTGCATCAAAGCCGCTAACGATATAAACAAAAGATAAGGAAACATTATTCTTGACAAATTTGTAGCTAAATCTAAAGCTTCTTTATCAGCCGATTTGTATAAAAATTTAACGAGTAGAGGAGAGATTATTATTCCTATTAAAACGATTAGAATTAATATTAAAGTTAAAAGCGTAAAAATTGCTCTAAAAAATTTTTTTGATTCTTCGATTCCTTTTTCTTTTTCAAGTTCGGTAAATACGGGAATAAAACTTGCAACCATATTTCCTTCAGCGAATAATCTTCTTAATAAATTAGGAAGAATAAAACCTATTGCAAAAGCATCCGCAATAAAAGTTGTTCCAAGTAAAGCCGCCTGTATTTGGTCTCTAACAAGTCCGAATATTCTACTAATTGCAGTTACTATAGACATTTTCAAAGACGACTTTGTAATTTTTTCTTTAATTTTTGTATTATTTGAATTTTCCAACATAAGAATCTCTAAAATAATTTATGATATTATATATAAAAAATAAATTTATGTTAATATTATAATTAATCGTTTGAGTTTTTATTGATAATAAATATTTAAAATTCGAAGAGTAGCCAAGCAAATAGACTACTCTTCTTAATTATGATAATTTAAATACTGTGTTAATATTGTATATTATAATTAATTAATGTCAATACTTTTATTTTTAGTTATCGATATTTTTTATTGCTTTTTGTATTGCTTCACATTATCAAAAGCGGCAGATGCCAAAAGTTAATTCTTTTTATCAAAATAAAGCAAAAATTCTTATTCTTTTTTTTGTTATAAAAAAATACTTAAAAGTTGACTATTAAATTTATATATGTTAAAATACTTAAAATTATTCGCTTAAATTTTATAAATTAAAGCGTCAATTTGAAGGTGGTATTTATGTCAAAAATTAATTTTTCAGGGCAATCCTACGATATGCCTAAAGAAATGTCTTTATTAGACTTTATTAAGCAAAACGCTAAAAAAGAATCAAAAGATACAATCGCTGCTAAATTTAACGGGCAAGAAGTAGATTTAACATATATACCAGAAACTGACGGAAATTTAGAATTGATATTTACTACAACGAATGAAGGACTTGAAATATTAAGACATTCTACGAGTCATTTGATGGCTCAAGCGGTTAAAAGACTTTATCCAAATGTTCAAGTTACAATCGGTCCTGCAATTAAAGACGGTTTTTATTACGATTTCGATACCGACAAACCTTTTACTGACGAAGATTTGCCTAAAATTGAAGTGGAAATGAAAAAAATAATAAAAGAAAATATTCCCGTAGTTAGAAAGATAATGACTAAAAAAGACGCTATAGAATATTTTAAGAAAAATAACGAACCTTATAAAGTTGAAATAATAGAAGATATTGATGCCGATACGGTTTCTTTTTATGAACAGGGAGATTTTATCGATTTATGCCGAGGTCCGCATGTTCCATCTACGGGTTATTTAAAATCTTATAAACTAATGTCGGTTGCGGGCAGTTATTGGCGAGGCGATTCAAATAATAAAATGCTTTCTAGAATATACGGAACGGCTTTTGAAAGTAAAGAATCTTTAGATAATTATTTGAAGAAACTTAAAGAAGCAAAAGAGAGAGACCATAGAAAATTAGGAAAAGAATTAAATTTATTTAGTTTTCATGATGAAGGTCCTGGTTTTCCTTTTTGGCATCCAAGAGGAATGATTATTTATAAAGAAGTTGAATCTTATATAAGAAAAGAAAATGAAAAGCGAGGATATGTCGAAATAAAAACTCCCGCGATTCTAAACGAAGAATTATGGCATAGAAGCGGACATTGGGATAATTATAAAGAAAATATGTATTTTACCGAAATAGACGAAACCAAATTTGCAATTAAGCCTATGAATTGTCCTGGCGGTTTAATCGTTTATAATTCTAATATTCACAGTTATAGAGATTTGCCTTTAAGAGTCGCAGAATTGGGTTTTGTTCACAGGCATGAACTTTCGGGGGCTTTGCATGGACTTTTTAGAGTTAGAGCATTCACTCAAGATGACGCTCATATATTCTGCACCGAAGAACAACTTGCGGATGAAATTATAAATACGATAGATTATTATTTGTCGGTTTATAAAGATTTTGGATTTAAAAATTTTGAAATATTTGTTTCTACGCGTCCTACAAAATCTATAGGCACTGACGAAGCTTGGGAACTTGCTACAAATTCTCTTATTAACGCTTTGGATAAATTAAATATCGCTTATAAAATCAACGAAGGAGACGGAGCTTTTTACGGACCGAAAATTGATTTTAATATTAAAGATGTTTTAGACAGAAATTGGCAGTGTGGAACTTTGCAGGTTGACTTTTCTCTTCCAATGCGTTTTGAAATAAGCTATGAAGGAAAAGACGGAAGAAAGCATACTCCCGTTATGTTGCATAGAGCGATATTAGGTTCTATGGAAAGATTTATTGGAATATTAACCGAACACTATAACGGAAAATTTCCTTTATGGTTATCGCCTTTGCAAGTCGCTATAGTAAATGTTTTGAATGATAAAAATCAAATAGAGAGAGTTAAAGAAATAGCAAACGCTTTTAAAAACGAAAATTTTAGAGTTGAAATTGACGATGGAAACGATAATTTGGGAACTAAAATTAAAAAATACCGCTTGCAAAGAACTCCATATGCGGTTATAATAGGAGCGGAAGAATTATCAAGCGGAAAGTTATCCGTTAGAACTCGTTCTTCAAAAGAATTAAAGGATATAGATTTAATTGAGTTTATAGAAAAACTTAAAAAGGAATCTAAGGAGAGAATGAATGATTCTATATTTTCTACATGAGGTAGAGAAATAATGGCAACCGTAAGAAAAGAAGGAGAGAGAATTAATCAATTTATTACGGCGAAAGAAGTCAGGGTAGTGCATGATAAAAGAGGAAGTTTAGGTATTATGAATACTAAAGACGCTCTTGCTATCGCTAGAGAAGAGAATTCGGATTTAGTGGAAATAGTGCCTAATGCCGAGCCTCCTGTTTGTAAGATAATAAATTACGGAAAGTATAAATTTGAGCTTCAAAAGAAAAATAAAGAAGCTAAAAAGAAACAGAAACTTGCGCAACTTAAAGAGATTAAGATGCGTCCGCAAATAAGCGTTCATGATTATAACTTTAAAATGAGACATATTCATGAATTCTTAAGCGAAGGAAATAAAGTTAAAATTACGATAATGTTTAGAGGCAGAGAAATGGCTCATACGGAATTTGGGCATGACCTTATCGCTAAAATTATGAAAGATTTGGAAAACGAAGCCACTACTGAAAAGCCTCCAAAATTGGAAGGAAAAAATTTATCTACGGTTTTAAATCCCGTTAAAGTTAAAAAAACTTCTTCGGATATTGATAAATCGGATAAAAAAGAAAATAAGGAAAATATAGAATGATTAAGCCCACTAACTATGCATACTTATCATATGTATAGACGAGCATAAATTAAAAAATAAAAAAGAGGAAAAACTATGAGAAATAAGTTGAAAACTAAAAGCGGAGCAAAAAAGCGTTTTAGATTTTCTAAAAGCGGAAAAGTGAAATTTGCTCATGCATTCGGAAGTCATAAATTTTTACATAAAAGACCCGATACGAAGAGAAAATATCGCAAAGCTAAAATAGCGGATGATACGAATATGGCTGAAATGCCAAGATTAATGCCTTATGGCGGATAATAAAGGAGATAAAAATGAGAGCAGTCAGCGGAACGGTAAGAAAACATAAAGTTAAAAAAATATTAAAAATGGCTAAAGGCTATTACGGTTCTCACAGTAAGCAAATGAAACAAGCTAAAGAAGCCGTAATAAGAGGATTAAAATACGCTTATAGAGATAGAAGACAGAAAAAAAGAATGATGAGAAGATTATGGACATTGCGTATTAATGCGGCTTGCAGACCTTTGGGAATATCCTATAGTAAATTTATAAACGGCTTAAAAAAGGCTAATATTATAATAGACAGAAAAGCTTTATCCAATTTGGCGATAGACGATTATAAAACTTTTGAAGCTGTGGTTGAAGCGGCTAAAAAATCTCTAGCATAATAATAAACTTCTTAAATAAATTTTAACCGTTCGTATTATTTATTTTTATACGAACGGCTTTTTATTATGAGAAAATTTAATTTTTATATAAAACTGTTGACAATTTTTATTAAAAATATACGATATTCATATAAAATCATTTGAAAATTAAGGAATTATTATGAAAAATATATTAATATATTTAATTCTATCGCTAACGGTTGTCAGTTGCACTTATACTAGTTATGAGAAGTATATTGTAGAAGGCTCTAAAACTAATGTCACCATAAGGTATAGAGGCGTAAATGACGATAGAAAACTTGATAAAAATTTAAAGGAGATTTATGTGGAAAACCTGCCAGTAATAATTGGTATGGAACAGATTGCCTCATATGGCGCTCCATATGTGCATAGAAATAAAAGTAAGCTATACTGGGAAATAGAAGCGTATTCCGAATCCCCGGGGACTTTAATATTAAGGATGGAAGAATCGGGAGTATCCAATATGACGACTAATAATTATTTGAGAATAACTTCTTATTTTATAGAATAAATTTATATTTTAAATAAAATTTAAGGTAGAATTTTGACATAATTTGCATGATTAACTCTAATAAATAAAAACCTTTCATATTATTTATTTTTATACGGACGGTTTTTTATCATAATTTATATTTTTTTAACTTGAAATTTATAAATTATATTATAATATAAACAAATCGTTAATTTAAAACAAGGAGTATTTAATATGTCTTTAATAGATAATATAGTAGCGAGAGAAATTTTAGACTCGAGAGGAAATCCTACCGTAGAGGTGGATGTTTATTTGGATAGCGGAGCTTTTGGAAGAGCGGCAGTTCCATCTGGAGCTTCAACGGGAGAGCATGAAGCCGTAGAATTAAGAGACGGAGATAAAGCAAGATATTTAGGCAAAGGCGTTCAAAAAGCGGTTGAAAATGTAAATGAAATTATTTGCAATGAATTATTAGATATGGACGCTTTAGAGCAAGTTGAAATTGACAGAACTATGATAGAACTTGACGGCACAGAAAACAAGGGAAAACTTGGAGCAAATGCAATATTGGGAGTATCTCTTGCAGTAGCTAAAGCTGCAGCCGATGAACTTGGCATTCCTCTATACAGATATATTGGCGGAACAAACGCTAAAACTTTGCCCGTTCCTATGGCTAATATTTTAAATGGCGGCGCACACTCAAGCGCTCCTATAGATTTTCAAGAGTATATGGTTATGCCCGTAGGTTCTTCAAGTTTTAAAGAAGGAATTCGTTGCGTAGCCGAAGTTTTCCATAATTTGAAAAATATTCTTCATGATAAAGGTTTAAGCACAACCGTTGGAGATGAAGGCGGTTTTGCTCCAGATTTGAAAGACAATGAAGAGCCTTTAAAAGTTATTATGCAAGCAATAGAAAAAGCGGGTTATAAACCAGGCGAAGATGTATGCATTGCGATGGACCCAGCTTCAAGCGAATTTTACGATAAAGATAAAAAGAAATATATTTTCAAAAAGTCGGATAAAAGAGAGCTTTCTTCTGCGGAAATGGTAGATTTTTACGCTCATTTGGTAAATAATTATCCTATCATATCAATAGAAGACGCTACGGCTGAAGACGATTGGGAAGGATGGAAAATCTTAACCGAAAAATTAGGCAAAAAAGTTCAGTTAGTTGGAGACGATTTATTTGTTACAAATGTTAAAAGACTTCAAATGGGACTCGATAAAGGAGTCGCTAATTCTATATTAATAAAAGTTAATCAAATAGGTTCTTTAACCGAAACTTTAGATTCAATCGAACTTGCTAAAACTCATAATTATACTTCCGTAGTTTCGCATCGTTCGGGAGAAACTGAAGACACTACAATAGCCGATATAGTTGTCGCCACAAACGCGGGACAGATAAAAACGGGAAGCGCTTCAAGGAGCGATAGAATAGCAAAATATAATCAACTTTTAAGAATAGAAGAAGAATTAGGAAATAGAGCCGTTTATTTAGGAAAAAAAGCTTTCTTTAATTTAAAATAATTCTTATATTAAGTATAGACAGACCTATTTCAAATTCTAAAAGGTTTGGAATAGGTTTTTTCATTATTTTTAATTAAAGGAGTAATTATGGATAAATGGATAGTATGGGATAAAAAATTTGAAGTCGGCTATAAAAGAATTGACGACCAACATAGAGAACTTATTAATATAATAAACGATTTGCATGCGGCGTCAGAATTGGGCGACTTATATAATTCCGAAGCGAGAGATAAATTTAAAATTGTTTTAAAAAGAACAGTTGATTATGCGACTTATCACTTTGCCACAGAAGAGAAGATAATGAAAGCCGTTCATTATAAATATTTTAAAGAGCATATTTCAAAACATAGAGAATTTTCGAGCAAAGTTTTGGAAAATGTTATTAAATACACAAACGGCGAAAATGTCGATATGGATGATTTTATAGTTTATTTAAGAGATTGGCTTTTTAGTCATATTATAGGCGAAGATAAAAATTTTGTAGACGAATTAAAAAATACTCTTGAAAAAATGAAAGAAGAAGACGAAAGAGTAAAATAATATCTTAAAAATCGGGCTGTATTTTTTTAAGTATCGTTATATAATCGTATTATCAAAAATAAAAAATATTTAAAATACTATTGATGCAAAACGAAATAAAAAAAATATGTATTATAACCGATATAAACGGAATTTACGGTTTCGGACATTTTACCCGAATGAATTTTATTGCAAATAAACTTAAAAATTTTTACGATTTTATATTTTCTTCAATTAACGACAAAAGCGATATATATTCAAAATCAAATATTAAAACTTGCAAATATAACGAAATAAAAAATATTCGTCCTTATTTAATTATAATCGACTGCAGAGAAATCGATAAAAAATATATAAAATATTTAAAAAAATTATCTCCCGTTATAATCGTAGACAGCGTTGGCGAAGAAAGAAATTTTGCCGATATAATTATAGAAATGTTGCCGAATTTGGAAAACGGCGATTTGGTTAATATAAAGCCTTTTTTTACTACAATTCTTAATTCTAATATAAAGCCGAAATACGAAAGCGAAGCTCCGATTCTTGTTTATTTAGGTTTTAATAATCGTTTAAAAAATAAAGCTTTTGAAATAATCTCAAAAATAGAAAATAAAAAATTTGTATTTATAGAATCTGAAAATGAAAACGAAAATATAATTTCAAAAAATTTTTCTCCCGATATATTTGAAAATTCTTATTCGGCGGTTATAACTTATTTTGGGCTTACCGCTTTTGAATGCATTGAAGCTAAAATTCCCGTAATATTATTATCGCCTACAAAATATCATAACGATTTGGGAGAAAAATGCAAAGATATATTTTTTAATTTAGGATTTTTTGAAGAAGTTGATATTGAAGAGGCTTTTAATGAAATAAATAATTTTCTTTTTGATTTTAATTTGCAAAATAAATATAAAGAAAATTCTAAAAATATAGATACTGAAAAATCTATTGAAAGAATAAAAATTATAATTGATAATATAGCGGATTTTAAAAATATAAAATGTCCTTTTTGTAAATCAAAAAATATAAAATTAAAAAATAGAAATGCGGAATCGAATTTATATAAATGTAAAAAATGTAATTCTTTATTTAGAAAATTTTTCTTTCCCATTTCAACCGATTATTCTTCAAAATATTTTATTGAAGATTATAAAAATCAATACGGAAAAACTTACGAAGAAGACGAAGAAAATTTAAAAAGACTCGCAAAAAATCGTTTGGATATAATAAAGAATATTAAGCCCGCTGGAAAAATATTAGATTTAGGTTCGGCAATGGGATTTTTCTTAAAAGAAGCTTCATTAAATGGATACGAAACCGAAGGAATAGAGATAAGCGAATATGCGGCGAATTATTGCGTGAGTAATCTTAATTTGAATGTTCATAATATTTCTTTGCTCGATTTTGAATATAAAGAAAAAGAATACGATATAATAACGGCTTGGTATGTTTTGGAGCATATATACAATTTCGACAAACTGCTTGAAAAAATATTATTTTCTCTTAAAGAAGACGGAATTTTTGCTTTGGCTATGCCCAACGGAAACGGAATTAGCGGAAAGTTTAATAAAAATTATTTTAAGATTGTTCCCACTGACCATGCTTTTGAAACAAACTATAAAGCTTTAGATAATTTTTTAAAAAAACATTCTCTAAAAAGAATTCATTTAGAAAACAAAAGCGTTTATTATAATAGATTTTGCGATATTTTTGATTTAGGATTTTTAAAAGAAAATAAAGGATTAAAAAATTTGTATAATTTATTTGCAAAAAAATATAATTTAGGCGACACTTTTGAATGTATATATAGAAAGATTAAATAGTTGTTGTAAGTAGATCTATCCCCAAAGTAATCTAAAATTAATAATTGTTTTCTTTTAGGATAAGGAAATAAAAATTATTACTTTTTTGATGTTAATGCTAAACTGTCAGAAGTCAAGCAATCAACTTTTAATAAAATTCGTTTATTAAAGAAACTAAATTCTTAAAATTAACTTTATTTAAATGTGGATTGCCACGCTTTCCACTCTGCGTCCATTTGGGAACAAAAGCTTGCAATGACAGTATTATTTGTATTATGAAATCTATATTAAATCAATCGTTAATTCTATAATGACATTTTTTATTGCTAGTCAAATTTAATTAAAAAGATTAATAATTAGCGGGAACTTTTTTAAATATTATTCGTCTAATATTATATAACAAAAATAAAAATTAAGGAGATAAAAATGTTTAAAAAATTTTTAACCACAATTATTTTAAGTATGTTAGTAGTATCAAGCGTATTTGCTCAACCGCCAACTCCTCAAACTGAAAACGGTTATGCGCCAATGCCTCCGACTCATAGACATAGAAAAATGCCTTGCGGCGATATTTACGGATTATGCAGAATGGCAGGAATAAATTTAAGCGAACAGCAAATAAACGATATAAATAAAACTAATTACGATTATGAAAACAAAATAAGAGAAGCCGAATACAGAAAGAAAGGAGTCGATTATAAATTTGAGCTTGAAAGAGAAAAAGCGGATATAGATTTAAAAACAATAAAAGATTTAATCAATCAAAGAAAAGATATTGAAAAAGAAATTGACTATTTAAGAATAGAAAAAGAAGTTTCAATATTTAATGTATTAACTGCAGAACAAAGAGAGCAAATAAATAGAATAAGATACTATAGATAAACTTCTTAAAATAAATTTTTGGGACCGTATAATTTACGGTCTCTTTTTATATAAATCATACTTTTAATTTTCATTTTATTAATATATAATTATATACAAATTAAAAATTACGGAGATTAAATCATGCTACAAGAGTTTAAAAAGTTTATTATGAGAGGAAATATACTCGATATGTCTGTCGGTATTATTATAGGAGCGGCATTTAGCAAAATAGCCGATTCGTTGGTTAATGATATTTTAATGCCTCCAATAGGTTTGCTTTTAAAAGGAATAGATTTTTCTAATATATTTTTAGTTATAAAAAAAGGCGTTGAAAACGAAGGACCTTATCATTCTTTGGAAGCCGCTAAATCCGCAGGAGCTGTCGTTATAAGCTACGGCGTTTTTATCAATACTCTTATAACTTTTTTTATAACGGCTTTGGCAATATTTTTAGTTATAAAAGCTTTTAATAAAATGGAAAATTCTTTTGTAAAAAAAGAAAAAGAGCAAAAAGAAATTACGGAAAAAACCTGTCCTTATTGTTTTTCTAATATAAACATAAAAGCGGTTAAATGTCCTAATTGCACTTCAAGTTTAGATAAATAAATTTTTAATTCTATATTTTACGATTTATAAGAGGATACAAAAATGGAAAATAAATTAATTTTAAGAAAAAATGTAAAAATCGAAGATACTTGGAATCTAACTTTGCTATATAAAAACGATAAAGAATTTGAAAGCGATTTTAAGAAAATGGAAGAATTTTCAAATAAAGCGAAAAAATTCAAAGGCAATTTATCGAACTCTGCAAGCGAATTAAAAAATATATTAGATTCTATAATGAAAGCGTCAATAATATTAGAAAAATTAGGCTCTTATGCTTTCTTAAAACAAACGGAAGATTTAACAAATAACGATTCAAATATTAAAGCGGCGAGATTATCAAAATTATCTTCTGAAATTTCAGCAAATTTAAGTTTTTTTGGACCAGAATTAATGAGTATAGAAGATAAAAAAATTAAATCTTTTTTAAAAGAAGAAGTTTTAAAAGAATATTTAATTTATTTGAATAATATTCTTAAATATAAACCGCATACATTATCCGAAAAAGAAGAGAGAATTTTGGCATTGCAGGGAGAATTATCTTCAACGGCTTCAAATGTATTCGACACTTTAAATGACGCCGATTTGGATTTTGGAGAGATTAAAATAAATAATAAAAAAATGCCTTTAACTCATGCGACTTTTTCAAGTTTTCAGCAGAGTCAAGATAGAAAAATAAGAAAAGAAAGCTATAATCAATTTTATAAAGAATATGACAAACATAAAAATACTTTAGCGGGACTTTATGCAAGCCAAATTAAGCAAGATATATTTTCGGCTAAAATTAGAAATTATAAAAGCGTTAGAGAAATGGAATTATTCCAAGACGATATTCCCGTAAGCGTTTATGATAGTTTAATTGAGAGCGTTCATAATGCGCTTCCTTCTTTGTATAATTATTATAAATATTGTCAAAAAAAATTGAGAATAAAAGATTTTAGACAATATGATAAATACGCTCCAATAGTGAAAAATGTAAAAATAAAAAATACTTTTAACGATGCGGTTAATATTTTGAGTAAAGCTTTCGAACCTTTAGGAGAAGAATATACGAATATTTTAACGAAAGGATTAAATTCAAGATGGGTTGATAAATACGAAAATAAAGGAAAAACTAGCGGCGCATTTTCGGCGGGTTGTTATGTTTCAGAACCTTATATATTAATGAATTTTAGAGACGAAACTATAGAATCTGTATTTACATTGGCGCATGAAGCTGGACATAGTATGCATAGTTATTACAGTAGAAAAAATAATCCATATCAGCATCATAATTATACTATTTTTGAGGCTGAAGTCGCGTCAACTTTTAACGAAAAATTATTATTTAATTATTTAATGCAAAACGAAAGCAAAAAAGAAGTTAAAAAATTTCTCTTAAATAAAGATATTAACGGATTTATAGCGACTGTTTTTAGACAGACAATGTTCGCGGAATTCGAGCATATAATTCATAAAGAAGCGGAAGAAGGAAATCCTACTACTTTAGAACTTATAAGAAAAGTTTACAAAGATTTATTAAAAAAATATTTCGGTAAAAATTCCGCTTTGGAAGAGGTAAGCGATTTAGAGGCTTTGAGAATTCCTCATTTTTATCGCTCTTTCTATGTTTATAAATACGCTACGGGAATGTCTGCGGCTGTAGCTTTATCAAACGGAGTTATAGAAGGAAATAAAATAAACGATTATACTAATAGAGATAATTATTTAAAATTCTTAAAAAGCGGCGGAAGTAGAACTCCTATAGAAAATTTGAAAGTTGCGGGAGTGGATATGACAAAATCCGAAGTTGTAAAAAGCGCTTTAAAACTATTTGCTAAAGAAGTTGAAGAATTAAAAAAATTAAATTAATCATTTAAGGTTTATAAATGGAAAAAATAAAATTAACCGAAGAAGAAAAAAATATTATAATTTTCAAAGGAACAGAATATCCTTTTACGGGAGAATATAACGACTTTTTTGAAGAAGGAATTTACTGCTGTAAACAATGCGGAGCGGAATTATATCGCTCTAAAGATAAATTCAAATCCCATTGCGGATGGCCAAGTTTTGACGATGAAATAAAAGGAGCTATTAGGCGCTCTTTGGATGCGGACGGATATAGAATAGAAATAACCTGCAATAACTGCGGCGGACATTTGGGACATGTATTTGAAGGCGAACATTTAACCGAAAAAAATATAAGGCATTGCGTTAATTCTATTTCTTTGATTTTTAAGCCTAAAGAATAAAATCTGAATAGTTAACAATTGTAGTTGACATATTATAAATTTTAACATAAGATTAAATAAAAAATATAATGAAAAGGAGAAGCATAATGGCTATAGAACCAGAACAAGTTTTATCAATAATAAAGACGGTTTCTAATATTCCTATTGTTAAAATTAACAGAGAAAAATATTTAAGAAAAGAATTTTCAAACGATTACTCGAATATTATGGACGATATTTTAGATAAGGTTCCTTTTAGCGCTGGCGTGCCTAAAGAATTTATAGAGAAGAAAGCAAAGGATGCTATTAATTTTGAAGTTAAAAAAGCTACCGCTATTTCTTTTGCCGCAGGTTTGCCTGGCGGACTTGCTATGATTGGGACAATTCCAGCTGATTTAACTCAATTTATGGGACATTCTTTAAGAATAGTTCAAAAATTAGCGTATTTATCTGGAATGCCTGGATTTTAAAGTGTAGACGATATGACAGATGACGAAGCTAATATGATTTTAATATATATCGGTGTCATGTTTGGAGAAGCGAATGCCGTTGCAGCTTTACATCACATAGCTAAACATTTAGCTGGCGTTGCATTAAAACAAATTCCTAAAATTGCATTGACAAAAGTATTAGGATACCAGACAATTAAAAGTTTATTAAGAATAGTCGGCGTAAAATTAACAAAAGATTTAACCGCTAAAAGCATTTCTAAAGCCATACCGATTTTAGGAGGTTTTGCGTCTGGAGGACTTACGCTTGTCACTTTAAAAATAATGTCAAATAGATTGTATGAAAAATTAGCGGAAGTGAGATTTAATGATAATTAATTTTTTATTAGCTCTAAATGCGGATGCTATTAATAGATTATTAAAAATTGATATTTCATTATTTATATTTTGACAAATCGTTATATTTATGATAATATATTTTATAAAAATAATTTAATTAATAAAAATTTTAGAGAGATAATTATGAGTTTCAGAGAAAATAGTTCTTTAAGAAGCGATAGAGTTTTGAAAGGAGACGAAAGAGCGCCAAATAGGTCGTTATTTTATTCTATGGGTTATACGGACGAAGAACTTAAAAGACCTTTAATCGGAGTTATTTCTGCATATAGCGAAATTGTTCCTGGACATATTCATTTAGATAAACTTTCTCAAGCCGTAAAAACGGGAGTGTTAATCGGAGGAGGAACGCCGATTCTTATTCCTTCTATAGGAGTTTGCGATGGAATTGCTATGGGACATTTGGGAATGAAATATTCTCTGCCTTCGAGAGAACTTATAGCCGATTCGGTTGAAAGTATGGTTATAGCACATGGACTTGACGGAGTAGTTTTGATTCCAAATTGCGATAAAATAGTTCCTGGAATGATAATGGGACTTTTAAGAATGAATATTCCTGGAATTGTAATAAGCGGAGGCGCTATGCTTCCAGGCGAGCATAACGAAGATAAAATAAGTTTATCAAGCATATTTGAAGCGGTTGGAGCTAAAAAAGCGAATTTAATAAACGATGAAGAGCTTGAAGATTTCGCTCAAAATACATGTCCAAGTTGCGGTTCATGCGCGGGAATGTATACGGCTAATAGTATGAATTGTCTTTCCGAAGCTTTAGGAATTGCATTGCCTGGAAACGGAACTATTCCAGCGGTTTATTCTGCAAGAACTTCGCTTGCAAAAAAAGCGGGAATGCAAGTAATGGAATTATTAAGAAAAAATATAAAACCTTTAGATATAATAACTCCCGAATCTTTTAAAAACGCTTTAGCGGTTGATATGGCTTTAGGTTGCTCGACAAATAGCGTTTTGCATTTGCTTGCCATAGCCAACGAAGCGGGAATTCCGATAGACTTAAAAACTATAAACGAAGTGAGCGATAGAACTCCTAATTTATGCCATTTAGCGCCAGCAGGTCCAAATTATATAGAAGATTTATATAAAGCGGGCGGAATTTCAGCGGTAATGAAAGAGCTTGAAAAAGGCGGATTTTTAAATACCTCGCTTATAACGGTTACGGGAAAAACGATTTCGGAAAATATAAAAAACGCTATTAATAAAAATAATAAAGTTTTAAGAAATATAGAAAATCCTTATAGCAAAACGGGAGGCATAGCGATTCTTTGGGGAAATATAGCAAAAGACGGTTGTGTTGTAAAGCGTTCCGCAGTCGCCGATGAAATGCTCGTTCATAAAGGTCCAGCAAGAGTATTTGAATCTGAAGAGGATGCGATAACTTCTATATACGCGGGAAAAATAAATAAAGGCGATGTTGTAGTTATAAGATACGAAGGTCCAAAAGGCGGTCCAGGAATGCGCGAAATGTTAAATCCAACTTCGGCTTTAGCGGGAATGAAATTAGATAAAGATGTAGCTTTAATAACGGACGGAAGATTTTCGGGAGCGTCAAGAGGAGCTTCGATAGGACATGTTTCTCCAGAAGCTGCAAGCGGAGGCGAAATAGCTTTTATAAAAGAAAACGATATTATAAGCATAGATATTCCAAATCATTCCATAAACCTTGAAATATCTGACGAAGAAATGAAAAAACGAAAAAAAGAAATTTCAATTAAACCTTTGGAAGAAATTAAAGGATGGCTTGGAAGATATAGAAAACTTGTTCAATCGGCAAATACGGGAGCGATATTGAAATAAGCAATAATGTTAAAATTATTTAAATACAAAATATAAATTTAAAATAATTTGAATAAAATAAATAAAAAAATAAGTCCGATAATTAACGAATAATTTTCAGACTTATAAAATATTATTATTTTAATTTTTATTTAATTATTTAAGATAATCCAAATACGGTTTTTGCATATCTATCATTCTGTCTATCATCTCTTCGATATTTTTGTATACATTTACCACAGGATTGGCAAGTATTGCTTGAATTGCAAATTCTTTTTTGCGATGTATAACGGCTTCGGCAGTCAAATCGTAAACTCCCGTATAATTTCTTAAAAGCGCCAAATAACCTTTAGGAACATTATTTAATTTAATTCCGTTTATTCCGTTTTTATTTATTTTTGCTGGAACTTCTACGGCAATCCAATTAGGCAAATCTTCAATCAATCCTTCGTTTAATATATTAACCGCTTCTTCTTCGTAATTTGAATCTTTTAATATGCCTTCCATAATGCTCGAGCCTCTCTCTTTTACTTTTAACTCTATTTTAGGAGAGGCTTGAGATAGAACGGTTTTATATAAATCGTAAAAATCGAGTATTCCTCTATGGTCTACGACATCCCATGCCCAAGAAACATATTCGCCAAAATGACTGTCTACGGTTATTGGTAGAAGATTATATTTTTCTAATATAACTTTTAATAATCTTCTATCCGCCCATAAAAATTCGCCTTTCAATTTATCCTCTACCGAATGGTCGAAACTTTCCGTTTTTGAAAACGCGTTATTTTCCATAGCGTATTTTAATAAATCGCTGTATCCGACTTCATGCTCGAAAAACGCATGAGCTTTCGATAAAACTTCGGGATATAAATCATTGCCGCTTTTTTTGTCTTTAACTTCGAGCAAACAACTGAAATGATTCAAACCGCCCGCTTTTATTTCCAAATCTTCGTATTCTTTATTTAAAATTTTTGGAAGCCATTTATGAAGCCAACCTATTTCATGGCACATTCCAATAAATTTTGCTTGAGGAAAAGCTCTTTTAACCACCGTGCATATCGCCGTCATAGGATTAGAATAATTAAAAATATAAGCGTCAGGGCAAATATCCATAGCGTCTTTGACTATATCGAGTATTGGAGGAATTATTCTTAAAGAATGAAATACTCCGCCAGGTCCTCCGTTTTCTCCATATACTTGATTAATTCCGTATTGCAAAGGCACTTTCCAATCCTCGTCCCATAATTTAAATCTGTTTCCAACTTCTATCGAACTAATTATAAAATTTGCGTTTTTAAAAGCTTCTTTTCTATTTAGTGTCGCATCGATAGTAAAATCCAATTTATTATCTTCAATAAATTTTTTAGCGTAATCGAATACTTTTTTCAAAGCGTCCGAATTTATATCGAGCAATGTAATATGCGAGCCTTTAAATACTTCTTTTACTAAAATATCTCCAAGCATATCGCATCCAAATTGAGCGCTTCCCGCTCCAACCAAAACGAATTTATTCATAAAAATTCTAAAACTCCTTTATAATAAAATTAAAATTTTTCGTAAATATTATAACTATTTTTATTAATGTCAATAGATAATTGATATTTTTTTATCAATTAAATGATATTTTATTTTTATTAAATTGCCGAGATTAATTTTGGATTTTTAACCGAGCTTTTGCGAATAACAAGTTCGGGAGAATAACTTATCGTTGGAAGTTTTTCGTCAAATAATTTTCCGTTTCCGTATAAAATATATTCCACAGAAAATAGTAATTTTTCATAAAGCATTTGGCTTATGGAAGAAAGCCCTAAAAATTCCGATATTTCCAAATTATCGAAGCCTATTATTCCTATGTCCTCTCCGATTTTATAGCCGTATTCGTTTATCGCTTTTATTCCGCCTATAGCCATTTGGTCTGAAAAGAAAAATATCGAATCTATATCTTCTTTTTCCAAAGCTTTTTTAGCGGTTATATAAGCGTCTTCCATAGAAAAATCTTTTGAAGTAATTAATTTGCAATCCAAATTTAAAGTTTCGCATGCCGCTTTTACTCCGTTATATCTGTCTTTTGAAGGTTTGTCTATATATTCGTAAGTTAAAAATATCGGTTTTTTCCATGAATTTAGATATAAATGTTCTATGGCAAGTTTACCTCCAAAATAATCGTCTATATCCAAATTTAATCCGTATAATTGAGGCGGAGTATTTATAAAAACGGTTGGAACTAAAAAATCTTCTGGAAGTTTGTCGACTTGAGTTCCCAAAGTTATTATTCCTCTTATGTCTTGCCATTTTTTTCTGTTGATATTGATTAATTCGTTAAGTTTAGTATAATCTCTATTTTCGTAAATTCTTATTTGAAAGTTATATTTAAGAGCTATTTTTTGAAGCATTTTAAGAATATCCCATATAATCATTAAATTATTATCTGGAAATATAAAAAGTATATCTCTATAATCGGTTTGCGCTATTTTTCTTAAATCTTCTGGATAATATTTCGATAGAACCGACATTATTTGTCTTAAAGTTTCAATACGAAGTTTATCTGGAGTATAAAAAAATCTTTTAATAGTTATCGGAGATAATCCCGTAATTTCGGCTATGTTTTCTATTTTATCTTTTCTCATTAAAAACTATTCCATAAGCATAATTAAAATTTATAAATTATAAACGGCAATATGTCAATAATAAATTTTGCGTTTTTAATTTATATTTTATAAAATATTTATAGAATACGATTATACGATTTAAATTTTTAATCATAAAAATGATAAAAATTTTATCAAAAAATTTTAATCAAAATAAATTTACAGTTTCAAAAATTGTATGATTTGTAGTATTTTATTTATTACTTTTTCTAAAATATGTTAAAAGTATCAAAAAAAGTTAAAAAATTGTATCATTTTAGTGGATTAAATTAAAAATTTGTATATACTATTAAATATAAAAAATAAATAATTGCGGTGAGGTGCAAAAATGAAAAAAATAATTTTTACGCTTGCGCTAACTTTATCGTTGAGCGCTCAAATGGTTTACTCGCAAGAGTTTAGCAGAAGATTAAATGTCTTCTCGGATTTTTCGTCTGGAGATTTGACGCCGACTCCTGACGGTTTTCTAAACGGAAACGAATATCTGCTCGGAATCTGGTATTCGCAAAACTTCGAACAGGCTCCTTGGCTAACTTTCATGTTATCTGGAGCGGTAAAAAGCACGGCTCAAATGACATATGCTGGCGACCCTAATAATAAAAAAGGGCAAAAAATTGTGGGAATGGATGTGTCTCCAAAAGTATTTAACGGTTGGGATTTTTTAATCGGGCTTAATTTCGGAGGATGGGCTGAAATATTGTTTCTTGAAAGCTACGACTTTGTGGTAAACGCTTTCTATAATTTGCCTTTGCCTGCCGCGGAGCATAGACTTTTATTCAAAGCGGGAGTAGAAACTTATGTATTCGGTTGGGATGCTTTTAACGATACAAATTTCAATGCAACTCAAAGAATGTTCTATTTGGATGTTTTCCAACTCATAGCTAATTATAATATTAGATTCCATCCGAATTGGTTCTATGAAACGGAAATTATATTTAAGTTTAAGGGAACTCCTATTTTAGACACTAAAGGAGGAAAAGCCAATGTGGTTGCGGCTCATGATACGGCGGAAGCTTTCAGACAAAACTTCCATATAGTTTACGGAAATATGATTGGTTATAATCATTCGAGCGGTTTGAATCTTTATGCAAAATTGGAATATGAAATAAGAGATATTCTTAAAAAATATTCGGACGGCTCAAAATACGAAACTGTGCATGACCTTCAATTTAAGGGAGGCGTAAGTTATAGTTTCGATTTTTCCAAAATTGGAAGAGATAATTAATTAAAAATAAAAGAGAGGAGTCGTTTATATTATAAATTATAAAATAGCGACTCCTTAATAATTAAACGAATATTAAAAATAAAAAAATGTTAAAAATCAAAATAAAAATTTTCAAGGAGAAAAAAGAAAATGAAAAAAGTATTATTATTTTTAGCGGTTATAGGCTTAACTTTTATAATGTTGTCTTGCGGTAATAAATCTAAAGACTCTAACAGATTAATTTTATCCACTTGGTCTTCGAGTCAAGTGGAAACGGAAGCTATAAATATGCTTGTTGACGCTTTCAGAAATAAATATCCCGATATACCGATAGAGATTCAAACTTTAGTCGGAGAATATAACGATGCTCTTCAAACTCAACTTTTAAGCGGAGGCGGTCCCGATATATTTTGGATAGACGCTTATACTATTAACCAATATATAAATTTGGGAGTTTTAGAACCTTTAACCGATTTCAATACGGAAGGATTCATTACGAATATGCTCTCTCCGTTTTATGTAGACAATATTTTATACGCTGTTCCTAAAGATTTCAGCACTTTGGCTTTATTCTATAATAAGGATATGACGGAAGCTGCGGGAGTGACTATTAGAGACAATATGACTTGGCAAGAGTTTACGAATAGCGCCGCGAGATTGACAAGAAATTCGGTTACGGGAGTCGGTTTTGTATTCGATTTGGCAAGATTAAATTATATGTTTCAAAGCGACGGCTCTACTATAGAAGTTAATGGAAATCCAAATATAACGAATAAAAATGTTTATTATATCTTAAACGAATTAATAAAATTGAGAGACAATAAATATATGATAACTCCAACGGATGGAGGAAAAGGATGGCTTGGAGAATTATTCGGAGCGGAAATGGTGGCTATGGCTGTAGAAGGACCATGGACATATTCTTACTTAAAAGAAAGTTTTCCAAATCTTAATTTTGGCATAGTTCAAGTTCCTAAAAATCCTAACGGAAGCGAATTTACAGCGGCTTATACCGTTGGATACGGAATAAATAAAAATTCTAAAAAGAAAGATTGGGCTAAAACATTTATAGAATTTGCGACAAGCGAAGAAGGAATGACGATACCTACGGAAAAGGCGAGTTTGCTTCCCGTTAGAAATTCTTTATTTTCATTGGTAAGCAATCCCGATTTGAAGCCTTTTACCGACAGCGCCTCAAAAGCGGTGGTATGGACGGGTTCTAAAAACATGCCTTATTTGTTTCAAGAATTTGCGAATTTTATTCCTACGGCTTTGGAAGAACAAAATTCTTTAAAGCAAACTTTGAATAATATTCAGAATGCGGTTGAAAATACGATAAAGAATAATCCTTGACGATAATTTTTTTCAGTAAATTTTTTCTCCTATTTTTAGGGCGTTAGAAAATAATACTTTAATGCGCCCTAAAATTAGTATAAATAATCAAAGGATAAAAGTAAAAATGAAAAAGAAAGAGATAATATACGCTTATATGTTTATAGCTCCTGCAGTTTTCGTAATAATCGGTTTTTTAATAGCTCCGATAATTTACGCTTTCATACTTTCTTTTGTCGATATTTCTTTGATACAAAATACCGTCAATTTTAGAGGTTTGGAATATTATTATAGAATTTTTAACGCTCCAAATGGCGAAACTTTTGAAAGATTTAAAGAAATAATGAGCGCTTCTTCGGGAGGTTTAGGCTCGCAAATAATCAATTTTATAAAAGCGATTTTTTCATTGATTATTAAAGACGATAAATATTTAATAGCTTTGGTAAACACTATAAAATATGTGATTATAGTAGTTCCAATACAGACTTTACTCGCGTTAGTTTTGGCTTCCGTTTTGAATTCTGGAATAAGAGCGCAAAAAACTTTTAGAATAGTCTATTTTCTGCCTACATTAACATCGTCTTCGGCATTAACTTTAATATTTATGTGGATATTCAATCAGCAGGGATTATTGAATATATTTTTAGCGGGATTCGGTTTTGAGGCTAAAAGATGGCTTTCGGATGTTAATTTGATAATGCCCGTAATAATGACAATGAATATATGGAGCACGGCGCCGTTTTTTATGACTATATATTTGGCGGGACTTCAAGATATACCAAAAACGCAATACGAAGCCGCAAAAATAGACGGAGCTAACGCTTTTCAAAGATTTTGGTTTATTACCGTTCCAAATATACAGTCGATAACAAATTTTGTGGTATTAATCGGAGCGATTGGATGCTTTCAAATATTCGACCAAGCTTTTATAATCTCTAACGGTAGCGGAGGACCGGCAAATTCCACTTTAACGGTAGTTCTTTTGATTTATCAGTATGCATTTAAATTTAATCAAATAGGAATGGCATGCGCAATGTCTCTAGTTCTTGCCGTTATAATAATGATATTTTCTTTAATAGCAAGGCAAATATCGAAAGATAAAGATTTATATTAGAGTTTAATAAAAAATAAGAATAAGATAAAAAACATAATAAAAAAAGGATAAAAAATGAAAATAAGAAATCTGCCTTATATTTTTGTATATGCGATATTGATTATATACGCTATTATAACTTTAATACCGTTTTTATGGACGGTTTTGTCTTCTTTTAAAACTTACGCCGAAATAGTAGGAAGAGAATTTACTTTTCTTCCAAAAACTTGGACATTAGGAAATTATAAATATTTGCTTGGAAGCGAACCTCTATTTTTAAGATGGATTTTCAACTCGGTATTTATAGGTTTAAGCGTGACTTTTCTAAATGTTCTTTTCAATACTATGTGCGGATACGCTTTGGCTCGTTTAAGTTTCAGAGGAAAATCTATATTGCTTTATGTGATAATATTGATTTTAGCGGTTCCGAATCAAATTCTTATGATTCCGTCTTGTGTTATACTTTATAATTTGGGATGGATAGACGATTATAAGGCTATGATAATACCTTCTATGATAAACGCGACTTATATATTTATGATGAGACAATTTTTTATTAATTTTCCTAAAGATGTCGAAGAAGCGGCTGCTATAGACGGATTAAATAGATTTCAAATATTATTTTTTATGGCTTTTCCGATAGCCAAACCTGCGATAGCGACTCAATCGATTTTAATATTTATGGGTTCTTGGAACGATTTTATGAAACCTTTGCTTTATCTTTCAAGCAAGGAAAATTTTACTTTAACTGTCGGGCTTAAATATTTTCAAACTCAATATTATACTTATTGGAATTATGTGATGGCCGCCGCCGTAATATCGGTAATACCAATACTTATTTTATATATAATATTAAATAAATATTTTATGGACGGAATGCGAATAGGCGGAGATAAATAATTTGAAAATATAAAAAATATAGAATAAAATTATTGATTATTTTGATTTATTTTATTTGACAAGGAACGGAAAATGATATTATTGAAAAACAATTTATGCATGGGGATATTTTATAACGAAAATGAAATACAAACTACGAATTATGCGGGAATATATTATAACGATACGCGATTTTTTGAAAATTGGACATGGAATTTTGAAAGGAAATGCGTAAAAATATACGAAAATATATCCAAATTTGAAGAATTAAAACAATTATGGACAATATTTAAAAATCATACTCAAGAAATCGCTATAGAGAGAATATTTAAAGTTAAAAATGACGGAATTTCAGAATCGTTAAAATTAAAAAACTACGATATAAAAGAAACTAAAAAAGATATATTGGAATTAAATATAAACTCCAATTTTATGGATATGATGTATATACGAAATAACGCGGGATTTTCTTCGGGCGAGCTTAAAGGATACGAACCTCCGAAATATTCTTATAAAGTCGACAACGATAAAATAAAAATAGAGGCAATAGACCAAGTCGGTTTTAAATATTATGCCGAAATAAAAATAAACTCCGATTTTAATTTTGAATTTGACGGTAAAAAAATATATATAGAATATTCTTTATCTCCGAAAGAGGAAAAAGAAATATCGATAAATGTTTGTTTGCAAGACGATTATAATATAAAACCCGTTAAAAGACCAGATTATATTGAATTTGAAAATAAATTTGAAAAGCTTTATGAAAAATATCCTTTGTATAAAAACGAAATTAAAAAAAGCGTTGAATCAATATACGCCTTAATGAGCAATTACGAAGACAAATGGATTATAACCGCTGGAATGCCGATATTCGCCGTTCCTTTCGGGCGCGATTCTTTAATATCCGCTTATTTTGTTTTGCCATATTTGCCAGAAATAACGAGAGACACTTTATTATATTTGGGAAGCAAAATAGGAAATAGAGAATCTAATTATAATCAGGAAGAGATAGGAAAAATTCCGCATGAATTAAGAAACGGAGAATTATCGAGGATAGATTTAATTCCTTTTAAGACATATTACGGAGCGGCGGATACCACTTCTTTATATATAATGATATTAAACGAATATATAAAATATACAAAAGACTATTCTTTTATAGAAGAAACCAAACCTATATGGGAAAAGGCTTTGTCTTGGATTAAAACGAAAATAAGTTCTAATTATATGATAGATTTTTATAACGGAAATTCTATGGGGCTTTCGGTTCAATCATGGAAAGATTCGGCGGATTCTATGAATCATAAGGACGGAAGTTCGGCAAAACCTCCTCTCTATGTAAGCGAAGTGCAAGGATATACTTATAAGGCATGTTTAATAGCTTCGGAGTTTTACGATTATTTAAAAAATGAAAATCTATCGAAGGAATATAAAAGTCTTTCTGATAAAATACTCGATATGATAAATAATAGATTTTGGAACGAAGAATTGGGAATATACGCTATGGCTTTGGATAAAGATTTGAAACAGCTCGAAGTAGTTTCTTCCGATGCGGGACATATGCTATGGAGCGAAACGGCGGATAAAGAAAAAGCTAAATTAATAATAGAGAATCTATTAAGCGAGGAGATGTTTAGCGGATTTGGAATAAGAACTTTAAATTCAAAGGCTAAAAATTATAATCCAAATTCTTATCATAACGGCTCGGTGTGGGCGCATGATACGATAATATGCGCTTTGGGTATGAATAAATACGGTTTTAAAGAGGAAGCCTTTAAAGTCGCGTTAGGAATTTTAGAAGCGGCTAAATATTGGGGAATATATAGTTTGCCAGAATTGTTTTCGGGATACGATAATGAAACATGGAAAGAGCCTATAGCTTATCCCGAAGCCTGCTCGCTTCAAGGTTGGAGTTCGGCGTCTTTATTTGGATGTCTGTATATACTCGATAGTAGAGATAATAAATAAATGTTTTTTATTATATTAAATAAAATATAATTTGTTAATGGCTTCAAAAATGAAATAAAATAAAAAACTATTTATATATATTATTATTCGCTTCAAACTAAAAAATAAAATAGCGAGACTTCCAGAACCGTATATAACAATCACTCGTTATATAGTCAAAATCTCTGCATGGAAATCTCGCTTTATCTTAAGTATAATCAATTATTTTCTAAAAGTCAAGTTTTTTTAATTAGGCGACTGCCCACATGTTGCATGGAGTATTTTTATAGATTTTAGGCTATTTTTTTAATTGCAAATTACAAAATAACGGCGAATATATTTTTGGTAATTTTTTTCCGCTATTTTTCGGTATTTTCCTATATTTTCCGTCTATTGCTGGTTTTTTGTAATCTATTAGTTGGATTAATATTTTCAGGATGCTTTTTTATTGATTAATATTTTTATTTTCTGCTTCTCTCAAAACTTCAAATATTGCGGCGCTATTATTCGCTCTCGCTATATCTCTCGGGTATTTTCCATCGTTATTTCTTATTCTTGTATTCGCTCCTTTCAATACCAACTCTCCGACAATATCTATATTTCCCGAAATAACCGCCAAATGCAATGCCGTATTTCCGACTTTATTTTGAATATCTAAACTTGGATTTTTTTCCAATAATAATTTAACTACCGAAAGTTGAGAATTTAAAGCCGCGGTATGCAAAGCCGTGTTTCCATTCATATCTACCGCGTTTATATCGGCGTTTCTTGTAAGCAAAATTCTAACGACATTATCAAGCCCCAATCTTGAAGCCGTCTGTAAAGGAGTTTTAGCCCAAGAATCTCCACCCGTATAATTAACATTCGCTCCGTTTTCAATTAAAATTTGAAGCAAATCCATATTGTTTTGAGCTATCGCATATCCGATTAAACTTACTCCATCTTGCATTAAACTATTTACATTCGCTCCGTTTGTTATTAAAAATTTTGTAAGTTCCATATCTCCGCTTTCAATCGCTATATTTAAAGGATTAAATCCGTTTTCGTCAGTATAATTAATATTTGCTTTATTATCGATTAATAGTTTCATTATATTAATGCTACTTTCGACTATCGGGCTTTTAATTGCAATCAATAATTCGTCTTTAATTTTCGCTTTATTTTCCAATAATAATTTTGCAATTTCAATATCTCCGTTATTTACGGCATAACTTAAAGCGCTCCATCCTTCAAAATCGACTGCATTTATATTCGCGCCGTTTTCAATAAGTATTTTTGCAGTATCGATATAAGAATTTCCAACGGCTATTATTAAAGGAGTTTTTCCTTCCAAAGAATCGTTTATAATATTTTTATCCGCTTTTCCTATAAGCATTTCCGTTATTTTTGCGCTGTTTTCCGCGGACTTTTCAAGCAATGTTAAATCAACGGGCGATTTATCGTTTGAATTGTTGAATTTAGAACCCGCCGCAGCCATCATAATATTTCCGTAAACATCGGTTCCTCCTGCTTTTTCTATACTCGCTCCTTTATCTAAAAAATATTCAACCAATTTAGGATTCAAATTTAAAACCGCTTGGTATAAAGCCGTTATTTCATACGAATACATATCAGCGCCGTTTTCAACCAAATATTTGACAATATTTTCATCGCTATTTTCCATTGCATAACTTAAAATATAAGATTCTCTCTTTAAGTCAAAATTATTATTTAAAAGAATTTTTATCATATTTAGATTTTTATTTTTAACGGCGCAATATATGGGATATTTTTCAGTTTCTTTAGCATAAACTCCGTAAATATTCGCTTTTCCTTCTTTAATTAGAAGTTCGACAATTTTCGGTTTATTTTCTTCTATTGCCAATACGAGAGGAGTAGTTCCGTCAAAAGTCGCTATTTCTACATTGGCGTTATTTTCTATAAAGAATTTAACGGCTTTAATATTGTTATGTTTTATCGCTTGATATAATCCGCCTATATCTTCATCGCCCGTTTGATTTATATCTTTTCCGTAATTTAAAACTAATTCTTTAATTATTTTATCGCCGTATTTTTTAGCGTAAATTTCCGCATCGTAGACTTCGTAATTTTCAGCCATTTTATTTAAACTCGATTTTCCGCCTACAAATAAGAATATCCCAATAAGTAGTCCCGCTCCTATTAAGAAAACTAATACTATAGCTGCGACAATTACTCCGACTTTGAAAACAAATTTTTTGCTCTCCTCGTTATTAATTCGATTATTCATTTTTAGCCTTTATTTTAATTTTTATAATTATAACATATTTCATATTAATTAAAAGTAAAAATATTGACATATGTAAAATTAGTTATAAAATCTTTGTCTAATTATAAAAATATTTTGGAGATTAAAATGCCTTTTGCAATATTTATGCTCACTTTTTCAGCATTCGGAATAGGAACAAGCGAATATATAATAATGGGTTTATTGTCGGAGATAGCGGAAGATTTAAATATTACTATTCCTCAAGCTGGCTCTTTAGTTACAATGTATGCAATGGGAGTCGTTGTTGGCGGACCTTTGCTTGCAATTCTTACAATGAAACTCTCAAGAAAAATTGCATTACTATCTTTAATGTTTATGTTTATAATAGGCAATATTTTATGCGCGTTATCGACAAGTTATTATTTTTTAATGGTTGCAAGAGTTTTAGCTGCTTTATGTCATGGAACTTTTTTTGGAATAGCTTCCGTTGTAGCGGCGGGAATGGTAGACGAAAATAAAAAATCTCAAGCTATAGCTTTAGTTTTTATGGGCGTGAGTTTGGCAAATATTTTGGGAGTTCCCGTTGGCACTCATATTGGCGAACAATTTGGATGGAGAGCGACATTTTGGCTTGTTAGCGCTATAGGAGTTTTATCGGTTTTAGCTTTATTAAAATTTATTCCGTCAAATCTGCCAATGCCGAGCGGAGACATTATAGGAGAGTTTAAAATTTTAAAACATAGAAGAGTATTTATTCCTCTTATTTTATCCGTTCTAACTTCCGCAAGTTTATTTACAATATTTACTTATATCGACCCAATTCTCCAAAAAGTTACTATGGTTAATAAAGCCACTGTAGTAAAAATATTATTTTGGATAGGAGCGGGGCTTTCAATAGGAACTTTAACGGGAGGAAAACTTGGAGATAAAAGTTTAATAAAATCTTTAATATCGATTATGTTTTTAATAGTTATTATACAAATTATAATGCTATTCGTTAATACAAAAATTATTCCTATGATTGCTACTCTATTCGCATGGAGCATAACGGGATTTGCCATTTGTCCTATGCTTCAGTCTTTGGTTGTAGAACAGGCAAAAGGCGCTCCAAATCTGGCTTCCACTTTTAATCAAAGTTCTTTTAATTTAGGAAACGCAATCGGCGCGAAATACGGAGGACTTCTCATACATTATGGAATCGCTTATAAAAATCTATCCGTATATGCGGCTATTATAATGATTATAGCGATTATTTTGACTTTATATTTTAGGCATTACATAAAACATAGAAAAACTAGCTAATGATTTATAAATTATCCAAAAAATACGAATATTATCAAAAAAATATGATTGAAAAATTTGAGGAATTAACTAAATAATTATTAATTCAAATATAAAAAATAAATTCTTTAATTAAAATTTGTATTAAATGTATAATAAATAATATTAATCTTTCAAAATTTTTAAAAAAATTTAAAAAAATTTAAATAACTATATATAGTAATATTGATTTAACTTTAAGAAATTTTATAATTATTGCCAATAAAAATAAAAATTTTTATTAATAAAAATTTAAAAATTTTATTGGAGGATACAATAAATGAAAAATGTGCCTGAAATTTTTGGTAGTATGGTTTTTAACGATAATGTCATGCGGGAAAAATTGCCTAAAGATGTTTATAAAAAATTGGTAAAAACCATAAAAAACGGAGAAACATTGGATTTGGAGCTTGCTAATGTAGTGGCGCATGCCATGAAAGAGTGGGCTATAGAAAAAGGCGCTACGCATTTTACTCATTGGTTTCAGCCTATGACGGGAATAACTGCGGAAAAGCATACAAGTTTTATAACGAGACAAAAGCCAGCGTCTGGCGAGGTAGAAGGCGGTTCTATTCGTATGGAATTTACGGGTAAAGAATTAGCGCAAGGAGAACCTGACGCTTCAAGTTTTCCTTCTGGCGGATTGAGAACTACTTTCGAGGCGAGAGGTTATACCGCTTGGGACCCGACTTCCTACGCTTTTATAAAAGATAATACTTTATGCATCCCAACTATTTTCTGTTCTTATGGAGGCGAGGCTTTGGATAAAAAAACTCCTCTTCTTCGTTCTATGGAAGTTTTGGAAAAAGAAGCTAAAAGAATACTTAAATTATTCGGACATAACGATGTCGGAAGAGTTTATACTACTGTCGGAGCGGAGCAAGAATATTTTTTAATAGATAGAGAATTATATTTGCAAAGACAAGATTTAAGATATTGCAAAAGAACTTTATTCGGAGCATGCCCGCCTAAAGGACAGGAACTTGAAGACCATTATTTTGGAGTAATAAAACCGAGAGTTTCCGAGTTTATGAAAGAGCTTGATAACGAGCTTTGGAAATTAGGAATATTGGCAAAGACGGAACATAACGAAGTAGCGCCAGGACAATACGAATTAGCTCCCGAATTTTCAATTACAAATATCGCTTCAGACCAAAATCAACTTATGATGGAATTAATGAAAGTTATTGCCGAAAAGCATAATTTATCTTGCATACTGCATGAAAAACCTTTTGCGGGAGTAAACGGAAGCGGAAAACATAATAATTGGTCTATAGGCACGGATACGGGAATAAATTTGCTCGAGCCTGGAAATACTCCTTGGAAAAATAAACAATTCTTATTATTCTTAACGGCGTTTATAAAAGCGGTTGATGAATATCAGGATTTATTAAGAGTGACAACGGCAAGCGCAAGCAATGACCATAGACTTGGAGCGAGCGAAGCGCCTCCTGCGATAATATCAATATTTTTGGGCGAAGAATTAACGGATATGTTGGAATCTTTTGTCAACTCTCAGAAATATAACGCTAAAGGTAAAGAAGAGATGGAAGTCGGAGTTCATTATTTGGCGAAACTAACAAAAGATATAACTGACAGAAACAGAACTTCTCCTTTGGCTTTCACGGGAAATAAATTCGAATTCAGAATGGTTGGCTCAAGTTTGTCAATTTCAGGACCTAATATAATTTTAAATACGATAGTAGCCGAAGCTTTATCGCAATTTGCCGATATTTTGGAAAAAAGTTCTAATTTTGAAAAAGATTTAGAAGAGCTTATTAAAGAAACTTTCAAAAAACATAAAAGAATAATATACAATGGAAATAACTATTCGGACGAATGGGTAAAGGAAGCCGAAAAAAGAGGATTATATAATTTAAAATCTACGCCCGAAGTTTTACCTCAATTTATTTCAAAAAAGAATGTCGAGCTTTTGACTAAACATAAAGTTTTTACAGAAAGCGAAATTCATTCAAGATACGAAATAGTTTTGGAAGAATATATTAAAGTTTTGAATATCGAAGCTTTAACTTTAATAGATATGATTAATAAGCATATTATCCCAAACTCTATGGAATATACGAGAGCGCTTTTGGATATTGTAGAGAAAAAGAAAAACTTAAAAATAAAATTTGAAGTTGAGAAAGATTTGATTAATAAAATAAGCGATTTAACCAAATCTCTATACGACAAATTAAAAAAGCTTGAAAGTTATCTTACGGAAGCTAAAAAAATTGGCGATATAAATAAATTGTCTAAATTCTATAGAGATAAAATTTTACAATGCATAGATGTAGATATGCGTCAGATAATTGACGAGCTTGAAAAAACGGTTGCAAAAGAATATTGGAAATTGCCGACTTATGGCGAGATGCTTTATAGTTTATTATAATTATTATAAAGATTTTTAAATTTAGCTTTAGGTTTTGAGTTTATAGCTTGAAATCTAAAGCTAATTTTTTATAGATTGTAAATAATTGAGAAAAGCATTTTTTATTTGTATCTTTTTATACTCTTATAAGGTTCTCTTAAATTAAAATTAATTATATTTATATACCAATTATAATAATCAAAATCTTTTACTTCCGCCATTATAGAATGTCTTTCAAGTTCATGAATATCGTATTTTGCAAAAATCATAGCTACGGTTTGAAGAATATAATATTCAAATATATTTAATAAAATTTTATTATCCAAATATTTTATTTTTTCGTTTGAAAGCAAAGGATAAAGGCTAACAATAGCAAGAGATTTTGTAGGATTAATTTTTTTATTTTCTAAAACCAATCTGTCTATAAGTTTGTCGTTTGAGTTTATAGGAATATTGACTATTATTATATTATAATTTTCAATCTCTCTTCCGATTATTTTCCAATATTTATCGGAGTATATCATATTTTCAAACGATAGATTTTTTTCTTCAAATAATTTCTTTTTTTTATTCAATATATTTATATTCGATTTATAAAAACCTTGAGGACTATTTCCCGAAGCCAAATTATATTTTATTTTATAACCTAAAATTTTATAAGTTAAAAAAGGCATTCTATTATTAAAAATATTCATAAAATCCATAAGCTCAAAAGAAGCCAAATTATCGTCTTTAACATACATTATATTTATAGAATATTGAATATTTTTATTAAGAGGTTTTATACTTTTTTGACATGATATTATAAATAAAATAGAAAAAATAAAAAAAATTGATTTCGGCATATTATTCGGGTATCTCTCCGCTAACTCCGTAAGCCTCTATTTTTTCCGTTTCAATATAATATTTTATTTCTCTTCCTCGAACGATGCTCTCGCCTTGTTTCAAATAAGGAGTTTCTCCCCATAATCTTAAATATTTTCTTCTATCAAAATAAGTAGCCCAAGCGCTCCTCGAATTCATATCTTTGCTTTCTACAAAAACATCGCCGTTCGCTCTTAATTTTTCATCGTCATTAAACATTTGCATCGTGACAGAAATTATTTTTATACTTCTATCTTCAACATAAGCGCAAGGCTCTCCGCTGATTGTGGCGATTTTAGTATCTGGGTCCAAATGCAATAATTCTCCTTCAAGCGATAAACTCTCGTCATAATCGACAAGCACTACATCGTTATGAAAAATAATATCTTTGAATTGGTTAGACTCGCCGTCTTTTTTATATTCTATCCATTCTCCAAAAGCTATGATTCCTCTATTTGGTATTCTCACTGAAGGCTCTTGATACATATACATATGTTCGTTTTCAATTTCATATTCAACATATCCGCCTTTAAGAATCATATTCTCTTCGTAAAAATAAGCCGTAACATTTCCATAAGCGTATAAAGTTCTTGTTTGTCCGTCCTTTCCCGCATAATCATTAACGACTATTCTATCGGCGGTTACTATATTATAATTGCTAAATTGACTTTCATTATTAGTTTTTGTTCCTTCGACATAATTATTAGTTTGAAGAATATATATTTTTCCTCTTCCCATAACATTCGCTTCTGAAATTTTAGAATTATATTCTAATATTTCGCCTTCTATTCTATCGTTTCCTTGATATAATCTCGGATTTCCTTTTAAGACGGATACTTGAGTGTCCATATTATATGATAGCTCGTCCGCATAACCGTCCGTTTTTTTGTCGTTTTCTTTATCTATATGCGTTAAATGAACATTGCTTATAGCTTTTGCCATCGGAGTATTAAAATCTCTTTCCATATAAGAACTCCTTATTGTAACATTATTTGTAGAAGACCTTAAAATAGGTTTGTTTCTTGCATAAGCGTATTTAGTTTTTCCGTCATAACTTGCATATCCTGCATTTATCGTAGAGCCGTTAGTTTTGCTATAAAGTCTAACATTTCCGCTAAAAGTTGCAATTTCTGTTTCTTTATAGAATGTCATTACATGGCTTGTTATAATTGCCGAAGAATCTTCCATTCTTGAATTTCCCGTATATTGAAAAACCTGCCCTTTATTATCGTAAGTAAATTTATCGGCGCTTCTTCTTGAAGGCGAACGCGTTTCCGATTGAGAAAATAGCGAAGAAACTATTATAAATAATAATATAAATATTTTATTGTTCTTCTTCAATTGGCACTCCTATGGCGTTTCCTTCGTCAACTTCATTATATATAATTATATTTTCCATAGACATATCGCCTATCATACTACTTCCCGTTAACCAACTTCCGTCTTCTTGCTCCACTTTAACGGGACCGGGACTCATAAAAAGTTTATTTTGATTATCCCATTGAATATGCTCGCTGTATAAAGTCGTATTATTAGAAGATTTTGCTACAACATTTGTAAATATATCGATAAATAAACTATCTTGATTTACATTAACAAAATCTCCCGATACTCTTGCGGCAACTTTTTTATTTGATTCGTAAGTATAAGTTTGCATATCGTAAAGCTCTATCATTTTTCTTTTTTCGTAAAATTTAGCGTTCGTTGCAAATAATTCCATCTGCTTAAAATTTGTATTATAGCTTTCTCTTCTAAAACCGAAAAATTCCATTTCAGGCGGAGGAATAAATTCTTCGCTCATATTATTATTGTCAATTTCGTTAAAATTCGTGCAAGAAAAAATGATAAAAATTATAATCAAATTAAAACTTGCAAATTTCTTTAATAACTTCATTATAAAGCCCCTTTGCTTTTAAAATCATATCTATAACTTCTCTCACAACTCCATCGCCGCCTTTTTTATTTATCGTTATAGTAGCCAATTTTTTAGCTTCTTTAATTGCATTTTTAGGAACGAATGAAACTCCTGCATATTTAATCGGCGCTAAATCTATAATATCGTCTCCTATATATGCCAATTCCTCTTTATTTAAACTATATTTTTTAATTAAAGTCAAAATTGAAGGCATTTTATAATCTTCTCCAAGTATTAAATCTTCAAAATTATGTGCTTTAAATTTATCGAATCTTTCTCTCACGCAATTAGCTTTTCCTCCTGATATTATAGCAATTTTTATGTCGGATTTCAACGCCATAACTATTCCCATTCCGTCTAAAGTATTAAAAAATTTACTCTCGACTCCGTTATCGTCAAATATAATTCTTCCGTCAGTCATTACTCCGTCAATATCGGAAACTATTAGCTTTATCTTTTTGAGTTTATTAATATTAAGCAAATATGAAATATGATTTTTTATAGTCATTTTTTATATCTCATAATTCAAATATTTTTTAAATTTAGACATAATTGGGGCTTACAGGACTCGAACCTGCCCACCCGGTTTAGGAAACCAGCGCTCTATCCAGATGAGCTAAAGCCCCGTATAAATTCGGAAAGTGTGGGACTCGAACCCACATGGGTGTTAGCCCGGCGGTTTTCAAGACCGCTGCTCTACCAATTGAACGAACTTTCCACTAAAAATTATAACATATTTGAAATTTATTGCAAGCGTTAAATTGTAATTAATTATAAAATTATAATTCATTTATTTATAAATTTCTTTCATTTTAATTTCATCATAAAAAGAAATTCTATAAGAATATTTTTTTATTGTTTTATCCAAAGTATCTAAATCGGGTTTTACATATAACGATATTGAAACCAAATCGGATGTCCACCATAAAATATATTCTTCAAAAGGTTTGTTATAATACGAAAAATATTTAATGTCGGTTTTTGAAGTATCTCCGTATTCCATTTTTAATTTTTCTTTTATATCGTCTATCTTCGAGCCTTCGGCAGGATAAGAAAATTTTGGATTATTATAACTGTATCCTATATGATTGCAAATTTCTATTCTATATAAAGCGTCTTTGTAAAAATATAAATAATAAGCCAATTCTTCTTTATCGTTTTTATAGATATTTAATAAAGTATTTTCGTTTAATTCTATTGTTTCAAAATAATCGGCAAACAAAATTAAATTATAATTAGTAATTTTATTTTCGGTTTCTTCAACGCTCATTCCAAATTTTAAAGTTTTATAACCGTTTAATTCAAAAAGTTCGGGAATAAATTGAGCGAATAAAATATTTCCCGTTAATAAAATTATTATTACAATTTTCATTTTTTATTTTTATAAAACTTTTTAATTATATTTAATGCGTCTTTTGGAGTTTCCATAAAATTAAGCAAATCCAAATCTTCCACATCTATATACTGTTCGTTAATCATATCTTTTTTTATCCAATTTAAAAGGTCGTTATAAAATTCTTTTCCGTAAACTATAACGGGAATTCTATGCAATACTTTAGTTTGTATTAAAGTTAAAGTTTCAAACATTTCATCCATAGTTCCAAATCCGCCTGGAAATATTATTAAAGCTTTTGCATATTTAACGAACATAACTTTTCTTGCAAAAAAATATCTGAATTTAATTTCTTCTTTAACATAAGGATTTGTTTTTTGTTCATGCGGAAGTTCTATGCATAATCCGATTGAATTTCCATTCGCATCGTAAGCGCCTCTGTTTCCCGCCTCCATTATTCCAGGTCCGCCTCCTGTTATTATATCGTATTTATTTTTAGCGAGTAATTTTGCCGTTTCATAAGCCGCTTTATAATGCGGATGCTCCTCTTTAGTTCTTGCGCTTCCGAAAATCGTAACCGCGTTTTTATAATAAGACATAGTTTCAAAACCTTCGACAAACTCTCCAATTATTCTAAATATACGCCAAGATTCCTGTTGCATATCCGCGTTTTGTAATTCAAAATTTTCTCTTCTCATTTTAAAAAATTCTCCAAATTTTATTAATTATGTTTTTCTAATTTATAAAGTATTATGTTAATTTTTCGGAAACGGATAAAATATTTTTAATAATTTTTATTATCACTTAATTAAAGAATTCTAAAATCAAGCGAATTTACTTCTATGAATTTTTCTTTTCCTAAAACCGCTCCTAAAAATATTGAAGGATTTGAAGTATAACTTCCAAAACATAATTCAGAATGCAATAAAATCTCTATAGAAGCAAAAAATTCTATTAAATGATTATATTTTTCATTTTTATTCGACATTTCAAAATCGCCTTGATTATATCCTAATTCTTTTTTATTTGTCAAAGTGTATATATTATATTCGTTTCCATATTGATTTTTTAATTTTTCGACAACGGAATAATCGTCAGTAGAAATAAATATATCTTTTATATCGCTATGCTTTTTTAAACTCTCAATATATTTTTCAGGTTTTATTAATTCCTCTTCCGTTATCTTATCGCCCGCTCTTATATGAAAGCCTATATATTTTTTAGGCAGATTTAAATTATTAATAAGTTTATATATTTCTTTTTTAGTTTCATTATTAAATCTAAATATATTTTTAGCAATTATTCCAAAAGCATTATAAATATCTCCGTCTATTCCAAGTTCTTTTATTTTAAAATGAGATTTGAAAAAATTACTATCTCTCAATTCCCAATAAATATCAGAATTAAAATATACAAAATAATTTATCCCATATTTTTCTTTCATTGCAGGAAGCAATACTTCAACTTCATTTTTAGGAAAGTTGAAAATATTGTTAAATTCTGTATCGGCGTCATATATTAATTCTTTACAAAAAGGCATAAAAAATTCTTCAAAACCTTTATTATTAGGAAATCCTTTTGCATTTACTAAATATAATCTAAATTTTATTTTATTAACTAAACAATATAATGTTGACCAAGTAAGATTATTAAACTCACAGAAAAAACCTCCACCTAATCCTAAATAAATGCCTAATTTGTCATAACTTTCATTAATTTTATTATATTTTTTCCAAAAGTCCGATAAATCATTAATATTTAATTCTTTTTCAAGCAGTTCCTCTTTTCCTTGTTTTTTCTTTTCGTATAATTCTTTAATTATAAAATTATTTTGGAGTTTTATAAATTCATTATCTTTAATAAGTTTTGTCAAATACTCTCTTAAAGAATTTCTAATTTTCTTTATTGGGATTAACCAAACTATATTGTCTATATCTTTATAGTTCATAAATCCTCCAATTTCAAAATAAATTGGCAATATATTTTTTGAAATAATTCTTTAGTTTTGCAATGAAAAAATCGCCGAAAAAATTTATAATGCGACGTGTAGTGTAGTGAGTGTAGTGTAGTGTCAAACTAAACATATAAAATTCCTATCTTATTTTTAATGGATAAATTATACAATATTTAAAAAAATATGTCAAATTTATTTTTTTAATAATTTTTATTATTATTTAATATAATGACATAAATTATAGTTTATTTATAAATTTAGAAAGTATCCGAATATTTTATATATATTTTTTCTAAAATAATATATAATAATATAATCATATTTTTAATGTTTTGTAAATGAAGTCAATAAGATTTTTGTTAATATTTATTATAATATTTATTTCAATATTTAAAGGTTTATCGGCTCAAACCAATATTCAATCGGGGCTTTATATAGGAGCAAAATTAAACGGAAATTTTTTTCCATATCTTGATGGAGGCGGCGAGATAAAATTATTTTATAGATTTATTTCGGATGTATTTCCTGGTTATATTTGGGAAGGAATTAAAACGGATTTAGGAATAAGCGATTATATTACCGCCGAAAATAATAAATTAACAATTTTTGTAGACACTTCGATTGTAGAATATTTTAATATAAACGCCAAATTGTCTTTTTTGAATTATTATACTTTTGCCAAAAGAGGATTTGTTAATTTTGAAAGCGTAAATCAATCCTTTGATACAAACGAATTAAACAACGCTAATAAATCAGAAAATATATCTTTTGAAGCCGAAATTACTCCGACATTTAAAGTAGAATTTTTAAAAATGCTTTTTGAAGGAAGAGGAATTATTTTACAAGCGGGATTAACTTTCAAATACGCATTTATTAAATATGGAAAATATCATTTGGATTATGATTTGCTTCTTATAAGAGATAAAAACGATATTTCTTATAAACTTGATTCTATGCTTATATTTAATTTATATCCTTTGTCGGTTGGAATAAATTATATGCTCGCTTATATGAATAATACTAAACATTTATGGCAAACTATTGGCGCTTATGCTCATTTAGAATGGGAATTTATAAATAGAATATACACGGAAGCGAATTTAAAAATAGGACAATATATATATCATCCAATGTTTAGAGCGAGATTATATTTAGATATAAACGCTATGATGACTTTCAGAATAATATAATTATCTTATTTGTTTTATAAGTTTGCATATTAAATCCGCTTCGTTTTTTTGCAAAGTCGGATATATAGGCAAAGATATGCTATTTAAATAAGCTTTTTCAGTATTTGGGAAATCCTCTTTTGGCAGATTCAAATATTGATGCAAAGGCTTAAATATCGGTTTTGCAACTTCCACTTTATGCCTTTCAAACATTGAAATAGTATCGTAAATATTCATCTCTCCGTTTAACATACAAACATATCTATAATAAGAAGGTTCTTCAGAATCATGCATTGAAAATTTGCTTAATTTACTTTCCAAAATTGCAGAATCGTAAAACGATGCAATATCTTTTCTAACTTCAATCATTCTTTCAATATGTTTAAACTCTTCCATTCCTATTGAAGCTTGCAAATCTGTCGCGCAATAATTGAATCTTGGAATAAAATTTTCTTTTTTATCATAATGAATAATATCTCTTATGGCGTCCATTCCTTTTTTTTTCGTTAATATCATTCCGCCTGCGCCGCCCGAAGTTATCATTCTAGTAGCCGAAAAAGAAAAATATGCAAAATCTCCAAAACTTCCTAAAAGTGTATCTCTATATTTTCCGCCCAAACTATGCGAAGCGTCCTCAATAACGGGAACTTTAATATCGGCAAGCTCGTCAATTAAAGCGCAATTTCCAAACATATGCGAAACTATAATAGCTTTTGTTTTTTCGTTTATCGCTTCGATTACATTATCCATCGATATTTGAAAACTGTCTTCGTCAATATCTATTAAAATTGGTTTCGCTTTTAAATTTACAACCGCTTGAAGAGGAGAGGCATTTAAAAAAGAAGACATTATTACCTCGTCTCCTTCGCCAATATTTAAATATCTTAATATAATTTCCAAAGCGCTAGTTCCGCTGCTTACAAATATTGCCGAAAAACTTTTACCGAAATAATTTGCAAATGTTTTTTCAAATTCTTTTATAATATCGCCCGTAGCCAAATTGTCGCTAATCATTACTTTTAAGGCGCTTTCCAAATCTTTTTTTCTTATTGTAGGTCTCGAATGTCTTATCAATTTTATTCCTCGTTATTAATTAATTGTATTTATAATATATTAATTTAAATTTATTTCAATCTTTCGTTTATAAGCTCTTCTAATCTATTTAAAATTTTCTCTCTTCGCTCCCAAAGATAATCAACCATAGAATCGTTAATTTTTATTTGATTTTGAAAAGCGTCAAATAATTTATCGTCTTTATTTAATCTTTCAACTTCTTTTAAAAGTTCCGAATTGTCTTCATCTTTTCTATAAAACAACAATGCATTTTTATTTATCAAGCCAAGCTCAATATTTTCATCTCCCGAATAAATCGGAATGCATCCAGCTTTGAAAGAATCAAATAATTTTTCCGTAATGTATCCATCACTAATTGTATTTTCGGGACAAATATTAAATTTGAAATCTCTCAAATATTCTATTTTGTTATTATTAAATTCATTTTTCAAAGTGTCGTCATTGTGTAATAATTTTCCCGCGCATTTTACTTCGCCAATTTTATTAATTTTGTTAAAAATTTCCGTCCTAATTTTCGGAATGTCATGACTTGCAACGAGAGATGCAAATTTATTCTTTTTAGATTTTGCATTATTAATATTGTCTATTACCTTTTTAATATCGTTTTTTGTATAATTAAGGTTCAAAATACCCCCCCCTATAGTATTAAAATGATAATTTATCCAAATAGGAAATCTCACATAATTATTAAATTTATTTTCGTCCAATCTATCATAGCCTAAAGACAAATCGACATCATTGACGCAATTATCAGAAAATCGACTCCAAATTTTTTCTATTGCATTTTTAGAAACGCATTCGCCTGTGTAAAAAATTTTAATTTTAGCTTTCGATTTATTTAAAAAATATATTTTTCCTAGTGAACCAAAAATTTCAATATCGGGTTTATAACTTATTTCTAAATCGTTTATATAATTATTTTTTATTACATTATAAAAATAATTGTTATAAAATTCTTTTTCGTCTATAAGCCATTCGTTTGTGACAAAAAATGTTTTCTTATTTTTTATTTTATCTTTATAAGTTTGATAATTAACCCAATAGCAGAAATTTCTTGTAATTATATTATCTTTCATTATTTTCCATCTTATTTTATCTCTTAAACTTCTTATTAGAATAAGCCATACCAAATAATGCACAAAATTTTTATTCATAAATACTCCAAATATTTGCAGAAAATTATCATTTATTATAATTTATATTATAAATTATGTAAATAAAATTAAATAATTATATATAAACGCTTGATTTTTTTGAATTAAATTAATATAATAAAACATTAAAAAATTAAGGTGGAGATTTTATATGTTTAGTTTGCCACTACACTACATGTTGCATTATAAATTATTTCGGCAATTCTTTCATTACAAGAAATTATTTATTAAAGAATTATCTAATTCGTTTAATTCTATTAGGGAGTTTTCAATATGATTAAACTCTTTGAAAGACATGAAGACGAAAAATATATAATAATTAAAATTCTATTTATAAAAATTACTTTCAAAAAGAAAATGCCAAAGTCAGATATTGACGCTATAGTTTGGTGGATACCATTTAAGAGTTTAAGAAATGCAGTTAGAAATTTATTAAATAATTATACAAACTTATTTAATATAAATTCAAGAAATTTAGAAAATATAAATTATAATAATGAAATTAGACAAAATATAACTCAAATAAAACAAGAAATAAACAAATTAGATATTAGAAATAAAGCGAGAATGCAATTGCTTTCTATGGGAGAAGAGAGAATAATAAAACCCATTAGAAATGAAAAACTTATTGTTAGTTTAACTACTTATCCTCAAAGAATTGTAGATATTGATGTAGTAATATTTTCTTTAATAAATCAAAGCATAAAACCAGATAAAATTATATTATGGTTGGCGTATGAAGAATTTCCAAATTTAGAAAGAGATATTCCAAACCATGTTTTAAATTTGAAAAAGTTAGGATTAGAAATAGAATTTTGCCATAATATCTATTCGTATAATAAATTAATACACGCATTAGAGAAATATCCAAACGATTTAATTGTAACGGCGGATGACGATATATATTATCCGTATAATTGGCTTGAGAAATTATATAAATCTTATTTAGAAAATCCAAATGTTATACATTGTCATAGAGCACATAGAATTATATTTGACGATAAAAATAATATTTTACCATATAAGCAATGGCTACAAGAATTTAAGCCTAAAAATAGTAATCCTTCATATTTAAATTTTTCTACAGGAGTAGCTGGAACTATATACCAACATAAATTATTGCATAATGATATTTTTAATGAAGAATTGTTTCTTAAATTATGTCCTAAAGCCGATGATATTTGGGTTTGGACAATGGCTTTACTTAAAAATACAAAAATAAATATTATTGATTCAAATATGTCTCACATAGTAGATTTTGAAATAGGATATAATTATTACAGTAAATTAGTAGATATAAATGTAGTTCAAAATTTTAACGATATTCAATTAGACAATTGTTTTAAATATTACGGCGATAAATTAAAAAATAAATTATTTGAAGAGTAAATTATAAAATAAATAAACTTGAAAAAATATTTTTTATATATAAAATTATTTCTAAAAATTAAAAATAAATTTGGAATTAATAAATGAATATTATAGGAATATCGGGAAATATTTTAGAAGAAAATTCTATAGCAAAGGCTTTTGTAAATCGAACTTATATAGATTCCGTAGTTAGAGCTAACGGAATTCCTTTTATAATGCCGATATGCGAAGACGAAAATATAATAAAAAAAATGATTGAAAAAGTTGACGGAATTATAATGACGGGAGGAGTCGATATTCATCCTTTTAGATTCAACGAAGAACCTAATCCAAAAATTGGAGCAATATCAAAAGAAAGAGACGATTTCGATTTTTTAATTATGAAGTATGCATTTGAAATGAAAAAACCAATATTTGGAATTTGCCGAGGAATACAACTTATAAATGTTTTTTTCGGCGGGACTTTGATACAAGATATTAACTCTCAAAAAAATACGAATATTTTACATTCTCAAACTGCGGCAATAGATGTGGCGACTCATAAAATTAAAATAAAAAAAGATTCTATAATCTACAATATTTTTGGAAAAACTGCCGAAGTAAATAGCTTTCATCATCAGGCTATTGATAAACTTTCTAAAGATTTTAAAATCACATCTACGGCTAATGACGGAATAATAGAATCTATAGAATATAAGAAAAAAGATGCTTTTATATTTGGCGTTCAATGGCATCCCGAATGTATGACTGCTAAAGATATAAAAATGCAAAATATATTTTCTATGTTTGTAGATATTTGTAAATAATATAAATAAGTTCATTTCTTTATATTATTTTTTGTAAAATATGAAATAAATTAAATATTTTTTAAAAAATATTATGTTTACTTATTGACAAAAAATATATTATAGATTATCATATAAATAATAAGTATTATGTTAACTAATAAATAAACATAATTTTTTTATAAAGTAAACATAATTATTTCCGATAGATTATAAAGATAACTTTTTTTAGGTAGGTATTCCTATGCAGGACTTTATAAATAAATTAATAAGTCAAGTTAAAAATATTTTTTCAAAAACTACTAAAGTGCAAAAAGCTATAGTAATTGGCATTTTGGTTGTGGCGCTTGGTGCTATTATAGCGACTATAATTTTAAGTTCAAGAAGAACGGGAACTTTATTATTTCAAAAAGCTTTAAGTCAAGAGGATGCAAGAAATGTAATATCCGTTTTGGAAGCGAGCAATATTAAATATCAGTATAGAAACGGATTTATAACTCTTAATAATATGTCCGATAAAGCGAAAGCCGAATTGGAATTAGTTAAAGAAGGAAAAATGCCAACTTCTTTAGACGGTTGGGAATTATTTGATTCTCCGCGTATAGGAATTACCGATGTCGAATTAGATATAAATAAAAGAAGGTCTTTAACTAAAGCGATTACTCAATTATTAACTAAATTAGAATTTGTGCAAGAAGCTACGGTTGATTTGGCTTTTCCTAAAAAAGAATATTTAACCGATGTTGACGCTCCCGTTACAGCTTCTGTGGTTATTAAAGCCGAACCTTTTAAAGAAGAAATTTTAAGAGACCCAAAAACGGTTAGAGGACTTCAAAGATTAATCGCTATGGGAGTAGACAAATTACAGCCTGAATTTGTAACAATTACCGATAGCGTTGGATTGGTATTAACCGATTTTACGGACGAAGCCGCTAATTTAAAATTGAAAGTAGCTCAAGAAGAATTAAAAATCGTTGACAGAGAGAGAAAAAAGATAGAAAATAAAATAAGACAAACTTTAGGAAGAATATATACGAATAGAGTCGAAACTACTATAGCTTTAGAATTAATATGGGATGAAGTGACTATTACAAATAATTCCGTTATGCCTATAGTTTTAAAAGAGGACGACCCTTCGACTCCTTATGACGATAGTATTATTACAAATAAAGTGCAGGTTTCAAGCAGAACTGTGACAGAAGATTGGAAAGGACAGCAATTTATTCCTCAAGGAGCGGCGGGCGCAGAAGAGAATGTTCCTCCAGGATATAAAGATAAAACTGACAGATGGCAAACTTATACAAAAACAGACACTCAAGATAATTACGAATTAAGTAAAAGATATGAAGCGATAAAAAAGGGAAGCTATCAAATAGGAAAAATATCGGCGGCTGTAGCGTTAGACGGAAGATGGACGAGAGTTTATGACGAGAGAGGAAATCCAATAATAACTAACGGAACGAGTTATGTTAGAGAATATCATCCCGTATCTGCAGAAGAGATAAGAAATGTTACTTCTTTAGTTCAAGCCGCTATAGGTTATAATTTGAAAAGAGGAGACCAAGTAAGCGTTACTCATCTTCAATTTGACCATTGGGATAGATTTGACGCCGAAGATGCTAGAATAATGCGAAACAATTTTATAAAGAAAACTTTAGTTATAGCTATGATTTCTTTGCTTGCATTATTTATATTAGTATTAATTGTTAGAGCGATACAAAAAGAACTTGCAAGAAGACGCAGACTCAGAGAAGAAGAGCTTGAAAGAAAGCAAATGGAAATGCGTAGACAGGCTATGATGAATGTAAATGAAGAGCCTATTACGGAAATGAATTTAGAAGACGCCGCTAGAAAGAAACTTATGGAAGAGGTTATAAGAGTGAGTCATGAAAGACCCGAAGATGTGGCTCAGTTATTAAGAACTTGGATGGCGGACGATAAACAATAAAAAATTATAAAATTAATATAAAAAATATTGAGTTATAAAATAGGAGATATATTATGGCTACGGCTAATAAAGAAAAAGAAAATGATAAAAAACAGAGAGTTTTAAGCGGGCGTCAAAAAGTCGCTATATTTCTTGTTTCTTTAGGAATGGAAACTTCAAGCGAAATATTTAAACATTTGAGAGAAGAAGAAATAGAGCAAATTACTTTTGATATAGCGAGACTTGAAAATATCGAATCTGCCGATAAGGATGCCGTTTTTAGAGAATTCCAAGAGATGATGATAGCTCAGGATTTTATAACTCAAGGCGGTATAGATTACGCGAGAGATTTATTAGAGCGTTCTGTTGGAAGTCAAAAGGCAAGCGATATTATAAATAGATTAACTTCTTCGCTTCAAGTTAGACCTTTTGATTTTATAAGAAGAACTGACCCAGCTCATTTGCTTAACTTTATACAAGGCGAGCATCCGCAAACTATAGCGCTTATTTTGGCTTATTTGGAAGCTCCAAAAGCTGCAAGTATATTAGGTTCATTGCCTTCGGAAATTCAACCCGATGTTGCAAAAAGAATTGCAATAATGGATAGAACTTCGCCAGAGGTTTTAAGAGAGGTTGAAAGAGTTCTTGAAAGAAAATTATCTACTCTTGCAAGCGAGGATTTCACGAGCGCTGGAGGAGTCGATGCTATAGTTGAAATTATTAATAGCGTAGACAGAGCGACCGAAAAAAGTATTATTGAGAATTTGGAAGAGGATGACCCAGAACTTGCAGAAGAGATTAAGAAACGCATGTTTGTATTTGAAGATATTGTTCTTCTTGACGATAGAGCGATACAGAAAGTTTTACGCGAAGTTGATTCTAACGATTTGGCTAAAGCGCTTAAAAGCGTTGATTCGGACGCTCAAGATAAAGTTTATAGAAATATGTCTAAAAGAGCGGCGGCATTGCTTAAGGAAGATATGGATTATATGGGACCTGTTAGACTTAAAGATGTCGAAGAAGCTCAGCAGAAAATCGTTAATATTATTCGTAAATTAGAAGACCAAGGCGATATTGTTATTGCTCGCGCTGGCGAAGACGAAATGGTTGTTTGATATTATATTAGGAGTTATTTATGCCAGAAAAGGTTTTTAAAGCTAAAAGTATAGTTGAACTTACTCAAAAAGTTAATATAGCAGTTCCTCATAATGTTTCAAAAGAAGAATTGGATTACGAGGAAGCGCAAGAAGAATATAGAGGTCCTTCAATAGAAGAAATCGAAGCGGAAATTGCGGGAATAAGGGCGAAATGGGAAGAAGATTTAAGAGATATGAGAAGAAAAGCCTCCGATGAAGCGGACAGAATAATGGAAGACGCTAAAAATCAGGCTTTTGAAATTTTTAAATCTAAACAAAACGAAGCCCATGTTATTTCAGAACAGGCTAAAGTTGACGCTTCAAAAATAATTCAAGATGCAAACGCCGAAAAGGCTAAAATAGAAAGTGAATCAGAATCTATTAGAGATGCAGCTTATAAAGAAGGTTATGCGAAAGGATATGACGAAGGTTTTGAAAAATCATTTTCCGACAGCAATAATGATTTAACAAAATTGGCGGAGCAATTAAGAAAAATTTTAGGCGAGACTATTAATAAAAGAAACGAAATAATAGACGCCGCCGAAGCTCAAGTTATAGAGGTTGCCGTTCTTATAGCAAAACGAGTGGTTAAAATGCTAACCGAAAGAGATAAAGGAATAGTTATAAGAAATATTCAAGAGGCTTTAAGAAGAATAAAGGGAAGAACAAAAATTACTATAAGAGTGAATATTGACGATTTGGAAGTTTCGGCAAGACATAAAGACGAATTCTATCAAATGCTCGATAAAATCGAAGGAGTTACCGTTCTTGAAGACCCTAATGTCGATATTGGCGGTTGTATGATAGAGACAGATTTTGGCGATATTGACGCTAGAATAAATACTCAATTAAACGAAATTGAAACGGCTATTAAAGAAGTTGAGCCTATAAAAGGTTTTTAATTTTATAATAATTAAAGGTTTATCTTATGCTAAAAAAACAAAGTAGAGAATCGATTATTGAAATTCAAAATACCTTTAATAAATATAAAGAAGTCGTTGACGATGTCGCTTTATTAAAATTTTGCGGAAAAGTTAAAGAAGTTAGAGGTTCTTTAATAGTAAGCGAGGGACCTTTCGCTAAAATCGGAGATATGTGCAGAATATATAAAAACGGCGGTTCGCATGTCGATTGCGAGGTTATAAGTATTAAAAATCAAGATGTATTTATAGCGTCTTACGGCGATGTAAACGGAATAACTTTTGGAGATATGGTTTATTCTTTTGACAAACCTTTATCAATAATGTGTTCGGATAAATTATTAGGAAATATTTTAGACGGAATGGGAAAACCATTAAACGGATGCGTTCATAAATTTTATGAAACTCCTATTTCAATACATCATAGAGCGGTTAATCCTTTAAATAGACCTAGAATTAAAGAGCATATACAAACGGGCGTTAGAGCGATAGACGGACTTTTGACGGTTGGAAAAGGGCAGAGAATGGGAATAATGAGCGGAACGGGAGTCGGTAAATCTACGCTTTTGTCAATGATTGCTAGAAATACTAACGCTGATGTAAATGTTATCGCTCTTATAGGCGAGAGAAGAAGAGAAGTATTGGATTTTATAGAAAGAGATTTAGGAGAAGAAGGATTAAAAAAAAGCGTTATAATAGTAGCCACAAGCGATGACGCTCCTTTATTGAGAGTTAGAGCGGCATATACTGCGACTACGATAGCCGAATATTTTAGAGACAAAGGAAAAGATGTAATGTTTATGATGGATTCTGTTACGCGCTTTGCTTTGGCTCAAAGAGAGATAGGACTTTCAAGAGGCGAGCCACCTACAACTAGAGGTTATACTCCAAGCGTATTTTCCGAATTGGCTCAACTTTTAGAGAGAACGGGAACTTCAAAGAAAGGAACTATAACGGCATTTTATAATGTATTGGTTGAAGGAGACGATTTGGACGAACCAATTACGGACGCCGTTAGAGGAATAATAGACGGGCATATAGTTTTATCGAGAGATTTAGCAAATAGAGGACATTATCCCGCTATAGATATAAATAAAAGCATATCAAGAATAATGAGCGAAGTCGTTTCGGATATGCATAAAAAATCGGCTAAAGAATTTTTAAAAATGAGCGCCGATTATAACGAAGTTAAAGAGCTTATAATGATAGGCGGATACGCTAAAGGAAGTATGCCCGAAGTCGATAAGGCTATAGAATATAAACCCGCTATGGATAAATATTTGCAGCAAGATATATACGAAATTTCAAGTTTTGCAGACAGCAAAGAATCTCTTTTATCAATGTTTTATTCTAGAGAAGAAATTGAAAACGATTTGCTTGAAAGCGGAGATATAAAAATAGAAAACGAGAATTCTAAAATTTCCGATAATGTTCAATATGTCGGAGATAATTTATTGAACGATAATCTCGTAATATTATAATATTGATATTTGGATTTATGATTAATGAAAAGATTTAATTTTAAACTTGAGCCTTTATATAAATTGAGAAAGAATATAGAAAGACAAAGGCGGGCTGAAGTTGCGGAAGTTTCGGCGGAATATAATAAAGAGAGAGACGGGAAAGATAATTGCATTTTTAAGATTAATGACGGAATAAAAATAGTCGATTCTATTGAAGATGAAAGAGAGATGATGAATATGAGTTTTTATTTGGGAGATTATATAACGGCGCTTAATTCTCAAATAGGATTGCATGAAAATAATATGTCTATTATTGAAATTGAATTAAGAAAAAGACAGGAGATTTTGCAAGAAGCTACGAATAGCAGGAGAGCGGTTGAAATATTAAAAGAAAAAAAATTAGCGGAATATAAAAAATTAATTAATAAAGAAGAACAGTCTAAATTGGACGAATGGAAAAAAGAATATATAAGTTAATAAAATAATAAAATGAAGGAATTATTATGATAGAATCTATACAAAAAATACATAGCAGAATAGGGGAGATTCAAAATACTTTTAACAAATTGGGTTTTGCTCCTCTCAATACTCAATTGCCCGTTAAACCTTTTTCTGAATATTTAAACGAGGCTATGGCAAATAGTTCTAAAAATAAAATAAATAATTCTGACGGCTCTCTTTTAATAGAAAATAATATAAAGAATAATAAAATTGATAACGGAAAAATTATAGACGAAGAAGCTTTTAACGGCAAACTTTCTTTTGGCGTTTATGACGATATAACAAATAATTTTGCAAAAGCAATAAACGCTTATAAAAAGACTTCGGCAGATTTTCCGAATACTTACGATAATATAATAAAAGAAGCGTCAGAAAAATATTCCGTTCCCGAGTATTTGATTAAAGCGGTTATTAAACAAGAATCTAATTATATGCCAAACGCTATTAGTTCAAAAGGAGCTATTGGTTTAATGCAAATAATGCCTTCAACGGGAGCTTTGCTTGGAGTTGACGATAAAGAACTTTTGAAAGACCCTTATATAAATATTATGACGGGAACTAAATATTTGTCTCAAATGTTAAATAGATACGATGGAAGATTAGATTTATCATTATCCGCCTATAATGCGGGTCCGAATTTGGTTGATAAATTGCAAAGAATTCCTAATATTGACGAGACTAAAAATTATGTGAAAAATATTATAGGTTATATAAAGTAAGTTAAATTTAAGTTTACTTGACTTTTTTTGCCTGTAATTTTATAATAGTAGAAATTGCCCGCTTAGCTCAGATGGTAGAGCATCACCATGGTAAGGTGAGGGTCATCGGTTCAATCCCGATAGCGGGCTTTTCTCATTAATTAAAAATTCAAGTTTGAAAGAGGATTAAATAATATTTATGAAACTAAAACTTGCAGCGATAATAACATTATTTTTAACGGTTATATCGCTTTTAAACGCTTTTGATAAAACGCCATATTATGTAAACACGGAAACTTACGATTCTTATAAAGAACTTATAAGAGGAGTGCATTATTATAATCAGGAGAGATATGACGCTTCAATAGCGAGTTTCAGAACATCTTTAAATACAAATCCAACCGATAAATTTATAAGATATTGGTATAGCAAAGCTTTATATAAAGCGGGTTATATGTCTTTGGCTATTAACGAATGGCTTAATATTACAAGAATGGGATATGAGGATGCGATAATATTATCTAAAATTAATAAATATTATACGGCAAATATTGAAGATACTAAAGATACTTTCAGTAATTTTATTTATTTAAAAGCTTTTTCTACAAATGCAAATTTTATGAAAAATATTAATCAACCGATACAATTAAAAGTTTTGGATGACGGAACAATTTATGTTTTGGATTATAGCGATTCTTCATTAAAGAGATTTGACGCTAACGGAAATTTGATTAAAAAAATATCGCAAGGCAAAAGGCTTGAAAATTCGCAATTAAATTGGTGGGGAAAAGCGGTTCAATTTGTAACGAGAGTTTATCCTTACGAAAAATTAGAAAATCCGAGAGGATTTGCAATTGATATTGATAATAATATTTATATAGCGAATACAAAAAAAGATAAAATATTTAAATACGATTCTGAAGGAAATTATATAACTAATATAGGAGTTTCTGGAATAAGCAATGGACAATTATTAGGACCGAATTCTGTTTATTCGGATAATTATGGCAGATTATATGTTTCAGATAGCGGAAATAATAGAATAGTTGTGTTTGATATTAACGGAAATTATTTATTTAGTTTCGGAAAACTTGGAGAAAATGAAGGAGAGTTTTTTTCGCCTGCGGGAATTGTAGTTAATAATAACAATATATATGTGGCGGATACGGGAAATAAAAGAATTCAAAAATTTGATATTAGCGGTAATTATGTTTCTACGATTAGCCATGAGATGTTTAAAGAGCCGAGAGGTTTGTCTTTTTCTTCGGACGGAAATTTATTCATAGCGGACGGAAGCAAAGTTTATTATTACGATATTAATGCTAATTCGTTTACTTTATTTAATAATTCAGAAAGATATACGACAACTCCTACTTCGATTGCAGAAGATAAAAACGGAGCGATTTATTTATCCGATTTTATGTCGGGAAGAATAGATGTTTATACGAGAAAAGAAGAATATTACGCCAACTTGGATGTATTTTTAGATAAACAATATTTAAGCAAATTTCCTGTAGTTGTCTCTTCCGTTACTGTTAGAGATAGACTTGCAAATCCTGTTATAGGTTTAACTGCGGATAATTTTTATATTACGGAAAACGATTCAACCGAGCATAAAGTAGCTTTATACGATGCGCCAGAATTATATCAATATAGATTTATTTATCTTATAGAAGATAGCGCAGCTGCAAAAAATTATGAAGGCAGATTAAAAGAAGAGATAAGCAATTTTACTTTGAGTTTGACGAATAATGACGAGGTTTTGGTTATTCATTATAACGATGGAGTTTATAAATCGGAAAATTATTCTCAAGCTAATTTAAGAATAATTGAAAATGCAAATAATTTTAGATTTTCGGGTGGAAATTCGGCGCTTGGAGAAGCTTATTATGAAGCGATAAGACAATCTTTAAATAGCTTTAAGAAAACGGCGATTATACATTTTTCAGTAAGCGATATTGACGATAACGCGTTTGTTTCGATGGATTTTAACGATTTGTCAAGTTTTGCAAAAAATAACGCGGTTTCATTAAATCAAGTTTATTTGGGATTAAATAAAAATAATTATTTTTTAGATTTCATTTCAAAAAATACTTATGGCTATATAATTAACGGCGATAGTTCAATCAATTATAGAGAGGCGATTAATAATATAAAAAATATCAATTTCGGAAGATATTATATTTATTATAGCAGTTATAAAAATATAAGAGAAAGCGGACAGTATAGAGCTATAAAAGTTAGAGTGCAATATAGAGATATGTTTGGGGAAGAAGAATCGGGTTATATAGTTCCTTAATTTTAATTTAAATGAATAATTTCACTTTAAATTATTGATATTCTTTAATAATATGAAAATTAATTATATATAACTATTAATAATATTAAATCTATATACTTATTATATTTTATATATTGACTATATTTAATTATGTAGTATAATATTTAAATAATTATTAAAAATATCCAAATTTTAGGAGAAAAAATATATGCCTCCAAGGTCAAAATTAGGCGAAATACCAAGACAGGATATGCCTACAAGAAGCGCCGAAGAACGCAGAATGGATTTTAAAGAAGTTCCTTTAGGTTATACCGAAGAACAGGCTTTAAAAGAAGCTTTAAGATGTTTAGATTGCAAAGTTCCGCATTGTATGGAAGGTTGCCCAGCGAAAGTAAAAATTCCCGAATTTATAGGATTAGTCGCTGACGGAAAATTTTTAGAAGCGGCTAAAAAGATTAAAGAAACTAACGCTTTGCCAGCCGCATGCGGAAGAGTTTGTCCTCAAGAAACTCAATGCGAAGAGAGATGCGTTGTCGGTAAAAAATTCGAGCCTGTAGCTATCGGCAAATTAGAAATGTTTGTAGCCGATTACGAAAGAAAAAATTCGGAACATGAAGATTTAAAAGTCGAACAAAACGGGAAAAAAGTTTGCGTTATTGGAGCGGGTCCTGCGGGTTTGGCATGTGCGGGAGATTTAATTAAATTAGGTTATGATGTCACAGTTTTAGAAGCGCTTCATACAATCGGCGGAGTTTTAATGTATGGAATTCCAGAATTTCGTTTACCTAAAGAATTAGTAGCTCATGAAGTTGAAAATCTTAAAAGAGACGGAGTTAAATTCAAAATAAACGAAGTAGCGGGAATATCTATAGATTTTGGAGAATTAAGAAAAGAATATGACGCGGTATTTTTAGGAACGGGAGCGGGACTTCCTTTATTTTTGAATGTTCCAGGCGAACATTTATGCGGAGTTTATTCTGCAAACGAATATTTGACGAGAGTTAATTTAATGGGCGCTTACAAATTCCCAGAAGTCGACACGCCCGTTATAAGACATAAAAAAGTAGCGGTTTTGGGCGGCGGTAATGTCGCTATGGATGCATGCAGAACGGCGGTTAGACTTGGAGCTGAAAAAGTTTATATAGTTTATAGAAGAACAGAAAAAGAGCTTCCTGCAAGATTAGAAGAAATTCATCATGCTATGGAAGAAGGCGTAGAGTTTAGATTTTTAAGAGCGCCTTTGGAAGTTGTAGGAGATGAAAACGATAATGTTGTCGCTATAAGAACTCAAGTTATGGAATTAGGCGAACCTGACGAAGACGGAAGAAGAAAACCAATTGCCGTTGAAGGAAAAATTGAAGATATAGAAGTTGACGCCGTTATTATAGCGATAGGAACTACGCCTAACCCTTTAATTGCAAGAAAAGTTCCCGAGCTTAAAATAAGCAAAAAAGGAACTTATGTTATAGACGAAGAAACGGGCGAAACATCAATGGATGGAGTATTTGCAGGAGGAGACGCTGCAAGAGGCGCTGCTACCGTTATACTTGCTATTGGAGACGGAAAAAGAGCCGCTTACGGAATAGACAAATATTTATCTGCAAAATAGAGAAAAAATAAAATAATAATGTTTTACTCTTATAAAAATATTAAAATTCATTATCAAGTTATTGGAAGTGGAAAACCTATTTTTATGATACATGGACTCGACTGCGATTTAAATTTAATGAAAGGTTGCTTTGAGCCGATTTTTAAAAATAAAAATGGTTATAAAAGAATATATATAGATTTGCCTGGAATGGGAAAATCCGAAGCTTTATTAGAATACGCGTCTTCTGATAAAATTCTCGATATATTGATTTCTTTTTCTGAAAATATTATTTCTGAAAATTTTTTATTAATCGGAGAATCCTACGGAGGATATTTGTCAAGAGGCATTTTATCAAAACTCAATTCAAAAATAAACGGCATGGCTTTATTATGTCCCGTTGTTATTCCAATTCATGCAAAAAGAGATGTTCCTAAAAATATTATAAAATTTGAAGATAAAGATTTTATGAATACTCTTAACGATTTTGAAAGAAAAACATTCGGTAAGTTTAGCGTCCTTGAAAATAAAAAAGTTTATAAAAGATATAAAAATGAAATTCTTTCTGGAATTAAAAAATGTAATAAGGATTTCATAGAATCGCTTTGGAAAAATTATTCTTTTTCTTTTGATGTCGATAAAAAATTGAAAAAAATTAAATTTAACAAACCCGTTTTATTTATGGCTGGAAGGCAAGATATATGCGTAGGTTATAAAGATTTATATAAATTGCTTGAAGATTATCCAAGAGCGACTTTTAGCGTTATAGATATCGCGGGACATAATTTACAAATAGAACAACCCGAATTATTTAATTCTTTAGTTGAAAATTTTTTAATAAGAGCAAAAAATAATATAAATAAATTTTAGAATAAACTTTTATTAATTAAAAATCTATTCTTCTATATAAGCATAGCTAAATTTATGTTTAGCCAAATTATCATATATAACGCCTTTTAATTTTGGACTTATTAAAGTAGGCGTGGCATAAAAATATAAAGGTATTATTACATCATTATTCATAAATATAGCTTCGGCTTTATGCATAGAATCCATCCTCATATTTTGGTCTATTGTATTCATTGCAGTTTTTAGCAAATTATCATATTCTTTATTTGTAAATAATGCATGATTTTGCGGGCTATAACTCAAAAACATTCCTAAAAAGGTCATAGGGTCGTTATAATCTGCCGTCCATCCGCTTCTTCCAATCGTATAATTTTTATCTGTATATAAAGTTTGTAAAAATACTGCCCATTCCTGTTGACTTATAGAAGTGTCTATTCCCAAATGTTCTTTCCACATTTGCTGAACCGCTTCAAATATAGGAATCTCTCTATTTGAGTCGACTAAAAATTGAAGAACGGGAAAATTTTGTCCATTCGGATAACCAGCTTCTTGCATTAATCTTTTAGCGATTTTTACATTATTTGAATAATCTTCTTTATTTAAATTTATATAATCTCCGCCTATTTCTCTAAAATCTCCGTTATTAACATCGGGCGCACCATAAGGAACGAAAGCTCCTGCAGGATTTCCAGCTTTAACTATATTTTCTACTATATAATTTCTGTCTATTGCAAGAGATAAAGCTTTTCTTACTTTAGGATTTTTTAAGACTTCGTTTGTCAAATTGAGAGCATAATAATAAGTTCCGAGTCTTTTTACCAATTGCAATATGCCTTCGTTTTTTAATGAATCTATATCTTGCGAAGGAATTTTGTCAGAAAAATGCAACGAACCTTCTTTAATTCCCGCTACAGCGGCGGTAGGATTATCCATTAAAACGAAAGTTATTTTTTCAGGAACTAAATTTGAATAATCCCAATAATTAGTATTTTTAACCATTATTATATCGCTGTCTATATTTCGTTCTTTCATAACATAAGGACCGTTGCCTATATAAGTTTCAGGTTCTATAGTCCATTGATTGCCGTATTGTTCTATAATATCTTCTCTAACGGGATAAAAAGTAGGAAAAGCCGTAAGTTCTAAAAAATAAGCGGTAGGTTTTTCTAATATTACTTCTAAAGTATAATCGTCTATCGCTCTTATTCCCAAAGCGTCCAAACCTAATTTGCCAGCGTTTATATCCATAGAATTTTTTATGGGTTCAAATTGATAACTATATTCGCTTGCAGTCTCGGGATTTACCGCTCTTCTCCAAGAATAAACGAAATCTGACGCTGTTAGAGGTTTTCCATCCGACCATTTTCCGTTTGTTTTTAAATGAAATATAAATTTAAGTCCGTTATCCAAAATTTCCCAACTTTCAGCCGCTCCTCCAACCAACTCGCCATTTTTATTTTTAGTGGCAAGTCCTTCAAATGCATGTATTATATATACCGAAGCATCCGAAGCTTTATTTAAAGTTGGGTCAATAGTTTGAGGCTCTGCTCCTACATTTATAAATAATCCGTCTACAGAAGTTTTCGATTTGTTAGCTTTTGAACATGAAATAAAAATAAATGCAATTAATAAAAATGAAATAACTTTTTTCATTGAAATATACTCCTTGATATTAGAAATTAAAAATATTATAAAATTATATACAATTAATATAAAAAATCAATCATTTTTAATTAAAATAATCCTTTTATATTTCCTTTTTCGTCTATGTCAATATTGCAAGCTGCGGGAATTTTAGGAAGACCAGGCATATCAATTATTCCTCCAGCCATAGCGATTATAAAGCCCGCACCCGAAGCGAGTTTTATTTCGTCAATATTTAAAGTATAATTTTTTGGCGCTCCGAGTAATGAAGGATTATCGGATATTGACTTTTGCGTTTTTGAGATGCAAATCGGCAAATTCCCAAATCCTAAACTTTCGGCTTTTTTTATCATTTTAAACGCTTTATTTGAAAATTCTATTTTTTCAGCTCCGTATATTTCTTTGCATATAATTTCAATTTTTTCTTTTATTGGCAAATTTAATTTATATAAAGGTTTGTAATTTGATTTTTTTGTTTCTATAATTTTTACGACTTTTTTAGCCAATTCTTTAGCGCCGTTTCCTCCATGTTCCCAGGCTTCGCATAAAGCTATATCTACATTTAAATTTTTGCAATGTTCTTTTATAAGATTTATTTCTTTTTCTGTGTCGGAAGAAAATTTATTTATAGCGACAATAATCGGGATATTATATTTTTGCATATTTTCTATATGTTTATCTAAATTTTCAAAACCTTTGCTTAAAGCTTTTAAGTTTTCTTTTGAAAGTTCTTTTGCTTCGCCATGATGTTTTAAAGCTCTTATTGTTGCGACTAAAACTATACAATTAGGATTTAATTTTGCCAATCTGCATTTTATATCCAAAAATTTTTCAGCTCCCAAATCTGCAGCAAATCCCGCTTCGGTTATCGTATAGTCTGCAAGTTTCAAAGCCATTTTTGTAGCCAAGATTGAATTGCATCCATGCGCTATATTTGCAAAAGGACCGCCATGAACTATAGCGGGAGTATTTTCAAGAGTTTGAACTAAATTAGGTTTTATCGCGTCTTTAAGCAAAACCGCAGCCGAACCTTCAATTTTTAAATCTTTTACTTTTAATGGAGTGTCGTTTTTATCATAAGCGAAAATTATATTTCCAATTCTTTTTTTCAAATCCATTAACGAAGTAGACAAACATAATATAGCCATTATTTCGGATGAAACCGTAATTTGAAAAGAAGATTCTCTCGGAATTCCATTTTGACTTCCGCCAAGTCCGATTATTATATTTCTTAAAGCTCTGTCGTTCATGTCAACCGCTCTTTTGAAAACAATTTTATTAATATCGATATTTAATTTATTTCCTTGTTTTATATGATTGTCTATGCATGCGGCTATAAGATTATGCGCGCTCCCGATTGCATGAAAATCTCCGTTGAAATGCAAATTAATATCTTCCATAGGAACTATTTGAGAATATCCGCCTCCGCATGCTCCTCCTTTTATTCCAAATACTGGACCTAGCGAAGGCTCTCTTAAAGCGGCGATTGTCCTTTTTCCGATTTTATTTAAGCCTTGAGTTAATCCGATTGTGACAGTTGATTTTCCTTCTCCCGCTGGAGTCGGAGTTATTGCCGTCACTAAAATAAGTTTTCCATCTTTTTTATTTTTTAATTTATTTAAAAGCGACAATTCAATTTTAGCTTTATATTTTCCGTAGACTTCATAATATTCGTCTTTTAAGTTTAATTTTTTCGCTATCTCTTCGATTCTTTTTAATTTGCATTCTTGAGCTATTTGTATATCGGTTTTCATTTTAAGTCTCCGTAAAATTTTAGAATCATTTTTATTATATGTCGTATATGTATAAAAAACAAATGTCAATTTATGTTTTTGTATTTAATTTATAAAAAATTTGATTTTTTTACTTGACTTTTTTAAATAATTTACTATATTAAGAGTAGAGACTATAATAATGTTAATAGATAATGCTATTAACGAGGAGTGATTATGTTTACAAATTTAAAACTCAAATATCCGTTTTTATCAATAATAGCGGTAATAATCGTAGTTTGCTTAATTGCTATAGCTTGTCAAAAGAAAGCTACCGAACCAAGTTTTACTGTTGAAGTAGAAAAAGTGCCAGGAACAAATGGAGAAACGCCAAAACCTATTGACCCTACGCCTACGGGCGATAAGATGCCTTTTACGGATGGCGAAATGTTAAAACAGTTTAAAGGCTATGTATTTAAATCTGGCGCTTATTATTACAATAGCGATTATACAAAATTTTATTATTTCTGGGCGGAGATAGTAGACGAATACGAATCAGCCGAAGGAACGGAAACTTATATAAAATATACTCTTAAAGACGACGAAGGAAATATAGCTGGAAATGAAAATATTAAATTCTATGTAGACCCTAGATATAATAAAGCTCCTACTTACGAGTTAGAAGGCATTAGAAATGTTGTCTATGAGAATACGGTAACTCCTAATAAAAATAGAGCGGTAGCGACATTTAGTAGAGACGGTTATTTAGTTGTAAAGTATAATAATATAGGCGTAGATATTACTTATTCTTTATATTCTATAAACCTAGAAACTGAATACAAACCTACAAACTAAAGCAATAAAAACATTTATTAAATAAGTCAAATTACGATTAAAAAGGGGAATGTAAATTATGCATTTCCCTTTATTTTTTTAATGAAATTATTTTTAATAAAATATTTTTATCAATAATTAATTTTATCTATTTCTTAATTTCGGATGAAGAATTTTATCTAATGCAAATCCTAAAAATGCAAAAGACATTCCCAAAACTGCAATTAAAATTCCAGGCGGAATTATCCACCACCAAAGTCCAGAAAGAACCGCCGAACCTTTCATCGCGTCATGTAAAATTTGTCCCCAAGTGACTATTGTTGCATCTCCAAAACCAAGAAGCGATAAAGAAGATTCGTAAACTATTGCAGAAGGAACGGCTAAAGCCATAGACGCAAAAGAAAACGGAAGGAGTAGGGGAGTTAAATGATTAAATATTATTCTAAAGTGTCCAGCTCCAATAGTTCTTGCGGCTTCAATATAAGTTTCTTCTTTTAATTGCATAGCCATAGAGCGAACAGTCATAACCGAACCTGTCCAAGAAAATAATATCATCATAGCAATCATTGTCCAAATGCTCGGTTTAAATATTGCGCTCATTACTATCATAACGGGTAAAACGGGAATTCCTATAAATATTTGGTAAATAAATTGCATAAATCCATCGACAAATCCTCCGAAATATGCAGAAATTATTCCATACATAACGCCAATTATTACCGCTATAAAACTTGTAGCTATTCCTATGAATAAAGCCCATTTCAAACCAGATATAAGTCCAGAAAAAATATCTCTTTTCATATTATCAGTTCCCATTAAACCCGACATTGAACCGACTAAAACCATATAAGGATTATCGACTTCGGAGTTGAAATCCGAAAATTTTCCCGTTATTTCAAATTTATAAATTCCTTTTAACGATAAAAAATTTTCAGCCATATCGTTTTTTTTTGTATTAAATAATATTGTCATTGGATTTGTGGTTATAGCGTCTAATTGTCTCGCTAAAAATTTTGGCACAGATTCTCTATAAAATCTAAATATTCTATTTTTTGAATCGTTAAAAGCCGATATTCTTAAATTTCCGTAAGCGTTATATAAACCGTCATAAAGAATTATACTCTCTTTATCAGGGCGAATAACTTTCCAAATTAATCCCGTGTTTCCTTTAATATTCAAATGAAAAATTAAATCTACAGGCGGTTTATCAAAATTATAATCGTATTCAAATAAAATTTTATAATTTAATTGATTGTCTATATAATTTGTTTCAAAACTTATAGCCTCAATATTTGCCGTAATAGAAGCTTTTTCTTTTTGAAAAAAATTAAGCCAAATCGGAGGAGCGGAAGTCGGATTATCTTGCCAATAATTAATATCTCGCCATCGTTTCGGCGCTTCTTTATAAGTTAAAATTAAAGGCTCAAATAAAGATATTAAAATCGAAATAATAAGAATCGATAATCCTATCATTCCCGTTTTATCTTTTTTGAATTCATTGAAAAAATCTATTATAAGATTTTGTTTTTGCGGATTTACTTTTTTATTTTCCATTTATAATTTTCCTCCGACTTTTATCCTTGGGTCCAAAAATCCATAAGAAATATCAAGTATAACGAGTCCTAATTGATATAATGCCGTAGTTATCGCTAAATTTCCCATTAAAACGGGAATATCATTTTGTTGAACGGCTATCCAATACAAATTGCCTAATCCTGTCCAAGAAAAAATGCCCTCAAATATTATTGAACCCGCTATTGAGCCAAGAAGTCCAAGCAGAGTAATCGTCACTATCGGAGGCGCTGCGCTTCTTAAAGTATGCCCGAATAGAATCGATTTTTCGGTTAATCCTCTTGCTCTTGCAGCCATTATATAATCTTCTTGCAAAGTATTTAAAACTATATTTCTAACGACAAATGAAATTCCCCAAAAACCTATTAAAACCAATGTTATTAAAGGAAGTGACATATGCCATAACATATCTAAAAAATACATTATTCCATCGGGAGTAGGCACGGAATGAACTCCGCCCGAAGGAAAGAGATTTAATTTATAAACGAATATCATTATAAGAATCATTGAAAGCCACCAAGTCGGCATACCGTAAACTATCATAGTAAAAATGCTTGTCGTTCTATCGAATACATTTCCCGCTTTTCTTGCCTTTATCAAACCTATAGCTAAACCGATAATTATTTGAATTATAGCAGCGGTTGTAAATAATATTATAGAACGAGGCAGAGCTTCGCCTATTATTTTTATGACGCTTCTATCTCCGTTTGAATCCATCATAATGCTTGATTTTCCAAATTGAAAAGTTATCGTATTAATCGCTCTTAAAAATATTCTCTCGCCTTTGCTTCTGTTAAGCCAATAAATATCGTAATAATAGCTTCTTCTCTCTTTAATAAAATTGTCTATATCTTCCGTTCGCATATTAACCAAACCTCTAACTTCGGCGTTAATATTTTCTTCTATTTGTGCTTTTAAAGTTTTTTCGCTTACGGTATTAAATATTGCCGAAGACATAAACATAAGTATTATAAACATTATAATACCTTTCAATATTCTTTTAATTACAAAATAAGTAAACATAATAATTTATTATATAAGGATTTTTATTAAAAAGCAATAAGGAATAATTTATAAATCGTTTTTATATAGAGTTAGAATAAGAAATAGGCAAGATATTTGTTATTTTACAAAAAACATGGATTTGATTTTCTTTTAATAAAAGAATTAACATTATAATTCTAATAAAATATTAAAAAATAATCGCTTTAATTTTACGATATATTTAATAAAATTATTTAACTTTAAATTAAATAATCTGTTTTTTATTTTGTAAAAATACTTGAATTTTAATATTATTTAATATATAATTATCACTATGAAAATAAACGATTCCACAAGAAGCGCCTTAATCAGAAAAGGAAACGAACTCTTTAATAAAAAAGATATTGAAGGAGCTTATAGATGTTATTTAACCGCTTCGTATTTTGGCGGAATAGAAAAAATAGCCGATTATTATAATTTTGATAAAAAAAATATTATAAAAGCAATGCAATTATATAAATTTATATTAAAAGAGGATTCTAATTTGGGCGGAAATGTTAGAGCGAAACAAAAATTGGATATTCTCGCTCAATCGGTTGTTAAAGTTTTAAGAAAATGGCTTAAAGAAGACGAAACTTATAATAATTCAAACGATAAGAATAATATAAATAACGAAGATAAAATATTGAAAGGAAATAAAGATAAAATATTTGAGAAAAAGCCAAATATAAAGAAAGCGGTTTTTAAAAAGATTAATTCTGCCGATAATGATAATATAAAAACGGTTTAATAAATAATTTTTCAAAAAAGGAGTTTCTCTTTATGGAAAGCAAAAATAAAAAAAAGAAAAGCGATAATTTAATTGAAAAAGAACTTTTAGGATTATCTTCTAAATTTTCTAAAAATGACACTTTGGTTATAATATTAGCCGCGGGACATGGAAAGAGAATAAGAAGCTCCACTTCAAAAATGCTACATACTATTTGGGGTATTCCTAGTATTGAAAGAGTTCGTCTTGCAGTAAACGATGGAATTCCAAAAAGCAATGTTACTATAGTCGTTGGAATAAAAGCTTTAGATGTGGCAAATACGGTTGGAAAACAGCCTAACACGATTTTTGCCTATCAAGAATCTCAAATGGGAACGGGACATGCGGTTAGAATCGGGCTTGAAAAAAGCGACTTAAAAAATATAAAATACTGTTATGTAATTTATGCCGATTTGGGACTTATAGATGCGGAAACAATGAGAGAGTTTAGAGAAGAATTTTTAAAATCAAAATCGGATATGATAGTAATGACGGCTTTATATGATGGACCAGAAGACGGCAATTATTACGGAAGATTATTAAGAAGCAGAGGCTTAACTACGGAAGGAAAACAGAGCAAATATAAACTTAAAGCTTTAGGAAATGTTGTCGGAGTTGTAGAATATAAAGATATTCTTTCTATGGGAGATGAAGATAAACTTTATAAAACTTATAAAGATGAAAAATTTTCTTTTCATAAAGATGAACTTCTTGAGAGTTTTAAAGAATATATAGTCGGAGTATATGGTTTTAAAATGGAAGCTTTGCTTAAATTAATAGGCGAATTAAAATCTAATAATATTCAAAAAGAATTTTATATAACCGATTTAATAGAGATATTTGTTAATAATGATTTATCAGTTTCAACATTTATGCCTAAAGACAATAAAGTCGTTTTGGGATTTAACGATAAAACCGTTCTTAAAGAAATGGAATCAATCGCAAAATCAAATGTGTATAATAAATTAAAAAATATAATTACGATAGAAGATTCGGAAGATTTCTTTATAGAAGAGAGCGTAGTCGAGCAAATTTTAGAAATAGACAAAGACGAAAAACCTTTAGATATTTATATTGGAAAAGGCGCTTATATAGGAAAAGGCGTTAAAATAAATTACGGTTTATTTATATCTAACGGAGCGAAACTTGAAGGAAATATAGAGCTTGGCGAAAACTCTTTTATAGGCGATAATGTTTTACTTTCATGTCTTGAAAAGCAAAATCTTATTTTAGAGAAAAATGTTAAAATATATTCGGGAAATCAAATAAGAGGGAATGTTTATATAGGCGAAGGAACTATTTTAGAGAGAGGCGTTAATATAACTGGAAGCGATAATCATCCAGTAAAAATAGGGAAGAATGTTCTTATAAAAGGCGTAAGTTATTTATACGGTTCTATAGTCGACAATAACGCTTATATTGAACATTGTATTTTTTATTATTCGCATGTAAAAGCTTTGAAAGATAAAAATGGAAATATAATTAAATGCAGATTTATAAGACCTAAAGAAGAGGGAATAGAATCCGTTATAAAAATAGACGATGAAAAAGATAAAACAAAAAAGAAAATTAGCAAGAAAAAATAAAATAAAAAATAATATAATTATAAAAATTGTCATCCTTTTATTTTCAATATTTTTAATATTAAACGGACAATACGAAAAAGATATAAAAAAAGACGCTCCGCCTTTGTCGAAAGAATATACAAGAATAAGCAGTTTTGAATCTTTATCAACTTGGGCTGTAGCTTCTTTAAGTAAAGAAACTTATATAAGCAAAGTTTTTGCAGATTCTAAAAATAATATTCATTTTGTTTATTATGATAATATTTTGAAAGCTCCTGTTTATGTTAGCGGAAAGGACGGAAAATTTAACAGAGAGATTATCGATAAAGATAGAGAATTTGGCGATTTAGTTAGTATGGCTACGAATTCTGAAAACATGCATATATCTTATATGAAAAATAATAAAGTTTGGTATGCAAATAATAATTCGGGGTATTTTAATAATTATCCTATGGAGTTAAAAGAAAATCAAAAAATAATAGACTTAAAATTAGTTGTTTCAACTTTCAATTCGCCCGCTCTTTTTTTTGTAGACAATAAAGGAATATTATATGTTTCAAGATTTTATAGAGATAATTTTTTTTCCGATTTAATTTATACTAATAAAACTATAGATGCAGTTTATCCCGTAGCCGAAAAAGACGGTTATGCGATTTATATAAAAGAATATCAAACGGATAATATATTTTACGCTTCGAGAAAAACTAATAGCAAATTTAAATTTTTTGATAATAACCCGATAGTTGAAAACGCTTATTTATATTCTGTTAATCATGAAGAGCATAATAGATTTAGCGTAATATATATTCCTAAAGATAATAAAAATTCTATAGATTATAAAAAATTTTATGAAGGAAATTTTACTGAAGGAAATATAATAACGGAAAACGAAAATATAATTTCTTTAGATTCTACTTTAGATTATTCGGTGAAAGATATAATTTTTTATACAAAAGAAAACGGTTATAAATATGTTTATATGGACGAGCAGACAATAGATTTATCTTCGCTTGGAAAAAGCAAGGGAGATATTAGAATTGCATCCGCTCAATATCCTTATTTTTATATGGTTTATTATAATGATTTATTTAAAGAATTAAGAATAAGCAAACTTAATGTAAGTCATATTAATATTAAGCGATATTGAAAAACATAAAAAAGTCGATAATTAACTTATACGAATTTATAAAAAATAAATAAAGAAGGAATTTTTATGAGTGGCGAAGAAGTAAAAGTATCTTATTTTGAAAAAAATCCAAGAGTTTGTCCCGTATGCGAAACTGAATTTTATCATGAAATGCTTCTTACGGGCGGCGGAAGATTAATAGCGGGAGAGTTAAGAGACGACTTAAGAAGAACTTACGAGAAAAGCAAAAAATACGGAGCGGTTTATCCTTTAATATATGTCGTTGTAGTTTGTCCGAATTGTTTATACGCTTCATTTAACGAAGACTTTTCAATTCTTAATAAAAAATTCGTAGACGATATTTTATCAACAAAAGAGTTGAGAAGAAAATATATGGAAGAGTTTTTTGGAGATGAGATTGATTTTGAAAAAAATAGAGATTTATATTCGGGAGCTGCGAGTTATTTTTTAGCGCTTGACGGATATTTATATCATGATAAAGAAGTCGCACCGACTCTTAAAAAAGCTCTCTCTTCTTTAAGATTAAGTTGGGTTTTGGAAGATTTATCGGCTATAGCGCCTGAAGAAAATTACGATAGATTGATTCCTTTCTTTCAATATAAGGCGAGCGAATTGTATGCAGAAGCTATAGAGTTTATGCAAAATGGTAAAGAAAGTTTTGATAAAATAAAATCTTTTGGACCTGATATTGACAATAATTTTGGATACGAAGGAATGCTTTATATGGGAGCTTTGCTTGGTTTTGATTCTTCAAAGTTTATTCCCGACCCTAATGTTAAGGCAAATACTTTAGTTCAAGCTAAAAGAAAAATAAGCAAAGTATTTGGTTCGGGTAAAAGTAGTAAATCTAAACCTTCCGCATTGCTTGAAAAGATTAAAGAATTGCATACAAATATAACTGAAGAATTAAATTCTATAAACGAAACTTATGGAATAAACTTGAATTAAAATCGTTTTTATTTTATAATAATAAAATGAAAAAGTTGAATTTTTATCTTTTATCGGAATTCCTTACTCTTTTTTTCGGCTCTTTATTTTTGTTTGTAGTTTTAGTAACTATTGCCGATTTAAGCAGTAAATTATCTTATTATACTGAACATTCTGAGTATATGAGATATTTTATAATTTATCATGTGGCAAGAATTCCGCATAATATGTATTATATATTTCCAGTAGCGCTTATGTTTTCTTCAACTTATGTTTTGGGAACTTTTGTAAAAAATAAAGAGATGCTTGCAGTTCAAAATTCGGGAATAAGTTTATTTAGATTTTCTTCTCCCGTTTTTATAATCGTTATACTTTTATGTTTATTGCTTGTTATCTTTTGGCAATATGTAGCAGCTCCAGCAAATAAAATTTCTTTTGAAGCGGACGATATTGGAAGAGGACGACAGAAAAGTGAGGAGAGCGGAGTTTGGAATATTTTTGGCGGTAATAGATATGTTTATTTTATAGATAATTATTCTTATAGCGGGCAGTATATGACTAACGCTATAATAATAAAATTGAAAGAAGGCGGCGGAATAGAAACTAGAATATCCTCGCCTTGCATAAAATGGGACGATAACGATAAAAAATGGTATGTAGAAAATGGAATATTAAGTAAGTTTGGCGATAAAAATGAGATAACGGTTGAAGTGATTAAAAATTATCCTCTCGATGTATTGGAAAGACCTGAACATTTGAGTCAGAAACCGATTTTAGACACTTTAAGTTTAACGGAATCGTTAAGATTAATTAAACTTCGCAAAGAGATTCATATGAGCACGGCGCTTTTGGAAACCGATTTGCATTATAGAATATCTTATTGTTTTTCGGGCTTTATTATCGTTCTTCTTGCATCGCTATTTTCAAAATTTTCAACTCATAGCGTATTGGTTGTAAGTTTGGTTATGGTTATAGTTGTCGCTTTGCTTTATTATTCTATTCTCATGATATTTCGTTCAATGGGAGATGGCGGAACTATAAACCCTTTAATTGCCGCTTGGATGCCGAATATTATATTCGCTTTTCTTTGTTTAGTGGCTTTTAAGAAGTTTTATTAAAGGAATTATTATAAAGCTTGACGAATTTTTTAATCAATGTTCAAAATTTTTTGTAAATTAAAAATATTTAAATTAATTATATTGACTTTATTTTAAAAGATTGTATAATAATAGTTAATAAATATTTAATAAATATTTAAATTATTTTGTTGACAAAAATTTTTAAATGTTTTATAATATTATTAAATTAAATTAATCAATATTGAAAAAAATTTAAAATAAACTATTGACTAATTTTTTA
>ERZ1673700.153-NODE-153-length-100037-cov-12.204597_pt1 | contig 100037 bp, 111 predicted proteins | sample MGYA00580230_ERZ1673700 | MGnify/ENA primary metagenome ERZ1673700 (study PRJEB41218, sample SAMN15661782) | gut metagenome | host: Homo sapiens | place: Canada: London | collected 2015-08-20/2019-03-30 | study: EMG produced TPA metagenomics assembly of...
ATGAAGCTGAGCTGAGCTGAGCTGAGCTGAGCTGAGCTGAGCTGCTGCAGGATTTATTGTTTATATTATTACCATTTACTTTCATAATTGAAATTATAACATTTTTAAAAATAAATGTCAAGCATATTTAATAAAAAAATTAAAAAAATTTAATAGCAAAAACGATATTTTTTAATCGGTTTATTTTTTGTAAAATTAGTATATAATAACTTTTTAAAAATATAAGGTTATTTAATTTATGTCATTATTACCAAATAAAGAACAGAAAGAGGCTATAGAGCATATAGACGGTCCTTTACTTGCGCTTGCTGGAGCTGGAAGCGGAAAAACAAGAGTAATAACCGAAAGGATAGCGTATTTAATAAAAAAAGGAATCTATCCAAACAATATACTTGCCGTAACTTTTACGAATAAAGCGGCTGCGGAAATGCGAGAGAGAATAGTTTTACTCTTAAAAGAAAAACCTAAAGGGCTTATTATAAGCACATTTCATTCTTTTTGTTTGAGAGTATTAAAAGCGGAAATAAATAAATTAGGTTATAAAAATAATTTTACAATTTATTCTTCTTCCGACAGCAGAACTTTAATAAGAAGTATTTTAAGAGAGATAAAAGTTAATACTCTAAATTATGACGAAAATTTATTTGCTTGGTATATTGATAAATATAAAAATAATTTAATAAAGCCTAACGAAGTAGAACCGCATGACGATTTGGAGAAAATTGCAAAGAGAGTTTACGAAGTTTATCAACATTATCTTAAAGGTTATAACGCTTTAGATTTTAACGATTTGATTAATTTAACAATAGATTTATTTATAGAATTTCCCAAAGTTTTAGATAAGTATCAGGAAAGATTTAAATATATAATGATAGACGAATATCAGGATACGAATTTAGCTCAATACAAATTAACAAGTTTGCTTGCTTCAAAATACAAAAATATCGCGGTTGTTGGAGACGATGACCAAAGTATTTACGGTTTTAGAGGAGCGGAAATTTCAAATATTCTATCTTTTGAAAACGAATATAAAGACGCTAAAATAATAACTCTTACTAAAAATTATAGAAGCACTAAAGCTATACTTGAAGCGGCGCATGCGGTTATAAGCAATAATACTCAAAGAAAAGATAAAAAAGTTACGGCAGAAGGCGAGGACGGAATTCCTCCAGGTATAATATCTTGCGAAGATGAGAGAGAAGAAGCTAAATTTATTGCAGAATCTATAATAAATTATTCTATAACAAAAAAATTAAATTACGAAAATTTTGCAGTTTTATTTAGAATGAACGCTCAATCGAGACTTTTTGAAGAAGCTTTTAGATTAAGAGGTTTGCCTTATACTGTTGTAGGCGCTTTTCAATTTTACGAAAGAAAAGAGATAAAAGATATTTTGGCTTATCTTAATTTATTCGTTAATCCCGAAGATGAAGTTTCGCTTTTAAGAGTTATAAATATTCCCAAAAGAGGAATCGGCGCTACAGCGATAAATAATTTAAATGAAATAAGCGTAAAAAATGGAGAATCGCTTTATCAAACTTTGCTTAATTATAATAATATAGACGATATTCCGCCAAGAGCAAAAACGGGAATAAAAGATTTTTTAGAGATTATAGAAAGGTATAATAATATTTTTACCGTAGATAAAAACGCTCTTGAAAAACCTAAACTTTATGAGAATATAAATAAATTTTTAGACGAAATCGCCTATCATAACGAAGTTTTAAACTCAAGCGACACGAGAGAACAAGGAAACAAGAAAATTGAAAATATAGAATCTTTAATGAACGGAATAGCCGAATACGAAAGAGGAAATAAAAACGCCACTTTAAAAAATTATTTAGACAGAATATTATTAATGAGCATGGAAGAAAATAACGAAGAAGAAAAGAAAAAAGGAATCATGCTTATGAGCATTCATTCGGCAAAGGGTTTGGAATTTCCTTATGTTTATATAGCGGGAATGGAAGACGGAATACTTCCGCATCATAAAAGCGTATCTGAAAAAGAAATTGAAGAAGAGAGGAGATTATGTTATGTCGCTATGACGAGAGCGAAAAAACATTTAACTTTAACTCATTGTTTAAGCAGAACAAGAATGGGTAAAAAAGTAGAATGCTTGCCTTCAATATTTTTAGAAGAGATGCAAAAAGGACTTCCTGAAAATATGGCTATGAACGAAGAAGAGTTTATAGATAATTTGAGATTAAGCTTAAAAGCCGAAAGAAATTAATTTTTATTTAGATTAAATTTTATTTTTATTTTTTCAATAAATTATCATTCGATTATTAATTTTATTCTTCGTAATTTTTAGCGTTATCTTCCACATGAATTTTATTTTTATCGTAAAGCAAATAAGATATTTTATAGAAAATTAAAAACATTGGAGACGACAATATAACCGTTAATGGAAGTCCTATAAATAATTCGCTTCTTATCAAAACTGCGACATTAGACAAATCGGAATATATAGAAATTACTAAAAATAATCCTATGATTTTTATTAAACATCCGACTAAAGTTATAAATATTCCCGCCGTAATCTGCCTTACAAAAATTCTACTATTGAAAAAACCTAAAAAGAAACCTATATTCAAAAATATTATAGCGTAAGAGCCGAAAGTTGAATTTGAAACTACATCTTGCATCAAGCCTATAATAAAACCGTAAATTACTCCGTTAAAAGAACCGTATTTAAAAGATAGAAAAGCTAAAAATATTAATAATAAATCGGGCTTCGCTCCTAAAGATATTCTTATTAAATCGTAAGCGGGCGAAGATTGAATTAAAAGCAAAAGCAAAGAAGTTAATACTACAGATATAGCTCTTTTCATTTTAAAGCCTCCGAATCTTCATCCTCTTCTTCATTTGCAAGATTTAATACATCTTTATCGGGAATTTTTTTGATAATATATACATTTTCTAAAGTGGAAAAATTTACCGCAGGCTCTACATATAAATCATGAAATAATCCATAGCTTTTCTTTTCAACTTTAAAAATCGTTCCTACTAAAATTCCTCTTGGAAAAACTCCTCCCATTCCGCTTGTAATTACTCTGTCGCCTTCTTCTACATCAAGTTTCAAATCTATATATTGCAAATGAGTTTGAGTTGATTTTGGATTTTGTCCCGTCATTATTCCCGTAGCTCTCGAACTTTCAAGCATTACCGATATTTGCGAACGCTGGTCTATTAAAGATAAAACTCTGCTATTATATCTTCTCACATCTACGACTCTTCCTACTAAAGCCTTATAACCGTCTTTATAAGAAATTACGGGCATTCCGACTACTATTCCGTTTGCGCTTCCTTTATTTATAACTATAGTATTATAAAAATTTTGAGGGTCCTTTGAAACTATTTCAGCGTATTCAAGCGGATAATTATCGGTTGGAATTTCATTTAATAAAGCTCTTAATCTTTCGTTTTCTCTGCTTAACTGTTCGTATTCTAAAGCCGTTCCGCTTAATTCCGCTATTCTATCTCTCAAATTTTGAATTTGATTTTGCAAAGTAAATATATCGTTAATGCTCGTATAAATATAAACAAAAGCTTTTGAAATACTTTTTGTAGCGCTTTGAATAGGATAAATTCCAAGCGAATAAATAGAACGGAAATTAAATACAAAATTGCTCCTATTAAGAACCATTAACATTCCCGCTATAAGATTTAGCGCTATATAAATTATAAGAAGTTTATGTTTTATAATGGCGTTCATTTTTAAGAATATCGTCTATAATTCTTTAAATTTTTTGTCTCTTCAATAAATTTTCCGCATCCAATGGCTACGCAAGTTAAAGGATTTTCCGCTAATATTACGGGAACTCCCGTTTCTTCGGCTACTAAATCGGTAAATCCATGCAATAAAGAAGTTCCTCCGCTCATAACTATTCCTCTTTCTACTATATCGGCTGAAATTTCGGGCGGAATTTGATTAAGAACGGATTTTATCGCTTCGACTATTTCAACTAATATATCGTTTATAGAGTCTTTTACTTCAGCGCTGTTTATAGTTAAAGTTTTAGGAAGCCCTGAAACCGAATCTCGCCCTTTAATATCCATAGTTTTTGAGATATCGCCTTTAAATGCGTTTCCTATATTTATTTTAATCTCTTCTGCTGTTCTCTCTCCTATATAAAGGTTATGAGTTTTTAACATAGATTTTACTATAGCTTCGTCAAGCTCGTCTCCTCCAACTCTTATAGAAGCGCTTTTAACCATACTACCCAAAGACAAAACGGCAATCTCCGTAGTTCCTCCGCCAATTTCAACTATCATATTTCCGTTAGGTTCGTTAATTGGCATTCCCGCTCCTATAGCCGCGGCTCTCGATTGCTCTAAAAGAAATATTGTTCTCGCTCCAGCTTGCTCGCAACTTTCTCTAACCGCTCTTCTTTCAACTTCGGTAATTCCCGTAGGAATTCCAATAGCTATTCTCGGTTTAACCAAAGTCTTTTTATTATGCACTTTATTAATAAAATATCTAATCATTTTTTCAACCGTTTCAAAATCGGCAATAACTCCGTCACGCATAGGTCTTATAGCTGCAATTGAGCCAGGAACTTTACCAAGCATTCTTTTAGCTTCGATTCCTACGGCGATAACATTTCCCGTGCTTTTTTCAACGGCGACAACGGAAGGTTCGGCTAATACTATTCCTTCTCCTTTAATATAAACCAAAGTATTTGCCGTTCCTAAATCGATTCCCATATCGCTTGAAAACATATTATATACAAAATTCATCATATTCTTTACAATCTCCCATTTATAATCTTCTTAACGCATCTATTGCGGGTTTATACGAATTATCTATTTTCAAAGCTTCTCTAAACATATTAATAGCTTCGTTTCGTCTTTTATTCTGTCTATATAATATTCCTATACTATAATATAGATTAGGATTTTTGTCATCCATTTCCAAAGCCTTTTTATAAAAAAATTCGCTTTCTTTATATAATCCTTGCCTGAAATATAAATTTCCTAATTTGAAATAAGTTTTTAATTCAATATCTATATTCCCGTTAAATTTATCGGTAATATACGATAAAGTCTGTATAGATTTTGTATAATCTTTATTTCCTTCATAGGCGTTTGCAAGCTCGTAATATAATTCTATATTTGTAATATTTTGATTTCTTATTATATTCTCCAAATAATTTATAGCTTCTTTATACAAACCTATATTATAGCATACTTTAGAAAGCTCTATTACCGTAGAAACTCTATTATCTCCATTCTCCAAAGCTTTAATATAAGAATCGTAAGAATCCTCATAATAAGAACTTCCAAGTTTTTGATAGCTAAATGCAAGTCTTTGATATATATTGTATTTATTTTTTAAGAATTTTCCCGTTATAAGAATCTGCCTCGCATATTTTATAATATTTTCGCATGAAGAAATTATTATATTTTCGTTTATGCCGTTTATTATTACATCGTAATACAAATCTATTCCCGTCATTAATATATTTTTATCAAGCGGATTTTTATTATGCATATCTTTAAATACAAAAGAAGCGTTATCATAATCTTTAACAAGCATATAATCGTAAATTGATTTGAGTCTTTTTTTCTGTATATAATTTGAAATAAATAAATATATGCAAACTGAAAAACTTATAATACCGATTAAAGTAAGTATTACGATATTAGCTCCAATTTTTTTCTCAACATTATAAAAATAAGGCATATTTACTCTTTATTTAAAAATTAATTTGTTTCCAAATTAGAATTTTCATCATTTGAATTATATAAAGATAATATAGTTTCTTTAGGGTTAGTTTGCGGATTGGGCGCTATAACGCATAAACCTTCAAGCATAACTCCGTTTTGTATTATAAGCTCGGGCGTTCTTATCTCTCCCAATACTCTGCTTGTCGGCATAAGCATAACTCTGCTTGACGCTTCTATATTTCCAACGACTATTCCCTCTATAACGGCGGCGATTGATTTTATATTTGATTTAACTTTTCCCGTCTGCCCAATAATAACATTATCGACTTCCAATTTATCGCCTTCATAACAGCCTTCTACTCTCAAAGTTCCTTTTAAGGTAAATTCGCCCTTAAAATAAGAACCTTCGCCTATAATTGAATTTGATTCTAAAGAGTCATTTTTTTTAAACATTTAAAACTCCTATTGTTTCGTATATACTATTGAATTATTTATATTAGCGGATTTAAATTTAGTGTCGAGTCCAAATAAAGATTCGGTATGCCCGATAAATAAAAATCCGTTTCTATTTAATATATCATAAAATCTATTAACAGTCAATTTAACCGATTCGCTATCGAAATATATTAAAACATTTCTGCAAAAAATAATATCTATATTATAATGCGGACTTTTATGCATTAAATTATGGCAATCGAAAGTTATTAAATCTTTTACTACGCTTTTTACAGAATAAATATTTGCGGAAGTTTTATCAAAATACTTTTTTAAATATCTTCTATTAATGCATTCTATTTTATCAGAATTATATTTTCCTTCTTTTGCTTCGATAATAGAATGAGTAGATAAATCGGTTGCAAATATTTTTATATTTTCCGATTTTATATTTGGAGTTTCTAAACAAGTTATAGCTATAGAATAAGCTTCTTCGCCCGTAGAACAACCCGCACACCAAATTCTTATCTGCTCCGATTTTCTTTTAGATTTTAAGAGTTTCGGTAAAACGAATTCTTTTAATAAATTAAAATCCGATTGCGTTCTAAAAAATTTTGTTAAATTTGTAGTTATGCTTTCTAAAAATTCTTCAAGACAATCTTTATTTGAAGAAAGTAATTTATAATAATCGTAAACTTCTTCGATTCCTTTTTCTTTCATTGAAGAGAAAATATGCGATTTTAAAATAATTTCGTTTATAACATTAAAATGAATTCCGCTTTCTCTATATACAAAGTCTTCAAAAAGATTGAACTCTTCTCTTTTTAATTCTAAAGCATTCAAAATAATAATTCCTAATTAAAGAAGATATAGAATTATAATATTTTAATAAATTAAATATTATAAATATTTTTTATTTTTTTTCCAAAACCATTCTTATTCTTTCAAGAACTTTTTTTCTGTCTAAAGGTTTTGTTATATAATTTTTTGCTCCAGCTAAAAGAGCTTTTTTCACCATATCCTCTTTACCCAAAGCGCTAACCATAACAACTTTTGCTTCTTTGTCGAATTCAATTATTTTTGTTAATGCAGTAATTCCATCCATTTTGGGCATAGTAATATCGAGAGTCACCAAATCGGGTTTATGCTCTTTATACATAGAAACGCCCTCTTCTCCATTTTCCGCCGTTCCGACAACTTTATAATTTTCGGAAATAAAAATTTGTTGTAATTGTTTAACTACAAATGCAGAGTCGTCCACAAGTAAAACTCTGTATTGTTTGCCAAATTCATTTATTCCATCGGCACTTTTTACATTAAGTTCAGACATATTAATCACTCCTTTTACAATATTGTATAATATATATCGTTTATTTTCAAGTATTAATAATTAAAATATTTTTAAAATTATTTAATTAAATTCCTACTTTCATAATATTCTTTCCACCTTTTGCCTAATTTTTCCGCTTTTGCTTTAATAGAATTATTAAAATAATTTTTTAATTTCGGTAAATCTTCTTTATTTTCTTTAGCTACGCTTCCAATTAAATTCGACAATAAAGTAGACATTTCTATTTTTTTATTTCCGTAATAATAAGAATAAAGCGCCGATTGATAATAAACCGAAACAGCTTCCGCCGTGCTAACTATGGAATTTAATTCTTGTATTTTTGCATTTTCTAAACTTCTGCCATTTCTTAATTCGTTAAAAGTTGTAGATAAAACTTCAACTACATCGTCCTCAACCGACATATCTATATCGGCAAGTTCAAATAAACTCTCACATTGATTTTTTATAATTTCCGCTTCAATTTTAGGATTTTTTACGGGTTCTACAGTTTCAAAATTAAATCTTCTTTTTAAGGCGCTGCTCATTTCGTTTATGCCTTTATCTCTCGTATTCGCCGTAGCTATTATATTAAATCCCGCTTTTGCAAAAAGTATAGAATTCTGTTCGGGAATATTTAAAATTTTATCGCTTAAAATACTTATTAAAGAATCTTGAATTTCTAAAGGGCATCTTGTAATCTCTTCAAATCTAGTTATTAATCCTTTTTCCATTCCTATATAAACGGGCGAAGGAACTAAAGCCTCATTAACGGGACCTTTGGCAAATAAAATTGCATAATTCCAAGAATATTTTATATTATCTTCGTTTGTTCCCGCAGTTCCTTGAATTGTTATAGAACTTGTTCCGCTAATCGCCGCGGATAATAATTCGCTTAACATTGTTTTTGCAGTTCCAGGTTCTCCGACAAGCATTAATCCTCTATTGCTTGAAAGCGTAATTATAGCTCTTTCTACTAATGCATCGTCTCCGTAAAATTTTCTTTTTATAGTTATATTTTCAAGCTCTTTGCCTAATATAAAATCTCTAACCGCTTGAGGAGATAAAACCCAATTTTTAGGTTTGCTGTTATTGTCAATTTTTTTTAAAGCTTCTAATTCTTCTTTATAAAGCTCTTCGGTTAAAGGCTTTTGATTAATATAATTATATTTTTTATTTTTATTCATATTTTCTCTTTTAATTAAAAGTTAATTTTTATTATTATATCATAAAACTAAAAAAATTAATTTGTTGAAATAAATTTTAGTTTTTAAGATAGTAAGGCTTAAAATTAAAAATACTTAAAAACATAGTTATTGCGAGCCGACTTCTTTAAAGGAGTTCCTTTTACATTGGTATGGCAATCCACATTTAAATAAAGTTAATTTTAAAAAATTTAGTTTCATTAATAAATGAATTTTATTAAAAGTAGATTAATTTGGATATAAATAACCTCATAATGAAAATAGATTAAATTTTAGAAATTTTTGATTTGAGAATTTTATTTTGTATTTCAATTTTTAGATTTATTATAATTTAGATTTTTTAAATTTAAAACTTATTTTAATTGAGAATTTTATTTTAAATTATAATTTGAGATTTTTATTTAAAATAATTTTTTTCATTGGCAAATTCTATTAATTATAACATAAACTAAATTTTATTTCAAATTTTATACTATGATTTTTTGATAATTTTAGGTAAAAAGTAATATAAAAAAATGATAGAAAAAATTAAAAAAATTTCCAAAATTCAAAAAAAAGTTCTTGACTTTTTATAAAAATTTACTATCTTATTAGTAGATAGATAAAATTATTTTTATAGCTTTATCCGTCAGTAAATAAAAATTTCATTAAAAATGGAGGATATGCAAAATGAAAAAATCAATTTATTTACTTCTAATTTTAATTGTAGTTTTAGCTACGGCAATAGCTTGTAAATCAAAACCTACACAATTGTCTCAATTTACTACAGAAACAGGTTTGATTGACGAAGCTACGGGAAAGGTATGGACTAATGGCTTTATCGAAACGGATACGGTAACGGCTACGGAAGAGACCTTAAGAGGTTATACAAATTTAGCCCCTGTAAAAGAGATTATCACGCAGTATGTTAAGGGCGAAACTCAATACATAATTAAATATGTTACAAATGAGACGGTAGCTCAACTTCCAGACAAACCAGGCACAAAGTATAGAATTTCTGTTCTTTGGACTGAATCTAGTGAAGCTAGGGGAATCTTCGTCGATGTAGATTATAGAGATACTGCAAGATTAAATCGATTATGGCTCGAACAAATTAATAGAGAAGGCGCAAAAGACGGTAAAGTTTTCGCAATTAGAAATGGTAGAAATCCTTATGGAATAGAAGATTTCCAAAAAAGTTTACCAGCAAAAGACGAAAATGAAGATTTACAAGATTATTACTATTTTGATTCTAAAGGTAATATTTACTACAAACCAGATAACAGATTAATCAAAAAATTTGTAGGCGCGATTATAGTTCCTCGTATATATGTTACTAAAAAGAATTATGGATTTGCAGACAGCGTAACGCATGAATATGGAGTTTCTAAAGAATATACAGTTGGAGCGATTTATAAAATGGCTATAAGCGGACAAGAAGCCGAAAGCATATATGGTAGAGGCAGTAGCGCTAGAAACGCAGTTCATACATTCATAGAAGCGGATATAACTTTGTCTAAATTCTGGAATGGAGCTTATTATGAAAATATATTCTTCCAGAGACAGTTCCCAGCAGGAGCTTTAGAAGTTTTGGTTATGAATCCAGACGGTAATGAAGGAATCAAAGGAGCTGCAGGCGTTGACTCTTACTATTGGTGGAAGGAAGGACCTGACAGAAACGAAGATGACTATAATAAAATGCTAGATGAAAGATTGTATTTAGGCGAAAGACCTGAGTTTACATTCCCAACATTTGGAAGATTTGTAGTATTTTCAGATAGCGGAAATACTCCTTGGTGGTGCTTCATGTTCATGCCAGGACATAAGAATTAAGGAAGAAGATAAGCTATAAAAAATTAGTTCCGTATATACCTATTAAAAGGCATTCTCTCAAATTGAGGGAGTGCCTTTTTGTTTTATTGTAGAATACAAATTTCTTAATTATTTTTTGTTATCAAATTGGTGTCAAAAAGTAAGAGAATTTTTTAACTTTTTTAATAAAATAATTAACTTTTGGCTTCTGACCACTTCTATATAATTATAGGCATTAATATTGGAATAGGCTTTTAACTTAGCGTGTTATCAAAAAAGAACGCAAATTTTGCGTGATTTTTTAAATGGACACAGAGATTGAAAGCAATTTTCTAGAGTTTTTTGTAAAGTAGAGAATTTCCATATTTATTAAGCTGAAATTGTGATTTTTTATTAATTAATATAAAAGAATTGACTTTTTTATAATAATATATATTATTAACTAATAATAAAAAGTATTTTATGGTTTTTGCCATTTTCCGATAATAAAAAAAATAATAAATATATAAATATTCGGGGGGATTCATTGGCTATTACCGATGGTTATCAAAAATATAAAAAGGTTGAAATAAGCACGGCATCTCAAAATAGGCTTATAGTTATGCTTTATGACGGCGCTATAAAATTTTTAGAATCGGCATGCGTTTCTATGGATAAAAAACATGGAACTGAAGAAGCTCATAATAATATAGTTAAAGCTCAAGAGATAATATACGAACTTTTATCTTCTTTAAATTACGAAGCGGGAGAGATAGCCGATAGACTCGCTTCAATTTATACTTATATGAATCAAAAATTAACCGAAGGAAATATTTCAAAAACAAAACCTCCAATATTGGAAGTTATAAAATATCTTAAAGAATTAAAAAGCGCTTGGGCGGTTGTGGAAGAGAAAGCGGCTAAAGTAAATATAGATTCAAATAAATCGCAGAATAATAAAAATAATAACGAAGAAAATTCTGATAATTCTAATATAAAATTAAATACAAAAGGTTAATTTTAATGAAAAAAATAATTTCGTTTTTAATATTGGCGTTCGTAATATCTTGCGGCGATAAAGATGTAGAAACTATAGAACAACATGAAGAAAGAATGAATAGAATGGAAATTCTAAAATATTATAATATACAAGATGTAATGCCACCAAGAATAGTGCAAGACGGTATTTTATTTACTTTCGCTGAAAATTATGATTCGGTTGAAGTTTCGGGAGATTTTAATTATTGGGAAGATAGCATTCCTTTAATAAAAAACTCTTATGGAATTTTTTATTATTTATGGCAAGTTCCATTGAAAGCGGGAAAATATAATTATAGATATAGAGTTAATGGAGTTTGGATTAACGACCCTTTAAACTCAAATACGGAATACGATAATAATAATCAAGAAGTTAGTTATTTTATTTTAGATAAAGATATAGGTTTTTACGATAAAAATCCCGTTTACAATTCTGACGGAACGGTTACATTTTTCTACAGCAACGATATTGCAAGAGAGGTAATGTTTACTTCCGATAAATTAGGATTTGATAGTTTAAGATATCCTATGATTTATTCAAATAATTTATGGACAATAACTTTAAGAGCCGAGTCGGGAAATTATTATTATAATTTTGTAGTCGATAGAGTTTGGGAAGTTGACCCTTTGAATATGAATGTATATAAAGGAAATGACGGAAGATTGCATTCTTATACGGTTATAAATTATAGTCAAAATAAAGTCGTAAAATAATAATGAAAAATAAATTATTTTAGGTTTAATTAATAAATTATAATTGATAATTCAATATATTTTAAAAATTTATTCTTCTATGCATAAATATTATATTATTTTTATTTTTAAATATTGTATAGCTTTTGATACAATTATCAATAATGAAAAACAATTAATTTAAAAATATTTCATAATAATCTCGCTAAAATTCTCTATTGAAAAATATACATTAATACAATATACTAAAAAATAGTAATAAAAATAAAATGCTAAATATAATTTTAATTTATATTTAATTTATTGATAATTTATATATTTAATAAAATTGTTTATAATATTATTATATAATTGAATGAAATTATAAATTGAATTTTGAATTGATTAAATTTTATAGAGGTTATAAATATGGGATACGATAAAAAAATAGCCGAAGAAGAATTAAAGAATAAAGTCGCAAGCGATTATTTTACGACAAAAAATTTTGATTCCACTCAAATAATAGGAAAGATTGATTTTTGTATAGCGAAGAAAATTAATAAAAAAGATAAATATTTAAAAACTCAAAATAACTTTGACAATAAAGAGTTTGAAGCGGAATATTATTTATGGGCGGAAGCTAAAAAAGGAAATAAGCATGACTTTATTGAATCTTTTGTTCAATTAATTCTAACAATCGGAAAGGGAAGAATCTACGATAAACATTTGCCTCCCGCATTTTTGGGAGAGTTTGACGCCGAACAAATAGCTTTTTTGCCGTATCATAAAATAATGGATGTTTTCTCTCAAAACGATTTTAATTGGAATGTGACGCCTTCAAATCATAATACGAAAGAGTTTAAGCAACTTTACGAAATGGTAAAAAATACTTTGGAAGAAGAGAGTTTTATTTTTAAGTTTGGAAAAGACGACAAAGAGATTGAAGATTTTATTAAAAATAATTTTGGCAAGGCGGGAGTTGAAAATAATTTATCGAAGACTCAAATTGATAAAAATAATTTTGTTAATATTTATTCAAAATGGCTTGTTTCGGTAAAAAATTCTATTTCTGTAGATTGGGATATGGCTAAAAAGAACGGGATAATAGACGCCGATTTTTATTTGGCTGATTTATTAAGCGAAAATAATTTAACATTAATAAAAAAACTTTTTGTTATTTTGAAAACCGACCATTACGAGCTTGACAGAAAAATAGACGATATGGGACTTATTACGAGCAAGCAATCACATTTTTATGATAATCAAAAAGCGCATAAAGAATTTTGGAAGAGATATCATAGACCGCCGAAAAAGGAATATTGGGATTATATTATAAATAGGCGAGATTTACTTGTTCCGCCAGATATACGCTCAAGAAAGGGTTCTTTTTTTACTCCGCAAATTTGGGCGGAAAAGTCGCAAGGATATTTGGCTTCTGTTTTGGGTAAGAGATGGCAGGAGGATTATCATATTTGGGATTTGGCTGCTGGGACTGGGAATTTACTTGCAGGATTAACTAATATAAATAATATTTGGGCATCTACAATCGACCAAGCGGATGTTGATATAATGCTTGCAAGATTGAGGAGCGGGACAGGAATGTTTAGAAATCATATTTTTAAGTTTGATTTTTTGAATGATGATTTTTCTAAATTACCGAAAGAATTAAAGAAGGTTATTGAGGAGAAACCCGAAAAACTTATTATTTATATTAATCCTCCTTATGCGGAAGCGGGCGACCAAAAACAAGCTACGGGAACTGGAAAAAATAAAACGAAAGTGGCGACATTAGGTAAAGTTTACGAGAAATATAGCGTTGAATTAAATTTAGGACTTTCGATAAGAGAGATTTTTACTCAATTTTTTATTAGAATTTATAAAGAAATTCCAAATTGTCTTTTAGCTTCATTTTCTACTTTAAAATATGTGAATTCAAGCGGCTTTATAAATTTCAGAGAAGAATTTAAAGCGAAATTTTTAAAAGGGTTTATTTGTCCCGCAAATACTTTTGATAATGTTCGAGGCAATTTTCCAATCGGTTTTTTAATTTGGGATACTTCTAAAAAACAAAAAATAAAAAGTATCAGCGTAGATGTTTTCAATGAAAAAATAGAATTTTTGGGAAAAAAATCATTTTCTTCAAATATATCTAATAAACAAAAATTAACTATAACTCAATGGATTACAGGATATGAAACTAATGGAGAAATTCTTGGATATACGGGAAATAATGGACCCGATTATCAAAATAATAAATTTTTAAAAATTAGTAGCATACAGACAAAAGTAGCTGGCGGTAATTTAAATAATGCGACAAAATATAAAATAACAGCAACAAATTTAATTCAGATTTCTATTTATCTATCCGTTCGATTATGCATTGAAGCGACTTGGATAAATGATAGAGACCAATTTTTATATCCAAACGATTTATGGGAAGAAGATTTAGAATTTCAAAGCGATTGTTTGGCTTTTACTTTATTTCACGGACAAAATAGAATTTCTGCAGAAGAAGGAATTAATCATTGGATACCTTTTAGCGAGGCGGAAGTTGGAGCGAAAGATAGTTTTGAGTCGCATTTTATGAAGGATTTTATAGACGGGAAGATAAAACCAAAAGAGACGAAAGAACTTTTAACGGAACGCATAAGCCTAAAGCCAATAAAATTTTCAAAAGAAGCGAAAGATAGTTTTGAAACGGGCAGAGAGTTATGGAAATATTATCATAAGCATGATTTGATTAATATTAACGCGTCATATTATGATATTAGGAAATTCTTTCAAGGAGTCGATTCAAAAAGCGGAAGAATGAATAATAAAAGTATTGACGAAACTTATAATAAATTGATTGGAAATTTAAGAGAGAGAATGAAAATTTTAGCCAAAAAGATTGAGCCGAAGATTTACGAATTTGGTTTTTTAAAGGAATAATATGCTTTGATTAAAAAATACTTGAGAATTCCTAGCTCTTTTTAATTAATAAATTATAACATGTTTAATAAAAAATGTCAATAGCATAAGTCATTTATATGATAAAAAAACCGATAATATTACAAATGGATAATATGGAATCTCAAATAATTCATAAGCCCGTTATGATTAAAGAAATTTTAAGTTTTATTCCCGAAAATTCAAATATAGTCGTTGATGCGACTTTGGGAGAAGGAGGACATACGAAAGCTATGCTCGATTTGAATCTTGAAGTTCATAGTTTTGAAAGAGATAAAAATATTTTGGAAATAGCGAAAAAAAGATTGGCGGATTATAAAAAATTTTATTATTATAATAATACTTACGATAAAATGATTGATTCGCTTCCAAAAAATATAATTGGAAATGTAGATTTTATTCTTTACGATTTGGGAGTTTCAATGTTTCATTTCAAAAAAGCCGAAAGAGGATTTTCTTTTAACGAAAATAATAAACTCGATATGCGACTTGGAATAAATAAAATAAACGCTTATGAAGTAATTAATAAATACGAAAAAAAAGATTTGGAGAGAATATTTAAAGAATACGGAGAGATTAAAAATTATTCAAAATTAGCCGAAATAATAATTAAAGAAAGAAATAAAAAAAATATAGAAACGGCAAAAGAATTGGAAAATATTATATTTCATAATTCTGATAAATCTAAAAAATACGGAAAAATTAATCCCGCGACTTTAATATTTCAAGCTATTAGAATTGAAGTTAATGACGAACTCAATATATTAAAAAAATCTATAGAAAATATAAAAAATATTTTAAAAAAATACGGAGTTATAGTTATAATAAGCTATCATTCTTTAGAAGACAGAATTATAAAAAGATTTTTTAAAGATAATGAAAAAACAAAAAATAAAGACGGAATATTTAAACTTTTAAATTCTAAAGTTTTAAAACCGACAAATGAAGAGATAAAATTAAATATTGCAAGCAGAAGCGCTAAATTGAGAGCGGCGCAATTATTATAAATAGAGGTAATCATGAAAAAAAGATTAAAAGAAAATAAAACAAAAATAGAAAATAACAAAATCAAAGAATCAAAAACTTATTCTATAGGTTCGCTTTTTATAGTTATAATATTATTCGTTATAATTATAAGCGTATTTACATTTATAAGAAATATGAAATCGGATGAAATTTTAATGGAACTTTCAAGGCTCGATAAAGAAATCGAAAAACTTGAAAAAGAAGTTAAAGTATTAAACTCCGAAGAAGTTAAATTATCTTCTCCAAACAGATTTATAGAAACGGCAATAATAAACGGATTCAGTTCGGCTGCAAGCGATAACGATATAATTTACTTAAAAATAAAATCGAATTAACATGAAATATTTTAAAGAATTAATTAAAGGTTATAATAATTTTGATTCAAAAAATATAACAAAAGAATGTTTGAATACAAAAATTAAAAATATAGCCTATAATTCAAAATTAATTAAAAAAGATTATATATTTGTTGCAATTAAAGGAACTAAAGACGATGGACATAAATATATTGAAAATGCGATTGAAAATAAAGCGAATATTATAATATATGATTTTCGATTTGATAAAAAAAAAATAAAAGAATTACAAAATAAATACAATAAAATATTTTTCGTATCCGCTAAAAATCCTAGAGAAATGCTCGCTTTTATTTCGGCAAAATTATTTGACGAACCTACAAAAAAAATAAAAACAATCGCAATAACGGGAACAAACGGAAAAACTACAACGACTTATTTATTAAAATCGATTTTAGAAAATAATAAAAATAAAACTACTTTAATTGGCACTATAAAAAATATGATTGGAAAAAGAGAAATTAAAACGAATCTCACTACTCCCGAATCTATAGATTTAGAAAATATATTTAATAAATCTCTCAAAAAAAATATTTCTAATATAGTTATGGAAACTTCTTCGCAAGCTTTGGCAATGAATAGATGCGATTATTTGCAATTTGATACGGCGATATGGACGAATATAACAGAGGACCATTTAGATTATCATAAGAATATGCGAAATTATTTGAAAGCGAAATTAAAACTTTTTTATTTGTTAAAAGAAAGTTGCAAAAAGAAAAAATTAGCTATAGTAAATATTGACACCAATTATTTTAAAGAAATTTCAAATTATATAAAAAAATTAAATTTAAAAATTATAACTTACGGCTTAAACGAAAAAGCCGATTATTACGGAAAAATTATATCTTTAAACTCAAAATCTACCAAATACGAATTTTATGCAAAAGGAAAATTTATTTCAAAAGTAAAATTATCGATGCTTGGAAAATTTAATATATTAAATTCTCTCTCCGTTTTGGCTTATGCTTGCGAGTATAAATTAGATATAAAAAAAGCGATAAAATCAATAAGCAAAGTTCAAGTTGCGGGAAGATTTGAAATAGTGACAAATGAAAAATATGATTTTATAGTCGCAGTCGATTATTCTCATACTCCCGATAGTTTGAAAAATATTTTAATAGAAGCTAAAAAATTAAATCCAAATAGAATAATATTAGTTTTCGGATGCGGAGGCGATAGAGATAGAAAGAAGCGTCCGATAATGGCAAAAATCACGGCAAAATATTCTGATGTTTCAATTCTAACTACAGACAACCAAAGAAGCGAAAGCATAGAGCGGATAATGTCGGATATTGAAGTTGGTTTTGAAGGATTAAATTTTAATTATAAAAAAATTATCGACAGAAGAGAAGCGATAAGAGAAGCGATAAGAGAAGCTAAAAAAAACGATATAGTTATAATTGCTGGAAAAGGACATGAAACTTATCAAATATTTCCAAATAGAATTGTAGATTTTGACGATAGAAAAGTTGCGAGAGAATGTTTGAGAGAGATTTATTATAATAAAAATAATAAGTAGCAATATATTTATTCTACTTCATTTTTATTTATTAAATTATTTATCAAAGCTATTTTTATATCTTTACTTCCGCAATTTGGACATTTTAAAAATGGATTTATTATTTTTCTTATATTAAATATTTCCAATATCGTATTAACTTTAATTTTGGAATTAAAAATTTTTCCGCAAGAATTACATTTATAAAAATACGGCGGTTTATTTGGCAACATAAATACTCCTTATAATGCATAAAAATAAAGCTATTCCAATTCCCGCAAACGCTCCCGTGATAACTCTTCTGAAATTATTGCTTTCTTTTTTATATAAAAATTGACGCATATAATCTATTGTAGTCGGCGTTATAAAAATTAAAGATAAAATAAAAGCGATAATATAATTTATTTTCAAATTAATGAATATAAAATAAAAAATTATTATTGAAAAAATTATCGAAGAGCATCTGCAACATAAAGGAAAACAAAAACCTTTTATAAAAAATCCTCTTGAAGCTATTTTATTACAAAGAGGAACTTTACCAAAATTTTTTATCATACTAATATAATTACCTTGAATTTAAATAAGAACATATCCACAATATTATAAATATTGCTGATACAGGTATGCCAATAGGCGGCACAGCAAAAATTCCTATTATTAATATAATTGCTATAATAAATTTCATAATATTAATCCCTAAATTAATTATAAGCGAATTGACTCCATTCTTCTTGTAAATTAATTCCCATATTAAAAGTTTTATTTATAATATCAATTTCATCTTTCAAATCTTTTTCGTTTATATCGGCGGAAGATATATCCGTGATTACATTAAAAAGTTCAAATTCGGCTTCTTCCAATAACTTATCAATATTTGTATATGTTTCGTCTTCCAATAGTTTTAATTGTTCCTTATATTCCGCTCTTCCTTCTTCAAATATTTCTTTAATTTTAGCAACCATTAAACCGTATCGAACATTGAATATATCAACCTTTTGTAATATAAGCATAACTATATTAGTTGTAAGTATAGTTATAATTACTTGCAAAGGGTCGGTAAAAGGTTTTAATGGTTGGCATTGTTTTTCAAGTATTTCTATAATAACATTAACGGCGATAGACGATATTGTTATACCTAATGTAGTAACAACCGCATCAGCTTTTTCCGCAGCCGTTCTATTTTTATCCCCTAAAATTTTAATAGAATTTACAAAAGCCATAACTATATCTTTTATCATTTTAAATATTTTTTTAACAGTCCCTTTAAGCATTTCTATTATCATATCAAAAAAAATTCTCAAAAAACTTTTTAACGAATTATGAGCAATATTTGAAAACATATTCGATAAATTGCTTTGCATATAGTCAATAATTCTCTCAAAGGCTTTTTGCAATTTTATAAAAAAATTATCCAAATCAACATTTCTATTTTTTATGATGCATTTAGTCTCGTAAACTATTGGCGGAATTCCATAATACATAATCTGTCCTGCAAATATTTTTGGAAAAGATGCGGCTGTGCTTTTCATGGCGGTTTTTCCTACGGAATGATATTTTATATTTTTCAAAATAACTTTACTTTCTTCATTCATAGATTTTTCATATTGTTTTTTTAATTTTTCCCTTACTTCTTTTTTTACTTTCTTGCCGTCTTCATCTAAATATCCTTTTTCTTTTAAAATAGCTTTTTTATTGCCAGATTTTGTATCTTTTTCCCACATTTGGCATGTGGCTTCTGTCATTTGTTCAGGAGTGGCTTTATATGTTATATCAATTCCGTTTTCGTCATAAACTCTAACATCTCCTTTTGAAGTATTTGCCGAAGCATGAATTATTTGAAAATTATCATCGCTATTAATAAATTCTTTCAATTTTTCCACTCCTTTCTCTGTAATATACTCCGAATTATATTTGGCGGCTGCTCTAGCTTGAATATGGTCGGCATGCATATCGATTTTTTGATATTTTTGTCCGTTTTTTTCGTATTCTAAAAATTCGCCTTTTTGTCCCGTTAATTCGTCAGTTAATAATCCATTTTCATCTTTTTTACTTTCTCTGTATTTTAATTTTCCTTCTCTATCTAATTTATCTTGGCTTCTATCTTCAGTAAAAAGTTGTTTTTGTGCTTTTTGAGATTCTTCCGCTATCTTATTAAGCATTTCTCTATTTTCATTATTATAGAACATTTTCCTTATTTCCTCGTTTGAAGAAAGCGGGTCTATATCGTTATCGTATCTAAAATTTATTATCCTATCAAACATTTGGTCGGCGGTTATATACATTTCGCCCGTGTTTACGGGTAAATAATTTCTAACAATCTCGCCTGCAAAATCTCTGGCGCAATTATTTGCAAGTTCATTTCCTAAATCATTTTTTAATAATTTTCTCATTTGGCTATTAATTTGATTAACCATAGCCAAATATAGTTTTTCTTGTTCTTCAAAAAACTTATCTCTTAAATTTATAACTTCTTCTAAATTACTCATAATAATTCTCCTTAAATATTTTATATTTTATATTTTATTGTTTTCTAAAAATTTCATTTGTTTTTGACATAATAATTTTTGTCCTTCAAGCTCTTTTATATCGTCCTTTGTTAATCTCTTATTTTTCAGTAATTTTGTTAATACTGGCGAAGAATATATATTTGCCGATAATATATAAAACCAGAAAGCGTTTCTTATAAAATTAAAATGCTTTTGGTATATTGTATTATCATAAAGTTTAATATCTGTTTCATATTCTACATTTTCTATAATTTTGGCTTTAGTATCAGCAATATAAACATTTTTTACGCTTTCGCATTCTAAAAAACTTTCTATAACTTCTATTTGGGGAATAACTTTAAATTTTATATAATCGCTTATTTTTTCTACTAATTCTATGTATAAATCGCATATTCTCATATCTACTTTTTCAATCATTTCTATTTTATTATTTAATTTATCTTTTTCACCCATCATATCAGCTTTAAATTTTTCAAGTCTTTCAATCATTTTTTTATTCTGCTTTCTTGTAAAAAATGGAGTAAAAATACCTTGAAAAAATGTCCGTAAAAATATCTCATCGCTACTCCAATCTATATCCGCTATATAATTTTCAACCTTTTCAAAAGCCCTTTCAGGTATATAAAAAAATAGTTTTTCTTTTTCTTCAGAATATTCCGACATATCTTTTATATTTCCAAAAATTGATAAAGAAGAACCTAACTTTTGTATATTTATTTTAACTTTTTCTTCTCGTATAGAATTCAATGCCTTTATTTTTTGATTAAATACTTTTATTAAATTATTTAGAATATCTATAAGAATTTGTATAGCATTTCTAGATTCTTTATATTCATGTTTAGTTTCTTCAACTATTTGCCTTCTTTCTTTTTCTCCCGTAAATTTTTGAACAACTTTAGCAGCATCATCTACTCTATCATTAATCCAATTTTCAGCCTTACCAAATATATCTTCAATATCCATAAATGTTCCTTTATTATTTTTCTTTATAATATTTAAATTTGCTAAATAATTTAGTTGGTTTATACGCAATAATCATTCCGTCTTTAACTAAAAATTGATGTTTACCGTTTTTAGTTATAATAAAATTGTCTTTTTTGCCTTTTAATTTAAAAGTATCATTTCCTTTGACATATTTTATATTTACTCTATTTTTTCTAGAAATTATAAAAGCGATTAAATTTATAATATATAAAATTGATATTATTAAAATTATAATTAAAAATATATTATTATTTTTATTATAAATAGTTTGTATAAAATTTATATAATCTGGCTTAAACATAAATATTAATCTTAATATAAACGGTAATACTACAAATATTTTCCTTAAAAATCTCACCATTTTTATACTCCTTTTATTGAATTATTTAAATATAAATTAATATCCGCATTTGAAATATTAAAAATATATTTATAAAGCCAAAAAGATTTATTTTTATTAATAGACAATTTTTTATAAAATGAAATATAATATTTCTTATAAATAAGTAAACATAAAATTTGAAAAAGTTTAAAGTATTGGCTTGGCTTGGCTTGGCTTGGCTTGGCTTGGCTTGTAATAATTCAATTTTCTATTCATAATGATTGAATTATAATGTATTTATTAAAAAATAGCAATAGTTTTATATAAATATATTAAAAATTAGAAATTGAAAGATAATAATTATAATATCCAATCGAGTTTTTCTTCGCCTCTTGTAACGCCAACAGGTAAATTTGTAAAATTGCCTATAATTTAATTTTAACCTCTTTACAATTATAATATATACAATATATAAAATCAAATATTTTTATATTTACTCTATAATATAACTTTCAAACAATGTGAAATATTTTATCTATTGCCAAAATTTTAGTTTTATATATAATAAATAAAAAATATATTAAGGAGTTTTCATTATGAGAAAAACATTAGCTTTATTAATTACATTATCTTTCGCTTCAATTATGTTTGCCGATATGGTTGTTCCAATTTCGCAGTTGCCTAAATCGGCTCAAAACTTCATACAAAAAACTTTTCCTGGCGCTCAAATATTTAAAGTTAAAAGAGACGATGGAAAATTTGAAGTTAAATTAAATAACGGCGTTGATATGAAATTTCTTCCAAATGGAGAGTGGGTAAATATAGACAGCGATTATACTCCTATTCCGATAACTGTTTTGCCTCAAGCGGTTCAAAATACGGTTAAACAAACTTATCCTCAAGCTTTTATTACGGATATTGAAAAAGAATTTGGAAATTATAAAATTAAATTAAACAATATGATGGAATTATTTGTTTCTTCAAGCGGACAATTTATTGGACAAAAAATGGACGATTAAAGTTCCTAAAATTGTAGCCATAAAAAGATAAATAATAATTTAATTTTAAAAGTTTAGCATTATTTAATAAATAGATTTTCTAAAAAGTCTATTTATTAAATATTATTTTCAATTGCAATATTTTATTAATTATAATTGAATAAATACAAAACTATAATTTTTTAATTTATAAAAAAACATAGCTATAATATACAAAATTTAAAATTTTAATGTTTTATAATAATACAATTTAGTAATTCTTAATATAAATATAATCTTTGATTTAATAAAAATCGTTCAAAAACTATACATAAATTGTAATCAAATTGGCATAATTCTTGCTTAATATATTGTATAACAAATGATAATTTTCATTCATTGTTATAAAACAAAATAAAAAATTATAAATTAAAAGGAGATTTAACTATGTCAAGAAGAATATTTTTACCAGCTTTACATTCAATGTTGGACGATTTTAGAGGTTTTGATAATAGTCTTATCAATTTCTATAATAAGGCTTCAGATTATAAAATAGAAGAAGACGAAAAAAACTATACTATAGAAATGGATATGCCAGGCGTTAAAAAAGAAGATTTGGAAATCGGCATTAAAGAAAATATACTTTCAATATATGCCGAAAGAAAAAAAGAAGACAAAACGGAAAATAAAGAAGCCGTTGTAGTTTCAAAATACGAACAAAGCTTTAATATAAGCGCAAAAGGCATAGATATAGACAATATTCAAGCTAATTTGGAAAACGGAATACTCACTTTAACTCTTCCTAAAAAAGAAGAAGTGAAGTATGAAAGAAAGATAAATATAAGTTAATATTTCAATTTAAACCTCATAAAAACGCATATACTTAAAAAAGTGTATGCGTTTTATTATTTAATTTTTTTAATTATTGTAGGATAAATCATATTTTATTTATTTTATAAAACAAGGCTTATAAATTAAAAAAATTTGTTTAATTATAAAATATAATAAAAAAAGGATAATTTATGATTAATGATTTTGAAAATAGTTTAATTGAAAATATTGATAATCAAAACGATAAAGAAAAAGAAATTATAAGTTTTCTTTTGTCAAATGGAATTTCTGCGGAAAAATCAAAAATGATAACCGAAAAACTTTATTATAAATTTTATAATCTTTATAATATAGTCAACGCTTCTAAAAACGAACTTATAAAAATAAAAGGGCTTGGAAATAAAAGAGCGGAGTTATTAAAAAGTTTGCCCAAAATTTTAGAATATTATTTATTAAGTCGTTTGAAATTATCAACTTTGCATTTTAATAAAAAAGATTTGATTGATTATTTGATTATAAAATTTGGAAAATTAAAATTTGAAGCTTTTTCAATAATTTGTTTAGATATAAATAAAAGATTTATTTCTATGGAGCAAATTTTTAGAGGAACTATAGATTCCGCTACAATTTACCCGAGTGATTTAGTTGAAAAATCTTTATCTTTAGGAGCAAGTTATGTAATTATTTCGCATAATCATCCTTCGGGAATTTCAAAACCTTCAAAAGAAGATATAGAAATAACGAAAATTTTATATAAAGCCTTTTTAATAGTAAATATAAAAATGATAGACCATTTAATAATAGCGGGAGATTCAATTTATAGTTTTAGAGAAAGCGGAATTTTAGACGATTTCAATTAAATATATTATGTTAAATAACTAACAAAAATTTTTAGCTTTCCGAAAATTTAAATATAGTTTAAATTATTTTACGCAATGTATAAATTTTTAGTTTTTAATTTATAATATGTTTATTAAAAGTTTTAATTTATAAATTTTATTTGGAGATAATTATATGGCAACAAGCGAAGCTTTTCTTGAAGAAGTTTATAAAAACGCTGTGGATGCGGAAGTTATAAAAAGAAGTTCCACGCTTTCAAATTTAGCAGATAACGCGAAAGATTATCAAAGAGAAATATCGGCTTATGAAGATTTAAAATCTAGACTCGATACTTTAGCTTCAGCCTCAAAAGAATTATACGGTTTTCGTTCTCCTTTTAGAAATTTTGCGGGTAGAGGCGAAGGCGTTCCAAATTATTTTACAGTTACGGCAAATAGAATGGCAAATACTACAACTTACGATATAGCGATTAAAGAATTGGCAAAAAGCGAAAAATTTTCTTCAAAAGCTTATAATATGAAAGATAAATTGCCTACGGGAATTATAAAATTAAAAGTCGGAGAAGACGAATATTCTATTGATTTTGCGGGCGGAAGTTTGGTAGATTTGCAAAAAGCTTTTGACAAAACATTTGGAAAAAAAGCAAAAACTACAGTGACTCAAAAATCGAAAAATTTGCAAGTTTTGACAATCGATTTGGTTAAAACAGGCTCAAAAAATATTGCCGAAGTTATAAGCGATGAATCGGGAATATTAAAAGAATTAAATATGTTTACAAGAAGAAATTATAGATATTTGGGACATATTTTTAATCAAGAACTTTTAAGTAAATGGAAAGACGAATCGGATAATTTAACCACAAATTATATGATAAAAAACGATTTTTTAGTCTTGAAAGGTTTAAATAAATTATCGATGCCTTTGCATAGAGAAGCGGAAGCAAACGAAAATATAACGATTTCAATAACTGCAAGAGCGTCCGACACTTTAGACGATGAGGAAGAAACCGTTATTCCCGTAATGCCGCCAACCGTTGATTTGTCGATACCAGACACGGGAATTATATTCGATAAAATAGACAGCGTTAAATTTAAAGATGTAGAATTATACGGAGAAGGTTTATCGCCAGCCGACAGTTCAAGGACTTTTGAAGATATAAAAAGATATAAAGAAGCGCTTGAAAGTGAAAGAAGAGAAAAAGAAGGAGTTGAAGCGAAAATTCCAGATGCTATAGACGAAACGGGATTTAATTCTGAAATTATAGGAGTAAAATATATAAATAAAGCGGGAGACGAGGTTGAAAAATTTTTTGCTTTGCCTACAATAAGTTCTTCTTGGCAGAGATTAAATATTCCGATTGGAAGTCAATTTGAAGAGGGCGATATTATAACTCAAATAGTTTTGATAAATAAAAATCCTAAATATAATATTTTTTATAAAGATTTATTAGTTGAAGATTCGGGAAAAGAAGAAGACGCGCCAAATTATTTAATATCGGAAGCGACAGACGCGCGAGCTTCTATAGACGGAATAGATATTTTAAGCGAAAGCAATGAATTTAACGATGTTATAAACGGACTCAATATAGTCGCTATAAAACCTACGCCCGAAGCATTTGCCACGACTATAGAAATTAATAAAGAGGGAGTTGTTGACGCTATAGTTAATTTTGTAAGCGCTTATAATTCTCTTATAGATTTTTTGAACGATTCTACTCAAAGACCTTTAACTAAAGAAATTAGAAATTCTTTAGACGATATGAATAGAACGGATATGAACGATTTAGCCACTACTTTGCAAATAAGTTTTAATCCTGAAATGAGCGACTCCGATTTAAGAAAAAAATTATTTTATGTCGGAGTGTTTAGCGGAAATACTTTAGTAGGAACGATTTCGCAAAGAGTTAAGGCTATAGTTTCGGATTCTTATAAAACCGATTACGGCGAAGAATTGGCTTTATTAGACCAAATAGGAATTAATAGAGGAAATGCAGGCGAAGATTGGAATGTAGTAAAAAAAGGATTTCTTCAAATAGAAGAAGAAAAATTTATGAATAAAATTGAAACTCAAATGGACGGAGTAGAAGAATTATTTGCAAACGATACTACGGGAGATAATTTGCCCGATACGGGAGCCGCTTATACTATGAACGATTTTATAACTCCGTATTCGCAAACAAGAGGAATAGTAGATAATAGCATTTCCATTGCAAAAACGAGATTAGAAAGCAATCAAAAACGAATGGATAGCGAAAAAGAAAGAATAGAACAATATAGACAGGAAAGACTCGCTTCTTATTATAGAATGCAATCGGATTTAAAACAGGCTGAAAGAGACAGAAAGAGATTAGAGGCTATGCAAAATCAAAATAATGGTAATTAAATTTAGTAAAATACATTAATTCTACAAAATTAAAAAAGTATTTAATAATAAACGCTTGACTTTATAAATAAAATAATATATTATATTTGAATATTTATTTAATATCGCGGGGTGGAGCAGTTGGTAGCTCGTTGGGCTCATAACCCAAAGGTCATAGGTTCAAGTCCTGTCCCCGCTAATAGTCTAACGACTTTACGGCGGCGTGGCTCAGGTGGTTAGAGCATGCGGCTCATATCCGCAGTGTCAGGGGTTCAAGTCCCTTCGCCGCTAATTATTTTATAAAAAAGGAAGGTGAGTTAATTGGTAAGAGTATTCGCTAACGAAGGAGAACCTGTAGAAAGCGTTATAAAGAGATTTCGTAGAGCATGCGAAAACGAAGCTATTTTACAGGAGTTAAAAGAAAAGCAATTCTATAAAAAGCCTTCTCTCGAAAAAAAACTTCAAAGAGAGAAAGCTATTAAAAGAATGAAAAGAAAAATCAAAAAAGAAAGACGATTAGGTTTATTATAAATCTAATCAATCTATACTTGAAAATATTTATTTTTTATCGTATAATATTTACGATTTTAAAATGAAAATATTTTAAATATAGAAAAAATTATTAATATTTAATATTTGTTTGAAAGGAGAAAATTTATGGCAGCAAAACAGCTATTATTTGACGAAGAAGCCAGACGCTCGCTTATGAGAGGAGTTGACGCTTTGGCTAATGCGGTAAAAGTAACTTTAGGACCAAGAGGACGAAATGTCGTTATAGACAAAAAATTCGGACCTCCGACAATAATAAACGATGGCGTTACAATCGCTAAAGAAATAGAATTGGAAGACCCTTTTGAAAATATGGGCGCTCAAATTGTTAAAGAAGTCGCTACTAAAACCAACGATGTGGCGGGAGATGGAACGACTACCGCTACGGTTTTAGCTCAAGCTATGGTTAAAGAAGGACTTAAAAATGTTACAAGCGGCGCAAATCCTATGCTTATTAAAAGAGGAATTGAAAAAGCGGTTAATGAAATAGTCGCTCATATAAAGTCGGAAGCGAAACAAATTAAAGGCAAAGAAGAGATTGCTCAAGTTGCGACAATTTCCGCTAATAACGATAATGAAATAGGCGAGCTTATAAGCGATGCTATGGAAAAAGTAGGTAAAGAAGGCGTTATAACCGTTGAAGAAGCAAAATCTTTGGAAACTAATTTATCATTGGTTGAAGGTATGCAATTCGATAGAGGTTATATATCTCCTTATTTCGTAACAAATGCCGATAGCATGACAGCGGAATTGGAAGACGCTTTGGTTTTATTATACGAGAAGAAAATCTCAAATATGAAAGAACTTCTTCCTGTGCTTGAAAAAATCGCTCAAACGGGGAAACCTTTCATTATTATAGCCGAAGATATTGAAAGCGAGGCTTTGGCAACTTTGGTATTAAATAAAATGAGAGGCGTTTTGAATGTATGCGCGGTTAAAGCGCCAGGTTTCGGCGATAGAAGAAAAGCTATGCTTGAAGATATAGCAATACTTACGGGTGGGCAAGTTATAAGCGAAGATTTGGGAATGAAACTTGAAAACGCTACTTTAGAACAACTTGGAAAAGCTAAAAAAATTACAGTTGATAAAGAAAATACGACTATAGTAGAAGGCGGAGGAAAGAAAGGCGAAGTTCAAGCGAGAGTTTCAGTAATTAAAAAACAAATCGAAGAAACGGATAGCGATTACGACAGAGAAAAATTACAAGAGAGACTTGCAAAACTTTCAGGCGGAGTTGCGGTAATTAATATTGGAGCCGCTACGGAAGTTGAAATGAAAGAGAAGAAAGCAAGAGTTGAAGACGCTTTATCTGCTACAAGAGCGGCTGTTGAAGAAGGCGTAATTCCAGGAGGCGGAATAACCTACTTGCATGCTCAAGCTAAATTAGATTCTATAAAATTAGAAAACGCTGACGAACAGGTTGGAGTTAATATAGTAAAAAGAGCAATAGAAGAGCCTATAAGAATGATAGCAGCAAACGCTGGTTTGGACGGTTCTGTAGTCGCTATAGAAGCTAAAAAGCAAAAAGGCAATATGGGATTCAACGCGCTTACAAACGAATGGGTTGATATGTTGAAGACGGGAATTATAGACCCTGCTAAAGTTTCAAGGAGCGCTTTACAAAATGCAGCTTCAATAGCGAGTCAAGTTCTAACCGCTGAAGTTATCATTACAGATATACCTGAACCTGAAAAACCTATGCCACCAATGCCTGGCGGAGGAATGGGCGGTATGTATTAATAATTAGCCTCAAATATTTTTATAAAGATAAAGCCCTGATATTTTTTCGGGGCTTTTTTTATTTTAAAACTCATTTTTACGAATTAAAATTCGTATTGTTTTTATCAATATAGAATATTTTAAGTTTATTGTTAACATTATTCAAAAAGAATGGAGGTATAAAATGATAAAAAGTAAAACATTTGTATTAGCTCTAGTGCTTTTTTCTTTTGGTTTAATCGGCTTAACAGCTTGCAAAAGTAATTTAGCTGACGAAAAAGAAGAGCGTGGGAGGGTATTGCCTGGAACAAATATAGCGTTCAGGGATGACTTTAACAATCAAGGCAATATTCCTAGCGATTTCTGGCATTTATGTTTGCCTGAAAAAACCAACGAGAATGATCCAGCTTGGAACAGATTTTTTAAAAATACGGAAGGTTATGAATGCGTTAAAGTCGAAAACAGTATTTTAAAACTTACCGCTAAAAAAGAAAAAGGTCCTGCCAATTTGAATTATAAAACAGGAGGAGTTTGGAGTGCAAAAAATAAATACGGCATTGGGACAAGTATAAAAATAAAAGCTAAACTATACAGAGAAGGGGAAACAAATTTTAATGTTCCTTCAGCATTCCCAGCTATATGGTTATATCCTCTGTTTACACCTTACGAATGGCCTGCTACGGGAGAAATCGATATAATGGAATGGGTAGATAAAACTCCTCCAAATAATGTTTACACTACCCTTCATTATAATATTTCAAACAATATTTCAAATAATATTTATTCTACAATAGGTGTATCAAATAATATAGGAAATGTTGCGGAATGGCATGTATACAGATTAGATTGGTATAGCAATAATATAGTAATATATTATGATGACAGAGAAGTTTTTAAATATACCAATGGAATGACAAATCTATATCCGTTTAATGATAATTATTATAATATTATTTTAAACGCTTCACTGCAAAAAACCTGGGGTACTCCTGTAGAATCAAATGATTCTAAACTACCTTATGAACTGTGGATAGATTGGATTGAAGTTTCGTTAATAGATAAATTTAGCGGACAACCTATAAATTAAAAATCATATAATTGTAATAATTTAATAATAAACTTGCAAAAAGGAATTCCTATATTATAGGAGTTCCTTTTATTATAGTTTTTATATTTAAAATTAATTCAAAGCTATATTTAATCTAATAAATCAATTAAGATTAAATTTCTTACTCATATTTTTGCTTATAATTTTAGAGCCTTTCGGTCCTACGGAAGTTAAAAAGAATTTTCTATTTAATAATTTTTCGTCTATAACTTCATTAACCGATTTTAAATTAACTTTATCTATAGATTTATAAATATCCTTAAACGACATATATTTTGAAGCGTAAATTTCGTTTCTTGCATTTTTATTCATTATATAATTGGCGTTTAATTTGCTGAATGCCATTGAGCTTTTATAACTTTCTTTAGATTCTTCCAATTCTTCTTTAGTTATTCTTTCGTCTATAAGTTTATTTAATTCTTTGTATACGGTTTCTATAGTTTCTTCATAATTTTTTAAACTTGTAGAGCCTGCAATTTCAAATATTCCTCCGTTTATAAAACTTGTAGCCGAACTATAAATATTATAACAGAGTCCTTTATTTTCTCTAACGCTTTGATATAATCTCGAATAAGAACTTACTCCAAAAATATCGTTTAGAATATTCATGCTATATTTTTTGTTATCGTTTGCATCATAAGAAGGAGTAGATAAAGAAAAATATACATGATTTAATTCTTCTTTTTCTTTCGCTATCGTTTCATAATAAAAAGGCGCTTTCTTATTAACGGTTTTTATATCTTTCTTTAATTTAATAGCGGATAATTTTTTTATAGCTAAATTCATATCGAAATTTCCCGCTATTGAAATAACTAAATTATTGGCGTTAAAATGTTTTTTAAAATATTTATATACTTTTTCTCTGCTTATACTTTTTATATTATTTATATGTCCGCCTATAGGCAAAGCCATAGAAGTTCCCTTATATGCATGCGCAAAAAACTGACTTGAAACAGTTTCTTCGGGCGTATCGTTTACCATTTTCAATTCTTCTATAACGACTTTTTTTTCTTTTGAAATATCTTCTTCTCTAAAAGCGGAGTTTAAAATTATATCTTCCAAAGTGTCAATAGCTCTTTCAAAATATTTAGAAATAATATTTATATAAAAAGAAGTTAAATGTCTCGAAGTAAAAGCGTTAAATACTCCGCCAACTCCTTCAATCTTTCGGACAATTTCTTTTGCGCTTGTTTTATCCGTTCCTTTAAATAGCATATGTTCTATAAAATGAGTATAACCGTTGGTTTCTTTATTTTCGTTTGCGCTTCCCGTAGTAAAGAAAAATCCCGTTGAAACCGTATCTAAAATCGGCATATATTCAAGTATTAATCTTATTCCGTTTTTTAATGTTAATCTTTTTACCATTTTCATTTTCCAAATTTATATTAGATTTTTTATATTTTTAAAAAATTTTCGACAATATAGATTATAGAATATAATAAGAGTATTTGCAAATATAATTAAATATTATCTATTGTAAAGTAATCGTTATACAAAATAAAGCGCCATCAATTTATAATAAACTAAAAACGATAAAAATTATAGGAAATATAAAGGATTTGATAATAATACTATTTATAAGAAAGACTCGAATTTAAAACTTTTTCCTATTTCTTGGTAAAAATTAGTTAAAAATAGAAACAAAAAATATAAGCAAAATTTCTATATTCTGTGTAAAGAGAATAAAATTTCAGTTGCTTAATTTAATAAAATCTAAAATAAATAAACAATCCAATAAACTAATAACTACAAATTCCGACTGTTAATTTTTTGCTTACTTTATAAAAGTATTAATTTGCATCTTTTTTATACAGAGAATTATTCTCAAATCCTTTGTATTTCCTATAATCTTGACATCTTTGGTTTGTTGCGGACGGAGGGCGCTTTTTTAATATAAGAATTAAGAATTAAATTGGTATAACTTAATAATTAATAAATTTTTGTAAAATTAATCAAAATTAAAAAATAATTTTCAACAAATTTACTAACAAATATGTTTTAATAAAGGTTGAATAAAAATAATTTTTATAATATCATATATTGATTTTTATTTTGGAGAATAACAATGAAAGTTGCAAAATTCGGAGGCTCGTCTTTAGCGAATGCGAATCAAATAAAAAAGGTTTTGGATATTATACTTTCTGATAACGAAAGAAGAATAATAGTAGTATCCGCTCCATGAAAGAGACTTAAAGAAGATATAAAAGTAACCGACTTGCTTATAATTCTTGCAGATTCTATTCTTTTGGAAGCACTGAAATGGGTGAAGGCTCTGAAACGGGCGGCGGAACTGAAACTACTGTAATTGGAAAATTTCCTCCACCTGCGGGAACATATAAAGATAAAGACGGGAAAAACAATGATACTGAAGTTACTATAGAAGGTGAAAAGACTAAAATGGTGGGGGAACTACAAATAGTGAAGGAGATTCTAGCGGTTTTGGTTTTAATATTACAGAATGGAAGAAAACAACCAAAGACGGAAAAGATATTAAACTTGAATCGGTAGACGCAACAGACGCATGGGGTTGGGGGCATGAAAATATTAGTATTGTTTATTATTACGATACTCAAACTTTACATATAACTTATGATACTGCATTACATGGCAAAGGTCATTCATTTATTGGAACTAAACAACCTTGAATAATATAATATAATTTTAAACTTTCAAGTTAAACGGGCGAGGTTAAAACTTCGTCCGTTGTTTTTTAGGTTATTTTATTATTAATAAAACTATGATAATATAATCAAAAAATAAAAAGTTGAAATATGAGATTAAATAAATATATAGCCTATTTAAATATTGCAAGCAGAAGAGAAGCCGATAAATTAATTAAAGACGGAAAAGTAAAAGTTAACGGAGAGATTATAATTAATCCAGCAATTCAAGTAGACGAAAAAGACGAAATTATTTGCGACATAGAAAATTATAAAAGCGAAAAAATATATATAAAATTAAACAAACCCGTTGGTTATGTCGTTTCAAATAACAAAAAAGAAGGAAAACCGATTTATAAATTATTAGACGAAAAATTAAAAGAATTATATCCCGTTGGAAGATTAGATAAAGATAGCAAAGGATTAATACTTTTTACAAATGACGGAGTTTTTAGCAGAAAAATAATCGGAGAAGAAAGCGAATGCGAAAAAGAATATTATGTAAAATTAGAAGGTAATATTTCAGACAGCGCTTTAAAAAAATTAGAATTTGGAATTTCGCTTGACGGAAAAAAATTAAAACCCGCGATAGTTAAAAGAGTTTCAAAAAATTCTTTCAATATAATTCTTAAAGAAGGCAGAAATAGACAAATAAGAAGAATGTGCGAAAAGGTTGGTTTTGGAGTTATTTTATTAAAGAGATTGAGAATTTCAAATATATATTTAAATGATTTGCAAGAAGGAAAATTTGAATATTTAACTAAAGACGAAATAAATTCTATTTTGAATAATTAAATTTATAATAATTAAATTTTTAAAATAAAAATAAATATTGACTTTTTAATATTATGATTATAAAATTAAATTAATATATTTACGGAGTTGATTTTATGGCAAGAAAAGATATTATAAACAGCGTAATTGGAGACGGTTCTTCATTTAAAGGAACTTTTATAGTAAAAGGTTCTTTTCAAATAGATGGAAAATTTGAAGGCGACTTAAAAATAGACGGACATTTAATTATAGGAACAAATGGAAGAGTAAAAACAAGCACAATTCTTACAGAAAGTATAACTATAGCAGGAACTTTAATCGGAAATATTGACGCAAAAAAAGAAGTTATTGTAATAGAAACGGGAAGAGTCTTGGGAAATATAGAAGCGCCTAAAATAGATGTTGGCGAAGGAGCGATTATTCAAGGCGAGATGACAATTACGGGCGGACAAAAAAAGAATATTACAAAAGTTGTTGAAGAATCTTTTACAGTTAATAAGCTTTCTGAAAACTCCGATATAGATAACAGCAAATAATATAAAGGATAAAAATGTCTATAAAAATAAAAACTCAATCCGAAATTAATTTAATGCGAGAGAGCGGACATATTCTTGCAAATGTATTTAAAGAAGTCGGAAAAATCGTGCAGGCTGGAATATCTACTAAAGAATTAGATAAATTCGTTTATAATTATATAAGAAAAAATAACGCGAAACCTTCATTTAAAGGTTATGGCAATCCGCCTTTTCCCGCTTCAATTTGTGCTTCAATAAATAACGAAGTAATTCATGGAATTCCAAGCAAGAAAAGAATTTTAAAAGACGGCGATATAATCGGTTTAGATATTGGAGTTTATTATAAAGGTTATCATTCCGATAGAGCTTTTACATTTAAAGTTGGAAATGTTTCAGAAGAAGCTTCTAAATTAGTAGATAAGACAATGGAATCTTTTTTTAACGGAATTAAAGTTATAAGAGATGGAGTTCATTTAGGAAATGTTTCTTACGCTATTCAAAAAACCGCCGAAGATGCGGGCTATTCTCTTGTGCGAGAGTTTCAAGGACATGGAGTCGGTTCAAATTTACATGAAGAGCCTTCCGTTCCAAATAGAGGAAAACAAGGAACGGGTCCGATATTAAAAAAGAATATGGTTATAGCGATAGAGCCTATGGTTAATATGGGGCATCATTCTATTTTAATTGAAGAAGATAATTGGACTGTGATAACAAAGGACGGTTCTTTATCTTCGCATTACGAACATACGATTGCAATTACAAATGATGGAGTTGAAATTCTAACCGCTTTAGAAGACGATGAGATTGTAAATAAGTATATGAGTAAATAAATTATATGATATTAATTATTTGCTTTATATATTAAATAACAAACTTTCATATTCCAATTTTTATATAATAGTGTATTATTATGATAACTATTTTATGTTTACACACTTTATTTTTTAAGGAGAATAAAATGTCAATTTTAATCGAAAACAAAAAAGTAAAAGAAAGCGCAGAAAAATTTGAAAATATTATAGTAAAGGATATTTCAAATAATATTTTTGTTGTCTTGTTTTCCTTAATGGGAATAACCGCCGCTTTGTTATTATTAATATTATTTATGTAATATAATGATTAAAATCGATAATGACAAATTAGCCTACGAAAGAGAATATTTAAAGTTAGGCTATAAATATATTTGCGGTATAGACGAAGTCGGACGAGGATGCTTATTCGGTCCCGTTACTGCCGCTGCGGTAATAATGCCTTTAAGTTTAAAAGACAATAAAGATATAATAAACGGAATAGAAGATTCAAAAAAACTTACGGCTAAAAAAAGAGAAGAGTTTTCTAAAAAAATAATTGAAAAATCTATTTCCTATTCAATTTATTCTATTTCTGAAAAAACAATAGACGAAATTAATATTTTAAATGCCACAAAATTGGCTATGATTAATGCTGTAAAAAATCTAAAAATAAAGCCCGATATACTTTTTATAGACGCTTTGAAAATCGATATTGATATAAAACAAATTTCAATAATAAAAGGCGATTTAAAATCTTATTCTATTGGTTGCGCGAGCATATTGGCTAAAGTTTGCCGAGACGAAATAATGAATAATTTGCCCGAAGAATATCAAAAATATAAAATTTCTAAAAATAAAGGTTATGGAACAAAAGAACATCTTGAAGCTATTAAAAAATATGGTCCAAGCAATATGCATAGATTCTCTTTCGAGCCTATAAAATCTTATAATCATAAAGATAAAAAAAACGATAATAATAAAGATTCTTTTATTTTATAATTTTTTAGATTTTTTATGATAAATATTAATAAATATTTCAATTCTATAATAAATAAAAGCCCAAAATCTATAAAAAATGGCGATATAGTTAAATTTTCGCTTGTAAGAAAACTTGATAACGACAAAGCTATTGTAAATATTATGGGAAATAAAATTATAGCTATATTTAAAGATAAAATAATCGAAAAAGGTTTTGCATTGGTTTCAAAAGAAAATAATAAATTAATATTAACAATCTTAAAAAATGTAAATAGCGTAAAAGAAGCTAAAGAAAATATAAAAAATGGCGTTTCGGTTAACATAAGTTCTGCAGGAAAAGAAAATTCTCAAATAGCAAATTTATTATTGTCAAAAAATATAAAAGTAAATAATCAAAATATAATTTACTATGAAACCGTATTAAAATATTTGCCGAATAACGAAAAAAAAGAATTTTTTATTAACGCTATGAAAAATAATATTTATTTCACGGAAGAAGAGATTAAAAATTTTGGAAATATCTTTAATAAAATCGTAAATTTTGACTTATCAATAAAAAACTCTAACAAAAATTATAAATTAGCCGAAATATTAAAAAACATGATTTTTAATTTAAAAAGAAACGATAGGGAATTTTTAAAAAATTATATAGAAACCAACGGATATTTTAGCGTTTGGTTTATGCTCTTTGACATGCTTCATAACGAATTATATTTTGAAGATAAGGATAATAAATATAATAAAGATATAATAATTATGATTTTAAAAATATTATCGCTTAATAGAAAAGATAAAAATAATTCGCTTTTTTATTTTATTCCGATTCCTTTTATAATAGATAATGAATTAAAAGAAATATTATTATATATAAACGGAGATAGCAAAAATAATAAATATAGTTTTATAGCTTACGACAATGAAGAAAATAAAGAATTATGCAAAATTATAATTGAAAGATTTGAAAACGAATATTTAATAACTTTAAAATTATTTGATAAAAATTTATATAAAAAATGCAGAGATACAAAATATATTATTGACGAAGAGCTTAAAATTTTTGATAATTTAAAATTAAAAATGGAATATGCAAATGAATAAAGATATTGAAAACGCTATAGCTTTATTATATGAAAGGGAAATTCATAACGCTCCTATAGTTATATCAAAAGGAGAAAAATTGCTTGCTAAAAAAATAGTCGAGCTTGCAAAGAAATATAATGTTCCCGTAGTTTCAGACGAAGAGACGGCAAAAAGTTTAATGAAATTGGATATAGGAGAAGAGATTCCTTATTCGCTTTATGAAGCTGTTAGTATAATATTAAGATATATATACAAATTAAAGGCAGAGTTATAATAATGGAAAATTTTGCTAAATTAAAAACGCAGGATATTAAATCCCAAGCCGAAAGGAAAGACATATATTTGGATAACGATTTTATCGCGATAAGCAAATATATTAAAATAACGGACGAAGATATAAACAGATTAAAAAAATGGGATATAAACGAAGTTTTTATTAAAGATTTGGAAAACGAAGACGCCACTCATAACTCCGTTCAAGATTTTGAAAAATTTTTAAGAGAATATAAAGTATTTAAGAATATTTATTTGAATATAATAAAACAAACAAAAAATAATTTGGGAAATTTTAGACATAATAATCTTGTAAATATGAAAGAGCTTAACGAGATTATAGACGGACTTTTAGATATAATGAATAGAAATTTAAATAGTTTTATAGAACTTTTAAGCATATTTAATTTTAATAAAGAAGATTTTTATTATGTTCGTTCTTTAAATGTCGCAATAATATCTTTAATTATAGGCAAGCAAATGAAATTATCCGATGGAATATTAAAGAAACTTGGACTTGGAGCGATTTTATACGATATAGGTTTGGTTAAAGTTCCTGAAAAAATATTAAATAAACAATATAAACATAGTCCCGAAGAATACGCCGAAATTAAAAAACACACCGTTTACGGTTATAAATTAATGAAAAGCAATTTTAGATTTGAAGAAGAGGTTGCCGTAATTTCTTTGGAGCATCATGAATATTTTAACGGAAAAGGTTATCCAAGAGGAATATCGGGAAATGAAATACATTTATACGCTAAAATTGTGGCGGTTGCGCATGAAGCGGAAAAGGTAATGAAAAATAGAAGAATAGCTATAGACGAAAAAAGTTTAAATTTTAATAAAAATAATAATGTAGAAAAGAAATTATTATTTGACGCGGTTAGACATATAATACATGGAGCGAAAATTAAATACGACCCTACAATTTCTAAAGTTTTTGTCGCTATATTTAGCGTTTATCCTATAGGTTCTGTCGTTATTTTAAATGATAATAGAAAGGGTTTAGTTTTTGCAACGAATACTAATTTTCCTATAAGACCTATTATAAAAATAGTTTCGGATAATAGCGGAAATATTATAGAAAATGGAGAGGTTGTAAATTTGGTTGAGAATAATCAAATATTTATAAACGGAATAGATAGAGACGATAAATTTTTGGAGGAGGTAGACAAAAAAATATTAAATAAAGATTAAAATATAATAATGAAAAACAATAAAATTATAGGCAATGAAGGAGAAGAAATTGCCTTAAAATATCTCGAAAAACTTGGATTTAAATTACTTGAAAGAAATTTTAGAGGAAAGAATCGAGGAGAGATAGATTTAGTAATGACAAAAGGAGTTGTTATTGTGTTTATTGAAGTAAAATATCGAAGACAGGGAAGTTTTGGATATTCGGCGGACTCTATATCGGAGCGTAAAAAAAAGAAATTATACGAAACCGCGGAAGAATACTTAATTAATAGTGGATTAGGTTTAAATCAAAAATGTTCCTTTGGGGCTGTTTTAATAGACGATACCCTTAATGGCAGAGAAATATCTTTTATAGAAGATATATTTATTTAGGGGTGAGATATGAAAACGGCTGTAGTAATTAACTATAAAAAAATAGATTTATACAAGAAAAAATTAAAAGATAAAAAATATATAGACAAAGCTATTGAAGGATTAGCAGGAGATTTAATAAGCTTTGTAAACTATATAGAAATAGAATCGATTAAAATTAAAAAGAGAATAAAATGAATATAATAGAGAGAGGAAAATTTACTCTACTTCTTGAAAGCGAAAATCTTAAAAGTTTATCCGAAAATTTGGATTGCAATTTTGAAAATGCGGTTAATGAATTATTTAAGATTAAAGGTAGAGTTATAACTTCGGGAGTTGGCAAAAGCGGACATATTGCAAGAAAGGCGGCTGCGACTTTCGCATCAACGGGAACGCCAAGTTTTTTTGTCGACCCTAACGAATGTTTGCATGGCGATTTCGGAATGATAACGAAAAACGATTATTTAATATTATATTCAAAAGGCGGAGAATCGAGAGAGATAATAGAATTAGTAAATTGGTTATGCAGGCAAAATATTCCTTATATAGCGATTACCAACGAAAAAGATTCTACTTTATCGAAAAACGCTAAAATAACTTTGCTTACTCATGTAAAAGAAGAAGCATGTCCTCTTAAATTAGCGCCAACCGTAAGCACCACGGCGTCTTTAGGAATATCGGACGCTTTGGCTACGGCATTAATGGAATTAAGAGGATTTAAAGCCGAAGACTTTGCAATATTTCATCCTGGCGGAAGTTTGGGTAGACAACTTGCAAGAGTTAAATCTATAATGCATAAATATAATTTGCCTATAATCAATTTATCAACCACTTTATATGACGCTTTATTTAAAATAATAGAATGCAAATTAGGAATAGCGATAATAACGGACGATAATAATATTTTAAGCGGAATAATAGTGGATGGAGATTTGAAAAGACTTTTAATAAAAAATAAATCGGCGGAAAATATTTTATCAAAAAGCGTAGCCGATATAATGAATAAAAATCCTAAAGTTATATACGAAGACACTTTAATAGGAGAGGCTTTGCATATAATGGAAGGCAAAATAACTAATCTTGTAGTAGTTGAAGATACTGATAAAGGCAAAATTCCAATCGGAATAGTTCATATACATGATATATTAAAAATAAAAGCTTTTTAATTTGTAAATAATTGCTTTTAAGTATTATTGTTTTACTTTTATTGTTTTATTCAATAAAAATTAAAAATAAATTAAAAAAAATGCTTGACTTTTTTAAAAAATTTGTTATCTTAAGTATAGAAAATAAATAAAAAAATGTTTGGATTTAAATCCAACAAGGAGAGTTATAATGACTAAAACAAAACAAAACAAAAGTATCTTATATCTATTAGCAATTGCCCTTATGGTAGCAATAATGTCAGTGGCTTGTAAAAACAAACCTACGCAAGCTATCTCTTTTTCAGAAGCTGAAGATGAAATAGTTGAACCTACACCAACACCAGAACCTACTCCAGCGCCTGTAGTTCCTGAAAAACCAGAAGAAGGATTAAAACCAATTTCTGGATTGACAATCAACCCTAAAGGAGATTTAAGACAATTCAACGGCTTTACTTTCGTAAATAAAGACGGCGGAATCGCTAAAGTAGGATATCAACCTGGAGTTCAATATTATATGGAATTTGAAGGCGGCGCAAGATTCTATCAAGGCGCAGGTCCTGCTTGTATAGGCGGAAGCTATGTATTGCTTGCTAACGGAGATAGAGCCGATGTTAAATTATTCGCAAACGGTTATGTAAATGTAACTAGAAACGGTAAAACGGTTCAATATGCTTTACAAAGCAAATAAAATAAGAAAGTAAAAGTATAAAAAATAGATAATAAGATTTAAGCCTGTCGTTCTTTAAGCGGCGGGCTTTATTATTTTAAAAATTAGAGCTTAAAATAATCATGGTATATATTTCTACATGCTAAAAAACAATATTGATAAAGATAGAATGCAAATTAGGAATAGCGATAATAACGGACGATAATAATATTTTAATCGGAAAATTCATATACATAATATATTAAAAATAAAAGCATTTTGATTTATAAATAATTGCTTTTAAGTATTATTGTTTTACTTTTATTATTTTATATAATAAAAATTAAAAAAAATAGTTGACTTTTTAAAAATAATTCCTATCTTAAATATAGAAAATAAATAAAAATGTTTGGATTAAATCCAATGAGGAGAGTTATTATGATTAAAACAAGACAAAACAAAAGCATTTTATATCTATTAGCAGTTGCCCTTATGGTTGCGATAATGTCAATAGCATGTAAAAACAAACCTACTCAAGCTGTCTCTTTTTCAGAAGTTGAAGATTCAACTATAGTAGTTGACCCTACGCCGACTCCTGAAGAAGGATTTAAACCAATTTCTGGAATAACGATAAATGCAAATGAAAATTTATCTCAATTTGAAAATTATACTTTCATAAACGAAAACGGCGAAATAGCGACAATAAAATATGACACTATATATTATGTCATTAATAATAAACATAGCATTAATAAAATAAATTGGCGTATAGAATTGCCTGACGGTTCTAAATTAATTCAAGGACAAGGACCTGGATGTAGAGGAAATAGCTACGCATTCCGTGAAGGAGTAAGGGCAGATGTTAAATTTTCAGCAGACGGTTATATGTATGTAATAAAAGACGGTTCTACAGTTAAATACGCTTTAAATAGCAAATAAAAAGAAAGTAAAAGTATAAAGTAGATAATAAGATTTGAGCCTGTCGCTCTTTAAGCGGCGGGCTTTATTATTTTAAAATAATTTAGGGCTTTAAAATCAGTGTATGTATTTCTACATGCCAAAAACAATTCGATAAAGATAGAATGCAAATTAGGAATAGCGATAATAACGGACGATAAATAATATTTTAATCGGAATAGTTCATATACATAATATATTAAAAATAAAAGCTTTTTAATTTATAAATAATTGCTTTTAAGTATTATTGTTTTACTTTTATCATTTTATATAATAAAAATTAAAAATAAATTAAAAAAAATAGTTGACTTTTTAAAAATAATTCTTATCTTAAGTATAGAAAATAAATAAAAAAATGTTGGTTAATCCAACGAGGAGAGTTATTATGACTAAAACAAAACAAAACAAAGGCATCTTATATCTATTAGCGGTTGTCATTATGGTGGCATTAATGTCAGTAGCTTGTAAAAAGAAACCTACGCAAGCTGTATCTTTTTCAGAAGCTGAAGATTCAACTGTAGTAGTTGCCCCTACGCCGACTCCAGAACCAACTCCAGAGCCTACACCGACTCCAGAACCAGAGCCTGTAGCTCCTGAAAAACCAGCAGTTCCTGAAAAACCAATTTCTGGATTGACAATCGACCCTAAAGGAAATTTAAGACAATTTGACGGATTCACTTTCATAAATAAAGACGGTGGAATCGCTAAAGTAGGCGGAGTGCCTTATTACATGGAAATTGACGGTATAAGATTCTATCAAGGTTTTGGTCCTGCTTGTAAAGGCGGAAGCTATGTATTGCTTGCTGGCGGAGATAGAGCCGATGTTAAATTATTCGCAAATGGTTATGTAAATATAACTAGAAATGGCAAAACGGTTCAATATATGTTGTTAAGCAAATAAATTAAAAAAGTAAAAAGAGTAGATAATAAGATTTGAGCCTGTCGTTCTTTGGGACGGCGGGCTTTATTATTTTAAAATAATTTAGGGCTTTAAAATAATCAGGGCATGTATTTCTACATGCCCCAAAAACCAATATCAATAAAGGAGGTATGCCATTATTGCTTTATAAGAAGAATACCCCAGCCGCTATGACTAATCCGCTAACAATGAGAACTATTAAAGTATAACCCATAATATCTCTTGCTCCAAGTTTAGCCAAGCCGAGCGCAGGCAAAGCCCAAAACGGCTGAATCATATTTGTCCAACTGTCGCCGTAAGCTATACACATTGCAGTTTTTGCAGGGTCAACTCCAATCTCTAATCCCGCAGGCATCATTATAGGTCCTTGAACAACCCATTGTCCTCCTCCTGATGGAACGAATAAGTTAACTATTCCTGCGCTTAAGAATGTGAATAGTGGGAAAGTTTTAACAGTTGATATATTTACAAAGAAATTACTTATTACGCTTGCCAAAGAAACGCCTTCTGCAGAAACTCCCGTCATCATTCCCATAATACCCGCATATAATGGGAATTGTAATATTATTCCAGCGGCTCCTTTAGCGGCTTCGCCAAAAGCGTCTATTAAACTTCTTGGCGTTCTATGAAATAAAACCCCAAACATTAAGAATATTAAATTTACAATATTTAAATTCAAATCAAATTTGCCTTGTTTAGCCGAATTAACGAAATAATAAACTATATATGAAAATCCTAATATTGCAAGAATATAGTTTACAAAACAACTATTTTCCAATTTTTCTGCAGGAGTCATTTTTTCAAACTCTTCTTTTGAAACCGCTGAAAAATAAAGTCCGCTTTTAGGTTGCAATTTATTAGGGTCGTCTTTAGATACATCGTCAACTTTTAAATCTTCTATCAATTTTGGGTCAATAACAAATACATCTTCCTCATTTTTAGGATGCATCAAAACATTAATAATTGGAAGCAAAATCCACATTCCAACTACTATGAAAATATTATAACTTGAGAATAGAGTATGACTTACAGGAACGGCTTCAGTCAATGAACCTCCTGTTGCAGATAAATCGCCGCCAGCTATTACCAAAGGAACTGAACCAGAAAATCCAGCATGCCATAAAACGAATCCAGAATATGCCGAAGCAATTAAAAGTCTATAATCTATTGCTTTAACTTTTTTAGCTATTTCTTTCGCGTAAATTGCGCCAATTATTAAACCAAAACCCCAATTCAATATACAAGCCGTATATGAAATTATACTTACTAAAGCTATGCCTTGAGCGGGAGTTTTTGGAATATTTGATAAATGGTCTAAAAGTTTTTTGAATGGAGGCGATAATGCAAGAACATGCCCCGTTACCAATACTAAAACCATTTGCATACTGAATGCAAGCAAACTCCATACGCCTTTTCCCCAATGCCCAACAATAGATATAAAATTTTGTTTTGTAGCAATTAGAGAGGCGATAAATACTATAATTGTTAGAATAACGGCAAAAATGTAAGCGTCAGGTAAGAATTTTTGCATCACCATTGTAGAGGCATTAGCTAAACTTTCAATAAAGCCTCTTTTCTTTTTTACATTACTCATTTTCATCTCCTTTTTTTTGTATTTTAATTTTTTGTTTTTTATTATTGCGAGGACTTAATAAAGCCCCCGCAACGATTATTTTTTATAAAGTATTAACATTTACCTGTTTAGGATTATTAATTATTAAATCCGCTTCGGTATTTGCCTTTATATCCTCTATGCTTGAAGTTGAAAATATTTCCGTAAGCTCTAATCCCTTATCGGTTACTTTCATTACTCCTTTTTCCGTTACTATCATATTAACTTGATTTTTAGCGGTGAGAGGAAGATTGCATTTTTTCAATATCTTTTTATCGCCTTTAGCTGTATGTTCCATAGCTACAATAACCAATCTTGCTCCGACAACCAAGTCCATAGCGCCGCCCATTCCTGGAACCAATTTGCCTGGAACCATCCAATTTGCCAAATTTCCCTCTTGGTCAACTTGCAAAGCTCCCAAAACAGTAGCGTCAACATGTCCGCCTCTTATGATTGTAAAAGAAGTGAAACTATCGAAATAAACTCCGCCATCTAATAAAGTTACAAAAGCTCCGCCAGCATTAGTAATATTAGCGCTTTCTTTTCCTTTTTCGGGAGTAGGTCCCATTCCAACCATGCCGTTTTCGGATTGCAATAAAACTTCCACTCCGTCAGGTAAATAGTTTGCAACTTTAGTAGGAATTCCTATTCCAAGATTAACCAAATCGCCGTCTTTTAATTCTTTAGCGACTCTTTTTGCTATAATCTCAACTATTTGTTCTTTTGATAATTCTGCCATGATTAATTCCTCCTTTAAGCCTTTTTAAGCCCTTTAGCTAGATAGTCGTAATCGCTCTTAACTAAATAATCTACAAATACGCGAGGAACGGTTATATTATCAGGGTCTAAAGCTCCGTCCACTATCTCTTTTACTTCGGCTATAACGGTTTTACAAGCCATAGGCATTATCATATTAAAGTTTCTTGTAACGCCATGGTGGTATAAATTACCGTATTTATCCGCCTTATCCGCATAAACTACAGCAACATCTCCATATAAAGGTTCTTCAAGAATATACTTCTTGCCTTTAACTTCGATTATTTGCTTTCCCTCTTCTACAAGAGTTCCTATACCTGTAGGAGTTAGTATTCCTCCAAGTCCAGCGCCAGCGGCTCTGATTCTTTCGGCTAAAGTTCCTTGTGGCACTAATTCCACATCAATCTCTTTAGCGTTATTTTGTTTTTGAGTTTCGGTGTTAGTTCCTATATGAGAAACTATGACTTTAGAAACTTGACGATTTGTTATAAGTCTTCCGTAAGATTTGTCGGCAAAAGCTGTGTCGTTTCCTATGAGAGCTAGATTCTTAACCTTATTTTGGTCGGCAAGACAATCTATAGTCTCCCAAGCGGAACCCCATGCTAAAAAACCTCCAAACATTACTGCAGAACCGTCTTTAATCAAATCGCAGGCTTCTTGTTTTGAAATTATTTTTACCATAAGTCCAATCCTTTCTTTGAATTTTTTTTATATTAATACGATTTTACTCGTAGAAATATACCAGACTAATAATTGATACATTTAATAATAGTATAGTATAAAATAATTATTTTGTCAAGCGATTATATTAATAATTTTATTAATTTTAATTAATTTTTTAATTTATTAATTATGCTATCATAATAATTATTATTCATAGAATTTTATATTGACTTTATAAATTAATTAAATATAATTTGTAAAATTTTAATTCGGAGATATAAAAATGAAAAAGATTATTATTTTTTTACTAACTATTTTAAGCGCTTTCGCTATTTCTTGTAAAAATAAAACTGTTTCGGATTCTATAGTCGTTAATATGGGAGCAGAGCCTAAAACTATGGACCCAACTTTAAACTCTATAAGCGTTGTGTCTGTTTATATAATTCATGCTTTTGAAGGTTTAACAAAACTCGATTCAAATAATAATGTTGTCGGAGCGGTTGCTGAAGGTTGGTTTATATCGGATGACGGACTTAAATATATTTTTCATTTGAGAACGAATGCAAAATGGAGCGATGGAAAACCAGTTACTGCAAACGATTTTGAATATTCTTGGAAAAGAGCGGTTAACCCAAATGTCGCAGCCGAATACGCTTATATGATGGAAGTTGTTAAAAACGCTAAAGAAATTAACGCGGGAATAATGGATTATAATAATTTAGGAGTTAAGGCTATAGACGATTATACTCTCGAAGTTATTTTAGAAAATCCGACTGCGTATTTTTTAGAGTTTATAGCCTCTACGGGAATTTTTATGCCTGTTCGTAAAGATATTATAGAAACTTATAAAGACGAATGGACTTTAAGCCCAGAAACTTATATAGGAAACGGACCTTATAAAATGACTGAAAGACTTGCAGACCAAAAAATAGTTTTTTCCGTTAATACAAATTATTATTCTAAAGAAGAGCAAATTGCAAAAGAGATAACTTTTATTATAATGAGCGACCCAAATACGGCGGTAGCGGGACTTAAAAACGGAACGATTCATTTTTCCGCTTTAGAGCCTCCAGCTGCAGAAATAGAAAATCTTAAATCCGAAGGTTATATTGCTGCAAATTACGGATTGGGAACTTATTATTTAGAATTAAATATAACAAACGAAGCCTTAAAAGATAAGAGAGTTAGACAAGCGCTCGCTCTCGCAATAGACAGAAATTATATAGTTTCAAATGTAACTAAAGGCGGACAAATTCCAGCGGGAGCTTTCGTCCCTACTCAAGTTAGAGGATTAAACGGAACTTTTAGAAGCGAATCGGGAGATTATATAGATATTAATAATTATGAAGAGAATATTAAAAAAGCAAAATCTCTAATGGAGGAAGCGGGTTATCCAAACGGAGAAAATTATCCGATATTAGAATTAAAAGTTTCGCCAGGAATTTATGTTTTAGTAGGCGAAGCAATTCAGCAAATGTGGAAAGATAATTTAAATATTACAGTTCAATTAATAATAGAAGATTTTCCTATAACTTTACAATCTTTAATAGAAAAAAATTATCAATTATCAAGAATGGGATGGACGGGCGATTATAACGACCCAATGACAATGCTCGATGTTATGCTTAGTTATGGCGGAATAAATCATAGCGGTTTTGCAAATGCAAATTATGATAGATTAATTTTAATGGCAAAACAATCTCCCGATAATAAAGTGAGAATGGATGCAATGAGACAAGCGGAAAGTATTTTAATGGACGAAATGCCAATAATTCCTTTATATTACAGAGCGGATGCATTAATGATTAGCCCAAAATTGAAAGGAGTCGTTCTTAATCCTTTAGGAAGGCATAAATTTAATTATTGTTATATAGAGTAATTTATTATGGAGAATTTTAATTATATTTGAAATTTTATAGTTTATATTTTATAATTAATAATCAAACTTTATTGAATAATAAAATAATATGAGAAATAAAATAATCAGAAGAAAAGACACGATTTTTGCAATAATAGTTTCGTTAATTTTGCATATATTTGTTTTTAGTTTTATAAATACTTCTATTATGAAATCGGTTTTTGCCTATGACAGAGCCGAAGAATTGGAAGAAAATATAAAAAAAGACGATTATATGTTTTTAGTCGAAACGCCCGATATTGAAGAAGAAAAAAATGAAGAGGATACTTTTTTTGCTTCCGACAAATCTTTAAGGTCGAGAGGACAGATAAATGTTAATCCTTCAAAAACTTTTTCAGACACTTCTGTATTTTCATTTTTCGGAGACGGAGCAAATAGTCCGATAGTTGAAAGAAGAGAAAATATATCGCCAAATAATAACGATAATAATATAAAAAGAAACGAATTAGTCGAAAATATAAGCAGAGAAAAAGTTGAAACTTATAAACCTAAAAATCCTGGAATTAAAGGAAATACAAAAATTCCCGCTTCTTTTGAAGACGGAGCGGACAGAGCGGTTGTTCTTTCGAGCCAAACGGGAGGCATTCAATTAGGAACGAAGGCTCAAGAATATTTTTGGTATTTTTATTCTTTAGTAGGTTCAATAAGAGATTCTTGGTATTTAACGATTCCAAATCAAGCGCATTATTTAGGACTTTTGAGAACGGATGAGGTTGAAGTTTTAATTTCAATAGACGAAGAGGGAAATATTTTATTTGAAAAGTTTTTAAAGAAATCTCAAATTGGACAAGGCAGTTTAGGTAATTCTTGTTCAAAAGCTATAGAATACGCTAAAAAATTAAAACCGCACCTCAAGGCTTGCTTAGAGATTATGCGGAAAACGGAAAGGTGTATATACCGTTTAAGTTTATATATCAGAATTTTAGCATGGATTAATTTAAAATATGAATAAATACAAATTATTAATTTTAACATTATTAACTGTTAATTCAATTTTATTCTCTCAAAATACAAATGAAATAAATACGAATAATAATACAAACTCTGGAAAATACGGAGTTTTAAGCGCGTCTTTAGAATTAGTCGCTTACGGAAGAATGAGCGATTTAATAGAACAGACGGGAAACGAAGACACTTTGGGAGTTTTACTTTATGGAGATTTAAGTTATATCAAAGAATATAAATACGCATCAATCGGGGCGGATATTAAAGCAAGATTTTACGAACCTTTATCGCATAAAGCGAGATTCTACAAAGATATGTCCCCCCCCCTATTCGACTTTACAAAATTAAATTTATTCGTAAATTTTAAGTATATTGGAATAAGAGTCGGAGTTTTGGAATCATATACTAAAAATATTCCTATGACTTCTTATTTTCCAACTTTATTTTATTATCATACTGTAAGCGCTAATAAGGCTACAGTTCTTTCTGGACCAAGAGATTTGCCTATAGGATATGACACTCAATTTATTCCAAGATACGATACGGGAATAATGTTAGAATCAAGTTTTTATGGAGTGTTTATTGGAGTTGGAATGGTTAACGGCGAAGAAGGACTCGATGCAAACTCTTCAAAAGGTTTAATGGCAAAAATTTCTTATAGCAATGATTATATCAATACGGGAGTCGCGGGAATAGTAAGCGAATTAGGTTCGATACCGATAAAAGAATACGGCGATAGCATTAACGCTTTTTTATATTTTAGAAACGGCAGAAATGGAAGATTTACTATTGGAATTGAAGGATTTTGGTTTAGGCATGGAATAAGAGCAAATAATCAATACTCGCCTTCTAATCCAAATATAAACTCAAACTCAAACGAACATCATTATAATAGCGGATATTATACGGATTTTTCAATTCAAACATTCGCAGCTAAAAAACCTTTTTATGCAATGAGCGGATTTATATTTTTTGAAGTTCGCAGATTATGGAAATTCGACATAACCGCACATTTTGGAATTCATGATAATAATATATATTCAAATTCTGAAGATATTTATCAATTAAAATACAGAGCTTTTTTGAAAATTACTTTTAATATAACGGACGATTTTAAAATAATGCTTTCCGATACTTTTACTTACGACCCCGTTTATAAAAATAATTGTCAATATTACGAATTGGAAGATAGGCGTCAAGTCGGCGTAATATCTTATAACGATAAAGGCGGAAAACATTATACCGTTGATAACGATTTTTATTTGGGAATGAGTTTTAAATTTGGCGGCGTTTGGGGAAAATAATAATTTATTTATTAAAATATATTAACATATTCAATTTATTATGATATAATTAAAATAATATTTATCAGAGTAGCTTATGTATATTGCAATATTAAAAAAAGTTTTCATTTTAATTATAATTTTTTTATCTTTTTCATATATATTATTTTCGGATAATATTTCTTCAAAACATTCTTTATCGATTTTAAATTCGACAAGCGCAAGAAATAGAGGAATTATGGATTCGGGATTTTTAACGGGAAAAGATTCTTCTGTTATATTTATTAATTCTTCTTCTTTAATGTCTTTAATAAGAGATTCTATTAATTTAAATTATACTTTATCCCCAAATTTTAAAGACGAATATTTATTTAACGGTTCTTATTCACATACGGATAATGTTTACGCAATTGGAATAGGTTTAGCTTCTGAAATTAATAAAATAAAAACTTATAATAATTCGGGAATAAGAGATAAAGATATATATAATGGAAATTATTTAATAAATATAGGAGCGGCTTATATGATAAATGAAAATTCTTATATCGGAGGAAATATTAAAGCCGTTATAAATAATTTTAACGATTATAATATATTTGGAGGATTTTTAGATTTATCTTATATGCAATCAATATTTAATCCCTCATTTAAAATTGGAGTTGGAATAAAAAATTTCGGATTTTACGATAAAGTATTTTCGGCAATAGACACGGATATAATAACTTCTATAGCTTATGCAAAAGAAGATTCAAGTTTTGCAGTTTCTTTAGAATATGATATTTCAGTTCCATCGATAAGTCATAGAGTAGCGATTGGATTAGAAGCTATGATAATCGATTTTAATAAATTAGGTTTATTCAATTCAAATATAGATTATGACGATTTGCCCGAAAGCGCGCTTGACGAACCTAACGCTATGCAAAAAAGACATTTAACAAAATTGCCGAGCGGAATTTTAGGAAGACTCGGAGTTGGAAATAAAGGAGTTTCTTTAGGCTTATCCTTATATGTCGATTTATTTAGATTAGATTATGCAATCGTATTTGATAATTTTAATAAGAATAATATTTCGCATGATTTTGGATTAAGCTTTATGTTTTAATTATGCCACAGATTTGCAAACAAAAAATTTCAAATACTCAAAACTGCGACAGAGAAGAATATAAAGACGGTTTTTGCATAATTCATCATAATGGAAAAGATAAACCGAATAATATATTTAGAAAAATTATAAGAGACGATATATACAGAGGATTTTATAATTTTTCTTATATGATTAGCTACGATGGATTTAGTTTAGAAGAATTAAAAATTGAAAAAGACGCCGAAATGATTTTTAGAAATTCTAATTTTGCAGGACCTTTTCAAATAAAAAATAGAGATTTAACCGCTTCTTTTGATTTTACGGACGCTAATTTTGATTCGGGATTATTTATAACATTATCCGATATTAAAAAAGAAATAATAATAAAAAATTCAAATATATCGATGGATTTAAATTTTTCTTTAAGCAATTTCGATTCTCTTATTACATATAATACAAAAATTAATTGCAAAGCCGATTTTTCAAATACTCGTATAAACGGAAAATTTGAATTTAATCATATTCATTTTAAAGATAATTTAAATTTTTTAAATGCAGTTTTTAGAGATGATTTTACTTTTCAAAATATAATCGTAGAAAAAGATGCAGATTTTAGAAATGTAGTATTTTTTAAGAAAATGAAATTTGAAAATGTAGAATTTAAAGGAAATTTCAAGCCTGAAGAAATAATTGATAACGATAAAATTGAATTAAAAAATGTTTTAATCAATGGCAAATTAATTGAAAATAATCAAAAAGCTAAAGAAGATAAAAAGAAATTAGAAAAAATTAAAAGAATTAAAAAAACTTAATGAAAATTATTTTATAAAGAAAAGTAATTATAAAAATTTTCTGTTATCTTTTAATTCTTCTTTTTCTCTTATATCTTTTAATATTTCTTTTATTTTTGAATCTTGATTATCAGAATATATTAAAAGCGCTCCGTTAGATTTTACTATAGTTAAATTGTTTATTCCGTCAACGGTTATAAAATCTTTATCATCGTTTATTATTATATTATTTTTAGATTCTTTAATATAAACGTTTCCTATAATAACATTATTATCTTTATCTTTTTTATATATTCTTCCAAGCGCCGAAAAAGCTCCCAAATCGTCCCAAAAAAATTCGGCTTTTATGCAAATAATATCTTTTAATTTTTCCATAATTCCAAAGTCGAAAGATATTTTTTCTATTTTTGCAAATATTCCTTTTGCCAAATGCAATTTTTCTTTATCTTTTATATTATTAAAAGCCTCGATAACTTTATTATAAGTGTCGGGCATTAAAGATTTTACCGCTTCTAAAACGCTTTCTATATCCCAAATAAACATTCCGCTATTCCATAAATAATTTCCGTCTTCCAAAAATTTTTTAGCGTTTTCTAAATTAGGTTTCTCTACAAATCTTTCAACTTTAAACTCGTTGTCTTTAATATTATCAGTCAATTTTATATAGCCGTATCCCGTTTCCGCTCTGTTTGGTTTAATTCCTATAATGACGGTTTTTTTAGTTTTTGAAGTAACCTCAATCGCTTCTTCTAAAGTTTTTGTAAATAAATCTTCTTCTTTTATAATCGGGTCCGCGGGAAGTATGGCTATAATTGAATTCCCGATTCTTTCTTTTATTGTTAAAACGCCTAAAGTAACCGCCGCCGCCGTGTCGCGTCCTAAAGGTTCGTATATTATATTTTCTTCTTTAAAATTTGGTATATATTTATTAAAAGCATTTTTATATCTTATTCCCGTTATGATAAAAATATTTTCTTCGTTAGTTATTTTTAAAGCTCTCGATATAGTTTTTTCTATTAAAGATTTATTATCTCCGATTTTCAAAAATTGTTTAGGTTTATTTTCTCTGCTTAATGGCCAAAGTCTTTCTCCTATTCCTCCCGCCATTATAAGAACGGATTTTTTCATTAATAGCTCCTATAATGTATTTACTATTTTACAAATGCATTATATTTTAAGTATATTAAAAAATCAATAATTAATTTATATACATTTTTTAAAATAATAGTATAATTTATTAAATTGTATAAAATTATATTTAAGGATTTTTTTATGATAGATGTTAAATTAATAAGAGAAAATATAGAATTAGTAGAAGAGAATTTAAGAAAGAGAAGAAGCAAAGTTTCTTTAGACAAATTAAAATCTTTGGAAAGTGAAAGATTAAAATTATTAAAAGAAGTCGAAAACGACAGAGCGAAAAAAAACGAATCTTCAAAAAAAGTCGGCGAATGCATGAAAGCGGGAAAAAGAGAAGAAGCGGAAAAAATTAAAGAAGAGATGAAATTATTTACAGAATCCTTAAACAAAAAAGAAGAAAAATTATCCGAACTTGAAGAGCAAGTTAATAACGAGATTCTTTATTTACCAAATATGCTTTCCGATGAAGTGCCTGAAGGAGACGATGAAAATAGCAATAAAGAAATTATAAGATGGGGAGAGCCGAAAAAATTTGATTTTGAAGTTAAAGACCATGTAGATATTGCAGTCGGACTTAATATACTCGATATTGAAAGAGCGGTTAGAATGTCAAGAACTCGTTTCTCTTTAATGAAAGGCAAAGGTGCGGCGCTTGAAAGAGCTTTAATTAATTTTATGCTCAAAAAACACACAACGGAACATGGCTACACGGAATATATTCCGCCGATTTTAGTTAATTCAAAAGCTATGACGGGAACGGGAAATTTGCCAAAGTTTGAAGAAGATTTATTTAAGACTACTGATAATCCAGCTTTATATTTAATACCTACGGCTGAAGTTCCTTTAACTAATATATATAGAGAAGAGATTATACCAGAGAATATGCTTCCAATTTATGCCACAGCCTATACTCCTTGTTTTCGTTCGGAGGCAGGTTCTTACGGAAGAGATATGAGAGGATTGATAAGACAGCATCAATTTGATAAAGTCGAACTTGTAAAAATATGCGCTCCCGATACTTCAAAAATGGAACATGAAAAAATGCTTAAAGACGCGGAAAGTATTTTGCAGGCTTTAGAACTTCCTTATAGAGTCGTGGTTTTATCTTCGGGCGATATTGGAAACGCCGCTTATAAAACTTTCGATTTGGAAGTTTGGCTTCCTTCACAAAACACATATAGAGAAATTTCAAGCGTAAGCAACTGTTGGGATTATCAATCTCGCCGAATGCAAATGAGAGTAAAGAGAGGAGGCAAAACGGAATTAGTTCACACTTTAAACGGAAGCGGAATAGCCGTTGGAAGAACTTGGATTGCAATTCTTGAAAATTATCAGCAGGAAGATGGAAGCGTAATAATTCCCGAAGCTTTAAGAAGTTTTACGGGATTCGATAAAATAGAAAAAGAATAAAAGCTAACTTTAGGGCTCGCTTATCTTATGCCTATTTGTTATTACTTGGCATTGACTAATAATCGTTTTCAGGCTTTTTAAAACGCTTTTTATAGCAATATTTTTCGATATGACTTTAGCTCTATCTTGTTTTTTCGGAATTGGGGCAATTATACAAATATTTTAAAAATAAATTTAATTCAAAAGTATTGAGAATAATTAATATAATTTGCGGAATAGTTATTATTTTTTACGGAATAAAATCACTTTTAAACTTCATATTAATTTTTATAAAATGAATGTTAGGATATTTTTTAAAAAATTTTATTAATTAACGCTTGACTTTATTTATATTTTATAATATGTTAACGATTATAAATCATTAATTTAATTTTATTTATTGCATAATTTATGGTTTTAATTTAACATAAAAAATAATAGGAGAGACAATTATGATTTCTAACAAAAAAACAATTTTTATTATGATATTAGTTTTTATAACAATCTCTTGCGGATTGCCTAAAAAAGAATATCAAAGAGTATCGGCTTTAAGAGACAAAGTTAATAAATACGAGGAAATTAAAACTTTTGCTCAAAGCGATTTTGATATAGCGGAAAAAGGTTTTGCCGAAGCGGATATTATAATGAAAGAGGAAAACAAAGACGAAGCTAAAAAAGCGAAACAATTATTGCTTGAAGCTGAAACAAATTATAATTCCGTTTTGGATAAAGGATTAGAGCCTTATTCTGAAATTATAAAAAAGCAAATGGACGAATCTTTTACAAACGCTCAAGAGATAAAGGCAGATGTTATGTATGGCGATGAATATAGCAAAGCCGAAACTATGTATAACGAAGCAAATTCTCTTTATAATGCCGAAAAGAAAGATTATAAAGTTATGGTTGAAAAATTATATAATACCAAAGAAGCTTATTTAACTTTATACAATAAAGTCAAAGAAGATTTTAATAAAAGCGATGAAGCTTTAAATAAAGTTAAAGAGAGATTGGCTAATTTGGAAAATATGGTTAAAGAAATAGAAACTTTAGAAAAAGAACAATAATCATTTTTATAATTAATAAAATTTTTAATAAATTTAATTAAGGAGAAAAATTATGAATATAAAAAAAGTAATATCTTTTATAGCTTTAATATCTTTTAGTTGGACGATTCTATTCGCCCAAACTTATGAAGATTCTGCAAGAATAACGGACGAAGCGGAAACTTTGCAAAATGATGGAGAATATCAAAAATCTTATGATAAATCTCAAGAAGCTTCTGACTCGATAGATAAAACTACTACAGACTTATTTTATAAATTAATGAATTTAAGAATAAATAAGGCAAAAAACGATGCCGATAAATCGATAAAAGAAATTAATCAATTAGGCGCTTCAAAAGATAATCAATTTAAGGCAAAATATGACGAAGCCGTTAGATATTTTAACGAAGGCAATAATTCTATAGATTCTCTGCCTTCTCCTGATGAAACCGCTCAAAGCGAAGAGGAATTTATAATCGCTTCAAACGATTTTAATAAAGTTTTTGAATCTTACAGTAACGCTTTGGCTTCTGCAAATAGCGTAAAAGAAGGTTATTTAGGAAGAGAGAGAGCGACTGCTACAAAAACTATTGGAGATGCGAAAGCGAAATATAATGCAGCGTTAAATTCAAGAACTATAACGGCGGGCGATGCGAATGGCAAAGCAATTGCAAGTTCTTTAAGCAAAGCCGAAGAAGCTTTAAAAAATGATAATTTTGCAAGCGTTCAGCAGAATGTGGCGGCTGCATTATCGGCATTAAATAAAGCTCAAGCTGATGCGAAGGCAAAAGCCGATGCGGAAGCTAAAGCAAAGGCGGCTGCAGCTGCTAAAGCGAAGGCAGAAGCGGATGCAAAGGCTAAAGCCGAAGCTAAAGCAAAAGCGGATGCTGTAAATAAAGCAAAAAACGATATAGCAAACGCTCAAAAGAAATATGACACTTTACTCGGAGATAAAACTATAATTAAAGGAGACGCTAACGATAAAAGCATTTCCGCTCTTTTAAATGACGCTAATAAAGTTGTTCAAAATGACCCGAAAACTGCAAGCGATAAGGCGATAACGGCGTCAAAAAATATGGATAAAATAGTTTCCGATAGAAGTTTATCTATTGTAAGAGAAGAAAATGCAAGACATTTGTCCGAATTAAAAGAAAGATACGAAAAAATGCTTAACGATGGATATATAACTAAAGGTAGCGAAGAAGATAAAAATATTTCAAAACTTATAGCGGACGCTGAAGACGCATTAAATAAAAATAATAACGCTTTAGCAAGAGAGAAGATGGAACAGGCTAATAAGTCTTTAAATGCTATACAGGAAAGAGGACCTCAAAGAGCGGGAGATGGCGATGTAGTTATAGGAGATACGGGAAGAAATGAAACGGGACAAATAATAGACGGAACAGAAAGACAATCCGTTAATACTGCGGGAAAAATAACCGTTCTTCCTCAATATTATATAGTAGTTAGAAGAGTTCCTTTAACTGACGCTTTATGGAGAATTGCAGGCTATAGTTATATATATAATAATCCTATTCAATGGTATAGAATATATGAAGCTAATAGAAATATATTGAGAGACCCTGATAATCCAGATTTGATATTGCCAGGACAGAGATTAACAATTCCGAGCCTAAACGGAGAGGAGAGAAGCGGACAATATGACCCGCAATCTAATTACATAACTTATGAAGAAGCTATGCAATTAATGAACGAGCGACAAACTACGACTAATCAGTAATAGTTAAATACTTTTCATAATCAATAGTCATGCATATTTTATATATGCATGGCTACTATTTTTAACTCTTTTCAAATTTATTTTTTTCATAATTTAATTTATTATAAAGTAAATATATTTAATAGGAGCTATTTATTCTATGGAAGCAAGAAATTCAAATTTAGATAATTTAATAAAATTAAATGATATACAATTTGTTATACCCGTTTATCAAAGAAATTATGATTGGACTGAAAAACATTGTAAAGTTCTTTTAAACGACATAATAGAAGCTGGTAAAAATAAAAAGGAACATTTTATAGGAAGTATAGTTTATGTTAATGATGATATTGTTCCTATAACCAAAGGCAAAGAGTTGATAATTGTAGACGGACAACAGAGATTAACTACAATAATACTTATATATTTAAGATTATATAAATTAGCGGACAAATTAAATGATAAAGCATTGAAAGAAGAAATTTTTGAATTATGCTTAATAAATAAACATGCAAAAGTAAAAAACGAAGAAGAAAAAATAAAATTAAAACCTACCGAAAATAACGATAAAGCATTAAAACACATTTATAAAGATAGTCCAATTAATTTTAAAGGGAAATCAAATATAATAGATAATTATATATTTTTTGAAAATAATATAACTGAAAATAATTATAAAGAAGTATTAGCTGGATTAGAAAATCTTATATTTGTCGATATGGCTTTAGGAAAAGATGACGACCCGCAAAGAATATTTGAAAGTTTGAATTCAACTGGACTCGATTTATCTCAAGGAGACTTAATAAGAAATTATATTTTAATGAAATTAAATTCGCAACAACAAATGGACATATATGAAAAGTATTGGGAACATATAGAAAATGACGCTAAAGACGAAAGTATTAATAAGGATATGGTTTCAGATTTTATTAGAGATTTTATGACAAGCGAATATAATAAAATACCAAATAAAAATAGAGTTTATGAAGAGTTTAAACAAAAATATTCTATAGACAATTTGAATGAAATAAAAAACTATTTGGGAGTATTAAAAGAATATGCAAGTTATTATAATAAATTATTAAACCCTCAAAATGAAGATGATAAAAATATATCATTGAAACTTGAAAATATAAAATCTTTAGAGGTAAATGTATCTTATCCTTTTTTCTTAAAAATTTACAAAGATTATAACGACAAAGTTATAGATAAAGAAGAATTTATGCATATAATAAATTTAATCGAGTCTTTTGTATTTAGAAGGTTTATCTGCGATGTTCCAACTAACGCCATGAATAAAATATTTATGTCATTATATAGACAAATAGATAAAAATAATTATATCGAATCATTGGAAAAACATCTATGTAAATTAGGAAGCGCTCAAAGATTTCCAAAAAATGATGAAGTGATTTCTAAATTAAAAGAAAAAAATATTTACGAAAGTATAAATCAAAAAAGAAAAATGTATTTATTTGAAAAATTAGAACAGGGTTTAGGCAAAACATTTATTAATTTTAGTCAAACTACTTATACTATAGAGCATATATTTCCGCAAAAACCAGTAAAAGAATGGAAAAAAGAATTAAACCAAAAAGATTATGATATTATGCAAGAAAAACTCCATACAATAGCTAATTTAACTATATCGGCAAATAATGGAGAACTTGGAAATAAAACTTTTAAAGAAAAGCAAGATATGAATATAAATAACGGAGAACAAGGTTATATATACAGTAAGCTATGGCTTAACGAATATTTAAAGCAAATAGAAGAATGGAATCCAAAAAATATTGAAGAAAGATTTGAGAAAATTAAAGAAAGATTTTTGAAAGTTTGGAAATATCCAAATGTAATTATTACAAATGATAATGTTGAAGTAGATATATTTGAGGCAGACGACCCAACGGGTAAAAAATTGGAATATATTAAATTTAACGGAGAAGAATATAACGATATAACGGATGTATCAAAATTATTTTCTTTTATTTTAAAATATTATTACAATGAAAAAGAAGAGTTATTTTTTACTGACGAAATTCAAAAAGTAATAAAAATAACAACGAATAAAAAAGAGCTTGTATCGGATTATCCTATACAATTAAGCGATATATATTATGCGGAAAATACTTATAGCAGCGATAAAAAATTTGATTTAATAAAGAAACTTATTGATATATTTGATAGAGAGGATGAGCTTCTTATAAAATATAAATAATTAATATAAACTATAGATTAAATTATAAATTTGTATATACTTAATAATATAAGTTATTTTATTTTAAGGAGAATTTTATTATGATGAACAAAAATTTAAAAGATAAAGATTATTTGGAACTTCTTTCAAAAAATTATCCGACTATTGACGATGCTTCGGTTGAAATAATAAACTTAAAGGCAATATCGCAACTTCCAAAAGGCACGGAATATTTTTTAAGCGATATACATGGAGAATCGGAAGGTTTTGAATATTTGCTTGGAACTTCTTCGGGAGTTATAAGAGAAAAAATTGAATTGTTATTTAAAAATACTTTGCCAGAACATGATAGAGTGGAACTTCAAATATTAATCGTTGATACTAAAAATCTTATAAATCAAAAATCAAGCGAAGAAGATTTTAACGATTGGTGCAGAATAACGATTTATAGACTTATAAGAATTTGCAAAATTGTGACAAGTAAATATACTCGTTCAAAAATTAGAAAAAAAATGCCTTCAAATTTTGCGTATATATTAGACGAACTTTTGCAAACGGGAGATGAAGAAAATAAAGAAAATTATTATTTTTCAATAATAGATTCTATAATAGAAATTTCTGCGGAAGAAAAATTTATTATAGCTTTATGCCATTTGATTCGTCAATGTTCTGTCGATAGACTTCATATAGTCGGCGATATTTACGACAGAGGACCTCATCCAGATAAAGTTATGGAAAGCATAATGACTTTTAACGAAGTCGATATAGCTTGGGGAAATCATGATATTCATTGGCTTGGAGCGGCTAAAGGAAGTTTAATTTGCGTTGCAAATGCGGCTCGTCTTGCAATAAGATATAATAATTTTGATTTGCTTGAATATAGTTATGGAATAAATTTGCGTTCGCTTTCTTCTTTTGCAAATGAAGTTTATAAAGACGACCCTTGCGAAGTTTTTAAGCCGAACACTTTAGATAAAAATATGTATGACGAAGTTGATAAAGAATTAGCGGCAAAAATGCATAAGGCGATTTCTATAATTCAATTTAAATTGGAATGTCAATTAATAAAAAGACATCCTAATTACGGAATGGACGAAAGAATTTTACTCGATAAAATAGATTATAAAAACGGAACTATAAATATTGAAGGTAAAGTTTACGAATTAAAAGATAAAAATTTTCCGACAATTAATCCAGAAAATCCTTTTGAATTAACCGAAGGCGAAAATACTTTAATACAAAGTTTAGCGTTCTCTTTTATAAACAGTCCCGTTTTGCAAAGGCATATGAATTATATTTACGATAAGGGCGGAATATACAAAATATTTAACGGCAATTTGCTTTATCATGGTTGCATTCCTACAAAAGAGGACGGAACTTTTGACGATGTTTATATTGACGGACAATATTTATCGGGATGGAAATATTTAAAACAGGTTGAAGATAAAGTAAGAAAGGCGTTTTATTGCGAGGTTGGAAGCGAAGAGCAATTAAACGCTTTAGATTATTGTTGGTATTTATGGAGCGGACCAAAATCGCCATTATTTGGAAAAAATAAAATGACGACTTTTGAAAGATATTTTATTGAAGATAAAGCCACTCATAAAGAGCATTATAATCCATATTATTATCATATAGAGAGCAGAGATTATTGCAAAAGCATATTGAAAGAATTTGATTTGGATATTAATAAATCGCATATCGTAAACGGACATGTTCCCGTAAAAACTCATAAAGGAGAAAGCCCTATAAAAGGCGGAGGAATATTGCTCGTTATAGACGGCGGATTATCAAAAGCATATCATAAAAGCACAGGAATTGGAGGATATACTTTAATATCAAATTCAAATATGATGATTATCGCTGAACATAGACCTTTTGTCGAAGTTGTAGATTCTGGATTTAAAATTTCGCCAAAAATTACTATAGTCGAAAGATTTAATAAAAGAGTCACCGTAGGAGAAACCGATACGGGAAAAGCGCTTTCAAAAAGAATATCCGATTTGTCGGAACTTTTAAATGCCTATAAAAGCGGAATAGTGAAAGAGAAAAGAGTATAATTGAGATAAAGTAATATTTTATGTTGACTGTTTGCTTTCAGTAAAATTTTTGTTCTTTTTTACAGAGAAAAGAAAATAAAAGTTTATTCTTATTTTTTAGTGTAAAAAATAACGGAGATTTTAGTTATTTTATAAAAACAACAAGAATTTTTGTTTATTTTATTTTTAAAAATGATATTAATCTATTCTTACGAAATTATATCGCTAATCCATTTTGAAAGTTTACTTGGAGTTAACGCACCAACTTTTGCGCCTATTTTTGAAAAATATCTTGCAGCTTCCTTATCGTAAATTGAATTCGCGTTATAATCTAAAGCGGTTAAAATAATCAATTTGCTTCCAGATTCCATTATATCGTTTGCATTCTTATACATAAGTTTGTAATCGTTGCTATCAAATAAATCGCTTATAAGTAGGACGATTGTTTTATCGGGAGCGAAAGTTATTTTTTTAGCGTATTCCAAAGCCTGCGCTATATTTGTTCCTCCGCCTAATTGAACTTTAAATAATATATCTATAGGCTCTTTTATATGTTCGCTTAAGTCGACTACCGAAATATCGAATATTAGAAGTTTAATAGAAAGATAAGGAAGATTTGCAAATATCGAAGCCATAATACTTGAATAAATAACCGAATCAAGCATAGAACCGCTTTCGTCAATAAGTATGATTATATTATAAGGATTATATTTTCTTATATTTTGATTGAAAAATAATTTATCAGTAAAAATTGTTTTATTTTTAATATCATAATTTTTTAAATTATATCTTATAGTTTTTTTTATATCGAGATTTTTAAATATTTTATTTGTCGTATTTGAATTTGTAAGTTTCTTTCCGTAGAAAACTTTTTTTATTTCGACTTCCATTTTATTTTTAATTTCTTCAAGCGTTTTTTTTACTATATCGTAAGCAAGTTTTTTAACATTTTGACTCATCATATCCTTAAAAGTTAAAATATTTTTTAAAAGCTCAATATTAGGCTCAATTTCTTTAAGTATATTTTCGTCAGTTAAAATTTCCGTCAATTTATATTTTTCTAAAGCCTGTTTTTGCATTATTTCAACGGTTTCTTTTGGAAATAATTTTTTAACTTTTAAAATCCATTTTGGAACAGTTAAAACGCTTTTTTCTTTTGAACTATTAGAATTATTAAAATTATCTAAAGAATATCTGTCGTTTTGAGTGTATTCTCTATCGTATAAAAAATTTAATGCTTCGTCTATTTCGGAATATTCGTTATCGATTTCTAAATTTGAAAAACTTCCGAGTATTAAACGCCATCTATTTAAACTTCGACAATCTAAATTTTCGCCGTATTCGTTTAATTCATTTTTCATTTTTACAAAAAGAATAAAAATAGAAACTACTTAATTATTCGTCTCCTAAACTCATAGGCATAATTATAAAATAATAGTCGTCTCTTTCTATCTCTTTTATCATAGTCGGACTTGAATCTTTATTTACCATAAAAGTGACTATTTCAGAATCGATTTGCTTAATAACATCTTGTATATAACTATAATTATAAGCTACGGAATTGTCTTCGCCCGAATATTTTATATCTATTTCTTCTACAGATTCTCCCATTTCTTGATTAATCCCTTTAACTTTGAGAGTCTCTTCAGAAACGCTTAATATCATTCTTTTTGAACGAACATCGTTAATCATTGGGACTATTCTTCTTATAGCGTCAAGCAAATCATTTTTATTAACTCTAAAACTATAAGCGAATTCTTTAGGTATAACTTGTCTGAAATTAGGATATTTTCCTTCAATAAGACTTGAAACAAAATCGTATTTTCCAACTTGAAAATAAACTTGCTGTCCATCAACTCCCATTTTTACTTGCTCAACTTCGTCATAATTGGCAGTTACAAGTATTTCATTTAAAACTTTTGGCTCTACAATTATAGAAAAAGAACCTTTTTCTATTCCTTCAAATTCTCTCTCTATAATAGCCATTCTTCTTCCGTCTGTCGCAACGGCTAAAAATTTAGAATCGGTTTTTTCAAAGCATATTCCTCTTAAAGCTGGTTTAAAAGGCTCTTTCGCTATAGAGGTTATGGTTTTATTAATCATATTAACCAATTCTTTTGTAGGAAGCATTATATAATTTATATCGCCTTCGCCTTCGGGATATTGTGGGAATTCATCCGCTTTCATTCCTATTATTAAGTGTTTTATTCTTCCGTTTTCGGATTCTATATTAATCTTTTCGTTTTCTTCAACATTTATAGTTATCATACCTTCGGGCATTTCTTTTAATATAGAACTTATTTTTTTAGCGTATATTGCAACGATGCCTTCGCCTTCGCAATCGTCCAATATTATTCTACTTCTCGCCCAAACTGAACCGTCCGTAGCGGTTAATGTTAGAATATTGCCCGAAAGGTGAAAAAGCACATTGCTTTCTATATTATAAATTACTTTTCCCTCAACGACATTTTCGGTTACTCCGATTGATTTTACTATATCTTTTTTTGAACATCTGAATCTCATAGCTTCCTCATAATTTTTAATATTTATTTTTTTATTTAATAAATATTTTATCATTAAAAAGTATTTTTTACAATATGATAATTTGCTTTTTTTAAAAATAATTTAAATAAAAATAAATTTAAATTTTTGATTAGAAATAATCCCAAATATAAAATTATCATTTGTTAAATTTAATTTCATTACCATAAAATCTTTTTCCATTTCTCTCCGTCATTACGAAGCGTCTGCTGAAGCAATCCACTTTTCCACTTTGTAAAAAATTTATATTTGTCAATGCAACTTTTTACTCTATTATCTTAATCAAAATAATTAGATAAGCCAACCATGGGAGTCGAACCCACGACCCACGCATTACGAATGCGTTGCTCTACCAACTGAGCTAGGTTGGCGTTATCAAATTTTCTAGGAGTTGTATTTAATTATAACAATTATAAATTATTTGTCAATTCTTTTATAAAAGATTTTTTTATTGACATTATTAAATATAGTTATAAAATATTATATGCTTTAGCTTAATTTTTTGATTTTGAATATTTTTTAAGGAAAATAAATATATGATAAATAAAAGATTAATCGCTCTAATGGGAAACGCCAAAAAATTTATAGGTTTTCATGTATTTTTTCAATTAATAAATCTTGCGCTTAATATAACGGCAATATTTTTATTAGCCGATTTTTTGCAAAAAATTTACGAAAAAAATATTTCAAACGCCGATATAATAAAAGTTTCTTTTGGAATTATAATCGTTATAATATTAAGATTTATATCAAATATTCTTATAGCTAAAATGTCTTATTACGCTTCAGGCAAAGTAAAGCAAACTTTAAGAGAAAAAATTTATTCCAAACTTTTAAATCTTGGAATTTCTTATAGAGAAAAGTTTTCAACAAGCGAAGTAGTTCAAATTTCTATGGAAGGAGTAGACCAACTTGAAGTTTATTTTGGAAGATATTTGCCACAGTTTTTTTATAGCGTCATATCGCCGATTATTTTATTTGCAGTTTTATCGACTATAAGCGTAAAAGCGTCATTAATACTTATTTTATGCGTTCCTTTAATTCCAATATCTATAATTTTAATAGTAAAAATCGCTAAAAAAATATTAAAAAAATATTGGGGAAGCTATAGCAATTTGGGAGAATTATTTTTAGAGAATTTGCAGGGACTTACGACTTTAAAAATATATCAAGCGGATGAAATAAAAAATAAAGAAATGAATATTCAAGCTGAAAATTTTAGAATCGCTACTATGAATGTTCTTAAAATGCAGCTTAATTCTATTACAGTAATGGATATAATAGCTTACGGAGGAGCTGCGCTTGGAATAATAATTTCGGTTAAAGAATTTATAAACGGAAATATAAATTTTGCTGGCGCTTTTTCGATTATAATGCTTTCTGCCGAATTTTTTATTCCTTTAAGACTTCTTGGTTCTTTCTTTCATATCGCTATGAACGGAATTGCTGCAAGCGAGAAAATGTTTGAAATACTTGATTTGAAAGAAGACGATAAAAGAATAAATAAAATTGATTCTAAAAACGAAAACATTATAATAAGTAATCTTAATTTCGGATATAACGAAGATAAAACTATTCTAAAAAATATAAATATGACTATAAAAGAAAAAAGTTTTATTTCAATAGTAGGGCAATCTGGCTCTGGAAAAAGCACATTAGCGGGACTTATATCTTTAAGAAACGAAAATTATTCTGGTTCTATAAAAATAGGCGAGATAGAACTTTCTTCGATAGATAAAAACGATTTAAATAAAAAAATTGTAGTAGTCGACCATAACGGATATTTATTTGAAGGAAATGTTTACGAAAATTTGCAAATGGCTGGAGAAAATATAACCGAAGAGAGAATGAATGAAGTATTAAAACGAGTAGGATTATACGATTTTTTACAATCTGAAAACGGACTTCAAACAAAAATAACCGAAAAAGCTTCAAATTTATCTGGCGGACAAAAACAAAGACTCGCTATTGCAAGAGCTATACTTTATGATGGAGACATATATATTTTTGACGAAGCTACTTCAAATGTAGATGTCGATAGCGAAGAGAATATTATAAATATAATAAAAGAAATCTCAAAAACAAAAACGGTAATATTAATTTCGCATAGATTATATAATTGTCGATTTTCAGATATAATTTATTTTTTGAAAGATGGAACTATAAAAGAAGAAGGTTCGCATGAAGAACTTATAAAATTAAACGGAGAATATGCAAATATTTATAACGAGCAAATTAAACTTGAAAGCATAACTAAAGGAGCTACAGAAAATGCGTAGAAGCGGAATTAAAATTATGGCGGAACTTATAGGTTTGATAGCGCCTCTTATTCATATTATGATACTTGCTATTATAACAGGAGTTTTAGGATTTTTATGCGCGATATTTATAACGATACTTGGAGGATACGGAATAATAAATTTTATAGACTCCAATTTCAATTTGAAAAATATATTTATTTTGATTTTTATTATAGCTATTTTGAGAGGATTTTTTCATTATATAGAACAGCTTAGCAATCATTATATAGCTTTTAAACTTTTGGCTTTAATAAGAGATAAAATATTTATAGCTTTAAGAAGACTATCGCCCGCGAAACTTGAAGGAAGAGATAAAGGAAATTTAATAGCTTTGATAACGAGCGATATAGAATTGCTTGAAGTATTTTACGCTCATACAATATCTCCAATTGCCATAGGAATTTTAACTTCTATTATAATGACAATATTCATTGGAAGTTTTAATATAATTTTAGGAATTGTCGCATTTTTAGGTTATTTGACGGTTGGATTTTTTATTCCTTATTTTTCTTCAAAATATGAAAAAAAAGACGGAATGGAATATAGAGATAATTTTGGAAAATTAAACAGTTATTTTTTAGACAGTTTATGGGGAATAAAAGAAATTTTGCAATTTGGATTTGGAGAAAAACGAAATAAAGAAATAGAAAATAAAACTGACGATTTAATGAATATAAATAAAAAATTAAAAAACTATGAAGGAATAATTGGCGGTTTAACAAATTCGGTAATTTTAATATTTACTTTGGCAATTTTAATAATAAGTTATTTAGTTGTTAAGGACGGAGATTTTAAAAATATAATAATTCCTACAATAGCTATGGCAAGTTCTTTCGGTCCCGTTATAGCTTTAAGCAATTTGTCGAATAATTTATTTTTCACGCTTGCAAGCGGCGAGAGAGTTCTAAACTTGCTATCTGAAAAACCTGTTGTAGAAGAAGTTTATAACGGAAAAGATTTAGAATTTGATGGAGCAGAATGCAAAAATATTTATTTCGATTACGGCGGAGAGGAAATATTGAAAGATTATAATTTGAATATAGAAAATGGAAAAATAATAGGAATTAAAGGAAAAAGCGGTAGCGGTAAATCGACTTTATTAAAATTATTAATGCGTTTTTGGGATATAAAAAGCGGAGATTTAAAAATATCAAAAACCGACATAAAAGAAATAAATACAAGCGCTTTGAGAAATATGGAAAGCTATACGACTCAAGATACTTCAATATTTAAAGATACGATAGAAAATAATATAAAAATTGCCGATTATAACGCAACAAGAGAAGAAGTTATAGACGCTTGCCAAAAAGCTTCTTTGCATGATTTTATAATGACTTTGCCAAGAAATTACGACACGGAAGTAGGAGAGCTTGGAGATACTTTATCGGGAGGCGAAAAACAGAGAATAAGCGTTGCAAGAAGTTTTTTGCATAAAGCGCCTTTCATACTTTTAGACGAGCCGACAAGCAATTTAGACAGTCTAAACGAAGCGATTATATTAAAATCTATAAAAGACAATAGAGAAAATAGAACCGTAATTTTAGTTTCGCATAGAGAATCGACTTTAAATATCGCAGATAAAATTTATCAAATGAAAAACGACAGAGCGAGTTAATAATTATTTTAATATAAACTAATTAATATAATATCTTCCGCCTAAACTCATTCTTCCAAAACCAACTTTATTTATTTTTGAAGGATAACCTAAATTTTTTCCATCGACTACAATATGCAAGCCTCCGCCGAATTCTAAAATTATTGCTACATGCCTGTTTACATTTATATTGAATCCAGCTCCGCCTCCGACTTCGCAATAAAAAGGTTTTGAAAATAAAACTTTAGCGCTTTTATCGGAATCGAAAGATAAAACGCCAAAACTTATAAAAGCGAATCCGTATCTTCCAATGCTTATTTTGTCTTTATATTCGTCAACTCCGCCGAAAGTCAATTTTTCCATAAAACCCAATTCATACATTTTAGGATTATCATCGTATATTTTTGAGCCTACTATTGAAGTATAGCTTTTCATTTCAAAATTATTAAATTTGAATAACTTAAAACCAAATTCCAAATTAACGCTTGTTTTAATAGAATCTGCGCTGCTAAATAAACCTATAGAAAAAAATCTATTATCCAAAGGAGATTTTAATCCTTTTTTATTGTTTCCGTTAGTTTCCTCGCAATATAATTTTGAAAAACAACTTAAAAATATTGCGCTTATTATTAAAAATTTATTTATTTTCATTTTGTTATCCTTCTATTCTTTATTTTATTTTTTATTAATCGTTTAATTAGTTTAATTATTCTAAATTTCCGTTTTCTTTTGCAATGTCTCTATTTTTTTTAAGCTCCGACTCTTCCTCTTCCGTTATGGTTCTTATTTGAGTGAAAAAATATAAATACTTTCCAATAAATAAAATTACAAGAACTAACCTCGCATATAAATTATTTACAAATATGAAAGTAATTATAAGCATTAAGCTTACGGGCAAAAGTATCGTAAATTTATTTTTTAAAGTCATAGCTTTTGACTTAACAAAACTCTCCAAATATTTTTTGTAAATTTTTGTAGAGATAAACCAATCGTGAAATCTTTTTGAGCCTTTTGCAAAAAAGAACGAAGCCAAAAGTAAAAATGGCGTAGTCGGTAAAATTGGCGCTACTATTCCGATAATTCCTATTCCCATAGAAATAAAACCTAAAATTATTAATACAACTTTCAATTTTAATTACTCCTTTTATTTTTTAAAGTTATAAATAAATGTTTTAATGCAAGTATTGGATGATAAAAAATCATTCTTTTTCCAGAAAAAATCATAACCTCTCTTATTTTTTCGCGCATATCTTTTTTATAACAATGCGAAGGACAAACGCTACAAAAAGTTTTAGTTTCCATAAATCTGCATCTATCAATTTGCCTTGAAGCATAATTATATAATTCTATACACTCTTTGCATAAATTATTGTTTTTATGATTTGATTTGCAAAATATTTTTATCATAAGAAAAACCAGACTTTTTTCTTTTTCTATTTTGTCTTTTATTTTTTTAGTTTTATAGTTTTTACTTTTCATTAATTAATCCGATTGAAAAATTTAATTATTGGACATGCTAAAATAAACATGCCCAATAATCCCAAAAATCAATAATTTATTAATATTTACCAAAATTCAAATTAAAACTTCCAAGTTAATCCCGTGCTTCCGTTGAATGCGAGCGAGCCTTGAGAGGAATTGCCCAAACTGTCTACAGTTGTGGCGCTTCCTATTTGAGCCTCAAAATACCATTCCAAATTAGGCAAAGGAGTTATGGATAATTCGCCGTAAAATAAATATCCAATCGAATAAAATACTGGAGGTATTCTAACAGGTTTTGCGCTCGAAGCGTATTGGTTAACCCCCCCCCCGTTACCATAGAAAGAGAAAGAGCGGGTTCTAAATAAATAGAGATTAAATCGCTCTCCGCCGTGAAACCTACGGGAACGGAAACTCCTATAAATTGAGGTTTAGTTATATAATAAGTTTGTCCGCCAATATCGATACTCGCTCCTTCAACTTCGGATTTTATTCTGTGAGTTGTCATATCATACCAACCTGTTATTGTAGAAGTATCCATATCGAAAGCTCCCATTGGAGAAGTCGCGTCAATTATATAATGTCCGAATTCAACCGCTCCGTTATGAGTATTTCCCGTTGGAGTTGTCACAGAATATGAAGTTCCCTTAAAATCCTTAATTGAACCTTGATATAATAATCTTATTTGAGGCTCTATAAGTATAGGGTCGGTTGCGGCGATAAAATATCCTCTTACATCGATGCCTATAGAATGAGCGGTAGTGTCTTTTACAAATCCATAATAGCCTCCTTCTCCCATTTCGAGCTTCATTGTTCCCTCCATACCTGTTGGTAAAGTTGGAGCGGTTACGCTTCTGTTTTCATTCGCTTTCATTCTATACATGCCATATTGCAAATTTACTCTTAATCTGCTAAAAATATCGCTGTCGAAATAATATTCTATTCTTATATCGGTAGAAACGGCTAAATCGTCTTTATTAATATCTCCGCTTCCTACTCCTATTGTAATTGGAATATTTACTCTCAATTTTTCTCCCAATGCGGTTGCCGTGATTATTGGAGTATGAGCCTGCCAAGTTCCCGTAGAATACATAAATTGATAACCAAAGCCAATTCCAAAGCTATCGTTTTTATAACCGATTCCCGCTATAGCCCTTGGTTTGAATGTATTTATTCCGCCTTTAACTCCATTATCCAAATTATCTAATAGAACGCCAGCCGTCTCTCCTTCAACTCCAATCATAAAGCGGACATTTTCGCTTCCCGCCAAAACTCCAGCTCTGTCGAGTCTTATGGTAAGCTGATTTTCGTCTATTAAAAAGTCGTTAAAATCTTCTAAAATCGTATAACCGAAAGCCGAATATACGCTAATTAAAGCAATTGTTATTATTAAATGTAATCGTTTCATTTTATTTTATCCTTTTGTTTTTGTATTATTATATTTTTTTATTTTTATATTTTTAACTACCTTGTTCTAAAATTTATTACAATTATTTATTTCTTCATTAATTTTTAAACTTTTTAATTTTTCTTTATATTAAATTATCATTTTAAAACTAATAATTTATTTATAAAGGTTTTTTCTTGTTATTGTTTCTGTTAATCGCCTCCTTTAATAAATCTCCGTTAGGATAAATTTCAATACTCATATCAATATATTTTTTGTAATTTTCATTATCTTTTATTTTGAAATAGTATTGAGATAGCCAAACGAAAGATAAATATTTTTGATATTTTTGATTTGAATTATATAAAGCTTTATTAAAATATTCGAACGCTTTTTTGTCGCTTCCTCCAGCTATCGCGGGAGCATGCATATACCCGATAGCCGTCCCTAAAAGAGCGAAAAAATTATTCGAATCTTTCTCCAAAACTTTTTTATATATATCTTTGGTTTTACCGCCAAAAGAAATTTTTTCTGGCAAACCGCAGTAATACACAATATAAGACATTAATTCCGACACGCTTATCAAATAATCGATATCGTTAGAAGATAAATAATTTTCATTTTTATCGATTTGATTTTTTAAATAATTATATTTTTCTTTATCGTCTTTTAATTTTTTAGATTCCGCCAAATAAGAAATATTTTCATAAGTTAAAGAATTATTTTTTTGCAAATCGCTTAAATTATAATTTGCCGAATAATAATTATTATAAAAATCGTTAATATCTTTAGCTTTATAAGAATATAAATTATTAAAAACGACAATCAGAAATATTAAATAATACTTCATAAAAAATCCTTTAAGTTTTATATAATTTCAATTAAGTTTGTTATTTAATTTTAATTGTTTGTATATTCTAACATATTTAATAAAAAAACTCAAGCCTTTATAAATTAAAATCAACTAAAATTAATTTATAATCAAAACTTGCAAAACTTAACTGTTAGTATATTCTAACATATAAAATAAAAAATAGCAAGCTCTTACATTAAGAAATTTTTTAATTTAATAAATATTTATTTAAATAATCAACCAATGATTTATAATATATTTTTTGTTTTTTATTTATTTTTTTATCTATTTTTTTAGATTTATGATTGAAATGTAGTATTTTTATCTTATTTTCATATTGATAGTATGAATTTATTAAAAAAATTTAAAAAAATATTGAAAAAATGCTTGACAAATTTTTTAAAGTGTTGTATAATTTTCTCACTTTCGTTAAAACGATTAAAGCGTTTAGTATAATTTTTAAGTAATACTAATTGCTCGATATTAAAGATATCGTTTCGTATTTAGTGATTAGCGATTTTAATATATTTCCAATTATTTGGGCTTGACTTAAATTAATTTTTATTTTATAATTTTAGATTATATAAAATAAAAAATTAATTTAATGATAATTAAAAAATAAAGAGGTTAGAGGTTTTATATTATATGCCTACAATTAATCAGTTAATAAGGAAAGGTAGAAAGCGAATATTGAATAAGACAAAGTCGCCCGCGCTAATGAAATGTCCTCAAAGAGAAGGCGTTTGCACTCGTGTGACTACGACTACTCCGAAAAAACCTAATTCGGCAATGCGTAAAATAGCCCGCGTTAGAATAACGAACGGAATAGAAGTTACGGCTTATATTCCAGGTATAGACCATACTTTGCAGGAACATAACCGCGTTTTGATAAGAGGCGGAAGAGTTAAGGATTTGCCAGGATGTCGTTATCATATAGTTAGAGGAAGTCGTGAAGCTACGGGCGTTGAGAAGAGAATGAAAGCCAGAAGTAAATATGGAACTAAAAAACCTAAAGCTTAATGGAGTAATATAAAATGGCAAGAAGAAGAAGAGCGCAAACAAGAAAGATAAACGCCGACCCGATTTACGGAAGCGATATTATAAGTAAATTTATAAATAAGCTTATGTATGACGGTAAAAAGAGTAAGGCTGAAAATATATTTTATAAAGCGATGGATTTAGTTAAAGATAAAACGGGAAAAGAAGGACTTGACGCTTTTAACGAAGCTATAGGGAATATTAAACCTAGAGTTGAAGTAAAATCAAGAAGAGTAGGCGGTTCTACTTATCAAGTTCCCGTTGATGTTCGTCCCGATAGACAAAATTCATTGGCATTTAAATGGTTAATAAACGCGTCAAGAAAGAGAAGCGGAAAAAGTATGATTGAAAGATTATCAAATGAAATAGTTGACGCTATTGAAGGTAAAGGTGCGGCGGTTGCTCAAAAAGAAACCGTTCATAGAATGGCAGAAGGCAATAAAGCGTTCGCTCATTTTAGGTGGTAGTTAATGGTTTTAGCGGTTGTTAAGGAGAGAATTTAGGTGGCAAGGCAAATTTCTTTGGAAAATACTCGTAATATCGGCATTATGGCTCATATAGACGCTGGAAAAACCACTTTAAGCGAAAGAATATTATATTTTACGGGAAAAACTCATAAAATTGGAGAAGTTCATGAAGGCGCAGCAGAGATGGATTGGATGGAGCAAGAAAGAGAAAGAGGAATTACGATTACATCGGCGGCAACTACATGTTTTTGGAATAACAATCGTATTAATTTGATAGATACTCCTGGACATGTTGACTTTACGGCGGAGGTTGAAAGGTCTTTAAGAGTTTTAGATAGCGCAGTCGGAGTTTTTTGTTCGGTTGGCGGAGTTCAGCCTCAAAGCGAAACGGTTTGGAGACAAGCTAGCAATTATAAAATTCCGAGAGCGATTTTTGTAAATAAAATGGATAGAATAGGCGCTAATTTCTTTTCTGTTTTGGAACAGACAAGAAATAGGCTTAAAGCTAATAGTCATCCTGTTGTTATTCCTATAGGTTCGGAAAGTCATTTTGAAGGCGTTATCGATTTGGTAAAAATGAAAGAGATTATTTGGACTTCGGAAGATGGCATGAAAATGGAAGAAAAAGATATTAGAGCCGAATTAAAAGAGGAAGCCGAAAAATACAGAAATGAATTATTGGAAGCAATAGTAGAATATGACGATGACGCTATGAATAAGTTTTTTGAAGGAGAGGAAATAGATATTCCAACTATAAAAAAACTTATAAGAAAGGCTACTTTATCGGCTGATTTCTTTCCTATGTTTTGTGGGACTGCTTTCAAAAATAAAGGAATACAGGTTTTAATAGACGCTGTTGTGGATTATTTGCCTTCTCCAATGGATAGAGGGGAGATAGAAGGAACTGATTTGGAAGGACATGAAATAGTTAGAAAAAGTTCGGACGATGAAAAATTTAGCGCTTTGGCATTTAAAATAATGACGGACCCTCATGTCGGAAAAATTGCATTTTTTAGAGTTTATTCTGGAAAACTTGAAGCTGGTTCTTATGTTTATAACGCCACTAAAGGCAAGAGAGAGAGAATTGGAAGAATACTTCAAATGCATGCCAATAAAAGAGAAGAAATCGAAACGGTTTATTCTGGCGATATAGCGGCTGCGGTTGGATTAAAAGATACGACTACGGGAGATACTTTATGTCCCGAAAACGCTCCTATAATACTTGAAGCGATTAATTTTCCTGAGCCTGTTATTAATGTCGCGATAGAGCCTAAAACTAAAGGCGATAGAGATAAAATGTCTGTGGCTTTATCGAGATTGGCGGAAGAAGACCCGACTTTTAGAGTTAGTTTTAATGAAGAAACGGGACAAACTATTATCGCTGGTATGGGAGAGTTGCATTTAGAGATAATATGCGATAGAATGAAGAGAGAATATAAGGTTGATGCGAATGTTGGGCGTCCTCAAGTTTCTTATAGAGAAGGTATTAAGAAAACGGTTGAAGTTCAAGGTAAATTTGTTCGTCAGTCGGGCGGTAAAGGACAATACGGCGATGTATGGTTGAGAGTTGGACCTAACGAGGCTAACGCTGGATTTAAATTTAATAACGAGATAGTCGGAGGAGTTGTTCCGAGAGAATATATACCTGCGGTTGAAAAAGGATGTTTGGAAGCTATGAATACGGGAGTTTTGGCTAATTATCCAATGCTTGATGTGATAGTTTCCGCTTTTGACGGTTCTTTTCACCCTGTAGATTCTTCCGAAATGGCATTTAAAATAGCGGCTTCTATGGGCTTTAAGGATGGTTGTAAGAAAGCGGACCCTTATTTGTTAGAGCCTATGATGAGCGTTGAGGTAATGACTCCTGAAGATTATATGGGAGATATTATAGGAGATTTGGCTTCAAGGAGAGGACAAGTTCATGGATTTACCGATAAATCTGGTTATAAATCCATAAACGCCACAGTGCCTCTTGCAGAAATGTTCGGTTATACTACGAGTATAAGAAATGTTTCGCAAGGAAGGGCAAGCTATACAATGCAGTTCTCTCATTATGAGGAAGTGCCTAAAAATGTGGCAGAAGAGATTATAGGCGCGAGAATGGGTAATGCTAAATAATAAAATTAAAATAAATAAAAAAAATAAAATTCCTAAAATAATAGGGATAAATTGGAGGATAAAAATGGCAGGAACTTATGACGGTAAAAAGGTGCATGTAAATGTTGGAACTATTGGGCATGTTGACCATGGTAAAACTACATTAACATCGGCAATAACGGCTGTATCATCGGCTATGTTTCCAGATACGGTTCAAAAAGTAGCTTACGATTCGGTTGCTAAAGCTTCCGAAAGTCAAGGTAGAAGAGACCCTACGAAAATTTTAACAATAGCGACTTCGCATGTCGAATATGAATCTGATAACAGGCACTATGCCCATGTGGATTGTCCTGGACACGCAGACTATATTAAAAACATGATAACGGGCGCAGCTCAAATGGATGGAGCGATTTTGGTTGTTTCGGCTGAAGACGGAGTTATGCCTCAAACTAAAGAACATGTTCTTTTGTCAAGGCAAGTAGGCGTTAATTATATAGTTGTATTCTTAAATAAATGCGATAAATTGGACGACCCTGAAATGGCTGAAATAGTTGAAGCGGAAGTTGTGGATGTTTTAGACCATTACGGTTTTGATGGAAGTAAAACTCCTATTATTAGAGGAAGCGCGATTAAGGCGATTCAAGCTATAGAAGCTGGAAAAAATCCAAGAGAAGACGCGGATTGCAAATGTATAATAGACCTTTTAAACGCTTTAGATACTTATATTCCAGACCCTGTTAGAGAAGTCGATAAAGATTTCTTAATGTCAATAGAAGATGTTTATTCAATTCCTGGAAGAGGAACTGTTGTTACAGGAAGAATTGAAAGAGGTAAAATCACTAAAGGAGACGAAGTTGAAATAGTAGGTTTAAGAGATACTCAAAAAACTACTTGCACGGGCGTTGAAATGTTTAAGAAAGAAGTTGTCGGAATTGCTGGATACAATGTCGGATGTCTTTTAAGAGGTATCGAAAGAAAAGCCGTTGAAAGAGGACAGGTATTGGCTAAACCTGGAACAATAACTCCGCATAAAAAATTTGAAGCGGAAGTTTATATTCTTAAAAAAGAAGAGGGCGGAAGACATAGCGGTTTTGTCACTGGCTATAGACCGCAAATGTATTTTAGAACTACGGATGTTACGGGAGTAATAAATTTGCCTGAAGGTTCTCAAATGATAATGCCAGGCGATAACGCTAATTTAACTATAGAGTTAATAAGCCAAATCGCTATGGAAGAGAAACAGAGATTCGCTATAAGAGAAGGCGGTAAAACCGTAGGTAACGGCGTTGTGACTAAAATTTTGGAGTAAAGGATTTAATTAAGGGTGTAAAATAAAATTATGCCCTTTATAATAAACGAGATTAAGCGAGTAATTCAAGCTATGAAAGAACAGAAAATACGAGTTAAACTAAAAGCCTTTGATATTGAGCTTATTGACCAATCGGCTCAATCGATAGTTGAAAGCGTTAAGAAGACAGGAGCGAGAGTGTCGGGACCTATACCTTTGCCTACAAGCATACGCAAGGTGACGGTTATAAGAAGCCCGCATGTTAATATTAAATCTAGAGAACAGTTTGAGATGCGTATCTATAAAAGGCTTATAGATATTTTTGAGGTAACTCCTCAAACGACTGAATCTCTAAAAAAATTGGCGCTTCCAGCTGGAGTTGATGTTCAGTTGAAATAAGCGTTTATTAAAGATAAAGCTTTACTACGATTTATCTGTAATAGTTTGATATTTGAATATAAATAAAGTAGTAAAATCATTATAGAGGATTCGCCGATGGTAGGAATAATTGGCAAAAAATTGGGCATGACTACGGTTTTTGATGAAACGGGAAACGCTATAGCAGTAACGGTTGTAGAAGCCGGACCATGCACGGTAATGCAGATAAGAGATAATGAGAAAGACGGTTATAGCGCTATTCAGTTGGGCTATGGCTCAATAAAGGAAAAGCATTTGAAAAAACCGCAAATAGGACAATTTAAAAAAATGAATTTAGAGCCTAAAAAATATTTGAAAGAATTTAGAATCGATAATACGAGTTCTTATTCAGTTGGACAAGAGCTTAAAGTCGATATATTTCAAGCGGGCGATTTTATAGATGTTAGTTCTTTAAGTAAAGGACGAGGTTTTGCGGGAGTTATGAAAAGGCATAATTATGACGGCGGACCTATGAGTCATGGCTCTAATTTTAGAAGAAGAGCGGGTTCTATAGGCTGCAATAGTTATCCTTCGAGAGTATGGAAGGGCAAAGGTATGCCGGGACATATGGGAAATGCGCTAACCACTATACAGAATTTAAAAGTTATCGATATAAGAGCGGAAGATAATTTAATTATGATAAAAGGCGCTATACCAGGAGCGGTTAATAGCATAGTAAAATTAACTTCGGCGGTTAAAAAGATTAACAAAAAAAAGAATTCTATGGTATAATGGATATAATTAAGCAGGATAATAAAGATGGAAGTAGTAATACTAAATGAAAACGGAGACAATGCGGGCAATTTAGAAATTGTTGATGAGATTTTTAAATCTGAAGTCAATAATAATCTGCTTTATGAAGCTATAAAAAACGAGCTTGCAAATAAAAGGCAGGGAACTCATTCTACTAAAACGAGAGGAGAAGTTTCAGGAGGCGGTAAAAAGCCTTGGAGACAGAAAGGAACGGGAAGAGCGAGAGCGGGTTCTACAAGGTCGCCAATATGGGTTGGAGGCGGAAAAGCGCATACTCCAAAACCGAGAGATTATAGTTATAGATTGCCTAAAAAAGTTAAAAGAAAAGCTTTGTTGTCGGTTTTATCTTTAAAATACGGCAATAATGTTCTTAAGGTTTTTGAAGATTTTACTTTTGACGCTCCAAAAACAAAAAGAATGGCAAGTTTTATAAGCAAGGTTAAAGAACCTAAAAGTAGAAAAGTTGCTTTTGTGGTTGGAAAAGACGAAGCTTTGGGAGATAATTATAATAAATTATTATTATCTTTAAGAAATATTAAGGATTTGAAACTTGTAAACGCCGATAGTATGGCTATTCATCCTTTATATTATGCCGATGAAGTATATTTTACTAAAACGGCTTTGTCTAAATTAAACGATAGGATTAAGGGTTAAAAATTATGAGTATGTATTCGCTTTTAATTGAACCTATACTTACCGAAAAGAGTAATATTTTAAGAACTGAGCCAAAAGGAACGGAAAAGAGATATTATGTATTTAAAGTAAGACAGGATGCTAATAAATCAGAATTAATGAAAGCGGTTGAAAAAATATTTAATGTGCATCCGCTTGATTGTAAGATAATAAATGTTAAGCCTAAAAAGAAAAATCGTAGAATGAGCAAGAGAGGATATACTCGAAGCTATAAGAAAGCGATAATAGTTCTTGATGGTAAAGAGAAAATAGATATAGTAAAATAATTGAGGAATAACGATGGCTATTAAGAAATTTAAACCGACAACTCCAAGTTTGCGTTATCGAACCGTAGTTGATTTTTCGGATATTACAACAAACGAGCCTTGTAAATCTTTGGTATATGGCAAAAAGCGTATAAGCGGACGCTCTTCAAATGGTCGTATAACAATGCGCCGAAGAGGTGGAGGACATAAAAAACTTTTTAGACTTATTGATTTTAGAAGAGATAAACATGATATAGAGGCTAAAGTAGTTTCGGTAGAATATGACCCAAATAGAAGCGCTTATATATCTCTTTTAAACTATACGGACGGAGAGAAAAGATATATAATCTATCCTTTAGGTTTGAATATTGGAGATAAAGTTATAAGCGGAGAGAATGCTAAAGTAAGAGTAGGTTGTAGTTTGCCTTTGAGAAAAATTCCTTTGGGAACTATAATACATAATATAGAATTAACTCCTGGTAAAGGAGGACAGTTAGTTAGAGCGGCTGGTGGCGGAGCGCAAATAACGGCTAAAAGCGGAGGTTATTGCGTAATAAGACTTCGTTCGGGAGAAGAGAGAAGAATATTAGAAAATTGCTACGCCACGATAGGACAGATTGGCAATTTAGACCATTTCAATACTACGGATGGAAAAGCGGGAACTACAAGGCATAAAGGCAGAAGACCTAAAGTTAGAGGAGTAGTAATGAATCCAGTAGACCATCCTCATGGAGGAGGAGAAGGCAAGAGCGGACAGGGTAATCCTCATCCAGTTTCTCCTACGGGCGTTCCTACTAAAGGATATAAAACAAGAAAGAAAAATAAATATTCGGATAGATTAATAATTAAGAAAAGAGGAGGTAAAAAATAATGTCTCGTTCCATTAAAAAAGGACCTTTTGTTGATAAAAATCTATTTAAGAAAATACAGGCTGGGGATAATAAGCATCAAATAAAAACTTATAGCAGAGCTTCGACTATTATTCCCGAAATGATAGGTTATACTATAAATGTGCATAACGGTAAAACTTTTGTTGCCGTTTATATACAAGAAAATATGATTGGGCATAAATTGGGCGAATTTGCTCCTACTAGAACATTTCGTTCTCATGCGGGCGCCTCTAAAGTTGCTAAAAAGTAAGGATTTAAGATTATGGATTATAATGTAAGAGTTCGTTATTTGCGTATAGGACGCAGGAAAATTGCAAGATTGCTTCCTTTTATAAAAGGAGAGTATGTTAATCATGCGATAGCTAATTTGACGGTAATGCCTCAAATGTCTTCTATCGTTTTGAGAAAAGCGATTAAAAGCGGAATAGCAAATGCAATATTTCAATCGAGAAATATTAATCCCGATACTTTATGGGTTAAATCGGCTTTTGTGGATAAAGCGCCAATGCTTAAAAGAATAAGAGCGGCAAGTAGAGGAAGCGCTGACCCCATATTAAAGAGACTTTCGCATATTACTATAGTATTAAGCGATGATAAAAAACCTGAAAAGAAAAAAATAAAATCTGCGGCTAAAAAAGAAGAAAGCCCAAAAACGGCGGAGGTATAAAATGGGTCAAAAGGTTAGTCCTATAGGTTTAAGACTTGGAATAAATAAAACTTGGTCAAGTAGATGGTTTGAAGACAGCAGAAGTTACGCTGATAGTTTGCATGAAGATTTATCTATAAGACGATATATAATGGATTATTATTATAAAACTTTAAAAGAAGAGCATAAAAAGATTGGCGGCAAAAAAGACGCTTTTGACCCTGCGATATCCAATATAGAAATAGTTCGTTTTCCCGATAGAATAAATGTTTTTATAGCTACGGCAAGGGCGGGAATAGTTATAGGACCTAAAGGGCAGAGAGTCGAAATAGTTAAAAATGTTATACAGAAAATGGTAAAGAAGCCTGTTCAAGTTTCTATAAAGGAAATTAAAGATGCCGAATTAGACGCAACTTTAGCAGCTCAAAATGTAGCTCGTCAATTAGAAATGCGCGTAGCTTTTAGAAGAGCTATGAAAGGCGTTATAACTCAAGCGATGAAAAAAGGAGCTAAAGGTATTAAAGTTATGTGTTCGGGCAGATTGGCTGGAGCGGATATAGCAAGAACGGAACAATATAAAAATGGTTCAGTGCCTTTGCATACTTTAAGAGCGAATATAGATTATGGAACGGCTGAAGCTTCCACAACTTTCGGCATAATTGGAGTGAAAGTTTGGATATATAAAGGCGAAATTCTTGATAAAAGAGAACATAAACAGGATGACGCAGGCGAAGTTATCAGTTCTAAAGGAGATAGATAATGTTACAACCTTCAAGAACGAAGTATAGAAAACAACATAGAGGCAGAATGAAAGGAAACTCTAAAAGAGGAAGTAATTTAACTTTTGGAGATTACGGTTTAATGGCTTTAGAGCCAGTATGGTTAACGGATAGACAGATTGAAGCGGCTCGTATAGCAATTTCAAGGCATGTAAAACGAGTCGGCAAAATGTGGATAAAAGTTTTTCCAGATAAACCTTATACTAAAAAACCAGCGGAAACAAGAATGGGAAAAGGCAAAGGAAATGTCGAATATTGGGTAGCTGTTGTAAAACCTGGAAAGGTTATATTTGAAATAGCGGGAGTTCCCGAAGAATTGGCTCAATCGGCTTTTAGATTGGCTGGATTTAAACTTCCAATAAAAACGAAGTTTATTAAGAGGGAGGCTATATAATGGCTAAAAATAAAGATTATAAGTCGTTAGGTTTGGAAGAACTTAAAAGCGAACTTTTAAAATTAGAGAAGGAATATCAAGAGCATAGATTTGAAAAAGTTGTAGGCGATGCAAGACAAACTCATCAGCTAAAAAAATCTCGTAAGGATATAGCTAAAGTTAAAACTTTTATTCGCCAATATGAACTTGGTATTAAAAAATAGTAGAGGGTATTATTGTGGAAAGCAAAATAAAAAAATATAAAAGAGAGCTTGAAGGAATCGTAGTTTCTGATAAAATGGATAAAACGGTAGTTATTAAAGTTGAAATAAGGCAGAAACATCCTCTTTACGGCAAAACTATAAGCAAAAATAAACGCTATAAAGTTCATGATGAAAAGAACGAATGCACCGAAGGAGATTTGATTAGAGTTATAGAATGCAGACCTATAAGCAAAGATAAAAAATTTAGATTGATAAAGATATTAAAGAAAGCCGAACGCGTGGAAAAAGATTCTATGGATAGCGAAGTAGAGAGCGTTCTAAAAAGAGAAAAGCATGCTCCAGAAATGAGTATGGCTCAAACGGTTGAAGGAGAGTAAATATGATACAAACGCCAACCACTCTTAATGTAGCCGATAATACGGGCGTAAAAAAATTGAAATGTATTAAAGTTTTGGGCGGAAGCAGACGCAGATACGCCACTTTGGGAGATATAATAGTTTGTTCCGTTGTGGATATTATACCGACTTGTTCTATAGAAAAAGGAAAAGTTGTAAAAGCCGTTATAGTTAGAGTAAAAAAAGAAGTTAGAAGAAATGACGGTTCATACATACGATTTGACGAGAATGCGGCGGTTATAGTGGATGATAAAAAAGAACCAAGAGGCAAACGCATATTCGGTCCCGTAGCTCGAGAGTTGAGAGATAAAGGGTTTATGAAAATAGTATCGCTTGCTCCCGAAGTAATATAAAGAGCATATAGAGGTTAATTATAATGATAAAGAAATTGAATTTAAGCAATACAAAATATAGAGTTAAAAAAGGCGATACTGTTGAAGTTATAACGGGAGAGCACAGCGGAAAAAGAGGCGAAGTTCTTTCAATCGATAGAGCGGCGGGCAGAGTTCTTGTAAAAGATATAAATATGATAAAAAAAACGGTGCCTAAATCTCAAGAAAACCAAAAAGGCGGTATAGTTGAAAGAGAGGCTTCTATACATATTTCAAATGTAATGGTAGTAGATAAATCGGGAAAAGCTTCAAGAATAGGTATGAAAAATGTAGACGGAAAATTAAAAAGATATTCCAAAAAATCGGGAGAGGTTCTCGATAAATAGAGGTAATAATTATGTCAGTATTAAAAGATAGATACGAAAAAGAAATTAAACAGTCTATGTTAAAAGATATGAATCTTAATTCTATTATGGCTGTTCCTAAAATAGAAAAGATAATTATCAATATGGGAATAAGTATGGCTGTTTCGGATAAAAAATATGTCGATTCCGCGGTTGAAGAACTTACTCAAATAGCGGGACAGAGAGCGATTATTACGAGAGCAAAAAAATCCATAGCAAATTTTAAACTGCGACAAGGAATGCCGATTGGATGCAGAGTAACTTTAAGAGGCGAGAGAATGTATGATTTTTTAGAAAGACTCATATTTATAGCTTTGCCTAGAGTTAGAGATTTTCAAGGAATTCCAAGAAGAGGATTTGACGGAAACGGTAATTATAACTTGGGTATAAAAGAGCATATTATATTCCCAGAGATAAGTTTTGATAAAACGGATGCCGTAAAAGGCTTAAATATAACTATAGTAACCACCGCAGATAATGACGATATGGCAAGAGTTCTATTAGAAAGAGTAGGTTTGCCATTTCGCGCTGCGCCTAAAAGTCAGGAGAATAAATAATGGCTAGATTAGCGCTTAAAGTTAAAGCTACAAAAAAACAAAAATATAAAACGAGACAATATAATCGTTGTCCTATATGCGGAAGACCGCGAGCTTATATAAGACAATATAAAATGTGCAGAATATGTTTTAGAGATTTAGCTAATAAAGGTTTAATTCCAGGCGTGACTAAATCGAGTTGGTAATTTTTGGAGTTAAGGAGATTATAAATGAGTGTGCATGACCCTATAGCGGACGCTTTAACCGTTATCAGAAACGGTTGCAGAGCTAAAAAAGAAAATGTGACTATACCGTTTTCTAAAAAAATGGAAAATATACTTGAAATTTTGAAGAAAGAAGGTTATATTAACGACTTTAATAAAGTTGAAGTAAAGAATAAGAATTTCTTTCGTATTGAAATAGATTTAAAATATTATGAAGGAAGTTCTGTAATAGAAGGAATACAAAGAGTATCCACGCCGGGACTTAGAGTTTATACTTCGGTAGATACAATACCTCAAGTAAAAAACGGTTTTGGAATATCCGTAATATCAACAAGCAAAGGAGTTATGACGGATAAACAGGCAAGAAAAGAAAATGTCGGCGGCGAAGTTTTATGCTATGTATGGTAATTGAGAGGATATTATAATGAGTAGATTGGCTAATAAACCTATACAGATTCCAGCGGGAGTCGATGTTAAAATTGACGGACATAAAATAACCGTTAAAGGTAAAAGAGGGGAGTTGACAAAAGATTTTTTTGATTATATAATATTTGAACTTGAAGGCAACGCTCTTTGGATTAAACCTCCTAAAATTGAAAGCGATAATGAAAAAGCCATTAAAGAAAATAAGGCTAAATATTCAGCTCAATTGGGTTTGGTATGGAAACTTATATATAATATGATTGAAGGAGTTAATTCGGGTTATAAAAAGGTTTTGCAATTAGAAGGCACGGGATATCGTTCTAATGTTCAGGGTAATATTATAACTCTGCAATTAGGTTTTTCAAACGATGTTAAAATGAAAATACCCGAAGGCATAAAAGTTATTGTAGAAAAGGATACAAAAATTATTATAGAAGGAAACGATAAAGAACAAGTTGGCGAGCTTGCTATGAATATTAAAAAGAAAAGACCTGTCGAGCCTTATAAAGGCAAAGGCGTTAGATTTGAAGGCGAGTATATAAAACATAAAGAAAGCAAAAAAGCCGCTAAATAAGGGAGAAATTATGGGTTTAAGAGAAAAAATTAAATCTCAAAGAGAAAGAAGAAAGAGAAGCATTCGCATAAAGATAGAGGGGACTGCAGAGCGTCCAAGACTTACGGTTTATAAGAGCCTTAAATATATATCGGCTCAAATCGTAGACGATAGCAAAGGTATAACATTAGCGTCTGCTTCTTCGCAAGAAAAAGATATTAAAAGCGGTAAAAATGTGGATATAGCAAAAGAAATAGGCAAAACTTTAGCTTCAAGGGCGAAAGATAAAAATATAAATGAAGTCGTATTTGACAGAAACGGATATATATATCATGGAAAAGTAAAATCTTTAGCTGATGGAGCTAGAGAAGCGGGATTAAAATTTTAAGGAGCGGATTTTTAATGAGCAATAATCATCATAATGAAGAAAAAAATATGTATGAAGAGCGTCTTATAACTCTAAACAGAGTCGCTAAAGTTATGAAAGGCGGAAGACGATTTAGATTTGCCGCTTTAATGGTATTGGGCGATAAAAACGGACATGTTGGTTTGGGATACGGTAAAGCTAACGAAGTTCCAGACGCTATTAGAAAAGCTATAGAACAGGCTAAAAAAAATATGATAGAAGTTAATTTGAAAGGAGAAACTATACCTCATAATACCGTTGGAATATTTAGAAGCAGTAGAATAATTATGAAACCAGCATCTAAAGGAACGGGAGTTATTTCAGGCGGTCCCGCTAGAGCGGTATTTGAATTGGTTGGAGTTAAAAATATACTTTCAAAATCTCTTGGTAATAATAACGCTATGAATTTGGCTAAAGCCGCTTTTGAAGGACTTAAGTCTTTAAAAACCGTAGAGCAGATGGCTAATAAGAGAGGCGTTAGTATAGAACAAATTTATGGGAAGGTGGAGTAAATGTCTAAAGTTATTATAAAATTAGTTAAATCTCCCATAGGGTATGAAAAATCTCAAAGGGATACGGTTGTCGCTTTGGGATTTAAAAAGAGAAGAAGAATAGTCGAGCATGAAGCCACTCCTCAAATAAAAGGAATGATAAATAAAATTTCGCATCTTCTTAAAGTGGAATATAAGTGAGGTTTGTATAAATGGCACAGGAAAATACAAAAATATTAAGCGCTCCAAAAGGCTCAAGCAAAAAAAAGCATAGGGTAGGACGCGGACAAGGTTCTGGTTGGGGATGCACAGCTGGAAGAGGAGATAAAGGCGCTCAATCTCGAGCTGGTTATAGCAGAAGAGCGGGTTTTGAAGGCGGACAGATGCCTTTGCATAGAAGAATTCCAAAAAGCGGTTTTAATAATTCGGCTTTTAAAAAGTCGGTAAATATTATTAATGTAGGCGAATTGGATTCTATAGGCTCTAATGAAATATCGAGAGAGACTTTATTAAAGTTGGGTTATTTGTCTTCTAAAAGAGATTATATAAAACTTCTCTCTATGGGAGAGGTTAAAAACGCCGTTAATATTACCGTTGATATAGCAAGTAAAAAGGCTATAGAAAAGATTGAAAAATCGGGCGGTAAGGTTATAATAAACGAGCGTAAAAAATATGTTAGAGAGAAAAAAGATATTAAATCTTAATAGGGTAATTAAATGTTTAAATCATTAACTAATATATTTAGAGTGCAGGAATTAAGAGACAGAATTTTGTATACTGTTATGGCTATTTTGGTTTATAGAATAGGAAGCCATATACCGACTCCTGGAATAGACCCGACTGCGCTTTTAGAATTTCTATCTTCAGCTCAAGGCGGAGGCGGACTCTTAACTATTATGGATTTATTTTCAGGCGGAGCTTTATTTAGATTTTCAATATTAGCTTTGGGAATTATGCCTTATATATCCGCTTCGATTATTATGCAACTTCTTGGAGTCGTTATTCCCGCTTTAGAGAGAATGCAAAAAGAAGGAGAAAGCGGAAGAAAGAAAATAAATCAATATGTTAGATATTTAGCTTTAGTTCTTTGTATAATACAATCGGCTGCTATGGCAAGTTGGATTCAGAGCATAAATGAAGGCGCTATGATATATATGAATCCTGGATTAGGTTTTGTTCTTATAGTTGTCGCTACCGCTACCGCTGGAACTATGTTTTTAATGTGGCTTGGAGACCAAATTACAGAAAGAGGACTTGGAAACGGAATTTCGGTTATAATATTTGCTGGAATTGTCGCTCGTATTCCTGCTGGCGTTTACGATATGATTCAGAAAAAAGATAGCGAATATTTGAATTCTTTGGTTATAGTTCTTTTCTTTATAATATTTGCCATAGTTATTTTTTGCGTAGTTTATGAAGAAAGCGGACAGAGAAGAATTCCCGTTCAATACGCTAAAAGAGTGGTTGGAAGAAAGGTTTTTGGCGCTCAATCGACTCATATACCTTTTAAGATTAATCCATCTGGAGTTATACCTATAATATTTGCTTCGGCATTAATGGCAATTCCTGCTCAAATAGCAAGTTTGACTAGAGGAATTCAATGGAGATGGCTTGACGCTTTGCTTAGATTTTTCTCTTATGGAAGTTGGGCATATATAATTTTATATTGTTTATTGGTTATAATGTTTGCTTATGTATATACTTCGGTGCAATTTAATCCAGACGATATAGCGGAAAATTTGAAGAAGCAAGGCGGATTTATTCCTGGTTATAGACCTGGAACTCAAACGGCAGAATATCTTAAAACGGTATTGGGAAGAATAACTATAGGAGGCTCTATATTTTTAGCGGCTATAGCGGTATTTCCTGACCTTATGTCGAAGATTCCGATATTTGCTCCTTTTAAGGGAAGTAATAATTCATTGGTTTATTTAATGGGCGGAACTTCCGTAATGATTAGCGTAAGCGTTGCCGTTGAGTTATTAAAACAAATTGAGTCATATTTGCAAATGCATAATTATGACGGAATATTAAAAAAATCTAAAGCGCGAAGGTAAATTATGGCTGAAAAAGAAACTATTGAAGTTGAGGGAATTGTAGTAGAGCCTTTGCCAAACGCTACTTTTAGAGTTGAGCTTGAAAACGGGCATAAAATATTGGCTCATATATCTGGAAAAATGCGTATGAATTTTATTCGTATTCTTCCAGGCGATAAGGTGACTATAGAGATGTCTCCCTATGATTTAACAAAGGGAAGAATAATTTATCGTTATAAGTAAATAAACGGAGAATAATTATAATGAAAGTAAAAAGTTCGATAAAAAAACGATGTAATGATTGCCAAATTGTTAAGAGAAAAGGCATTATTAGAGTTATATGTAAAAAAAATCCAAGACATAAACAAAAACAAAAATAATTTTTAAGGAAGTTTTGAAGAAGGAGAAAATAAATGGCTCGATTAATGGGTGTTGAAATAAGAAATAATAAAAGAATAGAGATAGCGCTCACCGACATATACGGAATAGGAAGAACTTTAGCTCATGTAATATGCGATAAGGCTAATATAGATTATTCCGTTAAGGCTAAAGATTTGACTGACGCTCAAATTACAGCTTTAAGAGACGCTATAGAATCGACTACTAAAGTTGAAGGCGATTTGAGAACGGAATTATTTAATAATATAAAACGATTGAAAGATATTCACTCTTATAGAGGAATGCGACATATTAAGAGGCTTCCCGTAAGAGGACAGAGGACGAGAACAAATTCAAGAAATGCAAGAGGCGGAGGAGCTAGAAAAGCTATAGCGGGCAAGAAAAAAGCTCCTGGTAAGAAATAATTTTAATGGAGGAACAATTTAGTGGCAACTCAAAGAGTTAAAAAAACTGTAAAAGATAAAAAAGTTAAAAGAGATAAAAAGGTAGAGGCTTTTGGAATAGTGCATATAAAAGCTAGCTTTAATAATACTATAGTTACAATAACCGACCGTAATGGCAATACTTTATCATGGGCAAGCGCTGGTTTGGATGGAGATTATAAAAGCAGTAAAAAGTCCACTCCGTTTGCCGCTCAAATTGCAAGCGAAAAAGCTTCTAAAAAAGCTTTTGAAATGGGCGTTCGCGAGGTTGATGTGTATGTAAAAGGTCCTGGTATGGGCAGAGAAAGTTCTATAAGAGCCGTTGAATCTTCGGGTTTAAAGGTTAAACTTATTAAAGATGTTACTCCGATACCTCATAACGGATGTCGTCCAAAAAAGAGAAGAAGAATATAATTGCGCTATAAATAGGAGTTAATAAATTATGGCAAGATACAGAGATGCAAGCTGCAGATTATGCCGCAGGGAACGAATGAAACTTATGTTAAAAGGCGATAGATGCGTTACCGCAAAATGCGCTATAACTAAAAGAAGAGAAGTTCCAGGTCCCGTTAATCGTAAAATGAAACAATTATCGGAATACGGCGTTCAGATGAGAGAAAAACAAAAAGTTAAAAGAATATACGGTATTTTAGAAAAGCAATTTAGAAATTACTATCAAGAAGCTACTCGTATAAGCGGGGTTTCAGGCGAAAATTTACTTAGATTATTAGAATTGCGTTTGGATAATGTCGTTTATAGATTAGGACTCGCTAAAAGCAGGTCTCAAGCTAGGCAATTTGTCTATCATGGATTTATTTCCGTTAATGGCAAGAGAATGACAATTCCTTCTTATTGCGTAAAAGTCGGAGATAAAATTTCAATTACCGATAGAGGAAACGCTATAGGACAGGTTAAAGAGATAGTAGATGATTTAAAAAGCGAATATGTTCCTGCATGGCTTAGTTTAGATTTGTCTAATAGAACGGGCGAAATTGTAACTTTGCCTATAAGAGAGCATATAGAATATCCTATTAACGAACAGCTCATAATTGAGTATTATTCTAAATAAACGGCATAAGAGGTATTATAAGAATGGCATTAAAAGAAATATTGGAATCTATAAGGCATCCGCATAAAGTCACTTTTGAAGCTAAAGATTTGACTTCTAATTATGGCAAATTTATAGCTCAACCTTTTGAAAGAGGATATGCCGTTACTATAGGTAACGCTTTAAGAAGAGTATTATTATCTTCAATACCAGGATACGCCATTACGGCTATTAAAATAAAAGATGTAAGCAATGAATTTGAAAATGTGGAAGGTATGAAAGAAGACACGATAGTTATGATAATGCATCTTAAAAATGTCGTTGTCTCTCTTCCCGAGCATATAGAGAGTAAAACTATTCATGTAAAAAAAGAAGGTCCTTGTATTATAACGGCTAAAGATTTGGTAGAATCGGACTCGGAAGTGAAAGTTTATAATCCAGATTATTATATAGCGACAATATCCGAAGGTTATAGTTTTGAAATGGATATTCAAATAGACGGAGGCTATAGTTATGTGCCAGCCGAAGTATCCGCAGAATTGATAAGCGATATTAACGCTATAGTAATAGACGCTATATATTCTCCTATAGTAAGCGTAAATTATAATGTGGAAGATATAAGAGTAGGACAGAGAATAGATTATGGAAGGCTCACTTTAGAAATAGAAACTAAAGGAAATATAGCTCCAGATAAGGCGCTATCTTGGGCGGCTAAAATATTGAAAGATAATTTGCTTTGTTTTATGTTGCCAGAAGAAGCAAATGAAGATGATGAAAAATTAGAAGAAGCTCCAAAGGATTCTATTTTAGATGTTTTGAAAGATAAACATGTCGAAGAAGTAGAATTCTCAATAAGAACCGCTAATTTTTTAATTTCATCCGATTTGAAAACTCTCGATAAAGTGGCTTTAAAATCCGATAGCGATTTATTAAGACTTACGGGAGCTAATGAAATGATTATCGAAGAGATTAAAGAAAAACTTGAAGAATACGGCGCTCATCTTGGAATGAGAAGAATGATATAAAATAAATAATTAAATTAAGGATAATAAAATGAGACATAGAGTAAGCGTTAAAAAATTTAATAGAACAAGCGCCCATAGAAAAGCTATGCTTTCAAATATGCTAACTTCTCTTTTAAAATATGAGAAAATAGAAACTACTAAAGAAAAGGGCAGAGCTATAAAACAATTAGCCGACAAAATTATTTATAGAGCAAAAACCGATAATATTCATAATAGAAGAATAATAGCAAGATATGTAAAAGACGAAACTATATTGAGGAAATTATTTAAAGATATTGCCCCAAGATATTTAGACAGAAACGGCGGTTTTGTGAGAAAAATTTTGTCGTATAAAAGATTTGGAGACGCTGCCGATATGTGCGTGGTTATGCTTTGCGATGGTTCGTCTAATAAAACTGAAATAAAAAAATAGAAAAATAAATATAATGAATACTAATTTATAAATCTAATATAAATATATAATGTTTATATGCTTTAAAAGTATATTATTATTGAGGAGCGCTTATGTCTATAAACGAAGCAAATACAATTGAAGAAAATATTGAGTCTAATGTTGCGGATAATACGGAAGCTAAACCCGTTAAAGTTAGGAGTGTTAGGAAAAAAGTCGTAAAAGCGATTTCCGTTAATACTGAAAATATTTCTAATAACGAAGAGAATGCAATTTCGCAAGAAGATAATAATATTGAATACGAAGAGGTTCAAAGTATAAAAAGACCTCAAGATATTATTTATATAAATAAATTAAGTTGTTTGACATTTGAAGAATTATTAGAATTTGCAAACGGCTATGGCGTGAGAAGAGATACTAATGTTCGCCGTCAGGAATTAATGCATTTAATATTAAGAGCGCATCTTAACTCGGGCGGAAAAATTGAAGCGGAAGGAACTTTAGAAGTTTTGCCAGATGGTTTCGGTTTTTTAAGGTCTAAAAATACAAATTATTTATCGGGGCATGACGATATATATATAGCTCCAACTCAAATAAGATTATTCGGATTAAGAACGGGAGATGTAGTCGGTGGAGAAGTTCGTCCGCCTAAAGATAATAGCCCAGAAAAATTTTTTGGACTTTTGAGAATAGAGAGAGTAAACGGAGATAAGCCAGAGAATTTATATAAAAGACCTATATTTGATAAGCTAACGCCGATATTTCCAAACGAAAGAATAAATTTAGAATTTGCGCCAAATAAAATTTCAACTCGAATAATAAATTTAGTCTCTCCTATAGGAAAAGGACAGAGAGGTTTAATTGTATCGCCTCCAAAAGCGGGAAAAACTATGATGCTTCAAGAGATTGCAAACGCTATTTGCAGAAATTATCCCGATATAAAACTTTTTATACTTCTTATAGACGAAAGACCAGAAGAAGTTACAGATATGAAGAGAAATGTTCCAGAAGCCGAAGTTATAGCTTCAACTTTTGACGAACCGCCAGAAAAACATTGTCAAGTTTCTGAAATGGTTTTGGAGAAAGCTAAACGATTGGTTGAAAATAAACATGATGTTGTTATTATATTAGATTCTATAACCAGACTTTCAAGAGCTTATAACTTAACCGTTCCAGCAAGCGGAAAGATACTTACGGGCGGAGTCGATTCAAACGCTTTGCATAAACCAAAAAGATTTTTCGGAGCTGCTCGTAATATAGAAGACGGAGGTTCTTTGACAATAATCGCTTCCGCTTTAGTCGATACGGGAAGTAGAATGGACGATTATATTTACGAAGAGTTTAAAGGAACGGGAAATATGGAACTTCATTTAGACAGAAAATTTGCAAATAGAAGATTATTTCCAGCGATAGATATAGATTCTTCTTCCACTCGAAGAGACGATTTGCTTTTAAGCGATGAGGAGCTTGCTAAAATGCGACTTATAAGAAATGCTCAAAGTATTAACGGAAATGTTGACGAATATGGAATTATAGAAAAAGTTATCGATAAAATGAGTTCCACTAAAAATAATTTTGAATTTCTTAAATTATTAAATTCATAATTTTAAGGATTTAATATGTCCGAAGACTCGCATAAGAATTCTAAAGATAAAGAATTATTCGAGTTTTATTTGGAGCATGGATATTTTCCTGAAGATTTAAATAATAAATTTCAAAAAAAATTAAAAGAGAATTCTAAAAATCAAAAAGCAAATCAAAATAAAAAAAATATTAATCTCAATAAAAATAATGTAAAAAATAAAAACGATTATGATAAAGATAATAATTATAGCGAAAAAGATAAAGAAATATTTTTAAATGCGATTAAGAATCTTGATTGTTCAAATCATATAAAAAATACTAATAATATTGAAAAAAAATATTCAAAGTTTAAACCTAATTTAAAAAATGTAATTCCTCAAGATACTTTGGATTTGCATGGGCTTACGCGCGAAAGAGCATTGCATAGCGTAAAGAAATTTATTTTTGAAGCTAAAAGAAATAAATTAAAAGTAATTCTTATAATACATGGAAAAGGATTTAGAAGCGAAAATAAAATTTCTGTTTTGAAAGATTTGGTAGAATATTATATAGCTACAGAAGGAAAATATTATATAAAATATTCTACAGAAGCTCCCGCTCGACTTGGAGGAGGAGGGCAAAATTAATTTATCTTCATAGCAATGATTAATTAGTATTTGTTAATATATCTTCAAGTTTTTTGTTCGTATAAAAATCCGATTTTACTTTTGAAACTATATCTATAGTAGTTTTTTTAGATATTTTTAAAGTTTTTTCCGTAAATAAATCGTAATTATTTTTTAGAAGTTTTAAGGTTTCATGTCCCATTAATACCGAAACTAAACAGAATCGTCTATAACCTTGAGCTTTTTTTTCTATGCTCATAATATATTCTATTGAAGATTTAAATTCATTATTTGCGCTTTCTATCATTTTATTTAAAACTTCAAGCGATTTATCCATATAAGCTTTATCTTCAAAATAAGGAGCGGGATTTTCATTATCGAAAAGAGAAGAGGGCCAGAATATTCTTTTTTCTTTGTAATCAATTTTAGCGTCTTTTATTATATTAATTTTTTGTAAAAATATTCCAAGCCTTTTTGCTTTTTCTTTGTCTAAATTTAATCCGTCCAATAACCTTGTTATTTCCGTTAAATATAATCCTACAGTTCCCGCGACATAATAGCAGTAATCGTTTAAGTCGTCAAAGCTTGAAATTATATGGTCTTGATAATAAATCATTCCATAGCCCATTTCTTTTAAGTATGATATCGATATATTTCTTATATCCAAAGGAAAATTGAAAAAAACTTTAAGAACAATATCTATATTTTCTATAAGAATTTTATCGTTTTCGTTTATCGTTTTGCTTATCACTACTTTTTTAAAATTCTCTATATTTTCTATATTTGCAGTTTTTAATATATTTATAAATCCCGTTATCAAAGTTTCTTTATCTTTAATTTCATGCATAGAATCTTCAATAGTGTCAATTATTCTTGCAAGCAAATATTGAACTTCGACTTTTATTTTTTTATTTTTATCAAGAAGCGGAATCGCCAAAGCAAAACTCCTTGAAACTAAATCGAGTAAATATTTTGTAGTAATTTTATTTGCCATATTAATTCCTATTCGTTAATTTTTTTTAATAAAGAAACGCAATGAACGGCTATTCCTTCTCCTCTTCCTATCGCGTCCATTCTTTCGTTTGTTTTAGCTTTTATTGAAACATTTTCTATTTTAGTTTTTAAGGCTTTAGATAAATTTTCTCTCATAGAATCTATATAATCTCTTAATTTTGGTTTTTCAAGTATAATTGTAATATCCGTATTTGAAATTATATATTCTTTTTCTTCCATTAATTTAATTGTCTCTTCTAATAATTTTATTGAAGAAATATCTTTATATTTATTATCGTTATCGGGAAAATGGCTTCCTATATCGCCAAGCGCCAAAGCTCCAAATATAGAATCTATCAAAGCATGCGAGATAACATCCGCATCGGAATGTCCTTTTAATCCTAATTCGTAAGGAATTTCTATTCCTGCCAAAATTAATTTTCTGTTTTTTTCAAATATATGAGAATCATAACCGTATCCTATTATCATTGTATTATCCTAATATTTATAATATAAAAATTATACTAAAATGATTATATTTGTCAAATTTATTAATTATTATAGAAATATTTTTAAATTAATATAGTAAAGTATTTTACAAATAATCATTTAATCGATTTTTAATTAAGTTATTGATAAATTTAATAATTTATATTAAAATTATGTAAACTTAATTATTAGTCATTTTTTTAATTGGAGATATTGTGTTGATTAAAAATATAAAAACTGTTTTAATAATTTTATTGTTTTTCTGCTCGATAATTTATGCGAAAGAAAAAAAATATAACGAAAAAACTTATATAAGAAACGAAGAAGAAGCAAAAGCCGCTTATAGTTTGGCGTTATTCTATAAAGAAAGAGCTTTAGCTTCAAAAATTCCGACTGAAGAATCTATTGAAGATTTGGAAAAAGCGAAAGTTATTTTAGAAGAAGTTTTAAAATATATTAATAATAACGAAATAAATATTACTTTAGCGGAAACTCATGAAGCTTTGGGCGAATATGACGAAAGTTCCGCAATATACGATAAATTAATTTCTGAAAATCTCGATGATGTTTATTTGCTTATAAAAGCCGCAGAAAGAAATATATTTTTAATGGGCGATTACGGAAAAGCAAAATATTATCTTGATAGCGCTTATGAGATTGACTCTTTTAATAACGATATTCTTATATTATTAGGATTTATTTATTATAGCGAAAGAGATTTTGAAAAAGCCGTTTTATATTTTGAAAAAGTTGAGCAGAGCAAAGGAGCTAGCAATAATTATATGCAATATTATAATTATTATTATGGAATGAGCGAATTTTATTTAAGCAGATTTAAAAAAGCGTTAGGCAGATTAAAAGAAGTTAACATAAAAGGTTTAAATCCCGTAGACAGATATAATACTTTATACGGCATAATAAAAAGTTATCAGGCTTTAGAAAATTATAAAGAAGCTTATTCAAATAGTTTAGCGACTAAAGACGCTCCCGAATTGAGTTTATTTTTAAGTTTTATGGCGGATGATTATAACGAAGAATTATTTTCTGAAATAGATATGTCTGACGCGCCAAAAATTTTATCGATAATATTAACGGCTAAAAACGAAGGCTATAGCAACGCTTTAAATATTATAGAAACGGGTTTAGACAGAAGAGATATAGATTTAGATATAATTCAAACTTATTACAAACTTATTAATGAAGTCGGAGATATTGAAGATAAAATTAACTCCGAAATGGATACAATCTCTTTTTATGTCGCCCTTAACAATATAGACGCATTGCCTAATCATATAGATAAATTAATCGAATACGATAAAACGGAAAAATTTAATAATTTATATTTGCAAGCGGCGGCGGAGTTTAGAAATCAAAACGATTTTGAATCTGCAAAAGAAATGCTTAATAAATATATTTCTTTAACCAATAAAGCCATATTAGAAAATGAATTAGTTTCTTTAGTTCTTACGGCGATTGATATAAAAGAATACGATTTGGCTTTGAATTCTATTAATAAATTTGAAAAAGAAAAATATTCTTATAGTTATTTAAGAGCTTATGTTAATTTGCATAAAAATGAAATTGAAAAAGCGAATCAATTTTTAAACGAAGATTTAATATATTTTAGAAATAATAAATCGAATACAAATGAGTATAGATTAAATATTCCTTATATAACCGCAATGTCAGTATCGAATACAAACTCCGCTATGGAATATGTTAATTTTATTTATTCAAGTAATACGAATTCGTCTAATAACATAAATAGCATGGCTTGGGTTTTGGTATATTTGGAAATTGATATTGATAGAGGAATAGAGCTTGCTAAAAATGCCATAAAAAAAGAATCTAAATCTTCTCATTATTTGGATACTTTGGGTTTTGGATATTATAAAAAGAAAAATTATGACGGCGCTTTGAAACAACTTCTTAAAGCTGCTTTATATGTTGACGATAATTCTAAAGCGGAAATATATTTGCATATTGCGGACGCTTATTATGATAAGAACGATTTGAAGAACGCTTTGAAATATTATAGAAAATCAATTTCTTCTTTGTATAAAGATTTTATTTTTATTAATTTTGAAGAGGATAGAATAAAAAAGAGAATAGAGTTTATAAATAATAAATTAAAAAATTAAAAATATTTTAGGAGAAAAAATAAAATGATAAAAAGGACATTATTATATTTATTTGCATTTGCATTTTTAATTCAAAATATATTCGCTCAAAACGAAGAAAATATTATTAAAGAAGCTTTCGATAGATTTTCAAAATCTCCGTTTACTTCAATATATTCTTCAGGCGGCGCTTTTTATAGCGGAGACGATGTAGACCAAATGCCTTTGCTTATTAATTATTATATGAATGGAACGAGCAAATATATAAGCGCGGTTGACGGACTTTTTGGAGGCGCAATAATGAACGCTCAAGTTATTAAAAATCAATTAACTTTGAATGTTCCCGAAGAAGAGCCTATAAAAGATAATTTTAATAATTTTTCTTTGGAAGTTCCAATAATGCGTTTTCCAAAAGTTTACGCCGATATATTAGATTATAAATTTATAGATTTGGATAAAAAAATATTAAGCAGTAATTTAACATTGGGAAAAAATTGGCATACTCTAAAAATAGGATATGCAGACAGAGTCGACACAATAATATTTTCGGCTTCAACTTACAGAATAAGAAATATTTCAATCGCTTTTATGAATAATTTAATCGATATAACTTTAGGTTCTTATACTACAATTAATAATATTTCTTATCCGAAAGAATTTATAATAAAAAGCAAAACCGATAAAAGAGAATTGCGTTATAATATAACAAATGTTTTGGCGGGAGATAATGCAAAAAGAGAAGCTAAAAAATTAGGTTGGTAGAAATTTAAATTTTTATTTATATGTATGAAGAATATTTTAATTTTTTAAATATAGATTATCAAAAAAGAATAGCTTTGATAAAATACGCTTCTTTGGTTATCGATTATAATAAAAATATAAATATAACGGGAGCTAAAAATATTGAAGATTTTATTAAAGAGCATATTATAGATTCTCTTCTTGCTTTTGATTTATTTAAAAATTATGACAATATTATCGACATTGGTTCAGGAGCTGGACTTCCTTCAATTCCTCTTTCTATAATTTACGATAATAAAAAATTTGTTTTATGCGAATCGAAAATTAAAAAAGCCGACTTTCTTAAATTGGCAAAAAAAGAAATTTGTTTAAATAATATAGAAATAAAATGCGTTAATGTTTATGAAATAAAAGAAAAATACGACACAATCATAGCGAGAGCTTTTTCTGATATAAAAACTTTATTAAAAATATTTAACAAATTAAAAAATAAAAATTCTGTTTTGCTTGCATATAAAGGCAAATTGAATAAAATAAACGAAGAGCTTGAAGAAATTAAAGATATTAAAAAATATAATATTGAAATAAAAAAATTAAATAATGAAGATAAAGAAAGAAATATTGTTATTATTAAAGAAAATTAAAAGGATTCATAATGCTTTATATTGCGGCAAGAGATATTGGAAATTATAAAGACAATACGGAAAGACTAAAAGGAATTCTTATAAAAAGCGATATAATATTAGCGGAAAGTTTCAGAGAAGCGACAACTCTTTTTAAGATTTTAAATATAAATATTGATAGAGAAAAATTAATTGAATTTAGCGAACACACGAATAAATCAAAGGAAATATACGAGATAGTAGAAAAAATATTAAACTGTAAAATTGCAACTTTAATAAGCGATTGCGGAACTCCGATTTTGGAAGACCCTGGAAAAATATTGCTTGAATATTGTTATTCAAATAATGTAAAAGTTAAGCCTATTCCTGGAGTAAGCAGTATAACCGCCGCAATAATGTGCTTGCCTTTTAATTTTAAAGAATTTTATTATGCGGGTTTGCTCTCGCGAGACGATAAAGAGAGAGAAAGAAAATTAATATATTTAAAAAAATTAAATATTCCAATTATAATTTTAGATACGCCTTATAGAATGAATAAAGTATTAAACGCTATTAAAAAAGTTTATTCAAAAAATAAAATAATAGGGCTTTGTTTGGATTTAACTACCGATAAAGAAGAGATAATAATAGACGAAATTGGAAATATATGCGAAAGATTTAATAAATCGGAAGATAAGAATAAAAGAGAATTTGTTATTGTTATAAGTTAAATTATTTTTTATAGGCCCCTTATAATAGGCAAACTGGCGCCCAATTCGATTGACTTACCGTTGCTTCCTTCCGAACCTGGCGGATTCATCAGGAATTGCCGCAGAAGCCCATTATAAGAGATATAAAATATTTATTATTGTTTATCGCTTAACGGAGAGAGTGGGATTCGAACCCACGATACTGTTACATATACGCGACTTCCAATCGCGCTCCTTCAACCGCTCGGACATCTCTCCAACCGTGCCTAAGAAGACTTGAACTTCCAACCTCCAGAACCGCAATCTGACGCTCTATCCAATTGAGCTATAGGCACATAAACATTTTATACAATATAACATAATTACTCTTTTTTTGCAAATGTATAACTATATACAAATATTTATCTTAAAATAAAAAACGGACGAAGATAATTCTCCGCCCGCTTTATAAAATTTTAAAAGTCTTGCGAATTTAATTAAGCCTTTCTTCCAAATCTAATTCCTAATTCTAAACCTATATCAAAACTTCCGTAAAATTCTTTTTTGTCGCCTATCGGTATAAGTTGAGCTTTCATAATATCGTATTCCAAATATAAGCCGATATTAAAAGCAAAACTTTCGGTTAAAAATATTGAATAACCTAAAGTTCCTTTAACATAGCCTATAATCATTGGATTAATTAAATTTTTTATATCGCTTCTGCTCAATTTTATAGATTCTTTTTCGCTGTCAATTTTTACTGTTTCTTTTCCGCCTCCAAGAGGAATTTTAATTCCTCCGCCTATTCCGATTGCAAATTTTCCAAAATTGAATTTAGGCAATAAACCGATTTGCAAACTGTCGAATCTGTATGAGAAAGAAGCTTTTCCTCCGCCAAAAACCCCTGAAGAACTTGCATCTACGGAATTGGCAAAAGTATCGCGAGAATATCCTATTTCAGCCAACATGCTTATTCCAAATCCTCTTGATAATTGATGAAGTTGTCCGAATTGAGCGGAAACTCCAGCGTCAAGTCCTAATTCGCCTTTTGCTCCAGCATTATCTTTAAGAAGCTTTGGCGGAACTCCAATACTTAATCCCGCTTTCCCGTTGAGTATAAGCTCAAAACTGCTCTCTGCAAATGCCGATACAACAAATACCATAGACATTGCGACTACTAAAAATAGTTTTTTAAAAGTTTTCATTAATTAAAAACCTCCTTGATAAATTAAATTTTTTATAATTAAATGCGAGAATCTCCTCGTCATTTTATTTACAATCATTAATATAGTAAATTATTAATATACTTATTTTAAAAATATGTCAAGAGTTTAATTTAAAATATTTATAAAAATATATTGCATAATTATAATGTATTTTTATCATTTTATTTATATTTATTATGTTCTTTTTTTTACTGACAAAAAAGAACCAAAAAATTATTATTTTTTTTATAAAAAATATACGAAGCTAAGCTAAAAGCCCACTCCTATAGGGACGCCTATGGCGAGAGTTAAGCCCGCTTTCGGTGAAAACATTAACAATCGGAGCTTAAAGTTCAACATTTTACGGGGTGGTTTATTTATTTTAAATTTCTATATATTTAACAATGAGAATTATATTTTATTGAAGCTGAATTTATTAACTTTATTTAAATTCTTTATTTTTCTTAATTTTGTTGTCATTGCAAATGGACTTGTTGGCGTGGCAATACAAAATTAATAAAATTCTATTTTAAAATTTAACTTTATTAATAGTAGATTGTTTGGCTTTTGCCAGACTTTTTCGCATCAAGGCTTTGCAATGACAGGTAAAATAAAAAGTTGAAAGGATGATAAAAAAATACTTGACTTTTTAAAAAAGTTTATTATCTTATTAATAGATTATAAAGAATAAATTTATTGAAATTTGAATTATGATTAATATTTAATTTATAAAAATTATTATGATTTGAGTTTAAACTTATAAAATTGTAATCCGATAAATTAAATATATAAATAAAAAAATCGATTAATGAATTTGACATTTTTTTTAATTTTATGTATA
>ERZ1673700.183-NODE-183-length-90391-cov-10.573138_pt1 | contig 90391 bp, 79 predicted proteins | sample MGYA00580230_ERZ1673700 | MGnify/ENA primary metagenome ERZ1673700 (study PRJEB41218, sample SAMN15661782) | gut metagenome | host: Homo sapiens | place: Canada: London | collected 2015-08-20/2019-03-30 | study: EMG produced TPA metagenomics assembly of...
GAATTAATAAAAAAATAAAATTTAAAATTATTGCAAATTGAATTGAATTGAATTGAATTCATTCATGCGTAAATTAGCCAATCTCATCATAATCAAATCTCTCTATACTTAATTATATAAATTAAATTAAAAAAGTCAAGTATTTTTTTAAATTTTTTTAAAAAAATTCCGAAATTTATTCTAATTTTCATAGTCGAAATATAAATTTATCTAAATTTTTTAATTTTTTGATTGAATATTTTTATTATCAATTATGCAAATATGCAAACTAAAAATTTTATCTATCTTTTTGAATTATTATAATCTTCCAAATCTATTATAGCCTTAAATATCATATTTTTGTCAATTTTGTATGGGCTTATATTTAAATCTTTCGCCGACATTGCGCCGTCTAAAGCTAAATTTAATTCTTTATTATCTAAATTTATATCTTTAATTCCAATATCTTTTATCGAGGTAGGCAATCCTAAAGATTTATTAAAATCAAAAACTTTATCTCTGTCTTCAATTTTATTATCTAAAGTAAGAAGAAGTAATATCCCATAAGCTACCATTTCTCCATGAAATAAATTTTCCGCTATTGATTTTATTTTAGTAAGTCCGTTATACATAGCATGAGCTAAAGATATATGATAATCGTCTTTCATAGTTACGGAAGTCAAACCTGTAGTATATATTATATGAAGTATAACTCTTTCAAGTATATCGCTTGATTTTTTATTTCTAAAATCATTTAAAGATTGAACGGCATTTTTTATAATATCGTTTGAACAATTTTTTATTATTTGATATCCAAGAAAATTATTATAATCTAAATTTTCGTTTCTTATTGAAAATTCCGTTTCATATTGTTTTGAAGCGGCGTCTCCTATACCCGCTATAAAATATCTTTCGGGAGAATTCAATATAATATCGGAATTTATAAAAGTATGAATTGGAGGTTTCTTTTGATGAAATAAATCTTTAAAAGAACCGTCTTGATTATACATAACCGATAGACTTGTCGCCGAAGCGCAATTTGAAGCGAGAGTTGGAAAAGCGAATAAAGGTTTATTTATCGTTTCTGATAAAGTTTTTGAAGTGTCTATAGATTTTCCTCCGCCTACCGCAAATATTATATCGGCTTCTTTAACTTCTTTTTTATTTTTTAAAATGTCCACATTTTCGTAGCTTGCTTCTCCTCCATAATGCAATATTCCGTTAATTTTTATTTTATTTAGATTTTTTAAAATGCTCTCTTTTGATACGGAAATAGATTTTTCGCCTCCTATAATAACAGCTTTTTTACCGTAATTTATACATATTTCTTCAATATTTTTATATGCATTAATTCCTATTGAATAATTCGGTAAAATAAGATTTTTAATATTCATTATATTTATCCTCAATTATGATTTTATAATTATATTGTATATATGCAAATTGTCAAAATATATTTGAATGATTGACTTTAAATATAAAGTATAATAAAATAATATATAAACTTAAAAATTAGTGGGGATGTAGCTCAGTTTGGGAGAGCATCACGCTGGCAGCGTGAGGGTCGTGGGTTCGAACCCCATCATCTCCAATTATAATATAAAAAATAACCGTATAGTTCCGATAATATCAATATTAGATAAAATATAAGAATTAATACGATTAAAAATAAGCGGAGGCATTATGGCAGACTTGGAACAACAGCCTATCGAGAGCGAAGATATTGAAAAGGTTGATGTCGAAGAAGAATCTACCAATTTAGTTACTTTTAGATTAGGAAGCGGAGAATATGCTATAGATATTATGCAAGCTAAAGAGATAATTAAAATGGAAAAGATTACTCTTATACCAAACGCTCCGTATTTTGTAGAAGGCGTTATTAATTTAAGAGGAAATATTATTCCTATAATAGATTTGAAAAAAAGATTTAATTTAGAAGAATCCGAAGGCGATAAAAATACGGGAATTATAATCGCTAAAATAGAAGATGTAGATATGGGAATTATGATAGATTCCGTTTCAAAAGTTGTATCTATATCAAATTCGGATATTCAGCCTCCTCCGTCTATGCTTCAGGGAATAGGGCAGAGATATATAAAAGGCGTAGGCAAATTAGAAGATAAATTATTAGTCGTCTTAGATTTAGATAAATTATTTACTAATGAAGAAGACGATGACAGCGAAGAAGAAGCCCCCGAAAGTTAATCCGCTTTTATTACTTTATTCTCGCTTATAATTATATCAAGCATTTCATCGTTATTATCTTTTGGAAGATTAGGCAATATTTGATAATCGTAAGCTAAACCTATTCTTAAAGCTTTTTTATTTAATTTCAAAATATTATCGTAATATCCTTTTCCAAATCCTAATCTATTGCAATATTCGTCAAAAGCCAAAGCGGGAATTATAAACATAGATATTTCTTTTATTGACGCATTTTTGCAATAATCGAAAGGCTCGCCGTTTCCGAATTTTGTATTTCTATTAATATCTTTATTGTAATCTTTTATATATTTTAATTTCATTTTATATTTGTCTACTATATAAGGAATAGAAACTTTTATATTATTTTTAATGGCATAATTTATTATATTTTTTGTCGAAACTTCGTTATCAAAATCGACATATACGCATATAGAATTGAATTTATTTAGATTTACAATTTTTAAGAATTTTTTATAAATTATAGCGCTTCTTTTTTCAACAAAATCAGGCTCTAAATTTTTTCTTAAACTTTTGAATAAAGTTCTTATTTTATTTTTTTCTTTCGTTATAATTTCCCTATATTTATCAGGAGAAGTTTTCATCTTTATATTCTATTAATATTTCTTGTAATAATTTATCTCTTATAATTTGGTCTATTATCTTTTGAGATGCAGGTCCTATATCTATAAATTGAACGGCAAAACCTTTAGGAAATTCAGGCTTTTTATTATCATCGTTTACCCATACCACTTTTGCTTCGGTAAATAATTTAAAATCCTTAAACGATATTGTTAATCCAAGCATATCGCCTTTATCGGGAATGCTTGTGTCGGAACTTATATAAGCCCCGTTTCCGCTAATAGATAAAATATTTCTGTCTATTGAATTTTTGATTTTATCTTTATAACCGATTATAACATGCAAGGGCCAATTGACTCTTGAATATTGTCTTCTTTTTTGATTATCGTCTATATTTTCTATATATTTTTTAATGCTTGAAACTATATGTTCAGCGTCAATTTGTTTTGTAAATATTAAGGCGTCATTATATTTTTTTTCGTCTAAAGCGCCGTTTTCAGATTCTATTATAACTAATTTTATTTGAGGATTTATTTCTTTTATTTTATCGGCAAAGAATTTTACGCTATCTTCGTTTTCGTTAGAAATTCTTACCACATAAAAATAAATATTTAAATTATTTTCTATAATATAACTCAATGAAGAGTTTGAGTCTTTAAAAACAGTTATATCAAATGATTCATCAAATGAAGTTTTATATTTGCTTAATATAGAAGAATCGCTTTCTATAAATATTCCTTTTATCTTTCTCATTTTTTTCTCCTTAAATAAAATGCTATTCTATAATAATAACATATTTATATATTTATTCAATAGCATATTTATAATTTTTTTTATTATGCTATAATGTTTTAATTAAAATTATTTTATAGGAATTTTGATTTGTTAAAAAATAATAATTATAACGATTATAGCAAAGATATTTTTGAAAAGAGCATTAAATATTGCAAAGGCGTAGGCTCAAGATATGCAAATATACTCGCTAAAAAAAATATATTTACAGTTTATGATTTAATAACTTTTTTTCCAAGAACTTACGAAGACAGAAGAAAAATATTAAGCATATCCGAAGCTTTTAAAAATAAAGGAAATAATAGCGTAATTTTAGCCGAAGTAATTAATATTGCGGCTTTTGTATATAGATTTAGAAAGAAACCTTTATTGATAGTTAGCGATGGCGAGATTATGTGCGAAGTGCCTATTTATAGTGGAGCGCTTCCTAAAGATATTTCTAAAGGAGATAAAATATATATAACGGGAAAATTTGTTAGAGGAAATAAAGAAAAAGTTCAATGCAGAATGATTGAAATGGAAAAACCTTCTTCAAATTTCACATCTTACGGAAAAATTATTCCAATATATCCTTTAACGGAAGGGCTTTCTCAAAGAAAATTAAGAAATTTAATAGTAAACGAACTTATAACTTTTGAAAAAAATATGAAATACGATATTCCTTCAATTATAAAAAATAAATACAGACTTAAAAATTTTGTTTCTTCAGTTATGGAAATGCATTTTCCAATATCTTTTGAAGCTTTAGACGAAGCTAAAGAAAGTTTAGTATTTGAAGAGTTTTTAACATTTCAATATATTCATTTAAGCGAGAGAAGACCGAATATACTTATAAAAGAAAAAAGATATAATTCTTTTGATTTGCTTGATAAAGTTAAATCTAATTTAGGTTTTGAACTTACTAAAGACCAAAATACTACGATAGATGAAATTAAAAAAGATTTATTTTCAGAAAAGCAGATGTTTAGATTATTGCAAGGAGATGTAGGAGCGGGAAAAACTATAGTCGCTTTTTTAACGGCTTTAATTCCATGCGAATCGGGATTTCAAACCGCATTTTTAGCGCCTACGGAAATTCTTGCATTGCAGCATTTTTATTCGTTTAAAAAAATTATAAAAAAATCTGGACTTGAAGATATTATTAAAGTCGATATATTAACTTCTTCGGTTAGCAAGAGCGAAAGAAATTATTTGCTTAAAAGATTAAGAGAAGGAAAATGCGATATTTTAGTCGGCACTCATTCTATACTTTATGACGAGGTTGTATTTAAAAATCTTTCTTATGCGATAGTTGACGAACAACAAAGATTTGGAGTAGCTCAAAGAAATAAACTTTTATCTAAAGGCGAAAATGTAGATTATTTGCTTATGACGGCGACACCAATTCCGCAATCTTTGGCTTTAACTTTATTCGGAGAGTTAGATTTATCGACTATAAAAAGTATGCCCGTTGGAAGAAAGGGAGTTTTGACTAAATATAAAGAATTATACGAAAGAGACCATTGTTATAGATTTTTAAGAAGCAGAATATTAAAAGGTGAGCAAGGTTATGTAGTTTTTCCTCTTATAGAAAATACGGATTTTAATTTTATAACTTTAACGAGCGAATTTGAAAGAGCTAAAAAAGATTATTTTCAAGATATAGAAATTGAAATTATACATGGAAAAATGAAAGATGCAGAAAAAGAATATATAATGAATAGATTTAATAATGGAGAGATTAAAATTTTATTTTCGACTACGGTTATTGAAGTCGGAATAGATAATCCAAACGCCACAGTTATTCTTATAGAAGGAGCGGAGAGATTCGGACTTTCTCAACTTCATCAATTAAGGGGTAGAGTAGGGCGAGGAGATAAATTAGGATACTGTTATTTAATTATTCATTGCGAGCTTAACGACACTATAAAAGAAAGAATAAATATTATTTGCGAAACTACTGACGGATTTAAAATAGCCGAAAAAGATTTAGAATTGAGAGGCTCGGGAGAATTTTTAGGAGATAGACAAAGCGGAATTCCTGATTTCAAAATTGGAAATATAGTTAAAGACGGAGAGATTATGCGAAAGGCAAAAGACGAAATGAGAGCTTTATTAAAATCGGAAAAAGAAAAAGAAGAATTTTTGAAAGAAAACGAAATTTTTATTTTTAAAGCCAATTATTTAAAAAAATCTATAATGAAAGAAGATTAATTAAAATAATTTATGATAAACAAAAAACATATTAAACATATTTTAGAAATAATATCGGCGTCTTTGCTTGCCATATTTATTGCGGGTTTTATAAGAATATTTTTTTTCGATACTTATATTGTAACAAATAAATCTATGTCGCCCACTTTAGACGAAGGAGACGAAATACTTTTAATTAAAAAAAGTTTTATATTAAACAGAATAAAAAATTTCGATATAATAGTTTTTAGAATGGGAGAAAATAATTTAGTTAAAAGAGTTATAGGAAAAGAAGGAGACAGAATTGAAATTATAAACGGAGAGATATATTTAAATAATAATCTTTTAAAATACGAATATTATAATTTTGAAGAAAAAGATAATATAAGCTATACTATCGGACATAAGCAATATTTTGTTTTGGGAGATAATGTTTTTGTAAGCGAGGATAGTAGAAGTTTTGGACTTATAAACGAAAGCGATATAATAGGGCAGGTTATTTTGATATTTAGTCCTAAAAATAGATTTAAGTTATTTGGTAATTAATTATATATTTTATATATAATTTTTTTATTATGATTATTTTTTATTCTTTATAATATCAATCGCATTTTTTATAAATTCTTTAGCTTCTTTCTTGCTCTTTGCTTCCGCTATAATTCTAACTATAGGCTCTGTATTTGAACTTCTTACATGAAGCCATCCGTTTTCCAAATCGATTTTTATTCCGTCTATAGTCGTTATTTTTGATTTTGTATATTTTAATTTTATATTTTTTAAAAATGAATTTTCGTCTATTTTAGCGACTTCCAATTTTTCTTTTACTATTTCGTATTTTGGAATTTCTTCTATAATTTCTTTAATCGTTTTATTTTCTTTAGCCATTAACTCCAATATTAAAGCTATTCCCAAAAGAGAATCTCGCCCAGGACTTACCGCTGGAACTATTATTCCTCCGTTTCCTTCGCCTCCGAAATATAAACGATTTTTAACAACATGAGAAGAAACATTTATTTCGCCTATTTTTGTTCTGTCAACCGAATAACCTTTTTCTTTCGCCAAATCGTCAATCATTCTTGAAGTGGATAAATTAACCGCCGCGTTTCCTTTTCCTACGCTCCATAAATATTTCGCGCATAACGCTAAAGTATATTCTTCGCTTACAATCGTTCCGTCATTTAAAACTATTGCAAGTCTGTCGGCGTCAGGGTCTTGAGTAAAACCTATATCGACTTTATTTTTTTTTACCAAATCGGAAAGACTTTTCATGCTATTTGCGGAAGGTTCGGCTATATGCGAAAATTTTCCCGTCCATTCTTTATTTATTGAAATTTCTTTTACGCCTAAAGCTTTTAATAATTTAGGTGTGGCAAATAACCCCGTTCCGTTCACATAATCGCATGCGACTTTAAAATTATGCTTTTTTATTTTATCGATATCAATAAATCTAACTATTCTTTTAATATGTTGTTCTATCGCATCGTCTATTTTCTGATAAGTTCCCGTTTCTAAAGCTTTTACAAATCTTGAAGATTTTTTATCGTAAAGTTTATTTAATTCAATAACAGATTTTTCGTCCAAAAATTTTCCGCCTTTTCCTATGAGTTTTAAAGCATTCCATTCAATCGGATTATGACTCGCAGAAACCATTATTCCGCCATGCAGTTTTAATTTTTCAACCATATACAAAGCCGTTGGAGTCGGAGTTATTCCAATATCTATAACATTTATTCCCGAAGCCGTTAATGTCGATATTACGGCATTAACTATCGATTTGCCCGTTAATCTCGTATCTCTTGCAACCAATATTTTTGCTTTTTTAGGAAAAAGTCCCGCAAATGCGGAAGTATAATCTACAACGGTTCTTATATCCAATCCGTCTCCAATTATTCCTCTTATTCCCGATATGCTTGTTTTTAAAGTTGGCATTAAAAATCTCCCGTAAAATAATTTTGAATAGTTTTTATATTTTATATAATTTTTAATTATTATTCTACAATTAAAAATTATATTAAGATTATGCAATAAATAATTGACAATAATTCTTTATATAGTATAATAACTTCTTATATAACTTTATAATTTTGGAGTATTATATGAAATACATTTATTACTTATTTATTATTCTTTCATTATTATCATGTAAGAAGACAAGTCAAATAAAGATAGGAGTTTTGCAGTTAATAGAACATAATGCGCTTGATTCTGCATATAAAGGTTTTGTGGACGGACTTAAAGAAGCGGGTTATGAAGACGGAAAAAATATAATAATAGATTATCAGAACGCTCAAGGCGAACAGGCAAATTGCATTACTATAGGACAAAAGTTTATTAACGATAAAAGCGATTTAATATTAGCGATAGCGACTCCAGCGGCTCAAGCTATAGCGAATATGACTAAAGATATACCGATATTAATAACCGCTGTTACAGACCCTGCAGATTCTAAATTGGTTGCGGATAATAATGCCCCAGGCGGAAATGTTACGGGAACTTCGGATTTAACTCCCGTAGAAGCTCAAATAGAATTATTAAAAGAAATGATACCTAATGTAAAAACTGTAGGACTTTTATATTGCTCAAGCGAACAGAATTCGGTATTTCAAATAAATATAGCGAAGAAAAAATTAGACGCTATGGGAATAAAATATATAGATATTGCAATTTCAAACCTTAATGAAATTCAGCAGGTTATACAAAATGTTATAGGAAAGGTTGAAGCGATTTATACTCCTACAGATAATATGATTGCAAACGGAATGGCTACCGTAGCTTTAATGACAGAGCCTGCCAAACTTCCCGTTATTTGCGGAGAGGGTGGAATGACTATGCTTGGCGGAACTGCAACTTACGGAATAAATTATTATGAACTTGGAAAATTAACTTCAACTCAAGCGGTTTCAATATTGAAAGGAGATAAAAAAACTTCCGAAATGCCGATAGAATATTTGCAAAAATTTGATTTGGTTGTTAATACAAATATGATAGAATCTATAGGTTTAACTATACCAGAATCTCTATATAATAAATAATTAGTTTAATTTGATATTAAAGGATATTAATTAATGTTAGAAGGAATTTTTCTCGCTATTCAAGGAGCGGCTTCTCAAGGAATAATTTGGGGAATAATGACGCTTGGAGTTTATATAACTTTTAAGGTTTTAGATTTTCCCGATTTAACCGTTGACGGAAGTTTCGCTTTGGGCGGTGCGGTAAGCGCGATATTAATATCAAACGGCATGAATCCTTTTATAACTTTATTTTTTTCTTTTTTAGCTGGTTCTTTGGCTGGACTTGCTACGGGAATATTGAATACAAAATTGCAAATTCCTGGAATATTAGCGGGCATTTTAACAATGATAGCTTTATATTCTATTAATATAAGAGTTATGGGAGGAAGACCGAATATACCGCTTTTGGGAATGTCAACTTCATTGACTATTATTCAAAATATTCTTTCTTTAAGTAAAGTCGTATCCGATTTATTAGTTGGTTTTGTATTTTCCGTATTTATAGTTCTTATTATGTATTGGTTTTTTGGCACTGAAATGGGATGCGCAATAAGGGCAACGGGAAATAACGAAAAAATGATTAGAGCTTTAGGCGTTGATACTAATGTAATGAAAACAATCGGGCTTATGATTTCAAACGCTTTAGTTTCTCTTTCAGGCGCTTTAGTTACTCAAAGTCAGGGATATGCCGATGTTGGAATGGGAACGGGAACTATAGTTATTGGACTTGCATCGGTTATTATAGGCGAAGTTATTTTTGGTAATAGATTTAATTTTTTATATAAATTATCTTCTATTGTAATGGGTTCTATAATTTACAGAATAATAATAGCGATAGTTCTTCAATTAGGTTTAAAAGCTACAGATTTAAAACTTCTTACGGCGATAATAGTGGCAATAGCGCTTTCAGTTCCCGTGCTTAATAAAAAAGCCAATAAGATATTAAGCCCTAAAAGAAAAGGATAATTTATGCTCGAATTAAAAGAAATATATAAAACATTCAATAGAGGCACTATAACCGAAAAAAAAGCCATTAACGGAGTTGATTTAAAATTAAACGAAGGCGATTTTGTTACGGTTATCGGCGGAAATGGAGCGGGAAAATCTACTCTTTTAAATTTAATAGCGGGAGTTTATGAAGCGGATTACGGAAGAATACTTTTAGACGATATAGATATTACCTACAAAAAAGAACATACAAGAGCGGGACTTTTTGGAAGAGTATTTCAAGACCCAATGACAGGAACGGCTTCAAATATGGGAATAGAAGAAAATCTTGCGCTTGCAAAAAGAAAGGGAAATCCAAGAACTTTAAAATGGGGAATAACTAGAGCGGAGAGAAGCGAATATATTGAAAAATTAAAAAGGCTCGATTTAGGTTTGGAAAAAAGATTAAATTCTAAAGTGGGGCTTTTATCGGGAGGACAGAGACAGGCATTAACTTTATTAATGGCAACTTTGAAAAAACCACGATTACTTTTGCTTGACGAACATACGGCGGCTTTGGACCCAAAAACTGCAAAAAGAGTTCTTGAACTTACAGAAGAGATAATAAGCGAAGACAAGTTAACTGCTTTTATGGTTACTCATAATATTAAAGACGCTATTCATTATGGAAATAGACTTATAATGATGAATGATGGACGAATTATTTACGATGTTTCGGGCGAAGAGAAAAAATCTTTAGAAATTTCCGATTTGCTTAAAAAATTTGAAAATGAAGAAAACGCTTTAAGCGATAAATTATTATTGTCTTAAAATAGAACTTAACAAAGTATTTTATCAATATTATAATCATTGTATTTTAATTTTAGTTTATCTTTTAACCATTCTAAAATCCAAATTTTCTGGCGCTTTTTCTTCAATTCTAATTTTCTTTATCAATTCATCGTTAAATTCTATACTTTCTTTTTCGGATTTTAATTTTGCAATATATTCAAAATAAATATCAAGCAAATAGTTTTCGCCTTCTCTTATAGTTATTTGTTCGATATTAAATATATTTTCAAGTTTCTTATATTCTTTTTTTTCAAAATAAGCTTTGGCAGCGAATACGGCGTTTTTTTCATTTTTATTATACTTCTCGTATAGATATATTATTTTATCATAATCTTTTATATAAGAAAGTAATTCTAAATATTCAACTAAAAAAGCTTCGTCTATAATCATATTTTTATTTTCAAATATTTTTATAGCTTTTTCCATATAAAAAATTGCCTTATCGTATTCGTCTTTGTTTTTATAATATATTGATAAATTTCTATATGCGAGGGCATAAGGTTTTATATCTAAAGATTTAATCCATAATTCAAAAGCTTTTTCTTCTAAAAAATTTTCATAATATATTATACCTAAAAGGATTAAAGTTATTGCGTTTTTATTTTTTATATTTTCCAATTCATTTTTAAAATCAAGCGAGTAGGAATCAGGCAAATACGATTCTTCCATTTCGTTTAAATTTCCATATTCCAATAATTTAAGCCAAGTTAAACATTCTCTATCTATTGAAGATTTTGGAAAATATAAGCTTTTAGGAGATTCTTTTAATTTATATTTTTCTCTTCTTAAATTTTCTAAAGCTCCCCAACCTTTGCCGAAAGATAAAATATTGCCATTAATTTTTAGATTTGATTCTTTAGAATATTTATAAAATAATTCATCTAAATGATTTTTAGAGACATTTGAATCTATAATATTTTTAACTTTATTTCTCGCTTTTGAATAATCTTTATTATACAATTCGTCAATATCGTTTTGATTTGTTATATTAGCGAAACTAAACATTTGAGTAAATTCTATATTAGTATTAGCGTCAATATCAAATCCGTTTACTTGAGTAGGAGTAATCCCAGCTTGAATTTCTACATAAGCACCTTCGTTTTCTTTTGATAAAAAGCTCTCCCATTTTCTGCCGCCTTCCAAATTTCCCCAACAGAACATTTTTCTATATCTTAATTTAGCTGTAGACATTTCAAAGAAAATAAAACCATTATATTATTTATACTTATAAATATATATACATTATTCTTTTTTATTTATAGACATGGATATATTTTTATAAACGATAAATCTTATTCCAATGTTAATGTTATTACAGGTATAAAAGTTTGGAAAAAAATAAAAAATTCTAGATTAAATTATATTATAAGCGAAATATTGCCAGAACCTGAAAGCGAAATATTAGAACAATTTTTAAACAATAATACTAATTTATATTCCTCGCAGTTTCCTTATGAGCCAATATACGGTTATGCGCTTGAAACTTTTAAACCTAAAGAAGCTGGTTCGGTTTATAAAGTATCTAATAATTATTATAATTTTACCAATCCGAATAGTCTGCTATTTTTTAATAATAATTATCAACAATTTACTGGGTTTTCAATAGAGCAAAAAGACGATTTAGATAATTTTTTATCTTTTAAAAAAGTGAATTGGAAATTACCTAAAATATTTTATATTGCAAATTATATTTCTTTATACTTGTATATAGTAGTAATTTTTTTAATACTAATTATTTGTTTGTTTAATATTTTTTTGAAAAAATAAAATTCTAATTCTTTATTAAAACCATTATTATTTCATACTATCTAATTCTTTTTTTATTTTAGCGTAAACTTCTTCAGGAGTTCCAACGCTTTCTATTTTTATTATTTTCGCTTTGTCTTTATCTCTGTAAAATTCTAAAACGGGCTTGCTCTGTTTTTCAAATACTTCTATTCTGTTTCTTATAGTCGCTTCGTTATCGTCCGCTCTTCCTCTCTTTAATAATCTTTCTACAATAATATCTTCCGAAGCGTAAATATCTATAACCGCGTTTATTTTATGATTTAATTTATTCAATATTATATCTAACTCTTCGGCTTGTTTCATAGTTCTCGGAAAACCGTCAAGCATAAAACCGTTTTTACAATCGTCTTTTTTTATTCTCTCTGCAAGCATATCTATAACCAAAATATCTGGCACTAATTCTCCCTTATCCATATGAGATTTTGCCATTTTTCCAAGTTCAGTTCCGTCTTCAATATTCTTTCTTAACATATCTCCCGTTGAAATATGAGCTATAGAATATTCCTTATGTATAAAAGCCGCTTGAGTTCCCTTGCCTACTCCAGGCGCTCCTATAAAAATAATATTAAACATATTATGCCTCCAAAAATATTTATTATATTAATAGTATATTAAAATAAAATATATTTGTCAAACATTAAACTAAATTTTTTTATCTATTATAAATTTTATAAATTACCATCTATACGAATAAGTTAAATTTGCTCCTCCTAATCCCATATTAAAAGCCAATTTTTCAACGCTAAAATTATTTTCATTTATCCAAAGCATATAATATATTCCCGTAGTTAAAGCAAAAGCGCTCGTTATAACCATGCCCGCAATATAGAAATTATAAGCGGTTTTATAGCGACTCAAATCTATTGGCGGACTATTTGGAGCATTTTTATATTTATCGTAATAATTAACCATAGTTATATCTAAAATTTCTTCGGCAAAAATATAACTTCCTAAAGTAAATACTCCCGCCGCAATTGTTAATCCTAAAAATACTTTTGTATTTCTTTCATAGTTTTTAAATATTCTATCAGCCAAAGTAGGAATTTTAATTGGTTTCATAGTAGGTTTTAAAAATAAAGAATTAGTGCTATCAACCGTAAAAACTCCATAATAATCCATATAATTTGAATTTGTTATTTTTATTGAATAAGTTCCAAATCCAAAATTTCTATCTATAATTGGCGAAGGGCTTTCTCTTATTCCGTTAATAACTACGGCGCTTTTTTCTTCTCCTGGAATTTCTATTTGAACTCTTGCAATATTAGTCATTCTGCTTAATGAAAAATTTAATTCTATATCTTCGCTTGGTTTTTCAAATGATAGCATCGTATCAATGGTTTCATACATATCTTTTTTTATCGTAAATCTATGGCTATTTGTAGTTAAAGCTGGAATATATAAAGTATCTCCGCTAACTCCCATTAAAATATTATCTATATAAATAAAAGAGTTTTCAGGTTCTACATCGATTGATATTACTCCCGTTTTATCTAAATGGCTTATTCTATTTGCAATATCCAAAGCGTATAATGGAATTTGCTCGTCTATTCCCGCTTCCGAAAGTTCTACTTTATAAGAATTAATTTTTCTTTCTTTTATATAAGCGACATAAGTAGTAATTATAATATTTGGTCTTTTATATTCTACAGTTCCAAAAATAGATATATCCGAGTCTCTTGTAAAAACATAATCTTTAATATCTTTTCCAAAATATTCATAATAATTATATCCCGTATCGATTTTTTGCAAAAAGTCATTTGTATTTTTAACTATTACATTACTTCCTTTGTATTCTATAATAATTTCATCGTCATTTAAGAAAAAATATTTGCTTTCAGGTCCGACATATTTTACATTACTGCGAACTCCTCCCCAATTCGTATAATAAGTATATTCGTAATTTGTCGCTATAGTTTCGTTGCTTCCTTCTTTTGCAGAATAAATTATATTTGTAAATTGAAATACTTTATAATCGTAAGCTCTTTCAAAATTTACGGGAGTTAAATTTAAATTCGTTTCCGTTTGAAGTTTTAAAGTTTTATTATAATCAAGTTGATTTGCAATAGCATCGGCAACCGTAAAAGTTAAATAATTATAATTTGTATTTGCGCTTAAATTACTATAAATGTAAATGTCTATTTTTACTCTGTCTGAAGCCGTATAATAAGGACGAACTTCTTCCATAGTAATCGGTTTTCCGCCAAAAGAATGCAAAAAACTATACGATATAAATGCAAACGCAATGACAAAATATTTAATATGCATAATTATTTCTTCATTATTAATTAAAAGTAATTTTATATTAAAAAATATCTTTTATCAATATATAATATTATTATATATAACCAATATGTATTTAATAGATTAAAAATAAAAAAATATATAATTAATATAATTTTAACGCTTGACAAAAATATACTAATAGTGTAAAATATATTAAGTTAAACAAAAAAATATTTTTTGGGCCAATAGCTCAGTCGGTAGAGCATCGCCCTTTTAAGGCGGTTGTCGAAGGTTCGAACCCTTCTTGGCTCAAATAGGTTTTATAACCTACAATATTATTAAATGTGCCGGTGTGGTGAAGTGGTTTAACACACAGGATTTTCATTCCTGCATTCGCGGGTTCGAAACCCGTCACCGGTTCATTTTTATTTTTTAATCTTTAAATATTTCTTAAAATTATTTCAGAATAAAAAACAAATAGCAATTTTTTTTCTCGGAGTGTTTAGTATTAGGAGCGGTAAAAGAAAACGGCGAAGTTGCTTCATTAATCGTCAATGAAGATTGCGATTAGGTTAATTATTATTTATATAAAAAATAATCTCACCATTTCAAACAATCCCACTAAACATAAACAAAAAATTCTAACCGCAATTTTAAAGGAATTACTAAAGAACATTTAGCTATGATTTAAAAACTAAAAATAATTTTATAATTTGATTTTATAAATTTTATTAATAAATAACTTTGGCTAATTAAAATTATCCATATGAATAAGAAACCTTTTAATTCATTGGCTTCTGCCATCCTTTGGCAAAACGATTATTTTGTTCTTTAATTCTTTCGTAATATGCGGGCAGTCGCCACCTACAAAGGCTGTAAAAAGTTCTACTTGATTTTATAAACGCGGTTATGATTAGCGTAAACATGAAAACTTTTAAGTCATGAGAAAAAAGAAATTTATCAATATGGAAATCAAATAATGCTTGAAGAAGAAAGAAGAGAGGAATAAAAGAAAGAGTAAAAAAAGAAATTATACTTATCGTTAAAGATATAAAAACTAAAAACATGGACATTAATCTTATAAGCGAGATAACGGGCTTAAGCATAGACAAAATAAGAAAACTTTAAATAAACAAAAAAAACCATGACGAACCAAAGCTTGCTATGACTTGATAAACTAAAAATGATTTGATATTTTTCTAACATTGCAACAGTTTTATAACCTATTTATTGTATCCTCATTGCAAGCAAAAACTACTTGTAATGAGGATTTTAATAAATTTATTTAATAAATTGAGGAATTGATTATTTATTTGTCACCATTTACATTTTAGAGTGTTAAAAATAAAATTATAACTTTGCTTCCCTGACTATTATTAGTTATGTTAAAAGTGTCATCTTTTAAAGAAAGTTTTGTCTACATTATTTAATTTAAAATTAATATATTTATGTTTAGTTTAAAATCGTCCACTTGTATTTCATTTAAATTAGTAAATGTGTCAAATGTATTAGTGTAGATATTTTAATATTTACCAACATAAATTTTGGTAGTATTGGTATATTTTGTAATCTGGCTAGCCAAACTTTCGGATAAATCAAAAGTTAAAGTAGCTTTACTCTATACATCAGCGTCTTCTTTATACAAATCAAATTTTGTTAACTTTAAAGTCTTACTTTTTTTTTACTTCAAATTTTTTACATCTTTCTTTTTTATCTATTCCATAAATATTCACTTTTGCGTTTGGGTTTAATTTACTAAAATAATTTTTCCACATTTTAAGAGAGCCTCCATATCCAACGCCAATCTCAAGCAGATTAATATCTTTTCCTCTGTATTTTGAAAAATGTCTTTCGTAAATATCGAAATAGGGTAGATGTTTATAAATTGCTTCTTCCTTATTATTCAAAAAATAATTATGCAAATCGGATTTATTTTTATTTTCTTCGTTTATTAAAATATTTTTTATAATCTCTCTTTTTTTATTGTCTTCTTCCGAATCACCATTTATCATAAAAGTATTTCTATTTATTTTAGTTTTTATTTTATTATTCATTTTAAATATTTCCTTGAAAAAATTAACAAGCATAATTTTTATTTTGAATATAATTTTTTTAATAAGTATATAAATTAATTTGCAATTTTCAAGTATTTTTTATTTATAAAAGATTTCTAAATAATCGCTTTCATTATGTATTCTATCCAACGCCGTGATATAATATACATAATTTGATTTTTTATTTATGGTTTTATCTTTATAAATTATTTTAGCGTTTGTATTATAATTAGTTCTTCTGATTTTATCTATTAATTCTATTCCAGCCTCTTTAATATTTCTTCTGTAAACGGCATAATAAACCGAAGTTCCTACTTTTGGATGCGAATAATCGTCTAATTTATATTCGTTAGGGTCCGTAAAACTTATTTCTATATAATTAAAATGTTTTTTTATTTTAGGATTTTCCAATTTTAAAGGAGTTTCGTTTAATTCTTTCATTGTATTCATTTTAGGAATTATAGCTTTGAATATATAATTATTTTCTTTTATATATTTTATCGCTTCGCTTCCGTAATTTTTTGTATTAATATCATTTTTATACATATTATGCATTGTAAAAAAAGCCGAACCTTTTATGAAATTTTTTCCTTCTTTTCTTATATAATTTATTTGCTCTGAAAGTAAATTTGTATTTTGCCAATTTTCCGAACTATTTGAACTGCCCATTCTGTATAATGCATGCCCGATATATAAATCGGCTAAATTGTTATTTGTAGATTTTTTCGCTTCTTCAATCCACCAATTTACTATTATATTGAAAGGAATTAATTTATGCCCTGAACTCCAATAAATTTGCGGAATAATAGCGTCAATATACATTTTATTTATTCCGTCTTTTTCGGTAGCGTTGCTTAACGATTCTGTTTTCTCTCCGTTTAGCATCCATAATAAAACATCCGCATGCAAAGCGTCAAAATTAGGATTATAGGATTTTGTATCGCTTCCGTATTCGCTGCCTTTATATTCCGATAATTTATTTTTATTTCGCCAAACTCCAGCGGGCGATATTGTCCATTTAACATAAGGTTTTCTTTTTTTTATTTCTTCATATAATTTGCTTACCAAATTATTTATATTATTTCTTCTCCAAGCGTATAAACCGTTAACTCCATAATCGTCATAAGATTTATTTGCAATATCGTATCCCGCTTCTTTTCCGTATTTTGAGGCGCTTATTTTATCATCCCAATCTTTATAAGTTTTTCCTTTAGCCGCATTTTGATAAAAATAATCGTCAAAATGTATTCCGTCTATATCGTAATTTTCAACTACTTCTATAACCGAATCTATTACATATTTTTCGCTTATAGGCTCGCCAGGGTCTAAATATAATCTTTTATCAAACCAATATATCGGCTTTAAATTATTTGAAACATAAGTATGAATAAAATTCTTTTTTGAAAATTGCTCTTTATAACTTTTTTTAGCATTATAAGTTAATGATATCCTATAAGGATTAAACCAAGCATGAACTTCAATATTTCTTTTATGAGCTTCTTCGATTATAAACTCAAGCAAATCGGTTTTAAAAGGATATTCGTCTCTTTCGTTTGTAGAATCGTTTCCAAAAAAATATCTTGTAATAGGATTTATTTTAGAATTAAAAATTACTCCCGCATCTGGTTTCACTTGCACAAATACCGCATTAAAATTATTTTTATTTAAAGTTTCCAAATGCTTTACTATAAGATGTTTTTGTTCCGTTTCGCTTCCGTTTTTTATGGGAAAATCTATATTTACGACTGTAGAAAACCAAGCCGCTCTAAATTCTCTGTATATTGGATTATCTTCTCTATTTTCTTCCATGCTTCTTACGAGAGATTTTTTTATATCGTTAGGAATAATTATATTAATAGTTTCGCATGATAGAATAATCAATATAAATATAAAAATAATAATTTTTTTCATTAATTTAATCGAGTATCGTTTATTAATTCAATTTTGGCATTAATAAATATATTTTTAAAATAAAAAAGGAGCTTTATATAAAATAAAACTCCTTATAATTTTAAACTTAATTATAACATGCTATCAACCATAGATTTAATATTTTCTATAGTGGCTTCTTCTTTTGTAACTTCTTTAACTTTAGCTCCGTCTTTATAAATCGCTATAGTCGGAAGTCCTAATATTTTTTCTCTAATAGCCAATCTTCTTGCTTTAGAAGTATTGAAAGAATAGAAGTTGACTTTGCCCGTGTATTGTTCGGATAACTCATGAACTTTAGGCATTAAAGCTTTACAAGGTTCGCAAGTGTCTCCAAAATAGTCAACCAAACATAATTCTTTTGAGTTAATAACTTTTTCGTCAAAACTGTCTTTATCTAATTCTAACATAAATAAAAACTCCTTATTTTAATTTATTTTATATTTTTAATTATACATATAATTTATTATTAGTCAAGCTATAAATTTTAAATTATTAATTTAATTATAAATTATCGCTTGACAATAGAAAATATCATTATATATTTATCATTATTTTAATATTTTAAGGTTTTATGAAAAAAAATTATATTGAAGAATATACAAAAGAAAGTATAGATTATTTAAAAAACACAGACATAAAAAAAAGAAAAAAATTAGGACAGTATTTTACGCCAAAATCTATAAGAGAATTACTGCTTTCAAAATTGCCAAAAAAAGATAATGCCGATATTCTTGACCCAGCTTGCGGAAGCGGAGAGTTTTTACTTTCATGCAAAAAATATTTTAAAAATCCAATTCTTTACGGTTTTGATATAGATAAAAAATTAATTAATATCTCTTCAAAATTAGTAAAAAATGCGATTATAAAAAATTTTGACTTTTTAAATATCGATATTAATAAAAAGAAATACGATTATATTATAGGAAATCCGCCTTATTTTGAATTAAAATTAAACGAAGAGATTAAGAAAAAATATTTTGATATAATCAAAGGAAGAGTAAATATATTTTCTTTATTTATAAAAACGGGTTTGGATTTGCTTAAAGACGGCGGTTATTTAGCTTATGTAGTTCCGCCTTCAATGAATAACGGCGCTTATTTTTCAAAGTTGAGAGAATATATAATTAAAAATTCAAGTTTAGAATATTTGCATATAATTGACGGAGCGGATAATTTTCATTTGGCAAATCAAAAAGTTATGCTTATAATTTTAAAAAAAACTAATTCTAAAAAATCGTCAAAATATATATTTAAAAAAAACGGAATTACAATTTTTACGGAAGATAAAAAATTCTTAAATAAGGCTTATAAAAATACGGTTAGCTTAAAAGATATTGGTTATACGGTAAAAACGGGAAGTATAATTTGGAACGAGCATAAAGAAAAATTAACTAACGATAAAAATAATTCGACTCTTTTAATTTGGGCTTCAAATATAAATAACGGAAAAATAATTATTGGTTATACTAAAGGAAAACCTCAATATATAAAAAATATTTCAAGCGATTTAATAATTAAAAGTAGGGTAGTTGTAGTAAATAGAATAACAGGCTCTTCAAAAGATATAAATATAAAAGCGGCTATAGTTAATGAAAAAGAATTTGTTTGCGAAAATCATGTTAATGTTATTTACATGTCCAAAAATGCAAATCAAAATTATTCTTTGGAAGATATTTTTAAAGCTTTACAAGATAAAACAAATATAAAAGTAATGAGACTTATTAGCGGAAATACTCAAATATCTAAAACCGAATTAGAAAGATTGCTTCCTATCATTAAAAAATAAAAAATGCAAGTTAATAATAAAATTTTTGTTATACTTGATTTTATATAATACTAATATATTATATTTACATGGAAAATTTTATAAACAAAATAACCTGCGATGACGCTCTTAAAACTATGAAGTTATTAGACGATAATAGTATTTCTTTAATCGTCACAAGTCCTCCGTATTGGAATTTAATAGATTATGGAGTCGATGGACAATATGGACAATGTTCTTATGAAGAATATTTATATCAAATGCTTGATATATTTAAAGAGTCGGCGAGAGTATTAGAGCCTAACGGTAAAATAGCCTATATTACGCCAATAGTTCCCGTATCAAAATCGGTTGATTCTTCTACGCATACAAGAAAGCTTTTAAATATTTCTGCCGATATAGAAAGAAAAGTATTGGATAGTAATTTAGGGCTTCATAGATTTAGTTTATACATTTGGCAAAAACAAACTTCTAAAAAAATGTTTGGCAGTTATCCGTATCCGCCTAATATTTACGAAGACAATACTATAGAGTTTATAAATGTTTTAGTTAAGGAAGGTTCGCCTAAAAAAATTCCTCAAGAGATTAAAGAATATAGCAAAATTACGCAGGAAGAATGGTTAAATATGTCGATGCAGATTTGGCCAATAATGCCTACGAATATAAATAGAAAAAATGCGGGAGGACATCCAGCGCCTTTCCCTTTGGAAATTCCAAACAGATTAATAGCTATGTATACTTTTAGAGAGGTTGAAGAATTGGGATTTAAAGGCGATATAGTTTTAGATATGTTTAACGGTTCGGGTTCTACAACTTTATCGGCATATATAAGCAAAAGAAGATTTATAGGAATAGAATTAAATATAGATTACTGTAATATCGCTAGAGATAGAATAGCGAATATAAATAGAGATATGGCGCGAAATTTAATTATAGATAAAATAAAAATGCCAAATAAAAATAATACTAATAATATTGTAAAGGCAACGGAAGAAAAAATGTTATTTGAGTTATAATTATGAATATAATAAAAGAATTATATTGGAAAGAATTTTTTATAAACTACTTAAACGATAATTTATATTGGTATATACCTAAAGGATACGCAATAAAAAGCGATAATTTTGAGAGCATAAAAAATAAATTGTCAGTTTTGAAAGAATACGAAAATAAAATTTGGAATAATGAACTTCAAACAATTATTAGAAAAGAATTTATAAAAAAAGGATTATTTGAACCGAGAGCTGAAAATCAAAATGAAGAAGATGAAAACGCTATAATAAGAGTTATAAAAGTTATTACTTCTACTTTAGGTTTAGCTTGGGTTAATGAAAAAGAGAAATTACATATAACGGATATAGGAAATAAATTATTAGAAAAATCAAATTATGAAGAAATAATATTTAATCAAATAAGAAGATTTGAATTTAATAATTTTAATATTACAAGAAGCAAAGAAAATATTAAAGTATTGCCTATATTTTATTTAGCCAATGTTTTAATAAAATTAAAAGATAAGCGCTTAACAAAAGACGAATATTGCTTATTTATCGCTAAAAAATCGGATAATAACGAAATAAAAAAGTCAGTCGATGAAATAGAAAGATATAGATTATTGAGCGATAAAGACAAAGATAAAATAAAAGATTATTTGAGAGCGAAAAATATTAAGAATATACGAAATAAAAAAAGAAAATCTATATTAAATACCATAGAATTAGATAGTAGTTACGCTTTTAATTTTTTCGCTTCTTCCAATTTGTTTTATATAGAAAATTCAAATATCTTTATTAAAGATAAAAAACAGTTAGAAAACTTTTTAAATAATTGTAAAAATAACAGTATATGGATAGATTTTAAAGAGAAAAAAGATTGGTTTTATTATTATGGAAGCGACAATAAAAATATATCGCCAATAGAATTTGCTTTAGATTATTATACCGATATATCGGATATCGATAACGCTTTAAATATTTATAATTATTGCAAGAAAAATAAAATTAAGATTGATAAGAGTATAAATGCAATTTCAGAAACGGAGTTTAAATCTGTTCTTGTCGATGAAAAAATATTAGAAGATTTTTTAGAAAGACATATAAAAGAATTAGAAAAAGGATTAAGATTAATCAGGAGACAATATCCTACTATATCGGGACCGATAGATTTATTAGCTACAGATAATAAAGGACGAATGGTAGTTATAGAACTTAAAAAGAATAGAGTTTCCGATAAAGTTATAGGGCAAGTTGCAAGATATGTGTCTTTTTTAGAAAGAGAGCAAGGCAAAGAAGTAAGAGCTATCATAATTGGCAAGAAAATAGACAATAATATAAAATTAGCCGTAAACGCCTTGAGTTGCAGAACCGATTTATATAATTTCGATTATAGAGTAAATTTTGAAAGAGTAAATTAAAATATTTTTAATAAGACTGTCAATAGCTTTACAATGGGCATAATTACCAATTAAATTAATTTGCAAAAACCTAATAACCGAATTATAATTAAACTTAATATATTAAATAAAAATTTATATAGCAAAGGTTTTTTATAAATGTCCTATTCCGATAAGATTAGAAATTTCTGCATAATCGCTCATGTCGACCATGGGAAAAGCACTTTAGCCGATAGAATTATAGAACATACAAAAGCTATTTCAAGCAGAGAGATGAAAGCTCAAATATTAGATTCTATGGATATAGAAAGAGAAAGAGGAATTACAATAAAAAGTCAAGCGGTAAAATTATCTTATCAATCTAAAAACGGCGAAACTTATACTTTTAATTTAATAGACACGCCTGGGCATGTAGATTTTAATTATGAAGTATCTCGTTCGCTTGCAGCTTGCGAAGGCGCTATACTTATTGTAGACGCCGCTCAAGGAGTGGAAGCGCAAACGATTTCTAATTTTTATTTGGCTTTTGAAAATAATTTAGAAATAGTTCCCGTAATTAATAAAATAGATTTGCCCGCGGCTAATATTGAACTTTGCAAAGCTCAAATGGAAAAAGAATTTGGAGTAAATCAAAACGATATAGTTTTAGCAAGCGCAAAAAACGATATAGGAATTGACGAAATACTTGAAGCCGTTGTAAAAATAATTCCTCCGCCAAAAAATAATTCAAATCTTAAAACAAGAGCTTTAATATTTGATTCTTATTATGACGCTTTTAGAGGAGCGGTTATGATAATGAGAATATTTGACGGAAAGGTAAAAAAAGGCGATAAAATTCTTTTAATGGAAAGCAAAGCCGTTTACGAAATTGAAGAATGCGGAACTTTACTTTTAGGATTAAAACCTTCAAACGAATTAAAAAGCGGAGAGGTTGGATATATTATAGCGGGAATAAAAAATATTTCGGATATAAAAATTGGCGATACTATTACATTGGAAAATAATCCTTCAAACGAACCTCTTATAGGTTATAAAGAAGTTTTGCCTATGGTTTTTGCGGGGATTTTTCCTGCGGAAGATGAAGATTATACAAACTTACAAAAAGCTTTAGAAAAATTGAAATTAAATGACGCTTCTTTTATTTATGAACCCGAGCGCTCTATTGCTTTAGGATTCGGTTATAGATGCGGATTTTTAGGGCTTTTGCATTTGGAGATAGTGCAAGAAAGATTGGAAAGAGAATTTAATTTAAATTTGGTTATTACAAGTCCGTCAGTTGAAATAAAATTAAAACTAACAAACGGAGAAGAAAAATTAATCGATAATCCTGCAGATTTTCCTTCTAATCAATATATAGAAAAATGCTACGAACCTTTTATAAACGCTTTAATTATAGTTCCTACCGATTATTTGGGAAATATTATATCTTTATGCATAGACAGAAGAGGAGTTCAAACTTCTTTAAATTATTTGGACGATAGAAGAGCGGAAATAAAATTTGATTTGCCTTTAATAGAAGTCGTTTACGATTTTTACGATAAATTAAAATCAATCTCGAGAGGATACGCTTCTTTTGATTATGATTTTTCGGATTTTAGAGAAAGTCAAATTGAAAAAATAGATATATTAGTTCATGGAGAAGTTGTTGACGCTTTATCTTTTATGTCTCATAGAAGTAATGCCGAAATTAGAGGAAGACAAATAATAGAAAAATTAAAATATCTTATTCCTCGTCATATGTTTCAAATTCCTTTGCAAGCTGCAATCGGAGGAAGAATAATTGCAAGAGAAAATATAAGCGCATTAAGAAAAAATGTAACGGCAAAATGTTATGGAGGAGATATTACGAGAAAAAGGAAATTGCTTGAAAAACAAAAAGAAGGTAAAAAAAGAATGAAGTCAATCGGAAATGTTGAAATTCCTCAAGATGCATTTATAAGCGTTCTTAAAACAGACGATAATATAAAATAAAAAAAGCATAATAAAATAAAATTTTACTATGCTTTAAATATATAAACACTATTACTTAAAACTATTAAACATATTTTTCTAATTGATTGTATATAATATCGGCAAGCCCAAAAGTTTTTGTTTTTGAAAATTCTTTTGAATATTCATCGTAAAGCATATCTTCAAAAATTTGTTCAGCCATTCCGCCGTTTATTAATTCGCTTTTTTGGACAGTTTTTCGCATCTCTTTAAGCATTTGATTAATCATAAGCGCTTCAAAATCTTCAGAAACTTCTCTTAATCTTTTTTTTTCATTATTAACAATTTTATCATTTTCAATATTTAAAGAAAATTTAGAAGTTTTTTCATTTTCGTATTTTTTTTTGGTATTTTCCAACTTTGTTAAATTTGCGCTATTTATATTTAAATTGTAATTGTCGATTATATTCATAAATATTCCTATTCTTTTATAAGAGTAAAAATTTTAAATTTACAAATTTTTTTATGTTTTTAGATTATCGGAAATGAAATAAAAATTATTAGGAATTTAAATTAATTTTAAAATATAGTTTTAATTTAAGAAAATATTAAAACTTATAATAGTTAATATTAATAATATTGCATAATATAAGAATTTTTATAAAATGTTATAATCAATGATTCGGAGTAAAAAATGTCTAAAAAATTAGAGTTTATAAATATAGAAAATAAAGATTTTATAAATCAATATTTTTATCGCTATAAAATTTTAGAAAATGAATTTGAAAATTTTAAAAATATTTTAATTAATTATATTAAAGATATAAATAAACGGGAAAATGAAAATGAAGATTCTTTAGTTGCAAATTGTCTCTCTCCATTTTTTAAAAAATTAAATTTTGAACCGCATGTAAAATATAAAATGAAAGGAAAAAGCGAGATTGATTTGGCAATTCTTAAAGATTCCGATATTCAAGTTATTATTGAAGCTAAAAAACCAAACGATAAAGATTTTTTTTACGCCGAAAATCCTAATTGCAAGGCATTGCATGAAGCTATTTTATATTATTTTAGAATTAGAGAAGAGAGTAATTCGACTATAAAATATATTATTCTTACCGATTTTTATAAATTCTATATTTTTGAAGCAAAAGAATTTGAAAACGGATTTTATAAAAATAAAGATTTTGAGAAATTATATAAAAGTTTTACAAATAAAAATTCTATATTTGACGGAAGAACGGAAGAGTTTTATTTGGAAGCTAAAAAAATTTTGGATTTAAAAAATTTCGCTCTTAAAGGCGCTTTTATAGATTTAAACGAAATTATAAAAACGGATGCAGAATACGATTTTAAGAGTTTAAAGCCTTATTTTAAGATTTTCAATAGAGATTTTTTACTTCAAGAATTTAATCCTAATGATGCAAATCAACTTAATAAAGGATTTTATGACGAACTTCTTTATTTATTAGGACTTTGCGAAAAAGTTATAAACGGTAAAACTCTTATAGCGCCAAGCAAAAATTCGATTGATAAAGAGGGAACGCTTTATTATAATATACTTCAACATTTGCCAGAACATAAGAGAGATAAAAAAGAAAATTCGGAAAATGAAATTGACGAAAACGCATTAGAGATTTTAATTATTTGGATAAACAGAATTTTATTTTTAAAGCTTTTAGAATCAAGTTTAATAAATTTTAACGATGATAAGAATCTTGCATTTTTAAATATTGATAAGATTCAAAATTATAATAAATTAAACGAATTATTTTTTAAGATATTGGCTAAAAAACCAAACGATAACGACAGAAAACAAAATAATATTAAAGATTTGGCTTATTTGCCTTATTTGCCTTATTTGAATTCAAGTTTATTTACTCGTTCAAATAAAGAGATTATTGAAATTTCGCAACTTTCAAATTTGCAATTGGAATATTTTAAAAATACGCAAATTAAAGATAAAAGCGGAAAAGCTAAAAAGGGAAAAGAAGATTGGCTTAAAATGATTTTTGAGTTTTTAAACTCTTTTGATTTTGGGGCAAATTATGATAATGAAAATTTACTCGCTCAAAAAGATTTGATTAATTCAAGCGTTTTAGGACTCGTATTTGAAAAATTAAACGGTTATAAAGAAGGCAGTTTTTATACTCCAAGTTTTATTACAAGTTATATGTGTAAAGAAAGTTTGGATAGAATAGTTTTGCAAAAATTTTCTGAAAACGGATTAAACGCTGAAAATTTAGATATTCTTCAAAAACAAATTTTAGTAAATGTAAACGTCGATTTTAATTTTAGAGATAAGGCTATAAATATTTTAGAAGAGATTAGAATTTGCGACCCTGCGGTTGGAAGCGGGCATTTTTTAGTTTCGGCTTTAAATGAAATGATTTATATTTATTATAAACTTGGACTTATCAATATTTCCGTTTCGGATTTGAAAATTGAAAACGATGAAATTTTAATTAAAGATAGAGAAGGCGGAAATTTTGAATATAAGCGTCCGAAATCTCAAAACGATAATCATAAAATACAGATGGAAATTTTTAATCTTAAAAAATCTATTATTGAAAATAATCTTTTCGGCGTGGATATTAATTCTAATTCATGCGAAATTACAAAACTTAGACTTTGGATAGAATTATTAAAGAATAGTTATTATTTAAGTTTTGATAGCGAAAATTATCATAATCTTCAAACTTTGCCGAATATCGATATAAATATTAAATGCGGAAATTCTTTGATTTCAAATATAGATTTTGGAATTAGTAAAGATAATTTTTTATCGAATTTAAAAAGTAGAATTGATAAAGCCGATATGTTTGAAAGAGAAACTTTGAAAAAAGAATTTGACGACATAAAGAAAGAGATTCCTCAAAGATTTGAAAATGCAAAAGTCCAAGCTAAAATTTATAAGAATGCAAACGATAAAACGGAAGCTAAAAAATCTAAAGATATTTACGAAGAGAGCATATTATATTTGATAAAACTTTTTAAGCGAACTTGCAACGAATATATAAATTTTTATCAAGGTTTGCATGACTTCTTTTATAATTACGGCTATATCAATATAAATAATATTTCTAACGAACAAATAAAAGCGAAATTGAAAAATTATATTGAATATTTTAAATTTCATGAATTTGTGAGTTTTGAAAAAAAGATTATTAGAGAAGTTAAAGAAAAAGAGCTTTCAAAAATTAAAACATTAATGCAAGCTTATGAAGATTTTGAAAATAAGAAAACTTTTGAATGGCGTTTTGAATTCCCCGAAGTTTTGGATTATGAAGGCAATTTTAAGGGATTTGATTTAATAATTGGAAATCCGCCGTATATTGACTCGGAATATATGGTTAAATATATGCAAGAAGATAGAGAAATAATTAAAAGTCAATTTAAAATTACAAAAGGAAATTGGGATATTTATATTCCGTTTTTTGAGCAAGGATTAAAAATAGGAACGCAAAAATCTTTACTGACTTTTATCACTCCAGATAAATGGATAGTAAAGCCTTTTGGATTAGAATTAAGAAAAATGCTTTCAAACTATATAGATATAATAGCAAGAAAAGGCGATGTATTTTATAGTGCAAGAGTTGATTCTATTATAACTATAATAGATAAAAATACAAATAAAGAAAATATTGATTTTTATTTAAATAATGAAAAGATTAATTCAATCAATAGGGAATTCGTTAAAAATAGTAAAGATTTTTTATTAGATTATTTTTATAATAATTCTAAAATTATTAATTCTATTAGAAAGGATAAAATATTATTAGGTTCTTTTACTACTTGTATTAATGCTTGCGCAACCGCAGACGCTTATAAATTAAAACCATTTATTAAAGAGTTAAAAAATCCTACAAAAAATACTTTATATATAATAAATACGGGAACTATTGGAAAATATGTTTCAAAATTCGGTATAAAACCTATGAAATATATAAAAGATATTTATAATAAACCTATTTGCACAAAACAAGATTTTAAATCAAATTTTGGTGCAAAATATAATGAAATAGCTTTATCTAAAAAAATTATTATTAAAGGATTGACTTTACTTGATGCTTGCATAGATTTAAATGGAAATATTATTCCAGCTAAATCTACAATAGTAATATTAGATAAAGATAATGAAAAATTAAAATTTCTATCTGCAATTATAAATAGTAAAGTTGCATTTTTTTACATTAAAGAAATTTATTCGTCAAATAGTTATTGTGGAGGAATTAATTTTACAAAAGATATGATTAGTTCTATACCAATACCTGAAATAAATTCTAAAAATAAAAAGTTGGAAGATAAGATTATTAATTTAGTCGATAGAATAATTGAAGGAAAGAAAAGCGGAATTGATATGAGAGAGTTGGAGGAAGAGGTTGATAGGTTGGTTTATAGGCTTTATGAGTTGAGCGAGGAAGAGATAAAGATTATTGAGGGGAAGGATTGATTTATCGGTTATAGTTTTGGCAATAAAGAAAATATTTATAGTTTTTTGATTTCTTTAATTGTTAAGCCTGTGTATTTTGAAATTAGGTTAATATCAGCGCCGTCTTTTTTCATTGATTTTGCAATGGTATAATTTTGTTTTTCAATTCCTTCTTTAATTCCTTTAAGTTTTCCTTTCTCAATTCCTTCTTTAATTCCTTCTGCTTTGCCTTCCTCTCTTTCTCTTGATAACATCATTTTTTGCCCTAATAAAAATGCATCTCTGGCGTCATAAGCTCTCATAAGTTTATCGTCAGAAGTAAATCTTTTGTATTCTTCAATTACTTTTGTCATAATCGGGTTTGCCTCCATTAATTCTTTTTCTATAGATTTTAAATTTTTGCTTGTAAAAAATTTCATCCAAGTTAATAATTTATTTTTCTTTAATTCGTCTATGGTTGATTTTTCTATTATTTCAATAAATCTTTGAACTTCTAAAATATGCATTTGAATAAAATCTAAATCTATATTATTGTTTTTTGTATCGATTAATTTAAAACAGCGATGTGGTTTTCCCTCGTCTCCAAAATCTAAATTAAAATTAAGTAAATTTATGCTAATAATTCTTGGCAATTTTTTATAATCTTCGCCTTCCTTTAGCTCATTAACAATATTTTTTGAAATATAATAAAAAATTCTTTTGACAAAATCCATATTTCCGCAAAGTTGAATTTCGATAATCACGGTTTGATTGTCTTTTGTTTTCGCTTTAATATCAATTATCGATTCTTTTAAATCAATATTTTCGGATAAATTATAAGGGTCGATTATTTCTAAATCTTTAACTTCTTCAAAATCGAAATCGCTTAAAGCGGCGTTAACCATGTCTTCAAGCATATTTTCGTTTCCATTTTTGCCGAGTAAATATCGGACGAATAAATCATTTAGCTTGTCAATTTCTCTATTTCTTTTCATAAGAATATTATAACAGAATAATTTTATTTGTCAAAAGAGAATACGATTTATATTTATTCTGAATTCGATAAAAAATAAAGAAATAAATTGAGAATTTGGTTGATTAGGATAATTGAGAGGAAGGGGCGAATTTGGAATAGTTAATGGATTATAAATTGGACTTTTAGATATAAATTATTGTAAAATATAAATAAAGTTAACATTTCAGAATTGAGGGAATAAAATTTCTGTTAATTAATTTGATAAAATTTAAAATTAAAAATATATCAAATAAACTAAAAAACTAAGAATTCTGACTGCTAATTTTTTTACTGAAAGCGGGCTTCACTCTGTTGGCTTTTAGCCTTGCTTATTTATTTACAAAAAAGAAGACGCTTTTCACACTGTCCACCGTTGGCGAAAGCAGGCAGATGCCAAAAGTTAATTCTTTTTGTAAGATAAAGCAAAAATTTTTGTTCTTTTTTTATAGAAAAAATAACAAACCTTTTATATCATAAACATATAAAAATTATAATATTGTTTTTAAAATATAAAAATATATAATAATTATATGGAAAATTTCATTATAGGAAAATTAATTAAACAGCTTCATATAGCGTTAGAAAATAATTTTAATAAATTTTCTAAAAAATATAAATTAACTTCTTCTCAAATGGATATATTAATATTTCTTCTTCATAACGAAGATAAAATAGTCAATCAAAGAGATATAGAAAATTTTTTAAGTTTAAGCAATCCGACTATAGCGGGAACTTTATTAAGGCTTGAAAAAAAGGGATTTATAATAAGAAAAATAAGCTCTAAAGATAAAAGATACAAGGAAATTTATTTAACCGATAAAAGCAGAGAATTAAAAGATATAATTTTTAAATATATAAGAGACAACGATAATAAAATGTTTTCAAATATGTCGGAAGAAGAAAAAGAAAATTTAAAAAATATAATAACAAAAATATTAAATAATATACAAAAATAAAAATTATATTTTGCAATATCTTTATAAATTATTATAAATAGATTTTAAATTGAAGAAACATCTCTCAAATCTTTTGCCGCATCTTCGGGATTTATAGAATTAATATAAACTCCGCTTCCAAGTTCGTATCCAGCCAATTTGCTCATTTTAGGAATTATATCCAAAAACCAATGATTTGAATAAGAATATTTTTCTTTTTGTTTTAATGTCGGCGATAAAGTATGCAAAACATAATTAAAACTAACCTCTCCAAGCAATTTATTTATTCTATTAAAAACATCTTTAACTATATCGGCAAAGTCAAAATTGTAATCGGAAGAGTCGATTATGCTATCAAAATGTTTTTTTGGAAGAATATATATTTGATAAGGAAATCTTGAAGCGAAAGGCGAAATTGCAATAAACTCTTTATTTTCACAAATTACTCTTTCGTTAAGTTTCTTTTCTTCGGCTATTATATCGCAATAAACGCATTTATTTTTTTCATTATAATATTCCAAAGCTCCATTTATTTCGTCAAACATTTGAACGGGGATAAAAGGAGTCGTTATCATCTGCGAATGCGAATGATATAAACTCGCTCCCGCTTCTCTTCCAAAATTTTTAAAATACAAACTATATTGCATATCTTTTTCTTTATATAATTCTTTTAATCTTAAAATAACCGCGTCAAAAATTTTTAATAAATCTTCGCTTTTCGCGTTATAGAAATTAAAATTATGATTAGGATTTTCTATAATAACATCATGAAAACCTTTAGAGCTTGAAGCGTTAAATAAATTCGTAGTATTTGGAAGTTCGCCCGCTTTAGTTTCGGCAATTATAGGATATTTATTTGGCACGATTCTAACAGCCCAATTTGAATTATCGTCAAAAATGCTAATTGAAGCGTTTGGAGTTATATTTTCATGTCCTTTACAAAAAGGGCAATTCAATTCGGTATTTGAAATTCTTATATCGTCTTTAACCGTAATATAATCGCTAGGTCTTCCCGTCCTGTCGGAAGCTATTATTACCGATTGTTTCGTTACTGGGTCTTTTCTTATATGGGGCATGAAAATTATTAACCTATAAGCCTTTTTATTTTATCTTTAATTTCGGTTAAATTGCCCGATTTTAATATATATCCGTCCGCATTCCATACTGAAAATTCATGTCTATAATTATTATAGGCGGTGCATATTATTATGGGCAAATCTCTATGATGTTCTCTGACTTTAGCTAAAAAATCGAGTCCGTCCATTTTAGGCATTTTAATATCTAATGTTATTAAATCGATTCTAGGATTTCCATTTTGAATCATTCTCAAAGCTTCCTCGCCATCGTCAGTAGAAACTACATTATAACCTTCGTCTTTAAATTCTTCTTCAAATAAAGTTCTAATACTTTTTTCATCGTCCAACACTAATATCGTTTTCTTAGGCATATAAATGCTCCTTAAAATATAAACATATATTTATTTGTATATTATATAAATTTGAATAAAAAAGTCAAATATAATTTTATTAAATTCATTTTATTTTTCTTCGCTTTCTATAGATTTATTATAACTTGATAGTATTGTTTCAATAAGTCCGCTTCTTAAGGCTTTTTCTTCCAATTTTTCAACGCCTTTTATCGTTATTCCAGCGGGCGTGCATACGGCATCTTTAAGCTCTGTGGGATGTTTTTTAGATTCCAAAACCATAGCTCCAACGCTTTTGAATAATTGAGCCGCCGTTTCTATTGACGATTTTCTATCTATTCCCATTATAACTCCAGCATCGCTCATAGCTTCTATTAATATATATAAAAATGCGGGCGAACATCCAGAAATAGCCGTATAAGAATGAATAAGATTTTCAGGAATAATTTTAACCATTGCAATTTTGCTTAATAAATCAATTATTTTTTTTTCTATAGAATCGCTTTCTACTACCGCTATAAATCCATTGCAAGTTTTAACGGGAGTATTCGGCATTATTCTAATTATCTTTTTTGTTTCAAATAATTTTATTAATTCTTTATTCTTTATCGAAGCCGCTACGCTTATTATTGTAGTTTCTTTTTTTATATTAGATTTTATCTCTTTTGAAATATTTTCAAACATATAAGGTTTTACGGCAATAAATAATATATCCGATTCTCTCGCTACTTTTTTATTATCGTTATAAACTTTAATTCCAATATTTTTTTCAAGCGATTCTTTTTTTTCTTTTGTTTTAACGCTCGCTATTATATTTTTTTTATCAATGCCAGATTTAATAAAACCTTCTATTAAAGCTCCGCCCATAGAACCAGCTCCTATAAATCCAATTTTCATTATAATATCTCCTTAAATTTATTTTTTATCTTCAACTACAAACATAGTAGCCATCATTTTTGCAAGCATATTGTCTGCTTCGTCTTTTAAAGTCGCTTCAACTACGATTAATTTTTTTCCTTGACTTATAACTTCTCCAATTCCAAATACTTTTTTTGAAATAACAGGACGCATATAATTAATTTTTAATTCGGATGTTACCAAATGACAATTTGAAGGAATTACAGTGAAAGCTGCAAATCCTCCAGCTGTGTCTAAAATTGCGGCAACCATTCCGCCATGCATATAACCCAAACCTTGCGATAATTCTTTTTTATTTTCGCATGATATTATAGATTTTTTATCTTCTAATTTCTCCAATTTCATTCCCGTAAAAATCTGAAATTCCTGATTCTTAAAAATATTTTTAGCTCTTTCTAAAATCTCTTTATTCATTTAATTTTCCTTTTTAATTAAAATATATTTTATGATTTATGCATGAGTTTCCCACTCGTAATCATAATTGCATTCTTTATAATTTCCTTTAAATACGACTCCTTTAACGATTAATTTTTCATCCAATATAACCAAATCGGCAATATAGCCTTCTTTTATTCTGCCGTATTTATTGTCTATCTTCATAACTTGAGCGGGATAAAGCGAAGCCATTTTTAAAGCCTCTTCCAAAGTAGCGCCAACTTGATTAACTGCATTTCTAACCGATTGACTCATTGTAATCGCAGAACCTCCCAAAGTTCCGTTATCGTCTATCAATCTGTTTCCTTCTCTATGCAATTTTTTTCCAGCCCAAATATATTCTTTTATATCGGAAGCGGCGGGAGAGATTGCATCCGTCACTATGCATATATGTCCTTGTTTTAATTTATAAGCCAATTCTATAGAAGCAAAATCGCAATGAATTCCATCGCATATTAAACCAGCGTAAATATTTTTAGTTTCCAAAACCGCCCCAACCGCTCCAGGCTCTCTCGAACCCCAAGGGCGCATAGCGTTAAATAAATGCGTTGCGAAAGTTATTCCGTAAGGTATTTTTTCTTTTATTTCGTTATAAGTGGCGTTAGTATGTCCCGCGGAAACAACTTTTCCCGCGTTTGCAAAAGCCTCTATAACTTTTCCGTCAACCGTTTCGGGAGCTAAAGTAACCATAATGCATTTTGAAGCGTTTATTCTGTCTATCATTTCTTTATCGGGATGTCTTATATATTTGTCTTCATGAATTCCTCTTTTTTCATGCGATATATAAGGTCCTTCAAAATGAATTCCTAAAACTCCAAATATTGATAAATCTTCTATGCTATTGAATAAATCTATAACTTTTATCATGTGATTATCGTCATTAGTAATTATCGTAGGCAAAAACGAAGTGCATCCGTATTTTTGACAAACTTCGCTCATATTTTGCAAAGTTTCTAAAGAAGGATAAGCGTTTATATCGTATCCGCCAATTCCGTTAATTTGCAAATCTATATAACCAGGAGCTACAATTTTACCGCCCAAATCGATTCTCGTAATAACCGCGTCAACATCAATTTCTTTTTCAACGCTTTTTATAATATTATTTTCTATAACAATGCAATAACCTTTTATAAATTTTTCTCCGTCAAATATTTTTATATTAGTCAAAGCGTAATAAGATTTATACAATCCTTTAATCAATTCTTCAGGATGCAAACTTTTGCTTTCCAAACTTTTAGCGTATTTATAAGTTTTTACTTTTAAGTTTTCGCTCGCTTCTTCGTCCGCTACTATTATTAATTTTTTATGTTTCTGCAATATAGATGTAGGATAGAATTGACTAATCTCTCCTTCCACGCAATGAGGCAGAGCTTCCGATACTTCATAACCTTTTGCAATAATCATTATATATTTTGAATCGAAAGCTTCTTCAAAACCTAAAGTAAATCCTTCTTTTGGAAAAGATTCCGATGTAATTCCTATTTTTTTAGCTTCGTAGCTTCTTATTATTTCGCTTACTCTTTTATCTCTAACGCTTCCCTCTAAAGAAGAACTTGGAGTATTGAGTAAAAAACTTCCGTCTTCTGCCAGAGCGTCTATTAGTAAAGTTATTCCTCCCAAATCTTTTATCAAATTTGCCATTCTATGAGCTTCTTTTTTTCTGTCCGAAACGAAACTGTAGAAAAGATGAATATTTTCTTTAGGCAAATCTATAAATTGTAAAAAATTATCTTCTATATATTTTTGAGATATATTAGAATCTATATATTCCCCAGCTGAAACTATATGAACATTTTTAAACGAAACTATATTATCGTTATAAAAAGACAATAATTTTTGATAATATGATTTATCGATATATCTAATTGGAAATGATAATACAAAAGGTTTATTTTTGTTTGAATAATCGAGTATGCATTTTGTAGTATAATAAGCCGCCCATTCGTAAACGCTTTCATTAGTAATAATTATTCTCATTTTATACCTCCGCAATTTTTCGCTTCTTTGCTTTATTTAATAAAATTATTTATATTCTTAATTAATTGACAATTTTTTATTATAATTTTCGTATAAAGAAGATAAATTAAGTTTTGAAAGCGAAGAATCTAAAATATCTACAATAATATTATAATCATAATCGCTTAATCTTCCATGCGCCAATATATTTTTAACTACGCTTAATTTAGCATCAAGTTTTTTATCGGTAGATTTATTATAATTGTCAATTAAGTCTTTAAAATCAATATAACCTTTTTCTTCAGATAGACTTTTAAATTGATGTTCGGTTAATGAAATAGATAATTTATATATTAAATATGTTTCCATTCCGCATATAAAATATAATAATTCTTTTTGCGCCCATCTCAAAACTTTTACTATATCGATAATATTATTTGCATTTAAAATATTATTTTGAATAATTGAAGTCGGTTTTGGACATTTGCTTTTAAAAACATTATGATTAATTATTATATTATAATTCGATAAACAACTTTCCAAACATTTTTGCAAATCTTCTTTTCCGTTTATTTTTCCTTTTTCTTTTATTCGATTAATATCAAATATAAAACCTAAAGATTGTTTTGTATCTCTTTTAATATAATCTTTAATATTAATTTTAATTTTTGGATTCAAATCCCAAATTAAATCAAAATCTAAAATATTATTATCTTTTTTACGACTTTCAAAATAAAAATAGCTTTTGTTTTTAGTTTCAATATTTTTTATATATTCTAAATATATAAAATAAAGTATCATCTCTTCGGCTATAATATTTCTTATTTCTTTTTCTTCATAATAATTAATTTTATTATTCTTAATATAATTTTGATATATTCCAACTATATTAGGAATCGCTATATTATTTTTCTTAAAGTAATTAAATAAAATTTCAAATATATCCGATTTGCTATTTTCTGTTAATAAATTATTTTTAATATTTTCCCAACCTAATAAAGAATAAATATTTTTATTTTTCTGATTTACGGGCAAGAAAGCAAATTTGCTCCAAGTTTTAAACGAAGCTATAGATTGCTTTATTTCTTTTTTCTTTTTAATGCTTACTAAAATATCAACTGAAGCTAAAGCCATATCTTTTAAATTATTATATTTTAACAACTTTATTATTTCTTCTGAAAGATTTTCATTTGGTATTCCATATTTATTAATGATTTCGACAACATTATCGTAAATATTTGAATTTCCGCTATCGAGTTTATACAAGATTCTTATAAATTCCTTATAAAAACCTACGCTATCTTTATTATGAAGATGAATATCTTTAATAATAGATTTTCTAACGGTTTTGACGATTAAAGACGCTTTTTTATATCTATTCCAATTAGGAATTTTATTTTTTAAATCCTGCGATAAATTATTTGTATTTTCCGAATTATGATTTTTAACTTTCAAATTGTTAGTCGCCGTATCTTTCAAATCTTTAAAACTCAAATCGCCGTTTATAAGTATAGAAGTAATTAAAGCTCTTAAATTATATCTATTTAAACTATATCTATTTGAATTTTTTTCGTTATAAACTATTTTATATATAGAATTCATGCCGTTTTTAGAAGGTTTAACTTTTCTTCTCACATCAAAACATATATTATCGTTAGGTTCAAGCCATATAACCGCATTTCCTGAAATTGTCCAAGTATCTTTTCCAAATTCATTGCTATATTTTGAAGATAAAAATTCTATAGCTTCTTTCATAAATATGTCTTCTTCTCTAAATACATTTTTAATAGTCGGAATAATTTTTTTATAATCGGTTTCGAGATTATTATTTTCTCTTTTTACGGCTAATTTTATAAAACCTCTTTCTATTTTATTATTATATTCTCTTGCATTTTGATTATATTCTTTAATAGAGTTCATAGTATTTATATTTGATTTTACTATTTCATTTGCCTTAAACTCTCTTATATCGCTTTCAAATTCTTTTATTTTAGGAAAACTATTTATATAAGTATAAAATCTAATCACATTATCGTAAATATTATATTTTTTATCTTTATTATCATAATTAAAATAATCTAATTTCTTTATAGCTCTTTTTCCCGAGCTATAAGTTTCTTTATAAATCTGCTCTGACATTTCAAGTTGCTTAAAATATAATTTTTTATCTTCTGAAATAATTCCTGAAATCAAAGTTTTGTAATCTCCTTTTAAAGAAAAAGACAAAACTATATCTTTTATAAATTTTTTTACTTTTATTAAATCCAATAATTCTTTAATATATTTACTTTCCGTAAACATTGCTAATATAATTAAAGCGTATATAAACGGAATATTTTTAAAATCATTTTTCATCTCAAACGAATTCATTTTCAAAACTTTATCAATATAATTTTCTTTAATGTCGGTTTTATACGAAGAAAAATTTTTATCGGTTAATAATTTCTTTTCTCTTAAATTATATTTATATTCCGACTTTAAACATATTCTTAAAAAAGAAAATAATTCTCCGTCAAAATTCTTAAAATTGCATCTTGAAAAAGTATCTTCTTTTATATTTTTATGAATCATAATATTTCTAAAATCTCTTAAAAATATTATCGCATCTTCAAAAGATTTTTCTATTTTTTCGTTTAATATAATCTCTTCTTCAAATATATTCTGATTTTTAATATATTCTTCTTTAAACTCTATCGGCAATTTTCTATATTTATTTTTTATAATAACAGAAAAAGATTTTTTGATATTCAAATTATTTTTATTAAAATTTTTATCTTCAACTATAATAGTTAATAAAGGCATAAAATATTTTTTAATTTTATTTTTATTTCCGTCTTTTTTGCTATCTTTTAAGAAATATGACAAATAATATAATTCTGGAATTTTTATCGGTTGTTTTATATTTGGCTTATCGTAATTTTTATTTTTGAATTTATTGAACTTATTAAAGTTTCGATTTGCTTTCATTATAAAATTTTTCTCCAAAAGAATATATTTAATAATACTATTTATAATATAAAATGTCAAGCGATATTGACAAATTAATAAAATATGATATATTATTAAATAATGTTAATTGAAAATAGTTTGTTTTTTTGAGTCTAGCTACCCTATTAAATAGGAAAGCATGATTTTGATTTGCGAGTAAAAACTCTTTGTTTTGATAATCTATTTAATATAGGAAAACAAAATATTGACAAATTATGCCGATATGTTATATTGCAAATAATTTTGTTTTTTGAGTTTAGCGTCTTGATAGCCCGATAATAATTAATTTCGGTAAAACAAGATTTATTAAAATGTAAAAATATTTTCTCATTAGTTTTTATAACCTATTGCATATAGGTAAGAGAGATTATTGTTGTTAGAAAAAAATTTTTCATTTGTTTTTATAGCCTATTAGATATAGGGAAAAGAGATTAATAATAGATAAAAATTTTTTAATTTGTTTTCATAACCTATTAAATATGGGAAAAGGAGATTCATTGCAATTGTTAGAAGAAATTTTTTAAGTTTTTATAACCTATTGTATATGGGAAAATAAAATTTTAAGAATGTTTTTTGTGTGTTTCGTTTTGTTTTCATAACCTATTTAATATAGGAAAACAAAATTTCTATAGCTTACCGAGAATAACGATAATGTCTTGCTAGCCTATTTAATATGTGGAAAACAAGATTTAAAAAGCATAATAAGATTGTAATTTTTTGTCTTTGATATCTCATTTGATATGAGAAAACAAGATTAAACGATAAGAGCATGATAATAATTTGTTTTGATAGCCTATTTTATATAGGAAAACGAGATTTTTAGAATTCTTCATTTTGAAATTCTCATGTCTTGATATCCTAATTTATTTCAGGAAAACAAGATTTTAAGAGTTTTTCATTTTAAAACTCCAATCTTGCTACCCTACTTTAGCGTAGGACGGCAAGATTATTTTATGAAATTAATTTTAATTATATTACAATCTAATTATAGATAATTTTACTTTATAAAATTTACTTGATTTAATATCTCTTTAATGATATTGTTTATAAAAATAAAAAAGGGTTATTAAATGAAAACTAAACATATATTTGTAACGGGCGGAGTCGTATCTGGGCTTGGAAAAGGAATTACGGCGGCTTCTTTGGGAAGACTATTAAAATCGAGAGGATTAAGCGTAACTATTCAAAAATTCGACCCTTATATAAATATTGACCCTGGAACTATGAGTCCGTTTCAGCATGGAGAAGTTTTTGTAACGGACGATGGCACGGAAACCGATTTGGATATCGGACATTATGAAAGATTCATTGACGAAAATTTAAATAAATATAGCAATGTGACAACGGGAAAAATTTATCAGCATGTTATAAATATGGAAAGAGCGGGAAAATATTTGGGAGAGACGGTTCAAGTTATTCCGCATATTACGAACGAAATAAAAAACAGAATTTACAGAGAAAACGACCCTAAAAAAACGGATATAGTTATAACCGAAATTGGCGGAACAATCGGCGATATAGAATCTTTGCCATATATTGAAGCGATAAGACAGATAAAAGCCGAATTAGGACAAGAAAATGTTTTATATATTCATGTCACTTTAATTCCTTTTATAAGTTCTTCCGAAGAGATAAAAACAAAACCGACTCAACATAGCGTAAAACAGCTTATGCAAAGCGGAATAATTCCAGATATTATAGTTTGTAGGACGAATAAACATTTGGAAGATTCGCATAAGGCTAAAATCGCTTTATTTTGCAATCTTCCAAAACAAAATGTGTTTGAAAATTTTGACGAGCCAAATATATATAATGTTCCTTTGATGCTCGAAAGTCAGGGGCTTTCAGATGTGGTTTGCAAACATTTTAAACTTGAAACCGAAAAAATAGATTTGTCGAATTGGAACGATTTAATAATAAAACAAAAAAATATAGCTATAAAAAACGAAAGAGTAAAAATAGCGGTAGTCGGAAAATATATTTCAATGAAAGACGCTTATATTTCTTTAACAGAAGCGCTCAATCATGGCGGAATTTATAACGATATTAATGTAGATATTAAATGGATTTCGGCTGAAACTTTAGAAAACGATAAAGATATAAAAAATTATTTTAAAGACATAAACGGACTTATTATACCAGGCGGATTCGGAGAGAGAGGAATTGAAGGAAAAATTGAAGCTATAAAGTATGCAAGAGAAAATAAAATTCCTTATTTGGGAATTTGTTTGGGAATGCAATTAATGTGCGTTGAGTTTGCAAGAAATATTTTAAGTTATAAAGAAGCGAATACGATTGAAGTAAATGAAAATGCAAAATATCCAATAATAACTCTTATGGAAGAGCAGAAAAAAAATATGCTAAAAGGCGGAACAATGAGACTCGGCGCTTTTCCTTGCGAAATTAAAGAAGAAAGTTTATCTTATAAATTATATAAAAATAAAATAATAAGCGAAAGACATAGACATAGATACGAATTCAATAATGAATATATAAACGATATGGAAAAAAACGGACTAATCATAACGGGAAAATTGCAAAACGGAGAATTGGTAGAAATAGTTGAAGTTAAAAATCATCCTTATATGATAGGCGTTCAATTTCATCCCGAATTAAAATCAAGAATAACAAACCCGCATCCTTTATTTGTCGGTTTGATAGACGCCGCTAAAAAACTAATTTAATATTTAATAAGAATATTTTTTAATAAACATAAATCAGAAATAGATTTATTTGATTAATCTTATATATTCTTTATCTCTTTTACAAACTCTGCCAATTATTGCAGCGTCAATTATTTTATCTCGCCATAAATCTGCAAGCATATTTTCGCCTTTATCTTTATCTACGCATATAAATAAACCGCCCGAAGTTTGAGGGTCGAATGAAAGCATTTTTAAATTATAATCGACATTTTCATCGGTTAAAATATTATCTCCGACATATCGCATATTTGTAAAAGCGGCTCCTGGAATGCATCCCATATCAATAACTTCGTAAGATTTATTAAACATAGGCAAATTTGAAGTATTTATTTCTATACAAACATCGCTCGCCAAAGCCATTTTATAAGCATGCCCAATTAATCCAAATCCCGTTATATCAGTAGCCGATTTAACATTATATTTATTCATTATTTTGCATGCTTTTTTATTTAAAGTTTTCATAGCTTCAAAAACATCTTCAATATAGTTTTCTTTAATAAGTCCGTTTCTCATAGCCGCAAGACAACAACCCGTTCCCAATGGTTTTGTAAGAATTATAATATCTCCGTCTTTAGCGTTTGAATTAGTCGTTATTTGATTAGGATTTGCAAAACCTATAACCGCCATTCCGTATTTAATCGTAGCGTCCGTTATCGTATGTCCGCCGACAACCAATACTCCCGCTTCAGTCGCTTTATCTTGTCCGCCTTTTAAGATATTTGCAAGTATATTTAACGAATCTTCTTTTGGAAACATCGTTATATTTAAAGCTAATTTAGGCTCTCCGCCCATAGCGTAAATATCGCTTATAGAATTGCAAGCCGCTATTTGTCCGAAAGAATAAGGATTGGCTACAACGGGAGGAAAAAAATCAACCGTAAATATTATAGCGCTATCTTCTGAAATTTTATAAACTCCCGCATCGTCTCCTATATCTACATCCGATAAAAGATTAGAATCGGTTTTTAATTTTAATATTGGAGCTAAAGTTTTTTCAAGCAAATCGGGAGGAATTTTAGCTGAACATCCGCCTTCCAAAGCGCATGATAATAATTCTATATTATCTTCCATAAACAAAATATAATAAAAATATTATTCTGCAATTACGCTTATCGCTTTTTTGCCAAATTTATTCGTATAGAATTTTACAGTTCCAGAAGCGGTTGCAAATATTGTATGGTCTCTTCCTATATCTACATTTTTGCCGACATGAAATTGAGTTCCTCTTTGCCTAACTATTATATTTCCAGATATAACTTTCTGCCCACCGTAAACTTTAACTCCGAGTCTTTTGGATTGACTATCTCGTCCATTTTTTGAACTTCCGCCGCCTTTTTTATGAGCCATGTTTTTCTCCTATTTTATATTATTTCTTCTTTGTATTTTATATAATCGGGATATTCTTTAATTAATTCTTTTATTCCTATTAAATATCCGTTGCTTACAATTTTATATTCTTGTTTTTTGCTTTCTTCAAGTTTATCAAAATCTTTTAATTTTAAACTTAAATTAGCGTCTTCTATTTTATAAATTAAATGCCTATTTCCAATTATGCTAATTAAAGCTCTACACATTGCCTGCATAATGGAACTTAAAGCTATACAAACTTCGTAACCTTCGCCGATTTTTTTTATTCCCGCATGTCCATTAACCGAAATATATTCTATAATTCCATAAACATTATAACGAACATTTACCAACGAAGCCATAAAATCAAACTATTATATCTTCTATAGTTATTTTATGATATTTATGCCTATGTCCCGTTTTTCTTCTGTAATCTTTTCTTCTTTTATGCTTTCCAATTATCACTTTATCGCCTTTCAAACTTTCTACTATTTTTGAATTAACTTTTACATTTTCAATATAAGGAGTTCCAACGATAACGCTCTCATCGTCTTTTTTTAATAAAAGAGTTTTAATTTCAGGCGACTCTTTTGCATCTTCTCCTAAATATTCTATTAATATATTTTGTCCTTTTTCGACTTTATATTGTTTTCCTTTAACCTCTACTATTGCATACATTATCGTTTATCTCCATTTTATTATTTTTTATATTAATTGTTTACATGGTTGTTAAATATACAATATTAATATAATTTTGTCAAGCGTGTTTGATAAAAAAATGCTTGATTTTTTTGAATTAAATTAATATAATAAAACATTAAAAAATAATATTTATAATCGGAGATTTATATGTCTGACAATATTTCAAAATTTCAAAAGAATGCGGAATTAATTTTTACATATATCTATAATAACAGAATGATAATTACATCCATTTTTATTTTGATTATAGTTATAATAGCGGGAATTTTAATTTATAATGCGAATATAGAAAGCAAAGATAAAACGGTTAACGCAGAGTTTGAATCCGCTTTTGCTTTGTATGGAATGCTTCAAAATAATAGAATACCTAAAGAGCAGTTGAACGACCCAACAATTATAGTGGAAATAACTACAAAATTGCAAAAAGTTTACAAAGAAGCTAAAGGAAAAACTTTAAAATTAAGAGCGGCTTATTCTTTGGGCGCAGTTTATTACGATATAGGAAATTATACGGAAGCGGTAAAATATTTTAAAGAAGTCGCAGACAATAGAAATTTTTATTTGCAAGAAAGCGCAATTTATAATTTGGCAAGCTCTCAAATCGAATTAACCAATTATAACGAAGCGGTTAAAACTTTGGAAAATTTTATTAAAGCGTATCCGAATAGTTATTTGAATCCGCAAGCTACTTTAACTTTATCGGACATTTACAGAAAACAAAACGATAAAGTTAAATCGATAAATGTTTTGAAAAATTGGATGAATAATAATACTAATAATCAATACTTAAATATATTTTCAGAAACGATAAATCTTATAGAAAATAATATTTATTGATAAAATTTTGTAATACGAATTGAATATTTTTTAAGGAAATAAAATTTGAATAAAAACGCTCCTCTTATAGTTCAAGGCGATGGCACAATTCTTTTGGATGTAAGTGCAAAAGATTTTGAAGAAATAAGAAATTTTATGCTTGTTTTTGCCGAACTTATAAAAAGCCCAGAATATATACATACTTATAGAATAACTTTGGTTTCTTTATGGAATGCGGCGAGTTTAAATTATACTTCCGAATCTATTATAGATTTTCTAAAAAAATATACTTCTTATGAAATACCTAAAAATATAATCAAGCAAATAGAAACAAGCATAGAAAAATACGGAAGAGTAAAAATAATAAGAGAAGAAGAAAAATATTATTTAATAAGCGAAGATAAAGATATTATAGAAGAGATATTGCATTATAAAGCCGTAATGAAATATTTAAAAGAAAAAGTAAACGATAATAAAATTGAAATTGAGCCGATTTATAGAGGACATATAAAACTTGCATTAATAAATATTGGCTATCCCGTTCAAGATTTGGCGGGTTATAAATTGGGAGAAGAATATTGTTTTAATTTGAGAGAAAAATTAGCATCAAACGGAGAAGATTTTATTTTAAGAGATTATCAAAAAAATTCGGTTGATGCTTTTTATTCAAACGGCGGACCAGAAGGCGGAGCGGGAGTTATAGCGCTTCCTTGCGGAACGGGAAAAACAATAGTCGGTTTAGAAATTATGCATAGAATACAAAATAAAACTTTAATTATAGTGACAGGCGTGACGGCTTGCAGACAATGGAGAGACGAGATTTTGGATAAAACAGATATTCCGCCAGAAGATATAGGAGAATATAACGGATTAAATAAAGATATAAAACCTATAACAATAGCGACTTATAAAATATTAACTTATAGAAAAAATAAAGAATCTCCGTTTATTCATTTTGAAATATTTTTTAAACATAATTGGGGGCTTATAATATATGACGAGGTTCATTTGCTTCCAGCTCCTATAATAAAACTTACAAGCGAAATTCAAAGCATGCGAAGGTTAGGACTTACGGCGACTCTTGTTAGAGAGGACGGACTTGAAAAAGATGTATTTTGTTTAATAGGACCTAAAAAATTCGATATGCCTTGGCGAGAACTTGAAGAGAAAAAATTTATTGCAGAAGCCTATTGTTATGATATAAGAATTCCATTAGACGAAAGCCATAGAGACGATTATATTATTTCAAGCGATAGAGGAAAATTTAGAATTGCAAGCGAAAATGTCTTAAAATATGATATAGTAAAAAAAATAATTGAAAAAGTTGAAGGAAAAAATATATTAATTATTGGACAATATATTTCGCAACTTGAAGAAATGCAAAAGAGAATGGGATTTTCTATAATCACGGGAAAAACTCCGCAAAGAGAAAGAGATATTATTTATAAAAAATTTAAATCGGGCGAAATAAATACGCTTATAGTTAGCAAAGTCGCAAACTTGGCGGTTGATTTGCCTGACGCTAATGTTTTAATTCAGATTTCGGGAACTTTCGGTTCAAGGCAGGAAGAAGCTCAAAGATTAGGAAGAGTTTTGCGTCCTAAAAAAGGCGAAAATAGAAGTTATTTCTTTTCAATTATTACAAGCGATACAAAAGAAGAAGATTTTTCGCATAAAAGACAATTATTTTTAACGGAACAAGGCTATCATTATGAATTATTGGATATAAATTCTTTTGAAGAGTTGAAAATATAGAATTAATCATAATATATTAATATTATAAGCATAATAATAAACGGTAGCTAAATTATAAATTCTTTTTATAAGAAAAAGTAAAAATTATGTTCTTTTTTTGTACCAACAAACAAAGAACCACGCCAAAGGTATCAGAAACCAAAAATAACTATGCCAAATGCATGTAGAGTCAGATACCAAAAATTTGTTCTTTTTGTCAAAAATAAACAAGTAGTCTAAAGCCTATTTCACTCTAAAAGCGTTCTTATAGAAGTGAGATTTTTTTACGATCTTTTTCTTAGAAAATGCCCGACATATTTAAAAAAAAAGATTGTATAAATATAATAGTTAATTAAAAAATATTTAAATTAATTTATTTTTATAAAAATTTTTAAATATTGTATAATTATGAAGCTTATTATACAGAAATAAAAGGGTTTAAGAAAAACTTAAACCCTTCGTATCTATGAATACTCAAAACTATTTTATCGTTGTAAGCAATAAATTAAGCGTTTATATGGTTGATAACGCGTATTTATCTTCGTTATATTTAACCGCATTATTTCCTTCAATCTCTTTAATTATTGAATCGGCTTTTCCCTTAAGTTCACTTTTAGATGTGTATTTTTTTTCAGTCAATTCTATCACATATAAAGTATTTTCGTCTTTAAGGTAATATAATTGATATTCGCTGTCGTTATCGCCAATTTCCATATTTTTAACAACGCAAGCGTTTCTATCTCTATTTGCATCGTTATTTTGGCTCGTTACCAACTCGATACCTTCGACTATTTCCACAATAGAATATTCGCTTTCGTCTGGTTCGCCCGTTTCCAATTCTCTTTCTTCAACTTTGGAATCTTCATTAAAGTAAAGAAATGTAGATTCGGTTTCCACTTTTCCGTTATCCTGTTCTTCTTCGGTTTGAAACCAAACAGTGCTATACAATCTCGTTAATACGGAATATACCCTTTCATTTTCGGCTTTACTATTGTTTGTAGCGGTATCTGCCGCAGGCGTGATAGTTGTAATAGCTGTCGTAGAAGTTGTTGTAGCGGCTAAATTTGGCGATGCTGTCATGCTAAATAAAGCCGTTTTACTCGCATTCAACTTTAAAGAGCCTTGTTTTACCGTGTGATTTACACTCGGAATATTTTTTGTCACAGGTTTTCCTGAAGAACCTGTATTGCTTTTACAAGCAAGAGCTAACATAGATACTGCTATTATGATTATTATTCTTTTTATCATAAATATTCTCCTTTATAAAAAATTTTATATTATATATAACCATATTTTTAAATTTTTGTCAAACAAAATTTACGAATTTTTTTATTTTATTTTTTTTTTTTTACAAAAATTACTATTCGATTAAAATAATAATTACAATATATATTTGCTTTTTTATAAATAATATTTAAAATGAATAAATATATAAGGATTTTTAATGTATTTAATTTACGCTTTAATATCTTCAATATTCGCTTCTCTAACGGCGATATTTATAAAATTAGGTTTGTCTAATATCAATTCAAATTTGGCTACGGCGATAAGAACTATAATAATTTTGACTATCTCTTGGATTATAGTTTTTTATACAAATTCTTTTGAAAATATAAAATCGATTAACTCAAAAAATTTAATATTCCTAATTATTTCGGGCATTACTACAGGATTGTCTTGGATATTTTATTTTAAAGCTCTTCAAATTGGAGAAGTTTCAAAAGTTGCCGTTATAGATAAACTTTCAATAGCTCTCACAATTATTCTTGCTTTTATATTCTTAAAAGAAACTATAACCTTAAAAACGATTATAGGAATTATTTTTATTATAGCGGGAACTTTAATCGTTAGTTTATGATTCGTAAAATTCTTTTATCTCTTTTGCTACTTTTTCTATATCTTCGGGTTTTATTCTTTTATGCTCTTCTCTTCTAAACCAAGTTAATTGTCTTTTAGCAAAATTTCGAGTGCGTTTTTTTATAAGTTCTTTAAGCTCTTCAAAACTCATAGAATTATTAACTAAATAATCGTAGCATTCTTTATAGCCAATCGCCTGCATAGAAGTGCAATTTATATTTACATTCATTTTTATTATCGATTTAACTTCTTCAAGAAGCCCGTTATCAAACATTAAATCGACTCTTTTATTAATATTATTATAAAGCGTATCTCTTTCAATATCCATTATATAACTTAAATAATCCAAATCTATTATTTTTTTTCTTTCTTTTTTAAGCTCCGAAAATTTTCTTCCCGTATTATAAAAAACTTCTAAAGCTCTTATTACTCTTCTTGAATTATATCTATCTATAATTTCTGCAGATTCTTTATCGACTTTCAAAAGCTCTAAATATAAAGATTCTAATCCTTCGTTTTCTATTCTTTGATAAAGTTCTTTTCTGATTTTAATTGAATTTTCTTTATTATCGTTTGTTTCGTCAAATATTCCGTATTTTATAGAATCGATATAAAAACCCGTTCCGCCGACTCCAAAAATCGGGACTTTATCAATATCAATATTTTCGATAACATTTTTAAATATTTCAAGATAATCTTTAATATTGAAATTAAAAGAAGGCTCTACAATATCTATCATTTTATAATTATATTTTTTTATCTCTTCGTAAGAAGGTTTTGCCGAACCTATATCCATGTATTTATAAACCTGCATAGAATCTATAGATATTATAACGCCGTTGTTAAAATAATTGTCTATGAGTTTATGGACAAAATCGCTTTTACCAGACGCTGTAGCTCCCGATATAAAAACAATTTTTTTCACTTTAATTTAATTTTTAATAAAATTATTCTTCTTCGTCTTCTTGGCTGTTTTCTTGATTTTTAGTTCTTCTTCGTCTTCTTCTTGGCGTCTCTTCTTCCTCATCGTCATCATCGTATAAAACCGCTGAAGTTTCTTCAATTTCTTCTTCTTTTTTAGTCTCTTCAATCGCATAAGCTTCGGCATCGTATTCGCTTTTTGAACTCTTAAAAGGAGCATCCGCATCTACAGACATTTTAGTATCGTCTTCGTATTCGTATTTAATATTTCCGTCAAGTATATTTTTAATAACGGTTGGTATATATTTTCCTTTTCTGTATTTAGTTTCGTTTCTTAATAAATTACCGCCAGATTTTGCCAACTCTATCATAGCTCGGCTAAGTTCGTAACGATTTCCTTTATATTCTATAAGTTTTTTTAAAGGTATTATGCTCATTTTTAACTCCATAAATTATTTTTTTGAATTAACGGCTTTTTCAAGCTCTTTATAAGCTTTTTCTATTTCATCGTTTTTTATTACAAAATCGAAATTATCTTTATATTCTAATTCTCTTTTTGCATTCCAAATTCTTATTTTTATGCTCTCTTCATCTTCCGTCTTTCTGCCTTCAAGTCTATTTTTCAAGTCTTCTATTGAAAGCGGGTCTATAAATATATATTTTGCTTTTATTCCGCTCTTTTTAAGAAATAAAGCTCCTTGAATATCTATATCAAGTATTAAAACGGATTTTTTATCTTTCGCTTTATCAATTTCTTCAAAAGATGTTCCATAATAATGTTCATGAACATTTGCCCATTCCAAAAATTTTCCTTCGTTTATCATTTCTTCAAACTTTTCTTTATCTATAAAATAATAATCTTTTCCTTCAATCTCTCCGCTTCTCTTTTCCCTCGTGGTATGCGAAACGGCGAAGAGAACTTCAGGATGGTTCGATATATATTTCTTTATTAAAGTAGTTTTACCAGCCGCCGAAGGTCCCGTAATAACAATAATCTTACCCATAAGATATCCAGTTAAAATATACAAATATGCCTAAACATATATTATAGAGAATTGCAATAATTATACTATAATATAAAAAAAAATCAAGCGTTATTTTATTATTTTTTTAATCAATATAGAATTAAAAAAACAATTCTTTAATCTATAAACAAAAAAGACACCGCATTAAAATACGATGCCTTTTTATAATTTTATCTATATCTCTCTATTCTTTTTTGCTAACAAAAAAGAACTAAAAAATTGCCCTTTTTGTCAAATGTTATCAAAAAATAACATAAATTTGCATATATTTTATAGAAATTAATCTTTAATAAAAGCAGAATTCGTTAAATTCATATAAAAATTATTTTTTAAGAATCCAATAATTTTTTAGCATACTCGTTGCTAATTCTTGAAATATTTCCCGCTCCCAAAGTTAAAATTATATCTCCATCTTTTTTCATTTTATCTAATTCGGGAATTATATCGTCTATATTTTTTATATATTTTGTTTTATTATTTCCATTTTTTACAATATCAAAAATCGTCTCTCCGCTTATGCCTGAAATTTCATTTTCTCCCGCCGCATAAATATCGGTAATTATTAAATTGTCCGCATATTCAAAAGCGTCCTTAAAATAGTTTAATAATAATTCCGTTCTGCTATATCTATGAGGCTGAAATATCGCTATTATTCTTCTGTCTTTATAAGCCGATTTAATCGAAGAGAGAGTCGCTTTTATTTCAGTCGGATGATGGGCGTAATCGTCAAATATAATTATCTCTTTGTCATACAATTTATTTAATCTTCTTCCGACTCCTTCAAATGTTTTGAGTCCTTCTTTTATAATTTTTGTATCAATATCTAAATGATAACAAACTCCGATTGAAGCTAGAGAGTTTAAAATATTATGATTTCCAATTAAAGGAATTTCAAACTTTCCCAAAGATTTATTCTTATAATACGCGGTAAAATAAGTCGTTGAAGTTTCAATTCTTATAGAATTTTTATCGATATAAAAATCGTATTTGTCCGAAAAACCGTAAGAATAATATTTTTTAACCGCGCTTTTTGACAAATCTTTAACGACATTATCTTCAAAGCATAAAAAAGAGCATCCGTAAAAAGGAACTTTATTTATAAACTCCAAAAAAGCCACTCTCAAATTTTCAACATTTTTATAATAATCCAAATGGTCATTATCTATATTTGTCACGATATTAATAACGGGCGATAATCTCAAAAAACTTCCATCGCTTTCATCGGCTTCGCAAACCAAATATTCGCTGTTCAAATCTTCGCATAGAGCGTTGCTTTTCAAATTAAAATGATTTCCGCCTATTATACAAACTGGATTTAAACCCGCGTAAACCATTATTTGACTTATTAAAGATGTTGTAGTAGTTTTTCCATGAGAGCCTGAAATCGCTATTCCATATTTTAAACGCATGAGTTCGGCAAGCATCTCGCCTCTTGAGATAACCATAATCTTTTTTTTCTTCGCTTCTATTATCTCCTCGTTAGTCGGACTTATTGCAGAAGAAGTGACAACAGCTATAATATCGTCTTCTATATTTTTAGCTTTATGTCCGTAAAAAATTTTTATTCCGCTTTTTTCCAAAGATTTTGTTTTTTCCGTTTTTGATAAATCGCTTCCCGTTATCGTATAACCCATAGCGTTTAGGACGCTCGCAATCGCGCTCATTCCAATTCCTCCTATTCCTACAAAATGTATTTTTTCTTTTTTCTTCGTAAACATATTTTAAGCGTATCCTATTCTGTTAATAATTTAATTTATAAAATTACTTTTTAATTTTTATTTTATCCGTTTCTAATTTATCAATAATATCGGCTACTATCGAAGAAACCGATTTTGCAGTAAAATTTTTCTTAATATTATTTCGCATTGTTTGAAGTCTTTCATTATTGTTCAAATTTTTTATTATAATATTGCTTAATTTATCTTTATCAAGTTCGGATTCTTCCATTAAATAAGCCATATCTTTATTTGACAAATCCAAAGCGTTATAATATTGATGATTATTTGCAGCATAAGGAAAAGGAATTAAAATCGAAGGAAGATTAACCGCCAATATCTCGCTTATAGAACTGCTTCCCGCTCTCGATACCATAAAATCCGCCGCATGCATTAAAGTCGGCATATCTCTATAATAACTATGAACGGTTATATTATTTAATTTAGCAATATTAACTTTTTCAATCATTTGATTTGCCCATTTCGGACCTGCAAGCCAAACTATGCGCAAATTTTCAACTTTAGATTGAATCGGTTTTATGCATTCAAAAAATAATTCGTTTAATTTTAAAGCGCCTTGAGAGCCTCCCATAATTACTAATAATTTTTCGTCTTCTTTTAATCGCATTACATTTCTTGCGCTTTCTCTATTAACTATAAAAAAATCTTCTCTAACGGGATTTCCAAAAACTTTTCCTTTAGGAATATATTCCAAACTTTTAGTAAAAGTTAAATAACAACATTTTGCATGTTTATAAAATATTCTATTTACTTTTCCTGGAATAGAATTCTGTTCGCATAAAAAAATCGGAATATGATTCCATTTAGCGACATATAAAACGGGCAAAGCGACAAATCCGCCCATTCCTATTATGCAAGCGGGTTTTTGTTTTTTTATTATTTCTTTTGCCTTAAATAAAGCGGGAATAAATTTCAATATAAAAGCTATATTTTTTAATATATTTCCAGGAGCGTTTATATTTATGCTATTAAAATTATAATGATTTGGAATTAAATTATAATCTTTTTGAGCGACAACGAGTCTTGGATTATGTCCTAATTTTTTTAAAAAGTCGTAAATAGAAATCGCGGGAGTTATATGCCCCGCCGTTCCTCCGCCGCATAATATTATATTCATAGCTCTCTCCTTTGAGTTATTTTTAATAATATAGCAAACATAATCATATTTACGGCTAAAGCGTTTCGTCCATAGCTTATTATAGGCAAAGGCATTCCCGTTGTCGGAATCATGAGAGTCGCTACCATAATATTTAAATATGCTTGCAAACTTATAAATATAGTTATTCCGAAAGAAATATTTTTTAAAAATAAATCTTTAATTCGAGACGATATAATAAATCCTCTTATAGTAAAAGATAAAAAAAGCGATAGAATTATTATATCGCCAATCAAACCGTATTTTTGAGAAACCGAAGCGAATATAAAATCGGTTAAAGCGGCTGGCAAATGAACGCTAATCTCTCCGATATTTTCATCGGGAATTCCGTAAATTCCGCCATAATTAAAAGCCAATTTCGCCCTTCTTATTTGATAAATATCTTCTTCCGATTGATTTTTAGGGTCAAAATAAGCGTTTACTCTGCTTTTCATATACGGAACATTAAATACAAAAATAACGAATAAAGCTAAAAGAAATATAGCGGATATTATTAAAGTTTTATTTGGAATGCCCGCATAAGAAAATATTGAAAAGCCAACCATTGCAAATAATAAAGCCGTTCCCGAATCAGGCTCTATCAATATAAGAACTGAAATTAATAACAAAACTATAAGAGGAGGAAATAAACCTTTTTTAAAATCAAAAAGTTTTTCTCCTTTTTTACTTAAAACGCTTGCCAAATATATTGTAGTCGTTATCTTTGCAATTTCTGAAGGTTGAATCGTGAAACTTGAAGCGATTAAAATCCATCTTTTAGCGTAACTTCCTGGAACGGTTATTCCAAATATTAAAACGGCGACTAATAATAATAAAGTGACAACTAATAATAAAGGCACTATTTTATCGAGCAGATTAAAAAAGTCGGGCAATATAAGAATAAAAATCGTCATAACTAACATATATATAAGCAAATGCAAATGATTTTGAAAATACTGTCCGTTTGGCTCATGAAGAGTTTGCGCTCCGTAAATTGCCAAAAGTCCCGCAATCAATAACGCTATATATATTATAAGCAAATATTTATCGGGCATTAATTTTCTTCTTATCATAAAAAATCCGTTTTAAATTATTTTATAAATTAAAGACGCTTTCGCTTCTACAAAAGTTTTGCTGTTATAATTTGGAAGTCCGACATGCAAGCCTCCCGATAATAAAACATTTAACCTTAATCTGTCTTTTAAAAAATTAAAATAAATTATTCCCGCTATTCCTAGTTTATGCGTCATTATTTTTGAGTTTAATAAATATGTTAAACTATAATATCCGCCTAAATATATAGGATTAATATTTGCAAGAATAAAAGCTTCGTCCATAATTTCAATTTCGCTCTGCTTATGCAATATTGAAGTTCTTGGCTCATAATAATAATTTCTATTTCCCGCAAAAATATAATTAAAGCTAAAATTATTTATAATTACAAGATTATTTAACTTAAAAACAATATACGGAGAGACATTAACCATAAAACCAAATGTGTTGTATTTTTGCTTTTTAAATAAAGCTTCGGCAGAATAATCTATTCCTTCATTTGTATCAAATCCCGCATAACCGAAATTCATGATATCATACATAATTATAAAATATCCGCCCGCTCTTATTCCGAAAAAAGATAAAGGTCTTATATCCGCATAAGCCCCAACCATATCTGAAGACAATGAAAAATTATTTTCAATTCCAAGCTCTACTTTACTTCCGTCCCATAAAAAACCTTTTCTATTTTTATAAAACGACATTCTATAATAAAATTTTGTTTCGGCGTTAAATTTAATCGGATTATAACCTCCCGAAGCGGTCTGCTCTATAAAAAGTTCATGCTTTCTTTTTGCTGGCGTTATATTATTAGTATTATTGGTAGATAAATTTGTAGGCGCTCTATTGTATATGCTAAATACAGGCAAATCTCTTAAATTGATGTTAAAAAGGGTATTTATATTTGCATATACAAAATTAAAGCATAAAAAAAACGCCGCTATAATATTAATTTTTTTTAATTTCATTTATTCAACTTTATAAACATAATATTTTTATTTATATAATAATTTATATATTAAAAAAAGCAATATAAAAATTATTTTTTAATTAAGATACTATAAAACTATTAAAAAACTATTGAAAAAATAAAAAAAATTGTTATAATATAAATAGATATTACGATACTATTAATATTATCATAAAAAGTAAGAGAGAAGGAAATAATATATGACTACAAATACCATAAAATTTATGGATGTGAGATTTATAAATCCTTTCATAGTTTCTTTAGTTTCAATATTTAAAGAAATGGCGGGAATAACTATGGAAAAAGGAACTTTAGTAAAAGGACAGGGAAGAAAACTCTTTTCAGGTTATGGCGTAGCTATAGGAATAGTAGGAGATGTAAACGGACAGGTTTTATACGAATTTCCAGAAAATTTTTCACAACTTCTAACGGAAAATCTTACCGAAAAAAAGCGTTCAGAATACGATTCTGAGGAAGAATTTGAAGATATGATGAGAAGCGTTATTAATGAGATAGGAAATACTATAAGCGGACTTGCAATAACAAAATTATCGGAAGAAGGAATAAGTTGCGATATTACTCCTCCTATATTATATTTCGGAAAAGAGATTCAAATTATACCGAAAAATCTAAAAACTATTATCATTCCTTTTCAATCAAATATAGGATTCGTCAGCGTTAATATAGCGATGGATATTTAATTTATAAATAATTTTTTATTAAATGAAAAACATCGTTCTTTGCTTATTTATATCTATATCTATAGATTTAATCGCTTGTAATAATGATAAAAATGAAATAAACGAAAATATTTCAAATTCGGAAAAATCAAAACTTAAAGAATTAGAAATAAATAATAAATACAAAATAGAACCAAACGATTTGAGATTAAATTTATTAAGAGAATATACAAAAAAACATTATGGAGAAGCTTGTATATATTTAAATAATCCCCAAATAATAGTGATTCATTCTACAGAAACAGAAAATCTTGAAATAGTTGTTAATATATTTAAAAACGATTTATTGATTGGCAGAGAGGATATTGAGTTTGGAGGCGAAGTTAATGTTGGAACGCATTTTATAATTGACACAAACGGAGAGATATATTCAAATACGCCTTTAGATTATATAGCGAGACATACGATTGGTTTTAATTATACGGCTATAAGCGTAGAAAATATAGGATTTGCAGACAATTTAACCGAAGAACAATTTAATTCAAATATTAAACTAATTAAATATTTAAAAAATAAATATAATAGTATAAAATATATTATCGGGCATTATGAATATAATAATAATTCTTTACCGCATTTTAATTTATATAAAGAATTGGATATTAATTATATTCATACAATAAAAATTGACCCTGGAACAAATTTTATGAATAGAATTAGGAATAAATTATATAATTATGGAAATTCTGATAATTTATTTAATTGAAGTATTAATTATAATGATTTTTATAATGCTTTCCGCTCTTTTTTCGGGAAGCGAAACGGCATACACGACTATAGACGAAGTGACTTTAATGCGTCTTGTAAGAGAGAAAAAAATAAAAGAAGAAGACATGAAATATTGGGCTAAATCAAGCTCAATGATACCGACATTACTCGTTGGAAACAATATAGTCAATATTACGGCAAGTTCTATCGCTACTGTTTTAGCTATAAGAATAGCTCAAGCACTGCCAAATTTTTCTGAAAATATTATGGTTACAATATCAACCGCTACTATAACCGTTCTTATTATAATATTCGGAGAAATTCTGCCAAAAGTATTAATGAGAGTAAACGCCGAAAAAACTATTCCTTATCTTTTATATTTTATGAAAATATGCCATTTTATTTTTAAGCCAATAACTTTTTTAATGGATAAAATAACTACTTTTATAATGAATTATTTAGTTCCAAAAAAATTGAGAAATCCTGAAAAAAGAAGCGCTCTTGCAAGTATGGACGATATTGCCACAATAATAGATATGGGACATAAAGAAGGAATTATTAAAGAATCGACTCATGAATTATTAACGGGAGTAATTGATTTTAGAAGTAAAACCGTAGAAGATATAATGACGCCAAGAGTAGATATGGTTTGTATAGAAGCTGAAACCGATATAAACGATATAATTCAACTTACTGTAGAAACGGGACTTTCAAGATTTCCCGTATATGAAGAGACTATAGACCATATAATCGGGATATTTCATACTCGCTCGTTATTTAAAGATTATTTAAAATCGAATAAAAATACAAAAACAAAAAATAAAGCGATTGATTATATAATGCTTCCTTATTTTATTCCCGAAACAAAAACTATAAGCAGTTTATTTAACGATATGCAAAAAAAGAAATTGCAAATGGCTATAACTATTGACGAATACGGCGGAACTTCTGGGCTTGTAACTATGGAAGATATAGTAGAAGAGATTATGGGTGATATAGAAGACGAAAGCGATAAAAAAGAAGAAGATTTAATTAAATTTAAAGGCAAAAGAATAATAGTAAACGGCACGGCTTCAATAGAAGAGATTAATGAAGTTTTAAATTGGAATATTGAAGAACATGAAGAATATCAAACTATAGCGGGTTATGTTATTGATAAATTAGACCATATTCCCGAAACTAATGAAAGATTAATATTAAACGGTTATAGAATAAGAATAATGAAAATTGAAGACAGAAGAATAATAGAAATGGAATTTACGCCTATAAAAAATATAAGAATTATTGAAACAAACGAAGAAGAAATTAAAAACACAACAAACGAAAACAAAGAGGATAATATATAGTGAAGTTTAAATATATATTATTAATTTTATTTATAATATCTTTATTTAATTCATGCGATAAAAATAATATTTCTAAAAAAGAAGAAGTTAAATCTGCGAAGCTCGTTTTTGTAGGCGATATAATGACTCATCCAAATATAGTAAAATCGTTTGAAAATAAAGATATTCTTTTTGATTTGAAAGATTATTTAAAAGGCGATATTGTATTTGCAAATTTAGAATTTACTGTCGATACAAATAAATCGCCAATGCCTTATCCTGAATTTAACGGCTCAATAGAATATTTAAGATATTTTTTTAATTATTTTAATTTATTTTCTGTGGCAAATAATCATGCATACGACCAAGGAGCGCAAGCCGAAGCCGAAACCATAGCGGAAATTGAAAGAAATAATAAATTAATAATTGGAGGTTCTACGAATAGTAAAGATATAAAACCTTTGATAACCAATATTAATAATATTCCGATTTTTCTATCCGCTTATACAATGCTTGATAACGGAATAAGTTATAGAAGCAATGAAAACGGATATTTTTATTTTATGAATTTTTTTCCTAAAAAAGAAGATTTAATTGAAAAAATAAAAGACGATTTAAAATTAGCGACTAATAACGAATTAAAAATTATATCTCTTCATTTTGGTTTGGAATATACTACAAAACCCGAAGAAAAAACTATAGAAATTGCAAGAGATTTAATAGAAAACGGAGTCGATATAATAATAGGACATCATCCTCATGTTCCAAGATATTCTGAAATATACGAAGGGACAAATCATAAAGGAATAATAATATACTCGCTCGGAAATTTTATAGCAAATCATAAAGGCAGATTTCCGTATTTGGATATTGGGACAATTTTATCTTTGGAAATAAAAGAGAATAAAGAAATTAATTTTGAATTTATGCCGACTTATTACGCTTTCTTTTATAAAAATAAATTAAGTAAAAATGATTTTGATTTTATAATTAAACCGATAAAAGAAAATCCAGATATTGAAATGCCGAAACTCAAAACAAATTATATTTATAGCAATTACGATACAAATGCGATAAAAAACGGTTATAAATTGATAAATGAATTTTACAATTCTTTAATTAATAAAAATATAAAAAATATTACTAATTAAAAATTTATTGCATTAATTATTTTACATGTATCCTTAAAAATATTTTTATATAATACATAAAATTAAATATGATTTCGATATAACAATGGGCTTATAAAAAGAGTTTATAAGCCCATCATAATAGTGTTAGGAGTCTGATAATAATGAATAATTACTTACTTTTAGTATTTATCAACTTTATCTATATATAATAACCGAAATAAATAAAATAGGTAAAATAAAAAAATAAAAAAATAATCTTTTATTGAAATTTCATATTTACAAAATTATAAAATAAGTTATCATAATATAGTTTACATAATTCTAATTTATTTATTAAGGTTTTGTATGAATTATATTATAAGAGAAGCTGATATTGAAGACGCTGAAAATATAATTGAATATATAAAAATCGTATCCGATGAAACGGATTTTTTAATTTCGGATTCTAGCGAAAGGAATTTTACAGTAAGGAAAGAAAAAGAATTTTTGCAAAATATACAAAGCTCTATACTTGAAAAAATATTTTTATTTGAAATTGAAAATAAAATAGTCGGGATGTGTAGCATTGAAGGAATAAATAAAATCAGAATAAAACATAGAGTGGATTTGGCAATAACGGTTTTAAAAAATTATTGGGGAAATAAAATCGGAGAAAAATTAATCGATTATGCGATTGATTATTGCAAATCAAATTGTATAAAAAAGATAGAATTGACGGTTAGAATAGATAATAAAAGAGCGTTAAAACTGTATAAAAAATTTGGTTTTGAAATTGAAGGCGAGATAAAAAATTTTATTTATTTGAACGGAAATTACTATAATTGTTATTATATGGGACTTTTGCTGTAGTATATTACAGTAAAATAACCTTTTTATATTATATTTTTTATAAAAAAAGTTAACATAATACTTGACTTTTTTTCGTAATTATGTTAACTTTAATACTATATTAAAGAGTCGGAACTAATTAAAATGAAAAGAATTTTTATAGGTATATTAATATTATGTTTGTTTCTTACAAATACTATTTACGCTCAAATACCAATACCAACTATAGATTTAAATGTAACTCAAGCGCAAACTCCTCAACAAGTTAGTTTAGGACTTCAAATATTATTTTTATTAACTATATTATCTTTATCTCCTTCGATAATAATAATGACTACAAGTTTTATAAGAGTTTCTATAGTTTTAAATTTTGTTCAAAGAGCTTTGTCTTTGCAAGAAACTCCGCCGAGAGCTTTAATAATGGGACTCTCTTTATTCTTAACATTTTTTATAATGATGCCGACTTTGACTCAAATAAATAGAGAAGCTTTGCAACCTTATTTAAACGGTTCGATTGGAGTAAACGATTTATACGGAAGAGGAATTCAACCTTTAAGAATGTTTATGTTTAATTCTTTAAGAGGCGAAAACGGAATGAAGAGTTTAGATTTATTTTTAAGCATAAGCGATACAAATATAAGATTGAGAGAAATTCAAACGGTTGAAGATTTAAATAGAATTCCAACTATTGTCGTAGTTCCCGCGTTTATAATAAACGAATTAACTATAGCTTTTAAGATGGGAATTTATTTATTTATTCCTTTTATCGTTATAGATTTGGTTGTAGCTTCAATTTTGATGGCTATGGGTATGATAATGCTTCCGCCTATTATGATATCTTTGCCTCTTAAAATTATTTTATTTGTGGCGGTTGATGGATGGAAACTATTGATACTTCAACTAGTTCAGAGTTTTAGATAAATTTTATTTTAAGGAATTTAAAAAGGTTTAAAAGAGGATTTAATTATGAGCGATACTTCTATAGTTGTTTTGGTGCAAGAAACTTTATGGACATTTATGTTGCTTGTCTCTCCGATTTTAGGAGTTTCAATTTTAGTAGGTTTGATTATATCTATACTTCAAGCCACTACGAGTATTCAAGAGCAAACTTTAACTTTTGTTCCAAAAATGATTGCTATGCTTACGGTTATATATTTTTTAGCTTCTTGGATGCTTAATTATATAAGCGGTTTTACGGTTAGATTATTTAGTATTTTGCCAACGATAGCGAGATAAATATAAAATAAAAAATAAGGAAAAAGCGAGATTAAAAAATGAAATTAAAAAATATTAGGATAAAACATAATGGATAATTTTGTTAATTTCTTTCAAATTTACCTGCTCATTATGGTTAGATTTATGGCTATTTTAATGGTAGCTCCTTTATTTTCTTCAAATGTTATTCCAAATACTATAAAAATAGGACTTTCATTTGTGGCAACCGCCGCTATATTTCCTTTGATTGCCGACACTTCTATTAAAGCCGCTCCGACTTTTGTAGGATATTTTTTAACTTTATTAAACGAAGTGCTTATAGGAATATTAATCGGATTTTTAATGTCAATTATATTTGCAGCCTATCAAGTTATGGCAAACTTTTTTGAAATACAAATGGGATTTGGCGTTTCTGAAACAGTCGACCCAATATCTCAAGTTAATGTTCCCGTTTTAGGACAACTTCAATCTTTAGTCGCTATATTAATATTTATAGCCATTAACGGGCAAAATTGGGTTATAAGAACTTTATATTATAGTTTTGAGGTTTTGCCCGTTTTAAGCGCCGCTTCAAAATCTGTATTTACTTCTTCATTTCAAGGAGTTATTGATAGAATGATTTATTATATGAGTTCTTTATTTTCCGTTGCGCTTTCATTGGCTTTACCTATAATGTTAACATTATTTTTATTGTCTATTAGTTTAGGATTGCTTGCAAAAGCAGCGCCTCAAATGAATATTTTAATGCTTGGTTTTCCTATGCAAATAGCGGTTGGAGTAATCGCTTATTATATATTAATTTCCGCTTTGGTTTCTAATTTTATAAAAATACTTGAAACTACAATATCGGATGTTAATCATATAATATCTTTCTTATCGGGAGGAACTATATGATATTTAATTTTATTTTAGAAATTTTGATTAAATATAAAGCTAAATTATACAGAAAATATTTGCATTTAACGGGTAAAGGTTTTGTTTTAACTTTATTCGCTTCTCCCGAAGAAGAAGGAAGAACGGAATTGCCTACCGAAAGAAAAAAGAGAAGAGCGAGAGAGGAAGAAGGAAGAGTAGTAAATTCGGTAGAAATAAATCAAACTTTGGTATTGGCTATAACAATCGGATTAATTTCAATATTGGCAGGATATTTAACGCATACGATTGGGCAGTTTTTTATGGAAATTATAAATAAAATATCTGATGCGGATAACACAATGAATATAAACGCTTTGCCCGATATATTTTTAAATATAATATTTTTAATAACAAAAACGGCGGGAATAATTTTGTTTGCAGCTTTAATAGTCGGAGTCGGAGTTAATTTAGCTCAAACAAGATTTTTATTTACTACAAAAAAATTAAAACCTAATTTTAAAAGAATAGCGCCAACTTGGTCAAACTTTAAAGAGAGAGTTTTTATTTCATCTCAAAATGTAATGAATCTTGCGAAAATACTTTTTAAAATGCTAGTTATAGCTTTTCTTACTTTTACTACGATAAACGGAAAGCGAAGCGAATTATTTAATATGATTAATATGGAATTATCTCAAGCAATGAATGTATTTTTCTTTATAGTTTTAGAGATGCTTGCAAAAGTTATAATATTTTTAATGATAGTTTCCGTATTCGATTACTTTTTTCAAAGAAGGCAGCATATAAAAAGTTTAAAAATGACAAAACATGAAATGAAAGAAGAGTTTAAAGAAATGGAAGGCGACCCTTTGGTAAAGAGTCAATTGCAGGAAATGGCAAGAAAAATTGTAAATAGAACTATGCTTAAAGCCGTGCCTGAAGCGGATGTTATAATAACCAACCCGACTCATTTTGCCGTAGCTTTAAAATATAATAATGGCGATTATGCTCCGATAGTGACGGCAAAAGGAGCGGATAATATAGCTTTAAAAATAAAAGAAATAGCTAAAGAAAACGAAATTGAAATAGTTGAAAATAAACCTTTGGCTCGCGAATTATTTTATAATGTGGATATAGGAAAATATATACCTGAAAAACTTTTTCATGTTGTTTCTACTATACTCACAAATGTTTATAAAATACGCGATGAAAAAATGTCAAGGGCAATGTAGGAGATAAACAGTGGCGGAAATGAATATTCCTTTTAAAATGCCTAATCCCGTTAATTTAGGAAGACATACGGATGTTATGTTCGCTATAGGCGCGGTTATGGTTATTATGATGTTAATCATACCTTTGCCTACAATGATTTTAGATTTATTGCTTGTAGTAAATATAGTAATTTCTCTTTTAATACTTCTTATGGTTTTGAGTATAAAAAGCGCAAACGATTTTAGCGTATTTCCTTCAGTGCTTCTTATTATGACGGCTTTTAGATTGGCTTTAAATGTTTCTACAACGAGAGCTATTTTATCTCAAGGAGCAAATTTTGACGGAAGAGTTATTACGGCTTTTGCAAATTTTGTAGTTTCGGGAAATGTAGTAGTTGGAGTAGTAATATTTATTATTCTTATAATAGTTCAATTTATAGTTATTACTAAAGGCGCTACAAGAGTGTCAGAAGTTGCCGCAAGATTCGCTTTAGATAGTATGCCTTCAAAAATGATGGCTGTTGAAAGCGAACTTCAAGCGGGAGCGATTACCGATAAGGAAGCCGAAGAAAAGAGAAAGAAAATAAGAGGAGAGAGCGACTTTTATGGAACTATGGACGGAGCTTCTAAATTCGTTCAAGGCGATGTTATAGCGGGTTTGATTATTACCGTAATAAATATAGTCGGCGGACTCGTAATTGGTATGACAATGAGAGGGGAGACTTTTAATCAAGCTATCGATGTTTATACTCGCTTTACAATTGGCGATGGTTTGGTAACTCAAATTCCCGCTTTCTTTATGAGTTTTGCAACGGGTTTATTAGTGACAAGAAGCAGCAGCGAAGATAATTTATCTACTCAAATTGCCGTTCAAATATTTGCGAAACCTAAAAATTTATTTATAGGAGCGGGATTTGCTTTATTTTTAATGTTTTTGCCAGGATTTCCAAAAATTGCATTATTCGTTATATCTTTAGCGTTATTTTTTGCAGGATATACATTAAAAAAAGAACAAAAAGAACTTGGAATTAACGAAGACGGAACTAAAGCGGAAACTCCAGAACAAACTCAACAGGGACCTTTGGATGTAACGCCTTTGTTGAAAGTTGAAAAAGTTGAGCTTTCGGTTGGAACATCTTTAATTCCTTTGGCTTTAGAACAGGAAGGCGGAGATTTAATTAATAGAATTAGTAGAGTTCGTAGAGAATTGGCATTAGAAATTGGTTTAGCAGTTCCTCCAGTTCGTATTGTCGACAATCAAGCTATAGAACCTGACGAATATACGATAAGCATTAACGGAATTGAAATGGCTAAAAATTTTGTTCGTCCTAATATGCTTTTGGCTTTGAATTCGGAGTCTAAAGAAAAACCTACCGAAGAAGCGGAAATGGTAAAAGAACCAGCATTCGGTTTGCCCGCTTATTGGATTAAAGTTGACGAAAGACATGATGCGGAACAGAAAAAATTTACTCTATTTGAGCCAAGCACGGTTATTGCGACTCATTTTAGCGAAATAATCAAAAGAAACGCTAATCTTATTCTTGGTAGAGAAGAAGTTCAAGAAATGCTCGATAGAATTAAAGACGAAAATAAAGCTCTTGTATCCGAAATATTGGCAGCTAAACCTCATAATGAAAGCCCGCTCGGATATATACAAAAAGTTTTACAAAATCTTTTGCAAGAGGAATTGCCTATTAAAAATAATATCGCAATATTAGAAGGAATTGCCGATGCAATTTCGGTTATGGGAAGCGAACAGGCTACCGAACTTGTTAGAAGCAGATTATCGCCTCAAATATCGCAAATGATTTCCGATGCGGATAAAAATATAAAAGTGATAACATTTAGTCAGCAACTTCAAAATAATATAGCTCAAAATCTTGTTAATACGGGAAATTTGCAAGGCAGTCAAATGATAGCTATGGGTTTTGAAAGTATGCAGAATTTGATTAAAAATATAAAAGACGCTATAAAATTGGCAAACGAATCGGGAGTTTCGGAAATAATATTTTTATGTTCGCCCGCAATAAGAAAACCTTTATATCAATTTATAGCTAAGAATATAGGCAAATATAAAGTTGTGTCTACGGCTGAAATTATGCAAGGTTATAATGTTCAAGGCGTAGCCATAATTAAATAAATATAGAAATGGAGAAAATTATGAAGACTATTAAAATTTTTGGAAAGAATAGGGAAGAGATTGAGAGAATAGCTAGAGACAAATATGGAGAGAGCTATTTTATCATTAGTATCAGAGAATTAAAAAGAAAAACTATATTCGGAATTGTCAAGAAAGAATATGAAGTTTCTATTGGCGTTTTAGAACAAAATTAATTTATGGAGTTATAATTATGGTAGATATACGAACTATTAGAGGAAAAAATCAAAAAGACGCTATTACTAAAGCTACGGTTGAGTATGGCAGTAATTTTACTATTTTAAGCAATAAGGAGGAGAGAGTTAAAGGTCCTTTGGGTTTATTTAAAAAGCCCGAATATGTGCTTAGAATAATGCTTCGAGATTCTATTTATGATAGATACGAAAATAGAAGAAGCGAAAGCGTAAATATTTCAAGAGAAGATAATAGCGACAATTACGAAGATAAACTTATAAGCGATGGAAAAGAATTAAATAAACATAGATACGCTGCCGAAACAACAGAAACCATTGACGGAAGCGAAATGGGAGAGAGAATAGTAAATATGATTAACGCCTTAAAAGCTGCTAAATCTATGGCAAAATCAAATAATACTCAAAATGAAAATAATTTAAACTCTTTTTCCGATATTCAAGTAAATAATTTAAATTTGAATTCAAACGAAAATATTCTAAAAGAAAAAACTATTAATGAAAAAATTATTGATAAAAGAGAGGAAAGAATTGAAAATTTTGAAAATAACAGAATGAGAAATAATAATTTTACGCCACTCTCTTCTTTTAATAATTCTTATAATCCTTCTATGTTTGGAGGTTCAATGTTGAGCGATTATAATTCTAAAAGCTCTATAGACGAAAATGTTAAGAAAATAGTTCAAGCTCAAGTTAAGGATATAGTTAAAGAATATTTTGAAAATAATATTCCTAATTTCAATAAAAATAATTATAATAATTACAATTATAATAATAGAAATTCTTTTAATAATCGTTATGAATCTGAAAGAGGCTCTATAATTAAACATAATAGATATGATTTAGATTTTAATTCTAATAATCATATAGATAATATCGATAGAATTGAAGAAACGGAAAGAAAATCTTATCATGATAAAGAAAATTTTGATAATAATGAAGTTGCGGATTCTATGGAAGAGAGTTTTAATTATTTGAGAAATAGAGAATTCCCCGAAGAGATTTTAATTAATTTAAGAGAATATTTATTAAATTCAAGCGATGCGAGATTTTTTCAGTCGAGAGAGATTATTAAAGACGAGATAGAAAAATATTTTTCAAATAAATTAATTTTGTCTGACGGAATAGATATAGGAGCTAAAAAGAAAATAATAATTTTTGTTGGACCTACGGGAGTTGGAAAAACGACTACTATACCAAAAATAGCGGCTCAATATATAAGGTCGGGAAGAAAAGTTTCATTTGTGACTATAGATAATTATAGAATAGCGGCGGTTGACCAACTTCAAAGATATGCGAGTATATTAAAAGTGCCTTTTACAAGCGCTAGCAATCCCGAAGCTTTAAGGGCGGAGATAAGAAAAATGGATAGCTCTTCATTATTATTTGTAGATACAATGGGACGCTCTCCAAAAGGAACGGATGAAATAATTTCTATGTCAAAATATTTTAGCACGGTTGGAAGATTCGATATGGATGTTCAGCTTGTAATGAGTTCTACGGCAAAATATAAAGATTCCTTAAAAATATTGAATGCTTTTAAGCCAGCAAATTATAAAGGAATAATTCTTACAAAAGTCGATGAAACGGATTATTTAGCTTCTTCGGTATGCGCGATAAGCGGAACGAAAACGCCCATAACTTATGTAACTTGCGGGCAGGGAGTTCCAAAAGATATATCGACTGCTAAAAAATACGGAAAAAATATAATCGAAAATTTATATGGAAATTTAAAATAATTTGATTTAGGATTATAATTATTATGAAAGACCAAGCGGACGAATTAAGAAAAATGATGAGTGTAAAAGATAAGAGACCTCAAAGAATCATAAGTATAGCGAGCGGAAAAGGCGGCGTTGGCAAAACCAATATAGCTGTTAATTTAGCCATAGCTTTGCAAGAATTGGGAGAAAATGTGCTTTTGATAGATGCAGATTTGGGGCTTGGAAATGTAAATGTTATATTAGGAAATATGCCCGAATATAATTTATATCATGTTATAAAAGGCTCAAAGAAAATACATGAAGTTGTGGTTGAAACGGAATACGGAATAAGATATATTGCGGGAGCTTCGGGATTTTCTTCTTTGGCTAATTTATCGGGTAGGGGACTTAATAAATTAATTAATAGTATGGATTCTTTAAATGATGCCGATATTATTATACTTGATACGGGAGCGGGAATTTCAGACCAAGTTGTATATTTCTTGCTTTCTTCGGATGAAAATATAGTAGTTACAACTCCAGAACCTACGGCTGTATTAGACGCTTTTTCCGTTATAAAAGTTATAGCGCCAGAAGATGCAAAAGCGGATATTAAAATTTTAGTTAATAGAGTTACAAAACCTTCGCAGGCAAAAGTCATTAGCGATAATATTATAAATGCGAGCAAAAATTATTTGAATATGGATGTTAAATATTTGGGATATGTTTACGAGGATAAAACAATTCCTTATTCTGTTTCGCAACAATTTCCTTTTTATCAATACGATAATAAATGTCAGGCTTCCTCTTCGCTTTATAATATAGCTAAAAAAATTGTCGATATGGAATATAACGATAGTAGAGCGACTAAAGGCTTGTCAGGTTTTATGGAAACTTTATCGCGTTTTCTTGTAAAGAATAGCAATTAGAGGTAATTTATGGATAATATAGTTAATAAAATAAAGAAATATTTTTTATCTAATTTCGGAAAATTATCTATCGGCATATCGGTTTTATCTTTTATTATTACACTTATGCTTTCTATTGCATTAAAAAATAGAATCGATATTTCAATTTTTAAAGGTTTGCTTTCTTCTTTAATAACTATGATTATATTATACGCTTTGAATATAGCTTTAACAAAATATTTGGGCGATATAATTGAAATGTCAAATATTGAAACTATAACGAGCGTCCCAGAAGATTCTTTAAATCCTGAAAATTCTTCAGCCGAAAATGATAATTTGAAAACTTCAAACGATTCTTTAAATGAAATTGCATCCGAAAGTAATAACGATTCTATATTTAACGATATTACTAATCCTCAAGAAAATATTATTAAAGAAGATTTTAAAAATATTTCAAAAGAGAATATTAATATTGATAAAAATAATAAAGCGAATTATCATAGTCCAAGAGGAGATATAGGCGATATTATATTGAATACTCCAGCATATCAAAGTTCTTCCGATATTTCCGATTCGAGCGTATATTATGACAGCGGGAGAAAGGTTAATGAAAGAATTATAGAAAAAGAGGTTATGGAAGACCCTGAAAGAACCGCTAGCGCGATAAGAACAATGATAGCAAAAGATAAAGATAAAAAAGAAAGTTAAAAGTTAAATTAAAAAAACTAATAAGAGTGGTTGATTATGAAACAAAATAGAAAAGACAAATTACCAATTATTACCGAAGAAAATGAGCATGAATATTGGATAGAGTTTAGGAAAAATCTATCTCCTAGAATAAGAGAAGCTATCGTTAAAAAATATGCTCCTTTAGTAAAATACGCCGCTAATAAAATAAATATAAGCACAAAAAATATAAGAGATATTGAATTTGAAGATTTGGTTGGATTTGGTTCTTTTGGACTTTTGGACGCTATAGATAGATACGACCCTAATAAAGATGTAAAGTTTAAAACTTACGCTCTTACTAGAATAATGGGTTCTATATACGATGAATTAAGAAAATTAGATAGTTTGCCGCGCTCTATTCGTAAAGATATAAAAGAGGTAGAAAAGGCTAGAGAGTTATTGGAAATTCATTTAAGAAGAGACGCTAAACCCGAAGAAATAATAAATATGCTTGGAATTACTATGGATAAATATAATGAACTTATGGGATATGGCATACAATCGTCTATAACTTCTTTAAGCGGGATTTTTTATACGGGAGACGATGCGGATGAAATTTCCATTATGGACACTTTAAAATCTAGCGATAAAACTAATCCCGAATATTTAGCCGAAAGAGAAGCGGTTAAAAAGCAAATAGTCGAAGCTTTGAAAAAACTTCCCGAAAAAGAACAACAGGTATTGATTTTGTATTATTATGAAGACCTTACTTTAAAAGAGATAGGAGTCGCTATGGAGGTATCGGAAAGTAGAGTATCGCAACTTCATGGAAAAGCTATACAAGATTTGAGACATAGTCTCTCTGAAATAAAAAAATCTTTAATATAATAATTTATAAATAGGATATGTTATGAACGAATTAAAAAGAAAAATATTGCAAAGTAATTTTTACAAGAACATTTACAACGCTCATGATTCGCATTCGGTTGAATTATATGTAAGTTCATTGGAACAAGGAATGCAAGAAGCTGCGGCTATATTTCAATGTCCCGTTTACGAATTAACTTATAAAGTTATAAGAGAGAAGAGCAGAAGTTTTTTAGGAATTGGCGGCGGAAAATATTTTGTTAGATATACGCATATAGAATATGAGAAATCTAAAATTTATACGGGAACTGATAAAGATTATACTTCTATTGAACAAGAATCCGAAGAGGATAATATTTTGGTTGATAAAGACACTAAAATAATAATAAGAGTTAAAAGAAACGGCGTATTTTTGAAAGTGTCGCCTCCAGTCGCTGGCGGAAAGAGAATAGACGATATTACGGCTTTAGAATCTAAATTAATAGAAGCTGGAATAAAAGAATATGACGCTAATTTGGCTAAAGATATTCTTGACAAACAAAAAGGAGAATATGAGAAAATAGCCGAGTGGGATTCTTCTAAATCGGCTTTTAATGCAAAGTTAAATTATTCGGTTAGTGAAGATAAAATGCAAGCTTTTGTTACTATTGGCAAACCTTCAAATGGCGGAAGAGAGATGGATTTTGAAGATGTTAAAGAATTGCTTGAAAATAGCGGAATCGTATTTGGAATTCATGAAGATAATATTAAAAAATCTTTGGAAGTTGGAACTTTTGATATTCCTATACTTGCAGCCGAAGGAAAGCATCCTATAAACGGAAATAACGCGAGAATAGAATTTTTGGTTAATGTTAATAAAAAAATTATACCTGATTTTATAGGCGAAGAAGAGAGCATAGATTATAAAGATTTAAGCATAGTTGAAAATGTTGAAGAAGGACAGCAATTAGCCGAAAAAATTGAAGCGACAAAAGGCGAGGAAGGAATAAATGTATTTGGCGATAAAATAGAAACTAAAATTGGAAAGGATATAGAAACTAAAGAAGTATTGGGTAAAAATGTAAAAATGTCGGACGATAATAAATTTATATTAGCCGCCATTAACGGACAGGTTGTATTAAACGGAAAATTATTAAGCGTTGAGCCTATATTTGAAGTTGCAAAAGATGTCGGACCTGAAACGGGAAATATAAATTTTATAGGAAGCGTGCTTGTTAAAGGAAGCGTTAATGATAATTATTCTATTAAAGCCGAAGGAAATATAGATATTCAAGGAACGGTTGGCAAATGCAATCTTGAAGCTAAAGGCGATATAATGGTTAAGTTAGGCATTCAAGGAAATGAGAATAGTTTTGTAAAAGCTGGTGGAGATGTTATAGCGAAATTTATACAATTTTCTAATGTTGAAGCTGGAAATAATGTAGTCGTAACGGAAGCGATATTAAATTCAAATATAGACGCGGACAATAGAATAATTTTGATAGGAAAGAGAGCGTCAGCAAGCGGAGGAAGATTAAGAGCTTTAAACGAAGTAAACGGAAAAGTTTTAGGCTCTCAAGCTGGAAGCAAAACATTAATAGAGACGGGAGTAAGTCCTGCAAAAAGACGAGCTATTGAGGACATGGAAAAAGAAAAAGAAGAGCTTGATATGGCAATAGAAGAACTTGAAAGAGGAATAAAATCTTTAGAGAAAGCTGCAAAAATTAAAAAATTAGACGATGAAAAGAAAGAACAATTGCAGAGTTTGAAAGAACAACTTGAACAATCGAATAGCAGAAGAGAGGAGGTAGTTTTAAATAGAGAAAGCGTGATTCAGCAATTAGAGATAGAAAAAGTAGATTCTACAATAAGCGCGGGAAAAGAAATGCTATCTGGAGTCGAGCTTGTTATAGGAAGCGCGGAATTTTCAATAAGACAGAATTACAAGGCTATTACTTTTTACGAAGAAAACGGAATGGTAATGAGCGAAAAATATAGAGGCGAACCTAAAAATGATAAAAAATAAAAAATTCTTAAAGATTGACGAATTTTATAAAGCGGCTATAGATTGCGCTATGGATGTTGACCCGAGAGGAAGAAAAATCGTAGAAAAAGAACTTAAAGATATTAAAAAAGATTATGATTCTATTACCGATAAAAAAAAGAAAAATATATTTGATACGGATAATTTATTTAATCCATACGCCGACACGAGAATATTAAATATAGCGGAAGATAAAGAAATAAAAAAGATATTCTGCGGTATAGATATGCAAACTGCCGAATTGATTTTAGCCGACAGACTCAACGAAAGAAACGCTAATATAGATTTAGTTATTACTCATCATCCAAACGGATACGCTTATGCAAAATTTTACGAAGTTATAGGAATGCAAACCGATAAAAACGCTTTAAACGGAGTCGCCGTAAATGTCGCCGAAGCTTTGACAAATAAAAGAATATCCGCGGTTGAAAAATCGGTGTCGCCTTCTAATCATAATAGAGATTCTATGGCTGCGAAACTTCTTAATTTAAATTATATGTGCATGCATACGGTTGCAGATAATCATGTTGAAACTTTTTTAACAAATCTTATTAAAAATAAAAATCCTTATAAACTTTCCGATATATTAGATTTATTAAACGATTTGGAAGAATATAAAATTGCAGCAAAATATAATAATCCTCCTAAACTTTTTAACGGAAGCGAGAAAAATAGAGCTGGTAAAATTGTAGTAGATATGACGGGCGGAGCCGCTTTCGATGTTGCAATGATAGAAGCTTTGGCAAATTCTGGCGTTGGAACTTTAGTAGTTATGCATTTGTCGGATAAGCATATAGACGAATGCAAAAAATATCATATAAATATAGTTTGCGCTGGGCATATTTCAAGCGATAGTTTGGGACTTAATTTATTATTTAAAGCGATAAAAGAAAAAACTAAAAAAGAATTTGAAATAATTCCCGCTTCGGGATATATATTTGTAAACAGATAAAGCGATATGTCTAAATACGAAAATATTTTATTCGACCTTGACGGCACTATAACCGACTCGGCTAACGGAATAATAAACGGCGTCATATACGGAATAAAAAAAGTAAATGAAATTTATAATTTAAATATAGAAATGCCTTCAAAAGAAATTTTAAAAAGATTTATAGGTCCGCCTCTCGATATAAGTTTTATGAGATATTGCCGTAATGACGAAAATCTTGCAAACGAATTTATAAAATATTACAGAGAAGATTATAACGGAAATAACGGATTATTTAATTGCAAATTATACGAAGGAATTTTTGATTTAATAAAAAATTTGCATGATAAAAATTTTAATTTATTTGTTGCTACTGCGAAGCCAAAAGAATCGGCTATTAGAATAATAGAATATTTTAATTTAAATACTTTCTTTAAAAATATTTACGCTCCGATTTTGGGAGAGAAAACTAAAAATAAAACCGATATTCTTATAGAAGCTTTATCAAAAGAAAAATTCGATAAATCAAAAACTATAATGATTGGCGATAGAATAGACGATATAGAAGGCGCTAAAACCGTAAATATAGATTCTATTGCCGTTAGATACGGTTTTGGAAACGATGAAGAATTTGAAAATGCCACTTATATTGTAGATGATGCAAAAAGCATATTTGATATATTAATTAAATAAAACTTCTTCTAACACTTTAAGACTTTTGAAATTTTTATTTAAATGATTAAAAAGAGATTTATTCATTATATCTCTTACATTGCTTATTGAATTTGAATAAAAATTATTTATTTCTTTATTTTTAACTATATCGATTAAAGAAGTTCGTTTTATTATTCTCATAAAATTAATGTCGTTTTTATCAAGTTCAATAGCGTATTTTAGAGTCTTTTTACAATTATCGCATATAATTCCGCCTTCAGATATTGAATAAAAATCCGCTTTGCTATTTGAACATAAAACGCATGAATCTAATTGCGGCGATATTCCCGATATATGCAAAACTTTCATTTCAAAAGCTCTTAAAAGTATATTGAGATAATTTTTTAATAATGCATTTTTATTTTCTTCTAATTCTTCCATAGCGTTTAAGGTTTTTTCCATAAGAATAAAATATCTTTCGTCAAAATCTTTTGCCGAATATAATAAAATTTCTCTTATATAAAAAACTGCAAGCGAAGAATAAATTGATTTTTCAAGCAAATTATAATTTTTTATTATTGAAGATTCTTTTAATATTGATAAATTAGGCTGTTTTTTTTGATATAAACTTATTTGCATTTTTGATACGCTACCGAAATCAGAACCGAAAGCTTTTGAATCTTTTTTAGCTCTATAGCATATCGCGTCTATTATTGAGTTTTCTGTTAGAAAAGAAGCTATTATTGAAGAAGTTTTATATTGATTGTAAGATAGAATAAACGCTTGAATATTTTTTATCAAATATAAATCCTTAATTAATTTTTTATTAAATATTTAATTTTGTAAAATAAAAGGGCAGGCTATAAAAACCCGCCCAGCATGCCATCCGCTTAAGATTAAGCTTGATGTATAGCGTTGCTTGGACAAACAGGCTCGCAAGCGGCGCAATCCGTGCATTTTTCAGGGTCTATTACATAAATATCTCCTTCGCTTATAGCTCCAAATGCGCATTCAGGCAAGCATGAACCGCAGGCTACACAATCGTTATTTATAAATCGTGGCATAATTTACCTCCATAAAAAATTAAACTGTATTTTAATTATAACATAAATAAAATTGAAATCAATACTTATAGAATTGAGTATATTAATGTATATAATATTTAAATATTAATTATTTCTATTTAGAATATTCTCTTTTTTACAATACATACATAAGAATTCTTTAAATTTATGGACGGTATCTCTGCTCATAGTATGCTCTATTAGACAAGCTTCTTCTTCCGCTATTTTTTCTTCAACTTTCAAAACTTTTGTAAGAAAGTAAAAGAATATAGCATGTCTTTCTGCAATATCTTTGCCTATTGCTCTTCCAGATTCTGTAAGCTCTATATCGCCATAATGTTCATGCTTTATATGCCCTAATTTTGAAAGACTTTTTATAGCGGTATTAACGCTCGCTTTTGAGCGTCCGACCATATCGGCTATGTCGGTTATTCTTATAGCTTCTTTGAAGTTTTTTTCAACTTCTAAATTGTATATGCTTTCTAAATAGTTTTCTAATATTGGTGTCATATCTTGTCTCATAGATGTAATTGTAATATAAAAAAAATATAAGTCAATATAAAATTAGCATAAATATATACTTGTATTTAATTAAAATAAATAATATAATACGAATAAAAAAATTACGGCAGAATTATAATATGGAAAAAGAACTAATTTATTCGGTTGAAGACGATATTAATATAAGCGACCTTATAAAATATACTATTGAAGAGTCTGGTTTTAATATAAAATGCTTTTCAAACGGCTACGATATGCTAGAAGCTTTGAAAATGCAAACTCCGAATTTAATTTTACTTGATATAATGCTTCCCGATATTGACGGAACGGAAATTTTAAAAATCATAAGAACGGAATATTCGCATCTTCCTATAAAAGTTATAATGCTTACGGCAAAATCAAGCGAAATAAATATAGTGACGGGATTAAACGCGGGAGCGGACGATTATATGCCAAAGCCTTTTTCGGTTTTGGAGCTTATAGCAAGAGTAAAGGCAAATTTAAGAAAGAAAGATAGAAGTTTAGAAAGCGAAGAATTGATATTTGGAGAGATAAAAGTTCTTGTTAGAAAAAGAGCCGTATTTGTAAATAATAATCAGGTTGTTCTTACTCAAAAAGAATTTGATTTATTAAAATTATTGGTTGAAAACGCGGAAAATGCAGTATCTCGAGAAACTATGCTTGAGGAAGTTTGGGGCGTTGATTATTCTATGGAATCAAGAACCATAGATATGCATATAAAATCTATAAGACAAAAGTTAAATCTTCAAAAAGAAAATATTGTAACCGTTCGCGGAATGGGTTATAAACTTACGGAAGATTAACGAAATCATTTTATGATTAAAAATATTTTTTATAAATCGCTGTTTATTCTTATTTTAACAAGCGCTTTAATGTTTATAGGAATTCTTTTTACTGTTCAATATAATAATATTAAATATAGTCAAGTAATGATTATGAATATTATGGAAATGCTTGAAAACGAAATTGATATTTACGACATGAAAACGGAAGAAGATTTTAGAAGATTTGTTTTGCAGTCGGATAAAAAAGATTTAAGAATAAGCGTTATAGCGACAAATGGAATAGTGATAGCCGACACTACGATTGATATTGCGCTAAATCCTATGGCAAATCATACAAATAGAAGCGATGTTATAGAGGCATTGCATAGCTCGGGAGATAAAACGGTTTTTTCAATTCATACTTCGGTAAGTCAAAAAATTCCGTATATATACGCTTCAAAAAAAATTAATACGAAAGATAATATAGATTATATTTTAAGAATTTCTATGCCTATGGATTCCGTTAATAAATATTTAATAACTTTTTTATTTACGGCGGTTATGGTTATAGGAATTGTAATTATAATAATGGCTTTAGTTTTACCTTCTACGGCAAAAAGCATTATGATTCCGTTTTATTCTATAAAAGAAACTTTGGATAATATATATAAAAATAAATCTCAAAATATAAAAAATTTGACGGGCTTTAACGATATTAACGACATATTATACGATATTAACGAGCTTGCAATAGATTTGAATAATAATATTATAGGCTATCAAACCGAAAGAGAAAAATTAAATTATGTGCTTGAAAATATAGCTCAAGGAATTGTGGCGATTAATAAAAATAAAGATATATTTTTTATAAATCAATTCGCTCTTGAACTTTTAAACTCTACAGATAGCGATATTAAAAGTTTAAATGAAATTATTAAAGATAAATCCGTTATAAAAAAAATAGAAGACGCTATTAAATTAAATAGATTTTCAAAATTCGACATAAAAGAAAGAAATATGGATATCGAGATAAATGTTATTCCAATATTAAATAATAAAAATATATCCGCTTTAATAAAATTTGAAGATGTTACCGATATAAGAAAAGTTGAAATTGAAAAGCAAGATTTTTTTATAAACGCTTCTCATGAATTAAAAACTCCTTTAACTTCAATTTTGGGTTATTCTGAACTTCTTATAAATATGAGCGCTAAAGATAAAAATGAAAATAAAAAAACTGATTTTATAAGAAGAATTAACGCGGAAGCTTTGAGAATGAAAGAGCTTGTTTTAAATATGCTAACTTTAAGCAGAATGGAAGCTAATTGGCAGGAAACTATAGACGAAAAAATAGACTTAAAAGATATAATTTTAAATGTTTTTGAAAGCAATAAAATAAAATCTCAAAAAAGAAATATAAATATAGAATTGGATATAGAATCTGCAATTATAATAGCAAATAAAGAAAAAATAACCGAAGTAGTTAATAATCTTGTAGACAACGCCATAAAATATACTGATGATGGCGGAGAGATAAAAATCATTCTGAAAAACAACAAAGATAAAGCGATATTTACAGTAAAAGATAACGGTTGCGGAATTGAAAGCAAATATTTAAATAGAATTTTTGAAAGATTTTTTAGAGTTAAAAACGAAAAGTATTTAAAAGTTCAAGGCACGGGTTTGGGTTTGACTATAGTAAAAAATATATGCGCGCATTATAACGCCGATATATATATAAATAGCGAAGAGAATAGAGGAACTGAAATTTCGGTTGTTTTTAATTTATAGGAATTTTAAGCGGTTTTATAAAATTGTTTCTTTTTACAAAAAATATAAATTTGTATGCTTTTAGAAAAATTATAAATACATTATAATTAAAATCTAAACTCTACAAAATAAATTATTACAAAATATAAAAGGATAAAATAAATAATGAATAAAAAAGTTTTAATACTCGGTTCAACGGGTTCTATAGGAAATAATACATGCTCGGTTATAAGAGAGTTTAATAAAGATTTTGAAATAGTAGGAATTTCTACAAATTCTAAAATCGATATTTTGCAAAAACAAATTGAAGAATTTAATCCTAAAATAGTTCATATATCTTCAAAAGAAGCTTTAAATAATTTTAAAAATACAAAAAATAAAATTAATGTTCACGCAGGAAGTATTGCAGAATTTGTTAGAGATTCTGATTTTGATATTCTTGTAAACGCTTTGACGGGATATGCTGGATTTTTACCAACAATAGAAGCGATTAAAAAAGGAAAAACTATAGCTTTAGCAAATAAAGAGATTTTGGTTGTCGGAGGCGATATAATAAACGAATTATTAAAGAAATATAATGCGAGTTTAATTCCTATAGATAGCGAACATTCGGCAATATTTCAAATATTAAGGCATTTCAAAGACGCTCAAATTTCAAAAGTTATAATAACAGCATCGGGCGGTCCTTTTTTCAAAACCCCAAAAGAAGAATTAAAAAATGTGACGGTTGAAATGGCTTTAAAACATCCGACTTGGAAAATGGGCGGAAAAATTACGATAGACAGCGCTACTATGATGAATAAAGGTTTTGAAGTTATAGAAGCGCATCATTTATTTAATTTGGATTACGATAAAATTGAAACTATAATTCATCCTCAAAGTTTAATTCATTCTATGGTTGAATTTGTTGACGGAGAGATTTACGCTCAAATTGGAAAAAATGATATGCGTCTTCCAATTCAACATGCTCTAACCTACCCCGAAATTAGAAATACGCCTTTTGAAAAATTGAAATTGCATGAGCATTCTGAAATTAATTTTTATAAAATGGATTTTGACAAATTCATTATGCTTAAACTAGCTTATGAGTGCGGTAAAAAAGGCGGATTATATCCTTGCATTTTGAATGCTGCAAACGAAATATGCGTTTATTCTTTTTTAGAGAAAAAAATTGGCTTTACCGATATATTCGATATAGTCCATAAAATTTGCGATAGAGAAATAAATATTCCGCTTACGATAGAAAATATTATAAAAACTGATAGAGAGATAAGAGAAGAAACTTTGAAAGAAATAGTAGGTTAATAAAAGATTTATATTATTTTTATCCCATAAAAAATAACCATGCTAAAGCAGGCAGAAGTCAAAAATTTACTCTTACTTTTTAAATATAGATTGCCACACCTCGCACTATGTACCTTACAGCATTGGCTAGCAATGACATTAAATTAAATTTTATAAATCATAAGTCGACAAAATATTTTAAACAAATTATAAATTTTTCACTTGATTTTTTATACATATCTTTATCATGTAATGAGTTAAAAAGTTAAATTGACAATTTTAGCATAGGTAATTTATATTATAATTTAATTTTAGAATTTATGTATACAAAAAGCTATACAGTTTATTTTGTAAAGTTTATATAAGGAAAATAAAATGTCAAAATATATACAAGAAATGCAAAATAAATATTCTCTCGGATATGAGCAGATGGAAAAAAGACCATATTTAGTTGTGTATGATAGTGATGATTATGTTTTAGGTTTTCCATTAACAACAAAAAGTAAAAAAACTAAACCCTACCCATCGCATAAAAATCCAACTGTAAGTGTAGATAAGATTAGCTATATTATATCGGAATTTATGATAGACCAACTTCAATTCATATACAAAAATGATTTTACAAATTTGTCAAAAACATTATTGCCCGATGCAGATTATCAAGCGGTAATTGAAAGTTTTGTTAGTCAAATCATTAAATCCAATGAAAATCCAAATAAAGATAAGTCAAGTTGCCATAATTTTTATGATATTATTAGTTTTACTCATAATATTCCTCAATTTTCAAGTATTAATAAATGGCTTGTCGTATCCTCAAAACATTTTAATGTTTATGCAAAAATATGTTTTATAGTTCCTTATAATATAAAAGAATTAAATTTTGCTTATTTACATTCTATTGATTGGCAAGCAAGAAATATAAATATAGAGAATAAAATAGGACAAACAAATCCAGAAATACAAAAAATACAAAATCTTTTACAACGAGCAATTAAAAATAAATTTAGTTAAAACCCATTAATTATAGATAAGGATAATTTAAGTAACAAAATTTATAAAGAAGCTAAATATTTAATATTAGGCTAAATCCTGCTTTAAGTGATAGAGTAAAACGCCTGATGTATAAAGTAAAATAACTTAAATAAAAATATATAAAATAAGCTAAAAAACTATAAATTACAACTGTTAATGTCTTCATTTCTTTTTACAAAAAGAACATAAATTTGCCTTCTACCAACTTTACTACTTAATACATAAACATAGCATCGCCATAAGAAAAAAATCTATAATTATTTTCTATAGCGTTTTTATAAGACTTCATTATATTATCGTATCCAGCGAACGCGCTTACCATAGCTAAAAGAGTCGAATGCGGAGTATGGAAATTCGTTATTAAAGCATCAACGCATTTGAACTTATAAGGCGGATAAATAAATATATCTGTTTCTCCTTTCAATCTCTTAAAATCTCCATTATCAAATTCGCTTTCTAAAACTCTAGCGACAGTTGTTCCGCATGCAACTATTCTTTTTTTGTTTATTTTAGATTCTTTAATTATATCTGCAGTTTCTTTTTCGATTAAAAATTTTTCTTTATGCATTATATGATTTTTAATATTATCTTCTTTAAGCGGATTAAAAGTTGAAAAACCAACATGCAAAGTTATATAACAAATTTTAATTCCTTTATTTTTTATTTTATCTAAAAGTTCTTTTGTAAAATGAAGTCCCGAAGTTGGAGATGCAACACTTCCTTCTTTTTTAGCAAAAATATTTTGATAAAATTCTTTATCGTTTTCAGTATATTCTTTTTCTCCTCTTTTTTTTCTATTTTGAATTATATAAGGCGGAAGAGGAATATTGCCTATATTCTCTAAAATATCGTTATTTAACGGTTTTGAAAATTTAATTAATTTTGTAGAAATATTATCTTTTTCAATAATCGCTTTTATATTATCATAATCTAAATATAAAATATCTTTTTCTTTTATATTTTTTCCTTTTATCAAACATTCCCAATAGCTTTCGTCAGAATCTTTTTTTTGCAAAAGCAGAATTTCAACAATTCCGCCCGTATTTTTTTTTGCAAATATTCTTGCGGGTATAACTTTGCTGTCGTTTAAAATTAAAATATCGTCTTTTTTAAGATAATCAATTATATCGTAAAAAATTTTATGTTCGATTTCTCCCGTTTTAATATTCATTGTCATTAATTTGCAATTATCTCTTTTATGATTTGGATTAGTGGCAATTAATTCTTCAGGTAAATAAAAATTATAAGTTTCTTTATTCAAATAATCTATCATAATAATTTAGGTTAATATTTAAAAATTTATTATTATCTTTCTCTGTCTTAAAAATTTAATTAAACTTTTATTATTTATAGAAGTTGATTTTACTATGGCAAACTCTTCGTTTAGTTTAATTATATTTATTCCTTTTCTTTTAGCCTCGCAAATTATCTCTTCAAGTTTATTTTGATTTTTTATATTTATAAGAGTGACATTTTCGTATATTGAAGATATTATTCCCCTTTCATACCATCTTTTAAGATTCGTTTCAATATGTTTTGGAATATTTATCGAATTCTTTTCAAATGTATTTTTTAAAATATTTAAAAAATTATAAAAACTATATTTTGAATCGGAATTATTAATTATAGTTTTTCCTTTTAGAATTTTATCTTCAGTCATAGAATAAGTATAAACCGTTTCGTTATTGTCAAGTTCAAAATATAAATTGCACATATAAATAAAATCGTTTGAAAATAAATTATGATTAATTAAAGTTATTTCAAAATTCCCGTTTACAAAACATTTTTTTACGGAACTATCGCTATAATAAAGACTTCTCAAAGATATAATCGCGCTTTCGTAAAAAGAAGCTTCTAAAAATCCTAATAAAAACATAGAATATAAAATATTATTAAATTCTTCCGAATCAAGAATAATATTATATTTTTCTTTTAACTCCAAAAATAATTTTGATTTTGAAATAATATCTTCGTCTTTCAATATTTTTAAAATTTTTTCGTTATAAGGCAAATAATTTTTATAAGAATTTTTTAATATAAAATCTATTCTCGTTTCTATATCTTGAGCTAAATAATTTTTTATATTCTCGTATTCCAAAAAAATAAATCCCTTATTGTCAATTTTTATTAAATTAGATTTATAACATATATTTATTATAGTTTTTGAATCGATATTCTCGCTTAAAAATTTAATGTTAATATCATAAACATTTAGTTTTTGCATATCGGCTTCATAAATCAAAGTTTCTATATCGTTTAATATATTAAAATGATTGTAAATAAAAACTGAAGAAGGAATATTTTCGTCATAACTTTTTTCTATTTTTTCTATAACTTGATTATTATTTATTCCAATATAAGTTTTAAAATTTTCGCCGTAAAAATAAACGCAGAATATATTTGCCTTGCATAAAGCTAATAAATCTTCGTCTTCTATATTTAATTTATTTTTTTCAAATATTCCGCCGCTTTCATGTATGGAAATTATATCTTTTAAATATTTTTTATACATATTTGAATTATATTGAATATCGATAAAATTTTTAATCTTTAATTCTTCTAAAATTATATTTTCTATAATCTCTTTTACTTTAGGAATTAAATATAATATATCGTCTCCAGAATTTAATCTTCTTCTTCTCATTTTGACATATAAAAAACCAGATTCTTTTATCTCTTCCACAATATCAAGAAATGCAGGCAAATGTTTAGGATTATAGTGAAGCGAATAAGCGACATCTATAGAACTTAATTCTTTATCGCAATTTTTTACTAAATGATAAATTATATTTTTACATTCTATTGAAAGCTCATAAAATTTGAAAGAAACAATAGAAATATTTGAGGTTTTATTTTCTAACTCTTCTATATTTTTTACTTTCCAAATTTTAAATAATTCTTTTAGAGTATCCGCCGAAATTTGTTCATACATATTATTTTCTAATTAATTTATTTTATTATAAAATATTTAAAAAATCCCTGTTTAACATCGTCAGGTCTTTTCGATTGTATCCAAGCAATCATTGGCTGTCCTTTTATTAATCTATAAGGAACTAATCCCCACATTCTGCTATCGCAACTTTGGTCTCTATTATCTCCCATTACAAAAAAATAATCTTCGGGAACTGTATATATAAATTCTTTTTCTCCGTTTTCGCTCTGCATCCCTTTAGAATTAGCGTTTGGAATATATACATTCATCCAAAACCATAATTTTACATCATCGCTTACAACTTTATCATTTATATAAACTTCAAAAGAACTTAAATCGTTATAATAATCCGCTCTATCCATAATTTTTTTAAATATAATTACATCGCCTTTTTTAGGAACATAAACAGGTCCGTATATATCTATAATTGGATAAAATTCTCTCTCGCCGTAAAAGAAATATCCCCATTTGTCTTCTATTTGCTTTCCGTTTATAAATATATTTTTATCTCTCAATTCAACGGTTTCTCCCGCAGTCGCTATAACTCTCTTTACGAATTCTTTTCTTGGGTCTAAATCAACCGCTTTAAGTCCAAAAAATAAAGGCATAGGCGCTAAATGTTTTCCGCCCGTAAGTTTTTCTCCTAAAAAATCGGCTAATAAAAATCTCGGGTCCCAAGTAAACGGCGTAATCGAAAATATCATAACGGGAAGTTTAATTAATTGAACAAAAGGCGAAGGCTCATAATAAGGCATTGAAGATTCGCATCCAAATGTTGAAGATGGCGGCGCTCTAAAAACAACCAAATCTCCTCTTTGAGGCGATTTTATTTTTGGAAGCCTATAACCTAAAAGTCCATCAGTAAACGGAAACTTAACTCCATAAACAAATCTGTTTGCAAATAATCTATCGCCTGGCATTATTATTGGAATCATAGAACCCGTAGGTATTTGATAATTTTGAATTAAAAAAGTATTTATTATAAAAACTATAACTATGGCGTAGAGAATTTCTTTTAATGTATGTTTAAAATTTCTGCACTCGCCCGTTATTGTTTCTGTAATATTTTTTATTGGATTTTCCATTTGAAGCCCTATATAAATAAAAATATTAATGTAGAATTATATAATATTTTAGATAAAATATCAATCGTATAAAAATGATAACTAATTCTTTATAAATTAAGATTTATAAAATCAAGTAGTAAACTTTAATTAAAATACTAAAAAAATAATGCAATTTTTTCAATTAATAGGCTTGAAAAATATAAATAATATTGTATAATATATTAATTAATTACTTTAAATTTCTTATATAATGCCGATAACGGTATAGTATAAAAATATAATAAATTAGGACAAAAATGATGAAAAAGAATATATTTATTGTATTAATTTCCGCATTAGTTTTTTTATCTTTACCTTTAGCGTCTCAATATAGATATACTTTCCCAGAGTATATGGAGAACCTTCAAAGTAAAGTTCCAATGAAAGCTATTGAATGGTTTGAAGAAAATGCATATTCTCCAACTTATGGAGTAAGTGAACTTATATTTGCATTTTATAGAGGAGTAAGCAGATACGATTCCTATGTTAAATATAAAGGTCCTATAGAAAATTTAGATAGAGCTGCTGGAGATTTTAAGTTGGCTTTAGATATTCCTTACGATTCAAGATATTTATATACCGATAGGTCATTATTATATCTTGCGGGAATACTTACCATTTCCCAGGGAGATAAAGAATTAGCTTCTAGAATATTTAAATACTATGCAGATAATTGCGAACAATTTGACCCAAACTATCCTACGGCAATATATTGGTGTTTATATAATAAATATATAAATCCAAGAACTTACTCGCTTTATTATGACAGATTAGTAAAATTAGATAAAATGGGGGTATATGAAGGTCCTGTAATATACGATTATTTTAAGGGCGAATATAAAAGCATATCTGAAATGTTAAGAAGATTGGAAAAACCAGCTAATATGACAGAAAATAGATATAGAAAAATATCTGAAAATGCCGATTTATTTGCGACTATAAAAAGTATGATTCCAATAATTCCAGAAGGCGATAAATCTACATTGGGTGCTACTTATCAATATTTAATTTTTGAAGAATACCCTCCTAAAGGTTCTGTAAGTTCAAAAGTTAATGAAAATTCAAATTTAAATAGAGATAACAGAAAATTAGAATATTTCGACAATACAAATCGATATGATACAAAACCTATAAAGACAAACGAGATTTTTAATAATCCAAATATTAATATAGTAGAAACAAATAAACCTGCAAGAGATACGAATTTTATCAATACCGTTATCGCTTCAGGTTCTGAATCTTTAAATATATCGGTTGATAAAGTCGCTAATAATAATGTAAGAATAGATATAGCGGGAAGAACTTTTAATACGAAAACTTCTACTAACTTTATTATTCAATTAAATCAAGGCGATTATGATGTTTTAGTATCGTTTTTAGGAAAAAAATATACTAATAGAGTAAATGTTTCAAAAGGAGCTTATAATTTACTCTCTATAGTCGTTCAAGATGAAAGTATAAAATAAAATTATTATTTCAATTAACTTATAACAGGAATATTCAAATGCTTAATATAAAGAAACCTAGAGGCACTAACGATTTTTTTTACGAATCCGCTTCTAAATTGGAATTTATAGAAAAAAAAATAAAAGATATAGTTAAACTTTACGGATATGAAAGAATAAGAACGCCAATATTTGAATCTACAGATTTATTTACAAGAGGAATAGGAGAAGATACGGATATAGTCGGAAAAGAAATGTTTACTTTTGAAGACAGAGGCGGACGCTCGCTAACTTTAAGACCCGAAGGCACGGCATCGGTAGTTAGAGCTTATATTGAAAACTCTATGCAAAATGAATTTTCTATAAATAAACTTTTTTATATCGGCACAATGTATAGAGCGGAAAGACCTCAAAAAGGAAGATATAGAGAATTTAATCAATTTGGTATGGAATGCATAGGAACTTCTTCGCCATTGATAGACGCCGAAGTTATAGCTTTAAATATTAATATCTTAAAAGAATTTGGAATAGAAAATGCAAATCTTATTATAAATACAGTTGGTTGTCCTAAATGCAAACCAAATTATAATAAAGTTTTAAGAGAAGCTATAGTAAACAGAAAAGAAAAACTTTGCGAAACTTGTAAGAGAAGATACGAAACGAATATTTTAAGAATATTAGATTGCAAAAACGAAAAATGCAAAGAAATAATGAAAGATATTCCAAAATTTTATGATTATGTATGCGAAGAATGTAAAGAACATTTTGACAAATTATGCGAAGAGCTTAATAAAATAAATCAGAAATTTATAATAGAGCCTATGCTTGTTAGAGGATTAGACTATTATACAAAAACAGTATTTGAAGTTCAAACAAACGCTTTAGGTTCTCAAAGCGCTATACTTGGAGGCGGAAGATACGATAATCTTATAGGATTGTTTAATTCAGGAAAAAATATTCCCGCGCTTGGAAGCGCTATGGGACTTGAAAGACTTTTAATAGTTCTTGAAAATAATCAAAATATAATTAAAGACAGACTTGATATTTTTGTAATTGCCTTCAAAGAAACCGAAAAAGAAATTTTGAAAGTTATGCAAGAATTAAGAGCCTTAAATATAAGTTGCGATTGCGATTTTTCAGTAAAATCTATAAAAAATCAATTCAAATCGGCAAATAAAAGAAATTCAAAATTCGCTTTGATATTGGGAGAGGACGAATTAAAACGAAATTCATGCAAACTCAAAAATATGGATACGGGCGAAGAGAAAGAAATTCCATTAAATGAGATTTATAGAAATATTATTTAATTAATATATTGAAATTTTATGTTTTTTACTTCATATTTATATAAATACTGTCATTATTAGCCGAACGAAGTGAAGGCATGATAATCCACATTTAAAAAAGTTAATTTTAAAAAATTGAGTTTCGTTAATAAACAAATTTTATTAAAAGTGTATTGCTCGCCAAAGGCGGACTTTATTCTCGGCTATAAATAGCCCTCGTAATGACTAATTGATAAAAAAAGAAGCTTGCCCATTTTAGACAAGCCTCTTAATACAAACAAAAAAATTCTAACCAGCAATTTTAAAAGCCATGACGAATATAACATTTCGCCATGACTATAATAGATTTTAATTTTTTACTATCTTTAAAAATCTCTCTTTGCAAAAACGGAATTCTAAAAATACCAAGCGATACCTGAAGAAGCGTTTAATATCATAGTTGTTGCGCTTGCTCCATATAAATCTCCGCCTAATCTTGAAGCTCCGCCAGTTTGAAGTTCAAGGAATAATTCTAAATATTTAACAGGAGTTACGGTTAATTCTGAATAAACCACATAACCAAAAGTATAGAAGAATCCCTTTCTTTCAACCCCAAGTAAACTTATCTTACCGCCAAAAATCGTAACGGCTAATGATGGCTCTACATATAAGCTTACAAAATCATTCGAAGCCCTTAATCCCAATGGCAACGCTATGCCTATTCTATATATGCCAGATATAGGAACTCGTCCCTGCGGATTTGGTATACCGGGAACGCTCGCTATATAACCGCCCGATAACTTTTCCGTTCCAGTCGCATCGAACGATAAACTCGTATAATCGAAACCATAAGGAGTTATATTAAAATTCTCTCCCTTATATTTGTTTAGCGTTCCGTTTAAGTTTTCCACAGTATCCAGTGCTTGACTATATAACACTCGAATATAAGGCTCTATAGATACGCCTTTATCTGTTGGAAAATTGAAATAAGCTCTTAAATCTAAGCCTATAGAAGTTTGGTCTTTATAAATAGCCTTACTATTAGGGTCAACTCCTTCAGCCTGCGCTGAAGATATAATTTTAGCATAACTCATGCGAGCATAGCCATAATAGAAATACAATCTTAATTGACTAAAATAATCTATAAACTTATGCAAATAATATCTTGCTTCTATAGCGGTGGATGCCACTATAGTATTCTTTATAAAATTATTTCCTACTCCTATAGCTACAGGAATATTTAACCTTAAAGTATTATCCATAGCGGTAAGCATAAGGGCGGGAGTATGAACCATATAATTAGAGTCCACATACTTAAATTGATACGCCCCGCCTACGCTTATTAAATCCGACTTATATCCTACGGCTACGGCAACTGAAGGACGAAAATAACTACTCAATTTATTATTCGTGGAAGAATCGTTCGTCCAATTGTCAAGTATAACGCCCGTAGTATTTCCCGTAACGCCGAAAGCCACTCTGATATGTTCCGTCCCATATAGAAAACCTATTTGGTCGGTTCTCGCTCTCAATTGGTCTTTATCCATTAAAAAGTCGATAAAACTTCTACCGCTTCCGTCTCCATAGAATCCGAATAGACTCATAGGAATTAGAGTAAAAAGTAGTATTATGAGTAATTTTTTCATTAGCAATCTCCGTCCTTATGTTTAACCGTTTTTATTTTACTTTGCTATTATTATTCGTAGCCGTCTGACTAGTATAAAAAGGTCCTTTATCCGCATTACTTGTGAGATATCGCATATTTACTCTCATAAAGTATATAGGACCATTCCAAGAGCCTCCTATTTCGGCTAATATACCGATACTTCCGTCTTTAAGTATGGCTAATGAAGAATATCCTGCATTACCGTTATGCATTAGACGACCATTCCAAGTCTTTCCCTCGTCATAACTCCAATACAATTTTGGGTTACCTGGAGGCGTAGCTTTGGTATAAGGAACGCTATCAAACATTGTAATTATTCTATCTTTATCAAAGCCGTTCAAGGTAGAGGTATAATATATTATATCGCCGTTTGAAGCCGAAGAAGGCAAATCTCTTCTTAATACCGCTTCGCCCCAAGTCTCGCCGTTATCGGTAGATTTCGCCAATCTCCTTTGATAAATATCCTTCGGTCGTATAGCCATTATTAAACTTCCATCGTTAAGTTCCACTATTTTTGCCTCATCGCCACCTAAAGAACTTTGAGGAGCATTTTTTGAAACCTTCCAAGTGTCGCCTCCGTCATCCGAATACATGACATAATTTTTAGCAAAATTCTCTTTAGCTTCCCTAACGGCTAAAACGAATAGCATTCTGCCGTTTCTAAGCTGAACTCCGTTTCCAGAAGCTGCAAACGCCGCCTGCCAATTCTTTCGAGTAGGGTCTTTACATTGAGCGCCGTAAATTTGAGGAGTTATATCCACAGGTTCGCTCCAAGTCTTGCCGTTATCTACACTCTTTATTATTTTAATTCTTATCGGCTTCTCGTGAGTAGACGCTAAAAAACCGTTATCGGAAGCCACAACGCCAACGATATTTCCTCTTTTTCTATCCAAAATAAATCCCGCATCTCCATGACCGTCCGTTTTGGATTTGCTTTCGGGAGTAATTCTTGTTTCCCGACTCCAAGTCTTACCGTTATTCGTGCTTCTTTTCATAACAACTTCTATACTATTAGGCAAATCTCCTATAGTTCCTTTTCTTTTATCGGCAAAGGCGAGCAAATCCCCGTTTGTAAGCTGCATCAAAGTCGGTATTCTATAATAGTTATTTCCAGATTTAAGAGGGAATACTTCAACTTTGTTAGGGATAATAATAGAATTAGTCACCTCTTTTCCTATCTCTCCTTTATATCCAGGACCGCCTTCTTCAATTGAATAGTCTACTTTTTTACCAATATTAATAATAGAAAGACCTTCTCCAAAAGGATGTTTACAAGCCCAAACCAAAACTCCAGAGATAACGATAATCGAAATCAAAGGAATAAAAAAATATCTTTTTCGCATAATTATATCTCCTTAATTTAATTTTTCTAAACAAGGGGTTCGCCAAAGGCGTCCCTACGGGAAACCCCTTGTTATTTATTTAATTAAAACTTTACGCTCGTATCCGTAGCGTAGTTTATACTTTCCGCTCCGCCAGTAAGCCAATATAAATTAAATCTCTTAAAATACATATCGCCGCCGCTATCTTCCGTCAAAGTGGCAATCGTTCCGTCTGGCAAAACCGTTATAGCTGGATAACCGCCAGTTGAAGCTGATGGAATATTTTTAGTATATTTGTATTTCTTGGCAGTTCCTCCGTCAGGTTGTCCATGATTAAAATCATTAACCGTCAACATAACATCATAACCAGTCTTACTTTCATAAGAGATTATCATTAATGCATATTTATCGCCTCCAAGTTTAATATCTTTTCCATTGAATTCATACCTTATGAAATCAGCATTCTTACCGCCTACTCCTCTTTTGCCGCCAGCTCCTCCATTTTCTGTAGCATTACCATCAACAGTAATATTCCAATTTTTACCGCAATCTTTAGATAACATCCAAAACATATCGCCATCGGTTGTGCGTCTCATATTAAGCAAAATATCTCCGTTTGAAAGTTCTATAATTTTAGATATGAATGATACACCGAAAGAGCCGATATTATTACTAACAAATTTATTATTATAAGAATTTGTAAATCCTTCGCAAACAGAATTAAAACTTCTACCGTCATTTTCCGAAAACATAATTGCAAAATAGTAGCCATTTTTCTTATTATCAGGGGCCTTATAAAAATATGGGAACATTAATTTTTGAGAGCCCAAATTTCCGCCATGTCTTAAAGCTATGCCTTGTCCATAGTTTACAGAACTGTCTGTTGCTTTAGTATCCACAGTATTAAGATCTATAGAACTACCTTCTTTAGTCCAAGTTTCGCCATCGTTTTTGCTTCTATAAAAAATAGTTTTGCTATTTGCAGAAGTAGCAGCTGTCGTAACGCCTAATAAAATATCGCCGTTATGACAATTAATAAAAAACGGATAACTATATCCATTTTCGGGAGTAAAATGTAAGTCTTCCCAAGTCATTCCCAAGTCGGGGCTTCTTTTAATTTTGACATTACCAGCGCTCTGCCCAGAAGCGGCAATTAAAACTTCTCTACTCGTAACCGTTAATGCGGGTATTTGCGGGGTAGTTGCGCCACTAAATAATATATCTACATGCTCGTAGTCCGCATTTTGCTCTTCCTGCGATAGATAGGCGACTATTTCTGGTTCTGAATTTCCGCCATTTCCATCGTTCTCTTTTGTTGAAACACCCGGTATTGTTCCTTCACCCGTAGGATGTTTACAAGCTAAAACCCAAACGCCAGCTATAATAGTTATTATAGCAAAAGTAATTAAAAAATATCT